>ENA-ORRL01000679-ORRL01000679.1-human-gut-metagenome-genome-assembly--contig:-NODE-679-length-33420-cov-8.462521_pt1 | contig 33420 bp, 20 predicted proteins | sample MGYA00242175_ERZ509134 | MGnify/ENA primary metagenome ERZ509134 (study PRJEB26280, sample SAMEA2338660) | human gut metagenome | biome: human gut; feature: human-associated habitat; material: faeces... | reverse complement strand
TTTCATGCTCCTTCCGCGTGCAGCTTTTTGGCGCTTCGCCTAAGCCCTTGTTTGCCCCCAACTTTCCGTGAAGAACCTCTTTTTATGCTGATGATTGATTATTCCCCGCATTCTCCCCCGCTGCCCTCGCAGACATGCTCCATGCCCTGCCGCAGCAGCGTCGCCACATGGTCATCCGCCAGCGAATAGAACACGGTCTTGCCGTCACGCCGCGCCTTAATCAGCCGTGCCTGTTTCAGCACGCGCAATTGGTGCGATACGGCGGATTGTGTCATGCCCAGCAACTTCGCGAGGTCGCATACGCACACCTCCGCCGTCAGCAGCACGAACAGGATGCGCACGCGCGTCCCGTCGCCGAACACCTTGAACAAATCTGCCAGCCGCAGCAGCGTTTCCTCCTGCGGCAGCTCGTGCTGCACTTTTTCCACCACTTTCTCGTGCACACACAGGAAACCGCAGCCCTCTACCTCCAGCTTCTCTTCTGCCTCCGCCACGCATTCCGCCTCCTTGCCTAAATCGCTTTTATTATAGCATGGTTGGCGGAAAAACGCAAATGGTCAGGCGAAAAAAACATGATGTCCTGTTCATATGTTGCGTTTTCTATGCAAATATGCGCATCATTCCTGAAGTTCCAGCGTAAACCCTTTTTCCGCATCCGGATGGCAAGCATCCCACTTTTCTCCCATATTGCGAATCGGTACAAACGTCAGCCGCGTGATGTCCGTCTCCGCCGGGTAGAAATCGAAGCCGACGGTCAGCTGTTCGGGCGTATCCACGCCGTACGCGCCGTTCGTGACCTGCTGGAAATTCGCGTAGGCATCGTAACCGGCTTCTGTCTGCCCGTTGACATACACGCGCCAAGCGTTCGGCAAGTTCGTCATTTGGCGGATTTCATCCTCGGTATACGCCGCTGAAAATTCATAGTGCATGGTGATATTCGCGCGCATAAATGACAAGTTCACATTGTCAATCACGAGGTCGTAGTCCCCCATGCCGATGCGCTTGCCGACCAGCTCCGGATGCGCGTTTTTATCCGCAAAATCCGTTGTGAACTGCACGATGATTGTGTCCGCGCGCCGGAATCCGCCGCAGGAAAGCAGCTGTTCCGTCCGGCTGCCCGAAAGCGGCTCGGTAATGGTGCCGTCCGCCAGCATCGCCTCCTCCGCCGCATACTGATACTCTACCAGACTGCCATACGTCACAGTGATGATGTGCTGCCGCCAGTTATTCTGCACATAGGCTTCGAGCGTGTCCGCCCCGCCCGCCAAGAGCGCCTGATACTGCGCATCCGGCAGATATTCCACTTTCCACACGGGCTGAAGCAGCTCGAACGTCATCGTCCACGCAATCGGCACGCCTTCCGGCGGCGACTGCATATCATCATCCCAGAGCACACCGTCGAACCCAAATGGCGAGTCACTCCAGCTGTCCGTTCCATCCGGCAGGAACATGCCGCTCATGAAATCGCCGCCCCCGCAGCCCTCAATTTCCAGCGCGTATGGCCGCCCTTCGCATTCCGCCGTCACCTGCATGTCCATGAAAACCTGCTTGCCCGCCTTGGGCTGCACGTTCATGGCAACACCGACCGTCGTGCCGTCAAACACAAGATCATTGACGGACAGCGTGAGCAAATCGCCGTCGTAGGCTTCGTTCAGCGTAACCAAATGTGACATGTATTCCGGCGTCAGCCCCGACGGCGGCGGATAGTCCGTCACGCTCGCCATCTTCGCCGCCGCTACGCCGACCGCCGTGAGCATCATCAGCATGAGGGCAAGCGTGACAATCGTCCGCATTCTCCGGCTCATCCGGACGGGATTGCGCGTTTCCACTCGGTGGTGCGTCAGCGAATGCTCAAAGGCGGCGCGGGTTGCGTCCGGCATGGTTCCGTAGGCGGATTGCAGCTTCTCCCGCAGTTTCCGCTCGGTCATTGCACGTTTGCCCCCTCTCCCTCCGGGGCGTCCAGCTCCACGCGCAGCTTTTTCCGCGCCTGATGCAGCCGGAATTTCACCGTGCCTACCGGAACGCCCAGTGCCTGCGCAGTTTCAGCCACCGTCAGCCCGTCCAGATAGTACAACACGACCGGCAGGCGCAGCGTATCGGGCAGATTGTCCAGCATCAGGCGGAAGTCCGCGTCTTCCGGCGGCGCGGGGATTTCCGGCACGTCGTCAGTGGACATAACGGGCTTGCTCTTCCGGCGGATGTCCTTGCACACGTTGATGCAGATGCGCACCGCCCATGTGCCGAAATATTCCTCCCTGCGCAGCGTCGACTGCTTCTCCCATGCCCGCAGCGCCGTCTCCTGCATCGCATCCCGGCGGTCATACTCCTCGCGCAGCATGGCGCAGGTCACATGGTAGAGTGTTCCCTCAACCGCGCGCATCTTTTCGATCCATGTCGCTTCGTTCATTCCGTCCCCTTCTCTCCCGACAAATTCAGCGTGAAGCCCGCTTCTCCTTCTGGCACGATGCGCAAGCTCGTCAAATCCGCGCACGGTGCAAAGTACAGGCAGATGGACGGCTGATTCACATCCACCACGCCGCCCGGCACGCCCGCATAGCCCGACGCGCGCGCCCATCCCGCTTCACCCGCCGGATTCTGCTCGTCGTTGCGGTAGATTCGCCACACGTCCGGCAGTGCCGTCCCATTCGGCAGTGCCGTTCCCTCCGGCGCTTCGCAGTGCAGCACCACGCACCCGCCGAGGAACGATGCGCGCACATAGTCCACAACCGCCGTGTACCCGTCCAGCGGAATCCGCAAGCCAGCCAATTCCGGGTGGACGTACTGCGTGTTCCCTTCCGTCGCGAACGCCACGGTATATGTTTCCGCGCGCTCGAAGCCGCCGCAGCGCAGGAGCAAATCCGCCTTGGACATCTGTTCTATCTCGTCCCAGCCCGCGCCGCACATTTCCAGCAGGTAATCCTCCACGCCCGCGTCCGTCAGCGTGATCATGTGCTGCTCCGCCTGTTCACGGATGTACTGCGCCACGTCGTCCTCTTCGCTGAGCGCTTCATACAGGTCATCCGGCATGGTTTCCGTCTGCCAGACAGCTTTCAGCACGTCGATTTCGATTGTCCACGCAATCGTCTTTCCTTCCGGCGGCATCTGCCCATTTTCGTCGAGCAGGATACCCTCCGCAGCGTACTTTTCTCCATCGAATGTGCCGCCGAGGTCGGGCAGCATCAGCAGGCTTTGGAACTCGCCGCCGTAGACATCCAGCGAGTCAAAACGGTACATTTTGCCGTCGCATTCGCCGCATATGCGCACTTCCACCGCCAGCACGTCGTCCGTCTTTGCCGTCATCTCCATCGTGAATGCCAGCACGCTGCCGTCGTACACCGCGTCGTTGACTGACACAGACAGCAAATCGCTGTCATACCGCTCCTCCAGCGCGAGATAATGCGCCTGATAGTCCCCTTCCGTGCCGTCCTGCGCGGGGTGGACGTCGGTGACGCTGAAGAACCGCGCCGCCGCCACGCCAACCGCCGTCAGCATCAGCGCCATCAGCACAGCGGTGATGACGATGCGCATCATCCGGCTCAAGCCGATGCTTCGGTGTGTTTCCGGCGCGCGGTGATGCGTCAGCGAATGCTCAAAAGCTGCGCGGGTTGCGTCCGGCATGTTTCCGTAGGCGAATTGGAGCTTCTCGCGAAGCTGCTGTTCGGTCATTGCGGTTGCGCCTCCTTTCTGATTTTGGGGTGCGATTCGCGGAAGTGTTCCCTTTATTGTGTTGCGCAGGGGGCGCTCCTGTGGGAGCGAGCAGAGGGGAATGAATCACCTGCACCCTACTGGTAGCATTCTTTCCCGTTGCTTGGGATTCCCCATATCATTAGACGCCGCATTCAACGGTTTGGTTGGCGAAAATCGAAAAAAAGAGGAAACGGGCGAAAATGCCGCGCTTCCCCTTGATAGAACAGATTAGCCGGAGATTTTGAGCGTGCCAGCGTCCACAGACGGGCTGCCGATGCTGCTGCCCTCGAAGGTCAGGTCGCTGCCGACGGCGCAGATGCTCTTCAGCAGCTGGTAGAAGTTGCCCGCCACCGTGATTTGCTCCACGGCGCGGCCGCGCTTGCCATTCTCGATGGTGTAGCCCTTGCTGAGCAGGCTGAAATCGCCACTGGAGGGATTCGCGCCCGCGTGCAGCCCCGCCAGTTCAGTAATCACCACGCCGTTGCCCACGTCCGCCATCAGTTCATCCAGTGACTTCTCGCCCGCGGCAATGTACAGGTTCGTCGGCGCAACCATGATGCGTCCGCCCACGCGCGCGGCATTGCCGGTCGATGCAACGCCCTGCTTGCGCGCCGTCTTGCGGTCGTGCAGGAGGGTCGTCAGCTTGCCGCTGTCTACGACCTTCTTCGTGCGGCTGGCGCTGCCCTCGCCGTCGAACGCGCTCGTCGCCAAGCCGCCCTTCATCAGCGGGTCATCGACGATGGTCACGACGTCCGCTGCGACATTTTCCCCTTCCTTGCCCGCGAAGAGGGACAGATTCTGCTGGGCATTCTCAGCGGAGAACACGCCCCAGAACGTCTGCAAGAGGCTCTGCATGGCGTCATAGCGGAAAATCACGCGGTATTCGCCCGTCGGCACGGGAGAAGCGTTCAGCTGGGACAGCGTTTCTTTCGCCGCATCCGCAGCAATTTTCTCCGGGTCAATGCCGTCAAAGCGACTGGACACAGCCACCTTGCCATTGACCGCGGTGGACGCGCCGTCCTTCGCAACCAAGCTGGTGTAGGAGAAGAAGTAGCTGCCCGAATCCTGCAAATTCAGCCCATAGCTGTTGCGCAGGATGACTTCGCTGCTGGAGGACGCGACCATTGCGCTCGGTACGCGAACAATGCGCGGGTCAGCGGCTTTCGCCAAAGCTTCCAGCTTCAGGCACTTCTCAATTTTCGCTTCAGCGCTCGTCGTCGCGACGTCGCTTTCTTCCTTCTCGATGGTCGGATAGCGCTCTTCGCCCGCGAAAATCTCGTCCTGCTCGTCGGTTTCCAGCAGGGTGGCGGATTCCTTCACGCCGTCAATCAGCTGGCGGACGGCATCAGCGTCGAACGCCTCGGTGGACGCGCTGCCCATCTTGCCGCCAAACATGCCGCGCAGGGATACCCCGCACGAGGATGCCACCTTGTAGTCGCTGATTTCGCCGTCCAGTGCGCTCACGTTGAAGCTGTCGCCGCCGTGATAATATACTTCCGCCGGATCAATGCCTGCCGCCTTCGCAGCAGCAAGCACCTCATTCAAAAATTCGTTGACTTTCATCTGCTTCTCCTCCTTAGCGGCCGCCCACGGTGATGCTGCTGACGCGAATCATCGGCTGACCGACGTCGGTCGGGACGCTGCCGCTCTTGGAGCCACACATGCCCTGCGACAGTTCCAGTTCTTTGCCAACGCGGTCAATCTTCATCAGGATTTCACTGCCGCGCCCAATCAGGGACGCGCCGCGCACCGGGTGGGCAATCTTGCCGTCGCGCACCAGATACGCTTCCGCCACGGAGAAGTTGAATTCGCCCGTCGCCGGGTTGACGGAGCCGCCGCCCATCTTGCGCGCGTACAGACCGTCGCCCATGGACGCGATGATTTCCTCGTTGCTGTCATTGCCGGGGGCAATGAAGGTGGAGCGCATACGGCTCGTGGGGGCATAGGCATAGCTTTCGCGGCGGGAGGAGCCGGTAATCGGGTGATTCATCCGGCGGCTGCCGAGACGGTCCACCATGTAGCTCTTCAAAATGCCGTTCTCAATCAGCACCGTGCGCTGGCTGGGCGTGCCTTCGTCGTCCACATGAATTTGACCCCAGTTGTTGACAAGCGTACCGTCGTCGATGGCAGTCACGATGGGCGAGGCAATCTGCTGACCGAGCTTGCCGCAGAATTCGCTGACGCCGATGCCCACGCTGGTAGCCTCCAGCGAATGGCCGCACGCTTCGTGGAAGATAACGCCACCGAAGCCGTTGTCAATCGCGACGGGCATCACACCCGCGGGGCAGACCGGTGCATGAAGCATCGTCACGGCCTGCTGGGCAGCAATTTTTCCTGATTCCTCCGCATTCACGCGCGTGTCAAACAATTCAAAGCCCATGGACGCGCCGGGCGCATCACTGCCGGACTGATTCTCCGTGCCGTTGCTGGCAATCGCACTCACGCGCAGGCGCGTCTGCACACGGCGGTCGGTCACGAACACGCCCTCGGTATTGCAGATGCACACATCCTGCACATGGTCGCCATAATTCGCCATCACCTGCACAATTTCCGGGGAGACACTGCGCGCCGCCGCTTCCGCCGCGCGGAGCTTCTCCGCTTTGAGTGCCGCCTTCACGTCAGTCGGCAGGAGCAGAATTTCTTCCGGGCGGGAAGCATCCCACGGCTTAAACGGCGCAACGACGCAGCCCTTGCCGCCGCGCACCGCCGCTGCTGCCTGACGCGCACAGTTCATCAGCCCTTCCCGGCTGGTATCGTTGGTGTAGGCATAAATCGCATTCGTACCGCTGAACACGCGCACGCCCGCGCCGTGCGTCCGGCTTGTCGTCGCGCTTTCCAGCTTATGAGAGCGCATCCCCATTGCGTGGTCAATGCGGTCTTCCATGAAAATTTCAGCGAAATCACCGCCGGTACGTACCGCTTCCTGCAATACTTCCCGTGCAACGTTCTGATCGAGCATTGGTGTTTCATCCTTTCCGAGCCGTTCCTCGCGGCTCATGTTTTATTATACCACATTCTTTCCCATTTGTACATGACCCGCCGGGAAACTTCGCGGCTGCACAATTTTCCACCCGCGATTTTTTTCGGTGGTGCGCGTTGTCTTGCGCACACAAATGTGTTATGCTGAGGATGGCAGCGTATGCTTCCGCTGCTGACATTTTCTCATGGAACTTTATTGGTCGCAGTGGAATCGCGTCCGCAGTGGCGAAACCCCTGCGCAATGCAAAAAACACTATTTATCATCATTGAAAGGAGTCTCCCCCCATGGAAACCATGCAGAACATCCTCACCCGCCGCAGCGTGCGCAAATTTGCTGACAAGCCGATTGAACCCGACAAACTCCACACCATTCTCGAAGCCGCGATGAGCGGGCCGTGCGCCGTCAACGCCCGCGAATGGGCGTTCATTGTCGTAACCGACCGGGAAAAGCTCGCGCAGATGGCGGAGGCGAACGGACGCGTCGCGCGGATGCTGAATCAGGCAGCGGCGGCGATTCTTGTCTGCGGCGACCTCGACCGCGCTTTTCCGCCCGCGCCGGATTTCTGGGTGATTGACGCCGCGATTGCCGCGCAGAACATGACGTTAGCGGCGAACGACCTCGGCATCGGATCAGTCTGGCTCGGCACTTGGCCGGACGAAAAGCGCGTGAAGCGGCAGGCGGCAATTTTCCAGCTGCCGGAGACGATTGTACCGCACTCGATACTCGCGCTCGGCTATCCAGCGGAGGATATCGACATGCGCGCAGTGCGCCCCAGCCGCTACGAAGAAAACCGCGTACACGTTAACCAATGGTAAATCAATCGACCCAACCGCCGATATTGCCGGCAGCCGGGTCGTCTTTTATGCTTTGGATTCCGCAGGTTTTGCGCCGTCGCCCAGCGCTTTTTCGCGCTTCGCGTCAAACGGCGCCACTTCAAGCTCGCACCGCAGCGTCTCCCGAAGTTCCTTCAGGCACTCAATCAGCAGCGGATTAAACACGCCGCATTCGCCGTTCAGGATCATAGCCATCGCCTGTTCGTGGCTGTACGCGGGTTTGTAGACGCGCTCACTGATGAGCGTATCGTACACATCCGCCAGCGAAACGACCTGCGCCGAAATCGGGATTTCGTCCCCCACCAGACCGTCGGGATAGCCGCGCCCATCATAGCGCTCGTGGTGCCAGCGGCAAATGTCGCATGCCGTGCGCACCAGCTTCTCGTTGTGGTGCGCCGCAAGGTCGTCGAGCATCTTCGCGCCAAGAATCGTGTGCTGCTTCATCTGCTCGAACTCTTCCGGCGTCAGCTTGCCGGGTTTATTCAGAATTTTCGCGTCAATGGCGATTTTACCAATATCGTGCATCGACGACGCGAGGGCAATCAGGTCGCAGTCCTGCGGGGTCAGGCGGTAGCGGTCGGTTTTGGCGCACAGCGTCTCCAGAAGCCGCTCCGACAGTTGCCGCATATGCTGCACATGCGAGCCGTTTTGACCGTTCCGGAACTCCACCACATGGCTCAGGATGTTAATCAGCAGCATGTTGTTCTTTTCTTTTTCGAGGATTTGGCTTGTGACCATTGACACCAGGCGACGCTGCTTGGCGTACAGCTTAATGGTGTTGTAGACGCGCCGATAGACTACTTTCGCATCGAACGGGCGGCTGATGTAGTCGCTCACGCCCTGCTCGTAGGCGCGGCGGATAAAAGCATCCGAGTCCTCGCTGGATATCATGATAACCGGCAGATTTTCCAGCATGTGGCTGCGGTTCATCGACGCCAGCACCTCGAAGCCATCCATCACAGGCATCAGCAGATCCAGCAGCATCAGCGAAATTTTATCGCTGCCCGCGTTCAGGATGTCCATGCACTCCTGCCCGTTCGCAGCTTCCAGAATTTCGTAGTCGTCCTCCAGCATTTCCGTCAGCAGCGCGCGGTTCAACTCCGAGTCGTCCACAATCAGGATGCGTTCTTTCCGCGCGTGCAGTTCATTCTCCTGCTCCGATGACTGCGCCAACATCATCTCCGTCATAACCATGTTCGTATGCGTTTTCGCCTGATACATCAGCTGGTCAGCCTGCTCCACGGCAGTTTCCAGCAGGCGGCCATTGCCCATCACGCCGCCGATGCTAATCGAAATTTGCAGATTCGTGTACCCCGGCACAGGCGTATTGTGCACCGCCTCGCTCACTTGCAGCAGGCGGCTGTACAGGCGGTCAGCGGGGATGCCGGGCATAACCAGCAGGAACTCGTCTCCGCCCAGGCGCACCAGCAGATCGCCGCTCGCGGTATGCAGCTTAACGGACTGCGCCATCGTCTCCAGCACAACATCGCCCGCGCGATGCCCGAAAACATCATTATAAAGTTTGAAGTTATCCACATCAATCATGGCAATGCCCGCCTCATAGACGGTTTTGCACATGTGTTCCTCGTAATAGCGGCGGTTGAGCGTCCCCGTGAGCGCATCGTGGTACAGCTTGTCCTCATAACTGGACAGGCGATTGGCAAGTTTCTCGCCCGACTCGGCGTCAATCATCATGTCGTCGTCAAGTTTCTGCACCAGTTCCAGCACATAGCGCCCGCCCTCGACATGCAGGTAACGCGCTGTCACCTGATAGACATTCGGGTCATCATATTCGAGCTTGATTTTCTTGCATTTCTCCATGTACGCCCGGAGAACGATGCAGTTGCGGCATCCCTGCGATGTCATCCGCCCATCCCGGCAGGGGCAGGCGCGTGAAGCCGGATTGTGCTTGCGCGCTTCAATTGTACGCAAGATATCTGCCTCGCTGATGAGGCGAACCGCGGTAAAGTTCTTGCGGTAAATGGCCAGCTCCTTCTCCATTTCCTGCATGGTAATCATCGGCTTGTCCTACTTTCCATCGGGCGGTGTGAAACCAGAGGTTGCAAAATCGGCAGACAAAATACCCCCCCCCGATAATTTTGCGTCGGAGGACATTTCATATCTGCCAAATTCGGTTCTTAGTGACACTTCAGCCATTCTTATACATTGGCAAGCGGACGAACCGCATCCCCGCAATCAGTCACCTATACCAACGTATATTGTCCATTATACACTACTTTCGGATGGTGTCAAGTAGGTTACTTGTCATCATTACAGCGTTACTTCCCTGTTTTCGGGCATTTTGTACATTTTTTTCGGCTAAATGCGCCATTTTTTCGTATTTTTTTCGAAAGCTTTTGTTGTTTTTCACCAAAAATATCGTTTTAGGAGGATTTTTACCCGTTTTTTGCATTTTTCGTCACATTTCGGTCGAAATAGTCCAGCAGCGACGCATACAGGCATTCGCGTCCCTGCGGAAAGACGTCGCGACTGCGCCGGATGAAGTCCTTCACGTCCTGCCGGCGCGTATGCCCATCGGCAGGGCATGGATTCTTGACAACAGGCAGATTTTTTCTCCGTGCAAAGCCAATCACGTCGCGCTCCTTGATCATGAGCATGGGGCGAAGGACTTGCAGGTTCGTGCGGTCGAGGTGCGTCACAGGCGGAAAGCAGTCGTAGTGCCCCTCCAGCATTAGGTTCATCAGGCTCGTTTCGATGAAGTCGTCCTGATGGTGCGCATACGCGATTTTATTGCATCCCAGCGCCATTGCCTTATCGTTGAGCGCGCCGCGCCGGAGCTTGGCGCACAGACTGCACGGGTGCTTCTCCTTGCGGATTTCAAACACAATCTGGTACACCTTTGCATCCACGAAATAGAACGGCACGTCTAATCCTTCGCAGAACCGCCGCATCGTCTCCACGTCTGCCTCGCTGCCCGGCGCACCGCTGCCGACGTGAATCGCGCACAGCCCGTACGGCACGGGATAGAACCGCTGGAGGTGCTTCAGGCCCATCAGCAGCGTCAGGCTATCCTTGCCTCCGGACAGTCCGACCGCGATTTTATCCCCCGCCGACACCATATCGTAGCGCTGCATACACTGGCGCAGCAGGCTCATCAGGCGCTGCAAATCCATTGCCATTCAGCATTCCTCCAGCGTCTTTTCGAGTGTCTGGCGCGCCGACACCGCGTTCTGCGGATTTGTGTTCTCCAGCGTCATCGGCAGATTCCGGCGCTTCGCGAGCTGCATCAGCGGGCGGTAATCCATCTGCCCCAGCCCCGGCGCAATCGACAGCAGCCCATCAAACATGTTGACATTCGCGATATTCTGCCGCGCCCACGCGCACTCGTCCGTGCCATCGGGCAGGAAATCCTTGATGTGCAGCAGCTCGGCGGAATTCCCCAAACGCGCAATCGCATCCGTTACGACTTCTTGCGCCTGATGGACGTTCTCGCGGTCGAGCAGGTTCACCGCGTCAAGAATAACCCGTAGGCTTTCGGAGTGCACCTCCGTCAGCACCCGCTGACACCTTTCCGCCGTGCAGACGATGTGCCGCGTGACCGGTTCGATAGCAAGCATCATGCCCTCTTCCTCCGCCCAGCGGACAACAGGCTTCACGCGCTCGATAAACAGGCGCAGGCTCTCCTCCGTCCGGCACTCCGGGCAGGATTTGTAACCGATATTGGGCGCGCCGGTTTCCGTGCCGACCATCAGCGCGCCGATTTTTTTGCCAAACCGCAAATGCGCACGATAATTCATCAGCGTGCGCTCGTGCGCCGACAAATCGGGGCTGCACAGGTTCAAATAGCACCCCAGCAGCACGCACCGCTGATTGTACTTCTCCAGCAGCCCGCGCACCTCATCCGCCAGCGCGTCCGTCAGCAGTTCCGGCGCATCCGCCATCTTAAACCCCGGCACAACCTTGCTCATCGCGATATGAACACAGGAAAACCCCTGCTCCCTTGCGTTACGCAGGTGTTCCTCCAAATTACTCCCCGACGTATCATGCAGCCGAATTCCGATTTCCATGTGGATACCCCCTTTTACAAGGACAGTATACCGCATTTTTCAGGGGAACGCAAGGGGCGAATGAAGCGTGCCGAAGTCCTCCACCTTAGCCCTTACACGCGATTCAGTCGGTGACACGTTCAGGCTTCTCCCGCGTGTTTATTGGGCGAACGCGGCGGCTTTCGCAAGGCAATCCTCCACATCGCAGCGCTTCTCCCCGTCCAGCGAATTACGAACGCTTTCCAAGCACGCCCGCATCTCCCGAATCAGCTGCACAGCCGCGTCATAATCTTTCTCCCACGCAATCCGCCGCAAATCCTGCTCCACGCGCATTCGATCGAGCGAACGCTGCAATTGCTCCTTCTCCTCCACCGCCGACGCCCGCTGAAGCAGTTCCTTCATGCCCTCCAGCATTTTCAGCACGCACGGTTCTGCCATCATCTGGGACGCGGCGCGGTTCTCTGCCTCATCAGGCGGATTCTTCCCCTGCGCGGGCGCAGCAACGCCCTCTGCCAGCAGCTCCTGCCGCACCTGCGCAATCATCTCCGGATGATGCTTCAAAATCGCGCGGTACTTATTCTGATAGCGCAGCATCCGGCTGTGGTCGCCGTCTGCCATCCGCATAACACACGCGCGGACGCTCATGCCCTGCCCGCAGCCCGTCAGCACCTGACGCAAGAGGTCATGCGTCTCCGCCTCCGTGAAGGGAATGAACGCCTGTACGCGCGGCGTATTCTGCTCCTGATTCCGCAAACAGGCGTAATAGTAGTTGCGGATGCTGTTGGGCTTGCGTCCCAAGTCCACGGATAAGTCCTCGAACACTTGCCGAAGCGGTGCGCCGCTGCCCCGCGCCGCCTGCACAGCGGAAAACAGGCGAGATGTCTCCTGTTCCTGCCAACCGACACATTTGCGTTCTTCCATGCGTCTTTCCTCTCTTTCCTGCATCCTTTCCGGGTGCGTATTCCTATCATATCCCGGCGCATATGCGTTCATGCATAAAATGCGTACACAAAAAAGTTCTTCACGGAAGCTTGGGGGGAAAGCAGCTTGGGGGCGCGTCTGCGGACGCGCAAAGTTACTGGCAGGGACGCTTCGCTGCCTGCACCTTTGTTGAGCGCGTTTGGCATACTGGTCGCCCGCGGAACAGTTGGGGCGTTGCCCCAAACCCCACAAGGGACGCTGTCCCTTGACCCTGCAAGGGGCATTGCCCCTTGACCCCTTTTCGCGATTGGGTTGGTCGCACTTTCATGCTCCTTCCGCGTGCAGCTTTTGGGGCTTCGCCTAATCCCTTGTTTGCTCCCCCAACTTTCCGTGAAGAACCACAAAAAGGCGCTCCGAGCCATTTTCGCCCGAAGCACCCAATTTCATGATTTGCTTTTCCTTCTCTCCGCCCACTGGAACAGCGCCGGATACAGCACAATCGCGAACAGCATCAGCCCGAACATCTCTGCAAAGCCCAGCCAGTGCGCATCCAGCAGCAGATTACCCGCCGCCTTCAGTCCCTTCCGCACCGCCAGCAGCAGCGCTACGCCGACCACGCCGCGAATCATGCGCGCCTTGCCCGCACCCTTTGCATCAAAACCGACAAAGTGCCTCTCCAGCACCCAGCCAAGGCAGAAGCCCATCATCGCCCCCGCCGCCTTGTAGCAGTCCGTCACCATGTCCCACGGGTCAACCAGCAGCGTTCCATCCGGCAGCATATCCATCGGATACGGCTTCACGCTGGTGTAAATCAGCATCGCGGCAGACAGGATGACGCCGATAGTCGCCAGCAGCCAGTCGCGGTTCTTGCCGCCGTCCGCCCAGTTCAGCAAGTATTTTGACAGCAGCAGCACGACCAGCGCGATCATCATCCCAACCAGCACGTCCTGCGGCGTGTGCGCGCCGAGCCAGTTGCGGGCAAACGCCGTCAGCAGCGTCAGCAGCACGCACGGCAGAATCCACCATTTGCTGTACTTTTTCAGGTATGCCGCGAGGTTTCCGTAAAAGGACGCTGCCAGTGTCGCATGTCCGCTGGGAAACGAGTAGCCTGTTGCCGTTGCCGCCGCTTCCGGAGCGATTTGCAGCCGCGCATCCTGCTTCCACGGGCGATAGACGCACGCGATATTCTTGATAAGCTGCGTCACCATCGTTGCGCCCGCGAAGCACAGCCCCATCCGCTGCCCGGTGCGCTTGTCGATGCACCAGTAGAATACGACAATAATGACAACCGGCAGCGACCCGGCGGCAAATTCCGAAATGAAGAGCAGCATGCTGTTGATGAAGTTCGGCGCTTCCGCCCGGAGGTTCTGCAAAAACAGCAAGTATTCAAAGTCCAACGCTATTGACTCCTTTGTTACTTAATGACGCTCATGTCCAGCGCCATCTTCGCCCATGCGTCCGAAGCGCCGCTTGCGCCCGTGACTTCCGTGCCGGGCTGATAATCCGGCGTGGTGTACCAGCCGCAGAAGGTCATGTGCGGGTAGGTCGGGGCATCCGGCAAATCCGCCTGATGAATCGCGCTGCCGTTCACATGGTAGGTCGTCTGCGCCGCCGCCATGCCCTCTACGGTGATGCGGTAAGCGGTAATCTTCCCGTTCGTCGCGATGACATAACAATTTTGCAGCTGTGCAGGGCTATCAACGCCGTTTTTGCGCATTTCCGCCAGCAGGATTTCGCTCGTGAACCACGCGGTTTTCGTACCGTCATCATTCTTCTGTATCTCCGCCGCATCCACCAGAATCCACCAGACGCTCTTTTCCGCGCTGTCCAGCACGATTTTGGGCGTACCCGCGCCGGAATAGCGAATGCCAATGCGCGCGCCGTCCGCGAACCACTCCATTTTCGCTTCGAGCTGGATGTAGGAGGAATCCCATTCCTTCTGGCTCGTCAAGCCGTCGGCGTTCGCCCAGAGGATGCTCTCGTCCGCCTCCGCGCGCACTTCCGTCAGCGCACTGCCCCATGCCGTGCTGTTCTTGCCCTCCCACAGCGCGTCCAGCACCTGCGGGTACACCACGCTCGTCGCCTGACTGCGCAGCTTCGGATTCACCGCGCGGCGAATCCAGGCGTGGCACTCACCGCCGGACGTCTGATTGTTCCCATTGTCCCAGATGACAATCGGCACGCCATAGCGCTGGGCATTCTGCGCGACACAGTACGCCCACTTCGCGCGCTCGTCGTGATTGCCATTCGTGTTCGTCGCACCCGTTTCGCCCATCACGACCGGAATCCCCCGGTCAAGGAAGGTTTCCTTGATGTTCTCGAACACGCGGTTGATTTTCGCGCCATCCTTCTCCGGGTCGAACGTCGTCTGCGTGTCCTGCAGGCAGAAGGTCTGCGGGTCATACGAATGCACGGACACGATGATGTTTGCCGCCGCTTCGCCATCCACCGTCGGCAGGGCAATCGCCGCCGTGCCCGCCGGGGAGCTGGTCGCCGCGTAGCCCGGAATCATCAGGCAGCGTTCGGCGTTGCAGCCCTTGGCGTCCTTGCGGATGGTGTTCACGAACACTTGGTTGAGGTAGTTGACGGCAGCGTAGCACGCCGCGTTGCCGCTCCACTCATAGTTCGTACCCTGCGCGCGCGGCTCGTTCATGCCCTCGAAAATCACATGCTGGTCAAAGTCGGCGAAGGTGTCCGCAATCTGCCGCCACATTGCCGTCAGCTGCTCGCCGATTTTCTCCGCGTCCGCCGCGAAATTCGGCTCGTTAATCCACGCTTCGTGGTGCACATTGAGGATGACGAACAAGTCCGCCTCGCGCGCCCACTCGACCACTTCGCGGACATGCTGGAGGAAGTCCTCGCGGATGGTGTACGTCCCATCGTCCGAGGTATAGCGGTACCAAGTCACGGGAATGCGGATGGTGTCAAAGCCCGCTTCCTTCACGCGCACCATCAGTTCCGGGGTGATTTTCGCGTTCCCCCACGACTGCTCCTGCGCGGTCACATCCGCGGTATTGCCGCCGGTTGCGTCCAGCGTATTGCCCAGATTCCACCCGAAACCCATCATCTCAACGATTTCCGTCGCTGTTTTGCCTGTCAGCATGGTTGATTCCTCCTCGGCGGCTGCCGGAAGCACCGGCAGCAGCATGGTCAAGAATAGCGCAATCCATTTTCGCATGTTTTGCATGAATTTTCCTCCTATTGCTTATAGGATTGGATTGTTACGCAGGGATTTCGCTCCTTCGGGAGCGACCAAAGGGCTTTCCGATCGCCCTTTGGAAACCTTCGGCGCCCCTTCGGATGTTACAAGTCTGTTATGTTAGTTTTTTCGTTTGTGTGCTTTTGGTTGTTGAGAAATTGCCTTCCCCTTTCGCTGGCGGACGCATCGTCAGGCTGATGCGGTTCGTTTTCGCATCCGCTTCCAGCACCCACACGGTCACGATGTCGCCGACTCGGACGACTTCGCTCGGATGATTCACACGTCGCTGCGCCATCTGGCTGATATGCACCAAGCCGTCGCGGTGAACGCCGATGTCCACAAACGCGCCGAAGTCGGTCACGTTGCGCACCGTGCCGCGAAGCTCCATGCCGGGCTGCAAGTCCTTCAAATCCATCACGTCGCTGCGCATCAGCACCTGCGGCAGCTCATCGCGCGGGTCGCGGCCGGGGCGGGACAGCTCCGCCGCAATGTCGCGCAGGGTCGGTTCGCCCACATTCAGCTGCTTCGCCAGCGCCGCGAACCCCTCCGCGTCCGCCAAGGTCAGCAGCTTGCCGACCGCCTCCGCCGGGGTGAGCGAAAAGTGCTTCAAAAGGGCGCGCGCCGCGTCGTAACTCTCCGGGTGAACGCCTGTGTTCTCCATCAAGTCCTTGCCGCCGGGAATGCGCAGGAAGCCTGCGCACTGCTCGAAGGCTTTCGGCCCAAGGCGCGGCACTTTCTTCAGCTGTGCGCGGGTCGTAAACGCGCCGTTTTCCTCGCGGTACGCCACGATGTTCTTCGCGACGGTCGTATTGATGCCCGCAACGTAACTCAGCAGCGACACGCTCGCCGTATTCACGTCCACGCCGACGCTGTTCACACAGTCCTCGACCACGCCGCCCAGCGCCGCGTCCAGTTCCGCTGCTTTCAGGTCATGCTGATACTGTCCTACGCCAATCGCCTTCGGATCGATTTTGACCAGCTCCGCCAGCGGATCCTGCAGCCGCCGCGCAATCGACACCGCCGAACGCAGGCTGACATCAAACTGCGGGAACTCCTCCGCTGCCAGCTTCGACGCGGAATACACCGACGCGCCCGCCTCGCTGACGACCATGTATTTGAGCGCATCGCCCAGCGCCAGCTCCTTCATCACCTCGACGAAGAACTGCTCTGTCTCGCGCCCCGCCGTGCCGTTGCCGATGGCGACGATGCCGACGTGGTGCTTCTGGATCATCCGCTTGACGGTTTCCTTCGCCTGCGCAACCTTGCCGTGGCTGGGCAGCGGGAAAATGACGCCCGTATCCAGCACGCGCCCGGTTTCGTCCACAACCGCGACCTTGCAGCCCGTGCGGATGCCGGGGTCAAGCCCCATCGCGACCTTCCCGCGCACCGGCGGCTGCATCAGCAGCGGGCGCAGGTTCAGCGCGAACACGCGAATCGCCGCTGCGCTCGCCTTGTCGGTCAATTCCGCGCGCAGTTCCGTGTCCAGCGACGGCGCAATCAGCCGCGTATACGCGTCGTCGCACGCCTGCGCGACGTACTTGCACGCCGGACTGCCCGTCTGCTGCACAAAGCCGTAGCGCACGAGCTGCTGCGCTTTCTCCTTGTCCACGTCCAGCGCGACTTTGAGGAAGCCCTCCTTCTCCCCGCGGTTCATCGCCAGCACCCGGTGCGACGGCATCAGGCGCAGCGGCTCACGGTGGTCGTAGTACATGCGGTAGGTGCTGTCCTCGTCTTTCGCCGCGACCGTCGCGACCATCGCCGTTTGATGGTAGTACGTTTTAAGCTTCGTGCGGACGGCGGCATCGTCGCTGACGACCTCGGCGATAATATCCATCGCGCCTTGCAGGGCATCCTCCGCCGTTTCGACGCCCTTCTCCGCGTTCACATAGCGCAGGGCGATGGTTTCCGGCGCCATCATGTTCCGCTGCTGGAGCATCAGCGCGTTCGCGAGCGGCTTCAGCCCCTTCTCCTTGGCAATCGACGCGCGGGTACGGCGCTTCGGGCGGTACGGGCGATAAATATCCTCCAATTGCGCCAATGTCGCGGCAGCATCGAGGTCGCTTTGCAGCTTCTCCGTCCAGACATCTAACTTTTGCAGGCTTTCACTGATTTCCTGCCGACGCGCTTCGAGCGCCCGCAGCGCCGTCAGCCGTTCGCTGATTTCACGCAGCTTCTGGTCATCCAGCGATCCGTGCTGTTCCTTGCGGTAACGCGCGATAAACGGCAGCGTGCAGCCCTCGTCAAGCAGGCGAATGACGGCGTCGATTTGCCACGGGGCGGTTTGGAACTCCTGACAGAGCGTTTGTGTGATAGTCATGTCCTCACCTCAAATAATGATGCCTTCCAAATGATCCACCTCATGCTGAATCACCTGCGCGGTGAAACCAGAGAACCGCTGCACATGCCGCTGCAGCTGCTCATCCTGATATTCCATCAAAATCTGCTGATACCGCAAACACGGGCGCTCGCCGTCCAGCGACAAGCACCCCTCCTGCGCTGCGAAGGGGATCTGGCGATCCGTGATGACCGGGTTAAGCATCACCAGCACGGTTTTCCCCGCCATCACCGCAATGATGCGCTTGCGGACGCCAATCATGTTCGCCGCCATGCCGACGCACTCGTGCGCATGGGCGCGCAGGGTATCCGCGAGGTCATGCGCAACGGGCAGATCCTCCGCCGTCGCCATCTGGCTCTTGCAGGACAGGAACATCACATCTCTCACAATCGGCTGAATCATTGCTTCTTCACCACCACGCCGCCAGTTTTCCAGATGCTTCTTTCGGGCACTTCACCACGCACGCAGCTCAGCGGGTATATTTGGCTCTCCCGCCCGATAACCGTGCCGGGGTTCAGCACGCTGTTGCAGCCGACTTCCACATAGTCGCCAAGCATTGCGCCCATTTTCTTCAAGCCGGTTGCCATGCTTTCGCCTGCGCCGCGAACCGTCACCAGCGTCTTGTCGCTCTTCACGTTGCTGGTAATCGACCCCGCCCCCATGTGGCTGCAATAACCGAGGATGCTGTCGCCGACGTAGTTGTAGTGCGGCGTCTGCACATGGTCGAAAAGAATCACGTTCTTCAGCTCCACAGAGTTGCCGACCACGCAGTCTGCCCCTACCAGCGCACTGCCGCGGATGAACGCGCAATGCCGCACTTCCGTCCGCGCGCCGATGATGCAGGGCGCACCCAGATACGCCGTCGGCGCAACCGTCGCGGTTTTGTGCACCCAGACGTGCTCGCTGATTTCGGTGTATTCCGCCGGGTCAAGCGCCGCGCCGATGCGCAGGATTTCCGCCTTGATGCCCGCAAGCGCCTCCCACGGATAGGTAAACTGCCGCAGGTAATCCGCCGCCAAAGTGTGGTTAAGGTCGTAAAGCTGTTCGATTGTCAGCATAATTTGCCTCCTATTTATTATGTTGATTGCTTTTTCGCCCTGCGCCGCCGAATCAGCCAGAGCACGAGCATCGCCAGCAGCAGCCCCGCCAGCGCGCCCGATGAATCCAGCAGCACATCCTGCCACTTGCCCGTACGCCCGGCAACGAAAAGCTGATGGATTTCGTCCGTCGCGGCATAGAGCGTACATCCCGCCCATGACATCCAGTGCCAGCGGGCGCAGTAGCTGTCCAGCAGCAGCGTCAGCAGCATTCCCAAGAGCGTATACTCCAAGAAATGCGCCGTTTTCCGCACGGCAAAATCCACCTGTGCATACAGCTTCCAGTACGCCTGCCCCGTCAGTCCCTGCCGTTGCGCCAGAGAATCCGTAATTGGACGGGCAATTTTACCGCTGATGCTGCCGGACTGCACGCCTTCCTGTGCCGAGAAACCGAACATCATCAGCAGCAGGGACAGCGTAATCAGCCAGAGGATAGCACGATAAAGGTGTATTTTCCAGTTCAAGTTTGCTTTCCTTTCCTGCGGCGAAAGTTACGCCGTGCTTGTTTATTTCGCGCTCCACCCCGTCAATTCCTGCCGGATTGCACGGATTCCACGAAAAAAGGGCTGCCCGTTGCAGACAGTCCTTTTGTTGGATTATTTCACGCGCTCGCAGTACACCGCCACGCGTTTTGTGCCGCTGATGGTGCAGGTCACAAGCGTCAGGTCATAGCCGGAATGGGCAATTTCGTTCGCATCGTTGGGGGAAATCGTGTTTTTCTCCCGCACAACGTAGCGGAAAACGTTATTCTCCATGTCCGTGAAGGTAATGGTTGCGTCCAGCGCCAAGCTGCTCAGCTTGCCAAAGTGGTAGGTGTGCGCAATAATAGCGAGGTTGCCCGCGTAGGCGCTGCCGGAATAGCGGCACGGCGACACGCTCAGGTTCTCGTACGACCAGTTGCGCTGCACCGGCACTTTCAGCCCCAGCGACGGGATGGACAGCGTGCCGATATACTCGTGCCCATTGACCTTCTCGCCCGGCATTTCGATTCCCGGCACGCGCTCGTAGAGCTTGCCCGTCGGCGCGGGCGTGGGTGTCGACGTGGGTTCGGGGGACGGTGTCGGTTCAGGCGTTTCGGTCGGTTCGGGGGATTCCGTCGGCATGGGCGTTTCGGTGATTTCCGGCGTGCTCGTCGGATTTGATGTCTGCGCGGCATCCGGCGTGCTCGTCGGCTTCGGCGGCTTCGTCGCAGGATTCGCCGTTGGCGCGCTCGTCGGCTTCGGCGGATTCGTCGCAGTTCCTGTCGTCGGCGCGTTTGTCGGATTCGGTGGATTCGTCGCAGTCCCTGCCGTCGGCGCGTTTGTCGGATTCGGCTGGTTTGTCGCAGGATTCGCCGTTGCGGGCGCATCCGTCGCAGGGGTGTTCGTGGCGGTTACGTCATCACGCGGAATGTCGGTCGTCAGTGCGTCAGTTACGGAGGGCGTGGATGATGCCGGGGTATCCGCTGCAGTGGCATCCGCCGTCGGCGCGTCGGTTATCGGCGCATCCGTCGCGGGTGTGTCTGTCGGCATCATCGTCGCGGTGACTACGGGCGGTGCAGCAGTCTGCTGCGATTCCATCTGCCGCTGAATGCGAATCTGCTCCAGCGCCATCAGCGCATCATCCGACTCCTGCTGCGCGCGGCTGGCATCCCACTGGTTGTAGCCCACCAGCGCCAGTGCCGCCAAAATCAGCACCAGCCCCAGCGTCATCAGCAAATTGCCCTTACGGTTCTTCATGCTCTTGGCTCCATTTCCGGTGCAGAATCCAGCCAATGACGAACAGAATCATGCCCGCACCCGCCAGAATCGGCACCGGCCACCACAGTTGCCCCGTTTCGGGAATCGGGGCGGTCGGGGTCGGCGTGACCGTGCGGCGGTTGGTAATCACATACACGCCGTTTTCGATGGAATATTCCGGCTCATAGTACACGTCAGCCCCCAGAATCTCGTTGAGGGTGTACACATGGTCAGCCGGCAAATCCTTGAAGATATGATGCCAGTTGTTTTCGCTGTTCAGAATCACCGTGTCGATATGCTGACCGTCCTGCATCAGATGAATTTCAATCTGCACAGGGCGATATGTGCCGCGGTTGTCGTCATCCCACACCTTGACGCACTCAAGGTCAATCAGCGCGGGGGAACGCTCCAGCTTGATGGTGGAGAGGACATCGTACTGCCACTCGTCGTCCACATTGCGCGTCGGCACAGAGGTCAGGAAGGACTGGAAGCTGTACGCCCAGCCGCCGATGATAACCGGCGTGCCGGAAACAAGGTACAGACCGGGGTTGAGTCCCGCGAAGGCAACTCGACCGTTTTCGTCCGTCGTGCCGGTGAAATCAGGCGTTTCGGACGCGGTGAGGGCTTTCATCGCTTCGGACGCGGCTGCCCAGTCCGCCGCGTTCTTCAGCGCGTTAATGTCGATATTCAGGGTGCTGTACGGGCTGCGCAGGGCGAACCGAGCGTCCGCATCCATGTCCGCCACCTGATACAGCTGGAAGGTCACGCCGGGCAGGTGCGCATCATCCTCGTTGTCATCCGCCTGAATGGCGAACGTCAAGGGGTGCGTCAAATCCACCCGTTCAAAGGCAAGCGCGCAGGGCGCAAGCAGAAGGCAGCACAATGCTGTCAGCAGGACAAGCGCCAGCAGGCGCGAGGGTTTGCGGCTCATCACGACCGCTCAGCTCCTTTCCGCTTCTTGTGTTTCGGGCTGGTCGTTACCAGCATGAGAATGAGGAGAATCAGCAGCATCGGCGCGGCGACAATCGGCGCGACGATGTAGGGGTCAATCACGAGTGCGTCCGCGGAGATGCGCACGGATAGCTGCGCAAGCGATGTTTCGACCCGGTGTCCGCGGACAAGCAGCCGGTGCGAGTTAATGCCGTAGGGCGTGCAGGTGACGAGCGTGCACAAATCCATGCCGTCATAGATTTGCAGTGCGCTGACGTCATGCGGCTCAACAATGAGAATTTGGTCGATTTCATAGGTCAGCACCTTGTCCAGCACGCGGAGGGTGAAGGTATCGCCGTAGGTGAGCTGGTCAAGGTTGGTAAAGAGCTTGGCGGAGGGCAGCCCTCGATGCGCCGAAAAGGCGGAATGCGTTCCCGGTTCGCCGGTCGGCAGGCTTGTGCCCTCAATGTGACCGACGGCGACCTGAAGCACGTTGGCGTTCGTCGAGTGATACAGCGGCAGCGTCACGGCAATCTGCGGGATCTCAATCACCCCGATGATGCCCGAACCGCCGACATTCATCACCGCGTCGTACTCCTCGCGCTCCTCGTCGGTCATGATCAAGCGATCAACGGTGGACTGTGCGCGGAGTTTTTCGTTATAAGCGTTTGCCGCCGCCCAATCCGCCTCGTAATCCTTCTTGGACTCCTGCTCCACCACCGTGTTGTAGGTGGCTACGGCACGCGACTGGTGGAAGGAATTGTAGAAATCCGACACGGACGGGTACAGAAGGAGCGCCAGACCCACAAACAGCACCACAAACAGCAAAATGGTTGTCATATTGCGCTTCATGAGCCGCCTCCTTTCTGCAAACATGCTTCATTTTCCCATTTGGGAATGCCGGGCGGCGGCATTGCGCGCACCGCCCGGCAGGGGTTTCATCAGAACATGGGGATGTTCAACGAATTGCGGGAGAGAAATCAGATTTCGTCCGCTTCGGCCTTGCGGCGAACGATGAGGATGAGCGCCGCGCCCACGAACATCATGCCGCCCAGCACGTAGAAGATGGTCGTGCCGATGCCGCCGGTCTCAGGCAGGGTCGCACCGGACTTGTTGACGAGCTTGTTGTTCATCGTAGAAGCCGCCGTGAGTTCCATGGATGCACTTGCACCGCCAGCAGCTTCCTTGTGGTCTGCCGAAATCGTGATGGTGACAGGATCCAGCGGATTATAGGTAGCAGGAACCGTGGTTTCCTTCAGCGTGTACGTGCCGTGATCCAGACCGATGATGTTGAACTTACCATTGGCTGTCGTAATCATTTCATTGTTTTTGACATCCACATAGGTATCATTCGGCTTCGTGGTGCCTGCGACAATGTAATTGCCATCGGCATCCTTCCACAGCGGAACAACACGGTCATTTTGATCATAAAGCGTGAAGCCAGCGCCTTCCAGTTCGTTGCCTGCCTCAGCCGTGTTCGCATACTTCGTGTTGTTCACAACATAGGTGAAGAGCCACACATGGTCTTCCGGCGTTTTGCCCATGCCATCAGCATTGGGGTTGTTGGAGTATTCCAAATCGACGCTGTTCTTGTTGTCCGTGCTGTTGGCGCTCGCGTTGAAGACCTGCGCTTCTTCGTTCAGATACGCCGTGTAAACGACCTCAACCGTAATCTTGTCCGTAACAAGGATGCTGGTGTTTTCTTTCATCACCTTTTTCAGGTCTTCGATTGTGAGCGTCCAAGACGGCTTATCCTGATTTTCACCAACCTTGCCTGCGCCCTTCTGACCAGCCGTTGCAGTGCAAACATAATCGGTATCTTTCAGTGCGATGCCGTTCACCTTCACAGAATCAATCTGAACGAAGGTAATGCCCTTGGACATGGTGTCGTTGAAGACCAGCTTGTACGTCGGATAGTCATTATAATCCGCATTGACCGGAATGGTTGCGACCAGACGGAACTTGAAGTTCTCAAACAGCGCATGGTCGGCACTCTCGCCCCAGCCTTCCGGATTCACTTCTCCGCCGTTCTTTTCGGCATCGCCAACTTCGTCCTGCACCTGCTTGTCCACAGAGGGCTTTTCAGACTTTGCAGTCGCAACGATGTCCTTATCCAGCACCTTTACAATCAGCAGCGTGGCAGCGCCGTCCTTGCCTTCCAGCTTTGCCTGATTGTCCCGCACAAGGTAATAGCCGGGGGTCAGCTTCTTGCTCGTGCCGGGGGCTGCTTTGGTGGAAGCGAACGTATCAACCGGAGTGGAGTCAGCATTCCAGTACTTCGTGATTTCAGCCAGCTTTTCCTGATTCGTGCCCGAAACAGCTTTCAGAGCATCCAGAACAGCGTCCGGAACAGGGTCGCCAGTCCTGACCGCATCAGTATCGTTCTTGGCATTTGTGCCCCACTTGACGCTCGTCAGCACCTTTACTCCTGCATTTGTTTCAACATCAGCAGTGAAAATCTGGTACACTTGGTATTCGTGATCCACATCGTCCTTCGGGTTTACCGTAATCGTAAAGCCTTCCGCGTCAGTAGACGGATTTTCCACTTCCGTTGCGCCCGCGACAGTGACCATGCTCAGCACGAGCATCATGGCCAGCAGAATTGCCCAAAACTTTTTCATGGTTTTTCTCCTTTTCGTTGTCGTTTTTCATTCATTGGGAAACGTTTTTCGGGGATTACCGGGGTTGCCTACGTCGGGAGGTCTCCTGACGTATAGCTGCTATGCTTTTTTCATTCCTCCTCCCGTCGTTTTTTTCCCCATGTTTATACAAGGGCTTTCGCCCGCGTATACGGATTGAGAATCCCCCGGAAGGGGGGGCTGCCGACTGCTCAGCAGCCTTCCCTCCGGCGTTTGATTTCCTGCCCCAGCAGCAATGCCGCCGCTGCCATCAGCAGCAGACCGCCCGCCGTGAACGGCAGTGTGCCGATGCCGCCCGTCTCGGGCAGCGTGTAGGTAATGGGTGTGTTCGTAATCTGGAAGACGCGATTTTCGCTGTTCGCGGGAATCGGCGCGGTGTTCGTGGCGTTCGGGTCGTCCGTCACCAGCTGCCAGCCGCTGCCCACCGGGGTCTGCTCTTTGGCGTAGTAGCGGTAGATGTTGCCCTCCGCGTCATACGCCGGGAGATTGTACCACTTGTAGCCCCACCAGATGTTCTTGCTGCCTTCCGGCGCGGTGTATTCAACCACTTCGCCAAACTGCCAGCCATCCAGATTCTTCGTGACGACCTTCCCCGCTTCCGCGTCCCAGCCAAGGGTAACGGTCGCGATGATCTTGTCGCCGTCCGCCGCCGCTTCCGCGATGGTCTGCTTGAGCGTCAGCGTGATGTCCGGGAGGTTCGCGGGATTCAGTGTGAACTGATTGTCCAGCGACGTCCAGACCTTGCGGGCACTGACGTCAGTCAGGGTGTTGGTGACGGTGAGTGTCTTGACGTTCAGGTTGATTTCCGGCCGTTCGCCGTTCGTCGGGTCAGAAGCCGAATGGACTTCGTTGCCTTCCGCGTCCACTTCCTTGACGTAGTAGTACCATTCGCCGCTTGCGCCTGTATCCTTGTCGAACCAGTAGCGCGGCAGGCGTGTCAGCGTCAGCGTTGCGGCATCCGTCGGCGTATTCGTGCCGACCGTCAGCTTCACGGTGCCGTCCGGCAAGAGCCGCGCGTCCATGTTCGCTTCCAGCGCGCCCAGCAAGGGCGTGTAGCGTTCGTGTTGGGGAAGACCAGCGCCGTCACGCTTTTCGCGCCAGATTTGCAGGTACACGACGGTATTGCGGACATTCAGCGGCAGTTCGCTTTCGCTGCCTACGGGGAAATACGCCTGCTTGAACTGTTTGGTGATTTTCAGCTGCGTCGGCGTGTTGGTAATCGTGCCGATTTCGTTGAAGCCCAGCTCCAGCTTGCCGTCCGGCAGGTTGTTCAGGTAGCCCGCCAGCTCCACTTCGCGGATGATGAAGGACGCACTGTTGTAGCCCGGCAGATTCCGGATGGTCACGCGCCACGGTTCATCCGCCTTCGCCAGCCCCGACACATGCAGGTAGGGCGCGCCGTTAATCTGCACCAGCTCCGCCGTGAGCGAACTCGGCGTGCAGATAACGTCCTTCAGGCTGAAGTAGCTCTTTTCCAGCAGGTTTTCCGTTTTCCACTGCGTGGAGTAGACTTCCTGATACTTCATCATGACTTCAAGGTAGATGTCCTGCATCATGCCCTCTTCGCCGAACGTGTCCGCGTCCGCCCATTGCTTGACAATGCTGATGCTCTTGGGCACGTTGGTGATGGTCACGTTGTTTTCCGTCGTATCCTTGAAGGTGATGTAGAGAATCGAGCCGACGAGTTCGCTTTCATCCGCCGTCATCACCGGCGTGTAGCGGTCCAGCGTGCCGTTGCCGACGCTCGTGTTTTCGAAGATGTAATAGCGGTACTTGCGCAGGCTGCCGTCGGGATTGAGGGTCGTGTCGTACAACGGCAGGTTGTCGATGGTCAGCTTCCAGCCGTTTTCCGCCGACAGGACGTAATTCTGCTGGAACGGGTCGTGGCACCAGTTGTAGTGCACCACGCCGTCCGAATCCGTCCAGTTTTCGCCCCAGACGTTGCGTAAGAGCGAAATCGACACCTGCTTGATGTCCAGCGGGTTCTGTGCGCCGTCGTACTCCACTTCTTCCGCCCACTGCTTCACAATGTTGAGCTTGCCGGTCTGCACGTTGGTGATGGTCGCGCTTGCGTCCGCGATGGTTTGCATGAACCCAAACGGTGATGTCGAAGAGACTCTGAACTCGTCCTTCACCCTGGTTGGCGCACCATCCGAATTGAGTTCAAGGACGTCGCCCACTTCTTTCGGCCAGTTCTCCGAGAAGCTGTAAACAGGCATCGTACCGTTCACAGGGTCTTCCGCCAGCTCATAGGTGTAAACATACGCCGTGTGAATAGAGCCGTCCGGATTATACTCAACATTGTACGCTTGCAGCTGTTGCGTTGTCGTCCAGTTTCCATTCGCATCCGGCATTATTTCGACGGAACGCTCGCTGGGGTCGTAAGTTATCCACCCTACCTCTTTTGTCCATGAATGCGTTGTCTCAGTCAAGTTGAGCGTAACCTTTTCCGGCTTCTCGTTGACATTGACCCATTCTTTCGTCAAATTGAGGTTGAGATTTCCCACTTCATACCCCGGCAGGTTCTTCGCGTGGATGTTCGCCGTTCCGCCGTCCGCAGGCTGGTTCACCGCACCGGTTGTTTTCTTGACAAGCGTAGCGTCGCCTGTGTAGCTCACCTGATACAGATACGGGTTTAGCGCACCATTAATCGTTTCGTACCCCTCTACGATGTAATAGTAGTACGGCTTCTTCTGCGCTTCGCCGTTCTCATTCACCGTAAAGTAGTACTTCGGCAGGTTGTTGAACTCCCAGACCGGTTCTTCGCCGCCCTCCGTCCAGTTTTTCGTGACGTAGGTGTACTGCTGATCGTCCGTCTTGATGGGGTTGCCATTTCTGTCAAAGGTGAGCTGCTTCTTCGCCTGAATCAAGCAGAACGTCAGCTCATCCCTGTCGCGGAAGCGCGCCCAAGTCTTGTCCACCTTGACGTTGAACCGCTCGACGTAGTAGTTCTTTTCGGTCACTTCCGGGAGCGTGTCCGTCAGCGGCTGACGATAAATCTCCTTGATATCGGTCAGTGCCGCGTCTGTGAAGTAGTCGCTCGGCTGCTGCGGGAAGTCCGCAGGCAGATGCTGCGTGCCGAAGTAGCCGTCAATCGCCGCTTCCGACACCTCGTAGGTGTACGCCCAAGCGGATATCACCGTGCCGTCGGCGTTGTATTGCGCATAAACCGACTGCGTTTCGTTCCATTCTGCCCAAAGCGCCGTATACGTTGCTGTGGTGTCCAGCTCGATCGTCTTTGCGGTGGGCGTTTCCGCTGTCCAGCCCGTATCCGGGGCATAGACATGGCGGGTGCGCGTCACGGTAATCTTCGCCTTCGTGCCTTCCGGCGTGGGCTTGTCCGCGGGATTGCCGGAAGCGTCCAGCCACTGCTTCGCCACGTTGAAGCGGTACAGACCTTCCTTCTCGCTCGTCAGCTTGTTGTTCGTCACGGTGACGGTGGTGCTGGTGTTCGCATCGCCCTCCGTCGTCACGAAACCGTCCGCCGGGCTATAGCTGACGCTGAACGGGAGGGTGGCTTCGTTTTGGTACTTGACCTCCTCCACCTTGTAGCGGTAGCTTTGCCTGATGGGCTGATTCTGCTCGTCGAAGCCCGTCACAGCGTACTTCGGGAAAGTGCCGAACACGACCTTGCTTGTGTTCAGGCTGCTGATGCTCATGACCCTCGTGACCGCTTGGAAGCTGTCGTCCGCGACCCACGCGCCGTTCTCCTGCTTTTCGCGGGTCAGGCGGAAGGTCAGCGTATCCTGCATGTTTTCAGGCTTCGCGCCTTCACCCCAGCGCTTCTCGGCTTCGATGGTCAGCTTCGCGATCTCGTAGTTCCGCAGCGTCGCCGTGCCGCGTGCGTTCTGCGCGTCCGCCTTCGGATTGGCGGGATTCCCGTCCGTGAAGTACTCGCTCGGGTGCTGCGGGAGACCGCTGTATGCCAGCTGGCAGTAGAAGCCGCTCGGCACGTTCAGTTCCCGGAGGCTGTAGGTATAGGCGTGGGCGTTTTGGACAACGCCGTTTTCCATGGCGACCGTGTAGGTTGCCAGCCCCTCGAACTTGGCGCTCCATTTGTTCGCTTCTGCCAGCGTGACCGTGTCGCGGCGTTCCGTGCTGCCCTTCGTCCACGCGCCGTTGACGTAATCCCAGCGCGTCTTGTAGAGCGCGACCTGTACGCCGCCGAATTCCTCGGTAATCGTGTGCTTTGTGCCATCCGGCGCGTACCATTCCTTGGACAAGTCGATGCTGATTTCGCCGTACTTGTCCTCCGGGCGGTAGACGTTGGTCAGCGTCGCCGTGACCGTGCCGGTGGTTTTGCTGGCGTTCGGGTCGATGGTGTAGGTGATGCCGGATGTGGTGTAGCTCGGCACTTTGCCCTCGACGATGTAGTAAATGTAGTAGAGCTTGTTGCCGTTCGCGTCCGCGCCGGTGGATTCCAGCTGCGACCACTGGGTGTGCCAGCCGTTCGCTGCCGTCAGCGTAGCCTCGCGACCGCCGTAAGCGTCGTCCGGGTGCTGGCGAATTTTTGCCCACTGCGCATCGGTGAACTGCGTGACCTGCGTCGGCACTTCGTCAACCGGTGTGCCTTCCGGGGTCATCGTGATGCTCACGTTGTTATAGTAGCGACCGTCCTGCCATTTTCCTTCCCAGTTTTTCCACTGCAAGCAGAAAATTACTTTTTTCTGATGCGTCATCTTGGTGGTGTAAACGAACTGTTTTCTCGACGTATCTTGCGGTTCCAGGACCACTTCTTTTCCGTCTACGCGAGCCACAATACGCGCAGCGTTGTCAAGTGCGCCATCAAGCAGGTTCAGCGTTACCGTAACGTCCTGATTCTCCGGGAACTGCTGCGCAACCTTCGTGCTATTGTTGACCATTTCCGCAGACAGGATGCGTTGCGGATTCTGCGTTGCATCCGTGTTCAGCACGTCGGTATACTGTTCCTGCGTCAGCGCATAGCGGCGAAGCATCACGAGTACGCTGGCAGGGCGCGCATTCTCATGGGCGTCGTCGCCAGCCCAGTTCTTCTGCACCTCCATGTCGTGGCGGTCCTTGCTGTTCTTCACCTGAATGTTGATGCTCGCAGAGCCGTTGACGGTGTGCGGGCCATCCACCACGCCTTTGATGCCGGAAGCAGTCATGAGCTCCTGCAGCCGACTCTTTGAAATCGTGCCGAAGTTGCCATTGTTGAGACCGTCCGGGTATCTCGCCGGGTGTTCTTCGGTATCGTCCGCTCTCGGAACGATGTGGAAGACGACCAGCGGGCGATCCTCCAGCACGAGGTGGTACGGCTCGACTGCCTTCGTTTCCGCCAGCATGTACGCGACGTTCGGGTCGAGCGGACGCTCGTTCAGCTTCTCCGAATTGTATTGGTAAGTAATCATACCGCTTTGATCCGTGTAGACCTTACCATTTTCGCCGCCAACCGCCTCGAACTTGTTGGTTGACGTGTTCCATGCGTAGAGGGTGAACTCCGTCCCCGGCAGCAGCAGCGAGGTGTTCGCGCTGTCCACCTTGCGGATGACCAGATTGTTGTGGATGTAGCCGCCGCCCTGACTGAAGTAGTCGTTATTGCTGTTGTTCAGTTCGGTACTTGAGCTGTCATTTCCTTCAAGGTTTGCGTGGTTTCTCAACGCCGGACTGATGCCCTTGTGGTTCACGTCGTTGAAGTTGTACTCGTTCGTCACCTCAGGCGGCAGCAGAATGTTCTCCTGCGCCGTGTATTCCAGAATCAGCGCCTTGCCGTCCGGAACGGTGACGGTTATGTTCAGGTAACGTTGAGCGGGAACCGTTCCTTTTACCTTCTCATTGTAATTGTAGTTGGAATTACTGAAGATGTTTTCCGTTTCCGTGAACTCCATCTTCCAGAGATACTTCTCTATCTCTGCGCCGCGCAGCAGATGCCCCTTGCCGCTTTCATCAACGTCCAGAATCGGATTGCCGTTTTCATCCTTCAACGCCTCATAGAGCCTGAAGGAACCTTCATCCAACGTCACATTGCGCAGATAAGGATACACGCCAGCCAATCCAAGAACGTCATAGGTCAGCGTATCCGTCAGCGTGAGCGTGCTGGATGCCGGATTCAGCTCCGCGCCTGCCTGGTTGATATCAATGGTGTAAGTGATTCGCGCCTGCTGGTCGCCGCCCTTGACGCTGTAGCCCTTCTGGACGTTCACCGCCTCGACCGTCTCTTCCTCGTAGGTCAGCTCGGTCTTCTGCTCCTTGTGATAGAGCGCCGCGTCGTATCTCACGTCCAGCTGGTTGTTCAGCACGCCCAGCGCCAAACTGCCGTTCACTGCGGTTGCCAGGAAGTCGTCGGCAATCTTGCAGTGAACCTTGACGGTCATATCCGCCTTGCCGTTGAGGATCGTTTCCGAACCGCCGGTATTCTCATTCGGCTTCATGGAGATGTTGATTCTCTGCTGCTGCTGTGCGCCTTCGCCCACCGCCGCCAAATCAGCCTTGATGGAAATGCGCTGCTCGCCCCACTCGTTGCTGACCTCATAGCCATCCGGAATCGTACCGGCATTGTCCAGCTTCTTATTGACAACGGTCATCTTCGTGCTGTCCGTTTCGCTAAGAATCAGCCTCGAGCCGCCGTATTCGATGTACTCCACCACAATGTGCGGCGGGAGCGTTTCGGTCAGGGTGATTTCGTCGTGCGCCACGCCATCATTGCGCAGGAGGATGGTCCAGTACAGCTCGTTTTCGTGGATGGTCTGCCCGTTCAAATCACCAACGCCATGGTTGCCGAACTTCTTCTCCACCAGGTCGTTCGGGGCGGCCTTGTACCACGCGTCTCCGTTTTTGCCCGCGTTAACAGCCGTGTTCTTGAAGTCAACCCCGCTCGTGCGGGACTGTTCCAAATAGATGGTCGTCTGATACGGGAGCGTAACGCTTGTCGTCGCGTTCACATCCGTATTGGCGTCGTTCAGCACAACGCCTTCGCCCGTCGTTTCAAACCGGAAACCATAGTAGTAGCCTTCCGTCAGCGTCGTTTCCGCAGACACCACCATCGTGCCTTCATTTTTGCCCTGACTGTCGCAGGTCAGCAGCGTAATGGTGTACGGCACATTCTGCGCATCATGCTTTTTCACAACATCGAGGTCTTTGATGGCGTTGAGCAATGTCTGCGCCTGAGCCGCCGTCATGTAGTGCTGCATGATTTCTATTCCGTTTTTCCATTCCACCTTCTTGTCAAGCGTATCGCCGAAGTTCAGCTTATACTGAACATCTTTCGTCGCCGGGAAGGTGTACGTCGCGTTCCACGCTACCGGATACAGACCATCGGTGTATTCGCCGTTCTTCGTCGGATCCGCCGGCATACTCGCGTCAACCGACTTCACCACATTGTAACGCTTGTCCTGCCCTACATTCGCGGTGCTTGTCTTTTGTTCGCCGTCGAATTCCGCCGTGTTTGTAATCTGTTGATCCTGCGCGGTTGCTTCCACCGGCGTTTTGTATTGGATTACGATCTTAGCGGTGGTGTCCTTGAATTTCAGCTGCGGTTTGCCATCCGCGCCGGTTTCCACGGTGAAGTAATCCGTGTAGTTTTCAGCGGTGATAGGCGTGTTATTCGCCGTGATTTGCGACACATAGCCCTTGCCGTCCGTCTTCGAAAACAGCAGACTGCCGTTTTCGTCCACAAGCTGGTCGAACATCGTGTCCGTCAGCGTCTTGTCCTTGATGTTGAAACGGTTTTCGTTGACGGTGAGCGTCCACTGAATGCAACTCTCATTGCTGTTGTACCTGCTGCTCTTTTGCAGCTTTTTAATCTGAACGTCAGTAGGGTTGCTGTTAGAGGAACTCTGGGAATGATCCCACTTTCCGCCACTCTGCGCAGTGAAAGTATTTGTCAGCTGATCGTATTCACCGGTCATTCCGTCCTTGTCGAACGTGTATTCATACTTGATTTCGTATGTTTCATTTGCCGAAAGCGGCGGCAGCACATAGTCCGTCGTCATGGTATAGACCTTGCCGCTTTCGTCCGTCGTGTTCGCATAAACGTAGTGAATGTGCGTTCCCGTCGTACCGCAGGCGCATGTACCGTCCGTCTTGATTTCTGTCGAAGCAGAGTCAACAGCCGGCACCTGACTCCAGTTAGAGTGTATTTTAACCTCCGTGACGGTCATGTTTGTCAGGGCCATTTGCTTATTTACCGCCGTCATGACGTCTTTAGCAGTCGCGTTCTTGCCGTTCGTGCCCTTTGTGGATTCAATTTTGACGGTATACTCAATCGTTCCTTTTTCCCAGTTGACATTAGCCCCGCTTTTCCAAGTTCTCAAATCGCTGAGGAGGGAGTTGTTGCCCCTGTCGATGTCCTCCCACTTCACGGTAGTCGATGCGCCACCGAACTTAATGGTCAGGTCGTCGTTGCCCAGATTCTCGACATCGTCCTTGCGGATTTCGGCGCTCATCTTCATGGTGCCGGTGCGGTCGTCATGGCTGGGGTTGTTCCGGACAAAGTCCATATACTCGTCGGTGAACCACATTTCAACTTGTTTCGTTGCGGGATTATACTGGAACTTAAACGCCGGCTTTTCATTGCTGAATTTGGCGTCCGTGCCCGACCAGACAGAAGTGCTGTCCGTTTTGATATGCGTATTCTCTGCCGGAATAATAATCTTGTTGCCTTCGCCATGGCGCAGAATAGCTTCATCCGAAATCTTGAAGTCCGCCGCGAAGCTATAGTTGTACGCATTGGCATTTTCCGGAAGTATGATGTTCGATACCGTAATATTGGTAATCTGCATGCCGCTCTCGCTGACGGCAGGCGGTTCGTTCGCCATCATCAGGAAGCCCGGGTCGAGTCCAAGCGACGGCATCATCATGTCGTCCGGCTTCGCGGCATCAGCGTCCATCGACGGAATCACCGTAAGCGCAGGTGTCGGGGACGGCTCGTCCATCGGGGCAGCAGTTTCGGCGGCGTTTTCCGTCGGCGCGGGCGTTACAGACGGCGCAAGCGTCGGTTCTTCCGTAGGCGCAGGCGTTGCTGTGGGCGCTTCCGTGGGCGTTGACGTTGCTTCGGGGGCTGCCGTCGGCTCAGCCGTCACTTCGGGCGCTGCCGTCGGCTCAGCTGTCGCTTCGGG
>ENA-ORRL01000678-ORRL01000678.1-human-gut-metagenome-genome-assembly--contig:-NODE-678-length-33435-cov-4.855932_pt1 | contig 33435 bp, 27 predicted proteins | sample MGYA00242175_ERZ509134 | MGnify/ENA primary metagenome ERZ509134 (study PRJEB26280, sample SAMEA2338660) | human gut metagenome | biome: human gut; feature: human-associated habitat; material: faeces... | reverse complement strand
CCTTGAGCTGCGAAATATTTTGCAGAATGATGATTGACATAATATTTCGAGAGCGCATAGTCGCCTGCAATCGGGCATAGCCATCCGGCAGGGCCACGTTCGCAAATTCATCGAACATCAGCCGCACGGGAACCGGCAGCACCCCCTTGATGCACCTTATCCGCCTGATAGTAAGGCTCCTGAAAAGCCTGTGTATATAGCATCCCTACCAGAAAATTCAAAGACGCATCGTTGCTGTCCGGAATGATGCAGAAAATCGCCTGTTTCCGTTCGCCCAGCTTGCCAAGCTCCATATCGTCGGTGGCGGTGGTGCGCTGAATCTCCGGCAGCGTGAACGATGCAAGGCGGACAGCGGCACTCACCAAGATCGATTTTGCTGTTTTGCCCGCGGCTTGCTTAAAAATATGGTATTGCCGCACGGCAATGTGGTCAGGCTGTTCCTCCTCCAAGGCTTCAAAGAGCAGATCGAGCGGAGATTGGTAATCGTCGTCCTCCTCTTTTGCGCCGCCGTTTTCAATCATATACAAAATCGTTTCCATGTTCTGATCTTCGGGCGGGGCCTCATGCAGCAAATAAAGCATGAGCGCAGAATCCAAAGCCGTTTCAGACTTCTCCCAGAACGGATCGTTTGCTTTCGCACCCTTCGGAGTGGTGTTTTTAATGAAGCTGTCGATTAGTTTGAATACATCCGCGTCTTTGCGGATGTAGCGAAATGGATTATAGCAGTCCGATTTCGACGGGTCGATCAGGTCAAAAACACGCAGAACATAGCCTTCCTCCAGAAACAGATTCCCAACAGCACGGAGCATTTCTCCCTTTGGGTCTGTGCAAATAAAACTGGCATTTGCAAGCATAAGATTCGGTTTTGCAAGGAATCGCGTCTTGCCCGAACCAGAACCGCCGACGATGATCTGCAAGAGATTTCGCCGGTGCAGCTTGCCGTTCATGCTCATTTGCAGGTGTTGGGTCAGTATGACATTTTTGCCTGCATCCTTGTCACGGTACTTTTTATTCAGTTCCCGAACGCTGCCCCACGACGCGGAGCCATGTTCCTCACCGGGTCTGGTGTTCTTCTGCCCAGTGTAATAGAACAAGATTGCGCCGCCGTAGAGCAGCAGGAAAATACCGATAAACTTCATCGTGTATGGCGTCCAATGCAGAGAAAACGGCGTTTGGGTCACTTCGGAGAATTGTGCGACCAAGTCAAAGATGGTCATTCCGGGCGTATAACATCCTGCCATCAGCACGGCAAACCAGACGATAGGTAGAGTAAACGCCGCCCACACAGGGGCGGCGCTGCGAAAGTCATTCTGCCGCAAGGCTTAGTACCCCGTCTTGGGCAGCTTCACCGTTGTTTTGGTGTAGACGGTAGTGAGCCAGCGGGACACTGCCTGAATCCACTGCCCGTTGTAAAGGCCGCCCACATCCGCCACATTCACAATGCCGGAGTTGTTGGCAAGACCGCTGCGGGCAGTGGCGTAGATATACGGCGTTTCCACCTGCGCAAAGCCCGCCTTTACATTTCCGAATACGAACATGACTTCGGTAACACGCTCATTGGCAGCAAGGCCGAGGACGGCGGGGCGGGCGTCCAGTACATAAACCTTGTTGGTGGAGAGGTTATCCGCCAAAGTGCGGTAGTCCCCGGAAAGGTTGGTCTTATAGACCACCTTGTAGGAAAGTTGCTGATTGTAGCTGCCGGTGACGATTTTGCTCAGCGTCACCTGCGCGGGAAGCTGATCGCGCCAATAGAAGGAGTCGAGGGCAACGTTGGAGCTGTTCTTGATCTGTGAGAACACATAGCGGATGGGCTGACCGGGAACGGCCTGCACGGGACCTGTTTTCTTAATGGAAATGCCGGTGGAAACACCGCTGTCCTGCACCTCAAAGGTCACGATCTGTCCGTTGAATTCCAGATAGGCGGTCATCACTGTGGGGTTGATGGAGTAATTTGCAGGCGCTTTGATCTCACGGACGGTATAACGGGACAGGGGCAGCGTCTTGGAAACGGCGCGCCCGTTGCGGTCGGACTTGATGGTGTCCACCACGTTACCCGCTTTGTCGTAGATCTCAAACACCGCGCCCTCCAGCAGCGTCCCAGCAGGCAGGCCGTTGGTGGCGTTATCGTCTGCGGATTTCTTGATGATCTGGATCTGGCCGCACTCCGCAGTATTGCTCCACTCGATTTCTGTGGTGGAGCCGTAGCGGATGTAGATGGTTTTCAGTTCGGGATCAAGCACATAACCGTCTGCCGCCTTGATCTCACGCAGATAGTAGCGGCCATCGGCCAGCCCTTCGTCGGCATAGAGATAGCCGTCCTGATCGGTGACATATTCACCGATGGGGTTGTGACTGCTGTCGTACAGCAGGAACACCGCACCGTAGATGCCCTTGCCTGTTGCCTTGTCCACCTTGTGGAGCAAAATGCGGGAGGATTTGTGGTTGGTGATCTCCAGCGTGGCCGTCTGCCCGTCCTTGACCTCAATGCGGTGGGGCGTGGTATCCAGCAGGTAGCCGGACGCGGCCTTCAGCTCCGTCACGGTGTACCAGCCGCGCTCCAGTTCGGGAAGCTGAATGACGCCGTTACGGTCTGTGGTGTAGCTGCCGATGATCTCGCCGTTCATCTTACGGATTTCAAACTGAACGCCGGAAATGCGCTTGCCGCTGTCCTCATCGCTCTTGATGAGGATAAGCCCACCGATGGGTTTGTTGGTAAAGGTAAGCGTCTGCGTGTCATTGGCGTTGACCACCACGGTCTGCGGGGTGCTGTCCAGTACATAGCCGGGGATCGTTGCGGTTTCCGTCACCACATAGGTATCGGGAGCCAGCCCGGAGAGAATGATTTTTCCATTCTCATCGGTGTAATAGAGTCCGTTGGAGCTGATCTGTCCCCCAGCGTCCGCGACAAACTGGCCGGAGGAAGTAGTGACGGTAAAAGTCACGCCTTTCAGCGCCTTGCCGGTCACAGCGTCCTTCTTTACAATGATGAGCGAGCCTTTCGGCGCGTTGCGGAACTCCAGCGTCACGGTCTGATCTGCCTTGATGGTGGCCGTCTGCGGCGTATCGTCCAGCACATAGCCTGCCTTGGCACGGGTTTCTTTCACCACCAGCGTTGTGCCGGGGGTGATGCCGTTGACCGTGAAGCTGCCTGCGCTGTCGGTTACAAACTTGCCGTTGGCGTCGCCCACCACAGTTCCGTCCGCAGTGGTGACAAGAAACTCCACATCGGAGAGGGGGGCGTGGGTCACGCTGTCGATCTTCTTTACCAGCAGCGCACCCTTGGGACTGTTGCCAAAATAGAGCTGCACCACATCCTGCTGCTTGCCGCTGATGTAGACCGTCTGCGGTGCGGAGTCGATGACATGGCCGCTGTCACTGGCAAGCTCCTCGACGATGTAAGTGCCTTCCTTCAGCCCCGTCACGGTGAAGCTGCCGTTGGCGGAAGTCTTGTAGGTGCCGATGACCGTGCCGCCTGTGCCGGAGGTGCCGGTGAGGTACTTCACTTGGAACACGGCGTTGCTCACCGCTTCGCCGGTGACGGAATCATACTTCCACACCACCAGCGCAGACAGAGGGATATTCTCAAAAGTCAGCACTTTGGAAGTGCCGGACTGGATATAGACCTCCTGCGTGGCCTCCTTGATGGAATAACCTGTGGGCGGCTCCAGCTCCGTCACCTTGTACCAGCCGTCCCGCAGACCGATCAACTGGAACTGGCCGTTCTCGCCGGTGTAGTAGGTGCCGAGGTCGTTGATCTCGCCGCTGCCGGTATTGTTGCTGGCGTAGATTACTTGGAATTTTGCCCCCTGCAAGGGATCTCCCGTCACGCTGTCCACCTTTTTGACGGTCAGGCTGGGTTTCTGATGATTTTCAACATAAACGGTGTGGTCGCGGTTGGGATAAAGCGTAGCCAACTGTGCAGGCGCATCTAACAGATACGGGGACGGCACGGACTTTTCCGAGATTTCGTACACGCCGGGGAGCAGGTTCTTCAGCTCCGCCTTGCCCTCGCTGTCTGTCTTGATCTGATCGACGCTGTGGCCGTCTGCCGCACGGACTTCAAACACAGTGTTCGCAATCGGCTCGCCGGTGTCTGCGTCATGCTTATACACGATGAGGTTGGGGCGCTTCTGATTTTCGATGGTCAGGGTGCTGGTTCGGCCTGCGAACAGCTCCATGTGATACTCCCGCAGGTCGAGAATGTGAGAGGAATCCGTGGCGGTTTCCTTGACGGAGTACACGCCGGGTTCCAAATCGGCAATCAGAATCTCTCCCTGTTCATTGGTAGTGCGGTCGAGGTAGTGCGTTCCGTCCTCGATCTTGGCGATACGGAAATGAACATTTTTCAGGCGGCTCCCGTCCGAGCTGGTCTTGATGATCTGCAACGAAGGCTTGATGGTATTGGTGAACACGAACTGCGCGTCCTCGTTGGCGTCAAGCTGGATGATACGCTGCGCCTGGTCGATGATATAGCCCTCACAGGCTTTTTCCGTCACCACATACGCGCCGGTGGGGAGCTTGGAGAGGTCGATCTCGCCGTTCTGGTCGGTGGTAAATTCCTTGGGGCCGTAATCACCAGCCACGGACTTAATTTCAAAAACTGCGTTGGGAATGACCTTGCTGGGATCGGTGCTGTCCACCTTAATGAGCCTCATGCCGGGCTTCTGGTCATTAAAGAACAGCAGTTCCTTGATGCCGTCCCCTGCGGTCAGCTCCACCTCCTGCGGCGTGGTGTCAAGGATATGTCCGTCACTGCCAGTATCCACCTCCATAGCACGGTAGGTGCCGGGGGCAGCGTCCGTCAGGAGAATTTCGCCAAACTCGTCCGTCTTAAATTTGCCGAGAGAAACGCTGTCACGGAAAATCTCGAAGGTGACATCGGGCATGGCAACCATGTTCTTGCGGTCATACTTGATGATCCGCAGACCGGGCAGCTCCTTGTTTACCAGCGGAAAAGTGGTGGTTTCGCCGGTGGCCACGGAAGCCGTATAGGCGGCATCATCCTTCAGCCAGCCGGAGGGGGCGGTGATTTCCTTAATTTCATAGGCACCGGGTTTGATGTTATCGAAAATGGCATAGCCCGCAAAATTGGTTTCGGCGGTGTAGGTCACGCCGCTCTCAATGTGCTTGATCTGCACCATGGCACCGGGCAGGTGTGCGCCGGTGTTGGACAGCTTTTCGATACGGAGCGTGCCATAAGGCTCGTTCCAGCAGGTCAGCTCCGCCACCTTGCCATACTCCACCTTGATATTCTGCGCGGGATTATCACTGAGCAGGTGATCCAAAGGCGCTACACGCTCATACACGGTGTAGTTGCCCGCCAGCGTCAGGGGGATGGTCACGGTGCCGTCCGAGCCGGTGGCGAAGGTGCCGACGGTGGCTCCGTCAGGATCGACCACCTCAAAAATAGCACCGCTGAGCGGGGTATCCGTACCCTTTTCCAGCTTGATGAGCTTCAGACCGGTGTCAGGCACTTCGGGTTTCTCACCATCGCTGTAATTACTGTATGTGGACAGCTTCATTGTGGTAGTTGGGTCGGTGTCGCACATATAATTCTGGAGCTGGCCGTATTTGTTCTGTTCTGCACAAACAGCGTAAAACACTGCGTATTGATAGACATTGGTAGAGAAGGAAAGCTGGACGCTGCCGGTCTTGCCTGCCACCGCAGCGGCGGGATATAGGACTTTGAATTTTCCATCATAGCCATCTCCGGTGCCGGAGGTGGTGATCGTCGTAATATCCTTGTTGTTCATGTCCACGATGCGCGATCCTGCGGGAACAGAAGTAGGGTCCGAAAATGCAACACGGATGGCATAGTCGCACACCCAGGTATCCGAGTGGACCGTAAACACCTGCTGCTTGTACTGCTGTCCGTCTACTGTAACAGCATAAGCGGTATCCCGGTCAGCCGTGGCGGTAACACGGGGCGAGTACACCTTGCTCCACGCCGTGCCGCGCACATAGATGTCCTTGGCAGCGGCAAGGATAGCCCGCGCCCGCTGAAGCTCCGCACCGGTCAGGTTTGGATTGACCTTCAGGTTATTGATGTTCCAGTTGGGAAGCAGATAGCACCACAGCGCCATTTTAGTCGCATAGTAGGCGTGATATTTGTTTTCCAGCTTCAGCTCCGAAAGGCCACGGGTGGGATACCCGTTGGCGATGATGCCCATGACCTTCGGGTCACTGCCTTTTTCCTTGGCGATGTATTTGATACTCTCGCCGGGGGCCACGGTCTGCGGCACACCCGTTGTATTCGGATTGACGCAGTACGCGGGAATCTCCTTCGTCCTGCCGTTGGCATCCACATGGTTGAAATAGGTATAGATCAGCTCACGGATGCGGCCATTGATGGAGAGATAGGAGAGTTTCTGTTCTCCGTTGTAAATATTGACCTCGCCCAGGGCTTCCTCCTCGCTGCTGGCGGCAAGGGCCGTGGCCGGGAGCATCCCCAGCACCATCACCAACACAAGAAGCATGGAAATCAATCGTTTTTTCATGTGCATTTTCTCCTTTTATTGATTTTGGGAAATAGAGAAGGCGGTATGCTTTCGCATACCGCCCGCGTTGAGATATGAAGTTGTCAGCTCACATAGATGCTGTACTCAGTGTATTGAAACACGCCGTTTTTGTAGACATCCCATGCCTCCAGAGAGTAAGTCCCCGGAGGGCAGGAATTAAACAACTCGGTGATCTGCTCCGCGCGCCACGGCCAAAAGCTCTGCGGTGTGACATCTGCGGGAATGGTCAGGTTGATCTTCACCTTATCATTCCCGCTGGGGAATTTCACCGGCTGGCCGTTCTGCCATGTTTCGGGGTTTTCCCCGATGGCATTATACAAGGTATAGAGCATCCGGCGCGTTTCGTAGAGATTGCGCTGGAACAGGTAGTCTTGTCCGCCGCTGGTAAAGTGGCGCGCTTCTGCCTGCGGCATTTCCGGCTGGGGCAGCTTGCTCCAGTCACAGGTGGCGGCAGGCAGTTCTCCCAGCGGTGCGCTGGAAAAAGCGTTTTTATCCCAGCGGGATACATCTTTAATAGTGTAGTCCGTACCATCGTCGCAGCGGATCACATCACCCACCATGGGAACATACCGGGAACCGTCTGTGGGTGCTGCGGCAGTCTGCTGGGGTGCGGTTCCGGTATAGGGTTTGCCGCTTTCCACCTGCACACAACCGTTGGAACTGTCCCAATAGACATTGAAGCCAACTCTCTCGCCAATGTCCCGCAGCTTCACATAATTGTTGCCGTTAATGACATAGGCTTCCATCTGGACCTCCTGCCCGTCTACAAAAATGCGGTGATTGCTGCGCTCCGCCATGATCCCGGCAGCAAAGGCCGTAGTAGTGACTCCAGCCAACAGCAGGCAGGTAAGAAAACCGGCTGCAAAACTTCCTCGCTTCATTGTCTGTACCTCCTATGTTTTGATAGATACAGCATAACGCAGCTTATTTCTGTTGTCAAAAAATCAACTGGCCTTTGCCTGCACACACCAGCGGTAATCCGGCTGATTCATCACGCAGGTGACAAGGGTGATGATGTTCTCCGTGCTGTCGTTTAGGACGCTGGTATCGTCCACGCCGATCTTACTGACAGAGTACACTTCATAGCTGCGTGTGCCGAGCTGGGTGGTCAGCTTGATGGTGTCCCCAATGTCAAGGGTGTGAATTTTGCCAAAGTGATTATTCACGCCGCGATTGTGGCCCGCAATCGCCACATTGCCTTCCCAAATGGAGGTGCTGGCAAAATGTCCTGCGCCCTTGCGGAGCGCGTCCGCGTCCGTCCCCTGATACACCTTGACAGACAGACCGAGGGTGGGGATTTTCAGTGTACCGAGGTAGCCGCCGCTGTAATAGAGGTCTTTCGTGACCGCGGTGTACTTCACCGGCGTGTAAGAACCGGTATTTCCGCTGCTACTGCCCGAAGTCGTAGGCGGCAGGACGGTCACACCGCCTGTGCCGCTGATTGTTCCCGCGACTGAACCGCTCACAAGGTTTGGTGTCAGCAGTTCCCCGGCATTCAGCGTATAAGAAGTAGGCGAGCCAAAAGCAGGCGGGATGTAGGCGACGTTTTTGCTGCGGTCGGTGTTTGCAGGCTTATCCATCGTGACATAAATGGTATCGTCCGAGGTGGGGCGTCCGAACAGTCCTGCGTCCGGACCGTCAAAGTGATACTCCAATGCCGATGCAGGCATGGAAAAAGCCGCCAGCATACAGCAGGCGGCCAGCAGCGTGGTCAGATATTTTTTCATGCGGCGTACCCTCTTTTCTTATTGATGTAGTGGCGATAGCCCTTATAACCGGCGTAACCGCAGCCGCCCAGCGCCGCCGCTCCCACGGGGATCAGCAGCCACAGCCAGTTAAAACTACTGCGTCCGGTTTTCGCCGCTGCATTCCCAACGCTGGAAAAAACGGCGGTATAGACCACTGTATCACAGCTTGTGCGGGTAACGTCACCCTTATAGTCTGCCGTGACGGTGTAGCCGGTGGCGTATTTGCTGGTGGCGGTGCCGGTGTAGCTTGCCACAGCGGTATAGCGAATGGGAATGTCATAGCCGTCCGTGGGATCGACAGCTGCCTCCTGCCAGCTCACATCGGCAAGGGTCAGGGTGCGGCCATTTTCATTCACGGACTTGGGAACAAGGGACACATCCGCATCGGAGAGATTGGGATAGGTGCGCTCCGCCGTCACCGTGCGGCTGCTGGTCCCGTAGCCCGCTGCCTCCACCTGAATGGTAGTATGGTCAAGGGACAGGACGCCCTCATAGCCGTCCTCGGTCTTGACCTCCAGCTTCGGCTCCAGCATTTTCAGAATTTCCGTCATGTCCTTGGTCTTGCTCTCCAGTGTGACCACCTCGATATGCTCCCGCGTGTCCGTTTCTGTCTGGTCGTTTTTCAGCAAATCAAGGAGCGTATAGGTGTGGCCCTCACGCTCAAAGTCAGCGGTGGGGATCGTAGCGGGATCGTCCTTTGCGGTCAGGTAGTAGACCTTTTCTAATCGGTACACACCGTTTTCCTCGCTGGCTCTGACCTCGGCAGGATAGGCGGAAATGCCGGGGAGTGTATCTGCGGCAGTAATCATGGCAGTTACCGGATCAGCCTCCTTGATGGGTTCAGCGGAAACGGCCAGAACCGTGCTGCTCATAGCGCACAATGTCACTGCTATGCACAGCAAAAGCGAAAGTTTCTTTTTCACAGATTTCACCCCCTTCAACGGACAGGCCGGTTCTGTTCCGGCTGCTTGCGCTCCTGCGGAGAGATCTCACGCTGAATATCATTTTGCAGCTTACGGAAATACTTTTGCAGGCTGTCCACCACGCCGCGGCGATCCTGCACCTCCATACCGTCAAACACCTGCCCCACACGGCTCACATCGGGCTGCGGGGTCTCCACGCCGAAATTGCGGCAGAGCATATAGCTGACGCTCTCGGCGTCCATGGCGCAGTCCTCACGGGTATAGTAGGGATAGCGCCCGTGGTCATGGATGCCGGCGTGGACGATCTCGCGGGAGAGCGCCGCGAAGATCTTGCTGTCGATCAGGCGGCTGGATACCGTAATGCTCTGCGTCTTAGGATCATAAACAGCATCCTGATACATGGTGCTGCTGGTGACCACGGGAACGGGGGAGCTGTCCAGCAATCGGCGCAGAGCGGCGTCCATTTCCGGTGTATTGTCTTTCAGGCTCAGCGCCGGAACACCGGCCTTGCCGTGGGTCTGGGAAATGTCGAACACACGCCCGATCTTATAGCCGTGATACTCCCTTCCGTCCTTCACATAGGTATCCGACACGCGGATCTTCATGCCGTTCTCATCGCGGTTGACGCTACGCCCCAGCCGGTTCCACACCTCCAGACTGTTGATGTAGGTGATCTCCGGGTTCTGTGCCATCGCCAGCATCACATTGGATGCGCTGTATCGCGGGTTGATGGCCTGCGTGTCCAGATAGTGGAGGTATGCGCCGGGTTCACTGGTGACGTGCATGACCGCATCGTCGGATAGCTGCCCCAATTCCTCGCGCTCCGCTGTTTTCTTTGCCTTCCAGTCCTCGTCCCTCTGCTGCTTCTGCTGGATCAAATCGTCTAACTTTGCCATGTTCATTTCTCCTTCTCAAAATCAATTTATTCCCGCGTAGGCATAGCCTTTTGAATGGCTTCCCGCACGGTGTCCTTGGTGGGAGCTGTGCCATCCCGTTCTGCCGCGGCTTGCAGTGCCATCAGGCGGCTGCGGACAGAGGGGCGGGCATCAGCCTTCTCCGCAGCCGGTTCCGTAGACGCTCTCGCACCAGTCCCGCGCTCCTTGGAGCTGTTCTCGGACGGAGCGCGGGCGTTCTCTTTTTTTGCGGCAGTATCCTCCTTCACCGGGGCGGGATAGCCCATGCGTTCAAAAATGCGGTTGATCTGCTTGGCATCTTTGGCTTTTGCCATGATCTCCACCGTACCGGTCTTTTCTACCTTATTGATGATGGGATAAAAGAGGACGCCGTAGCGCTTGGCTTCCATCTGAAAGCCCTTCAAGTCCTCCTGCTTGACGGAAAAAATGGTCAGCTCCTCGCCGTCGTGGATCAGGCGCTTGAGGTTGGTTTTACCGGCGAGCTTCTGATTGTCGTTGGCAAGGGCAATCAGAAGGGCGGCAAGATTTTTCGCCCCCAGCCCTGCCAGCTTGAGGGCACTCTCGGTGATCTGGATGCCCTCACGCACCATCAGGTCAGCGGTTTCACCGTTGGTACTCATGCTCGTGTTCCTCCTTGTTCTTTAGATTTTCCTGCCGTTCAGCCTGCGCCTGCTGGCACTGCTGGGATACCCTCGGAATGTCCGATTGTATCCTGCGGCACAGACGCAGTTCCCCGCGCTTTTCCCGCAGGGCGGCAGTCTGCTGTTGGATCTCCGCGCTGTACTTGGCTTGTGCTTCTTCATCGTTGGTATTCCTCCTTTCCTGATAAAGTGGTTTTCTCTGTTCCTCCAGCAAGCGGATGTCCCATTCCAGCACACGGATACGCTGCTCCAGCTCTGCTGCCGTGGTGATTCCGCTTGATAAAAGATATTTGAATTGCTGCTCATACCGCTCCAAATGAATGACCTCCCGCTTGACGGAAAAGGGCAGCTTGGGCGGCAGCTTTTTCCGCCTGCCCCCACGCAGCAGGTAGAGGTAGCGGAGATAGAGTGCGTGAAAGCCGGTGATCTTCTTTTCTCGGACGGTGGACAGCTTACCCTTCACGCGGTAACGCTTGACGGTATGGGCGATGATCGGCGGGGTTATGCCGCCATGCCGCTGGCGGGAGAGCCGTAGCAGAATATCCGCTTCGGTGTAGCCCTCGCCCAAACTGTCCAGGCGGATCGCCCGTTTTGCGCCGGGGGGCTTGACGGTGGTGTATTTCCGATTGGGGCTGCGCCGCACCTCGTAGCCGTTTCGTCGCAGGAGCATGAGAAAGGAATCGTAGGTGTAGGCTTGCCCAATGATCGTGTCAATGTCGGCGCGGATGATGCCGCGCACGGTGGGCTTGCCGCCCTGCTCCGCCTTCCACTCAGCGTAATGCTTGCCCTTGCCTTGTGGGGTGATGACGGATAGGTCGTTCTCCCGGCACAGTGCGTCCGAGGTACCGCGCACATCGTTGTAATAACTCTCCGGGCTGGAATGGTATTTCTGCCCGTCTACACAGGACACGGAATTGACCACCAGATGATTATGCAGGTGGTGCTTATTCAAATGGGTGCTGATAACGACCTCATACCGTTTACCAAACAACCGCTTAGCAAATTCCAGCCCAATAGCGTGCGCCTGCTCTGGTGTGACCTCCCCCGGCTGAAAGGATTGAATGAAATGGTAGCCGAGGACACCGCCTGTTTTGCCAAACTGCTGTTTGGTTTCCATCATTTCAGAAAGAGCGGTGTCCACGCTGCTGCAATTCAACACAGAAGTGAAAAAGAATTGCTCCGTCTTTTCTGGATTAGAGATGTAAGTGATGCTGGACGCCAGCGAGGTTTTTTCTCCATCGGTGATGTAGCGTACACGATCATCTAAACGGACGCGAATGGCAAAAACTTTGGTAACAGCCATTACCCCCGCTTCACCACCCTCCACAATGCCGCCTGCATTTCCATGATGCTTTGAATATCCTCCTTGCGGACATAGCCGGAGGCATTGGCGACTTTGGCGATTTGGTTGATATTTGTGCCGATGCCGGAAAGCTGACGCAGCAGCTCCGGCAGTTCATCAGGCGGACGGGGACGCAGGTTCACGCCCATGATAAGCTGCCGAATCGCAGGTTCCATTTTCAAGCCGCTGTCCTTGGATAGCTGTTTGACATGGGCGTATTCATCAGCGGTCAGGCGAATGGTAATTTGCTTGACATTGTTGCGTTTCATAGAGGCTCCTTTCCTGTTGAAGTGGGGATATTAAGGGGTTTACCCCTTAACAAGCGCATTTTGATGTCAAAATGCTATGCTTGCGACTGCAAAGCAGCCGCAGGCCGCTTGCAGTCCTAAACCAGCCGAAAAAGAAAATCAGCGCACCTCGCCGCCACGGGTTCTTACCCTGCCGCTGATTCCTTTCACCATCTGGAGCTGGTCGTTGTAGTCCTTTCCGCGCCGTGGTGGGTTGTCGATGACCTCATACTCGGAAAGTTTCTTTTGAATGGCTGCGGATGCCGTCCGTCCCGGCCCGTCATTATCCAGGCACAGCACGATCCGTGCCACGCCGGGGTTGTCCTTCAGGTATTGCTCCAGCGCTGCGGGGGATCGGATGGAGCCATCCTTCCGTGGCTGATAGATGCCGGAGAGGGACAGCGTATTGGCGGTGCGCCAATCCTGCCCGCGCAGCTTCAGCAGCGTCAGGTAAGAAAGCGCGTCAATGGCGGATTCAAACACGCAGAGGGTTTTGCCACCGGCGCAAAGGGGAACGGCAAAGGAAAACCGCTTATCGCTGCCGGGAACTTCACCGGCGAAGGTGGTGTCCGAAAGGGTCCCGCGCAGTGCGCCGTAGGCAGGGTTCCCATGTTCGTAGCCCACAAATACGCAGTTATGATGCTCTGCATCCTCGTAAAGCTGCCCGTGCTTGATGCAGTGGTTGATAATTTCCGCGTCAATGCCCCGGCTCCGCAGATATGCAAAAACACGCCGGTTGTCGGCGTGTTTGGGAGGGAGGGTAAATTCAGTTTTCGGGAGCGGTGCGGCTGGCTCTGATTTGGGCGGCACACGGGGCAATTCTCCGAGGATGCGCTGAACGGCATCCAGAAAGGAAAATCCCTCCACGCGGGTCAGATAGTCCAGCGCAGTTGTGCCGCCGATATTCCGCGACCACCAGCACCATTTTCCGTTGGAGATTTTCAGGCTGTCGTGGGTGCGGGTGGCGTAGGTGTTGCCGCCGATATGGACCAGCTCCTCCGGCTCAAAGCGGCGCAGGTAGGTCAATAGGTCCATCTCGCGGGCGGCGGCGATCTGGTCTTTTGATAGGTAGGGTATGGGAAATCACCTCCGGGCATCAGAAAAGCCGTCTGCATTTCTGCAAACGGCTTCTGAGTAATATGAATCACTTATTGATCGCTCTTTTTCAGCAATTTTTGCTCAGCGCTTTCCAGTGCGGCAATGTAGTCCTTTTCACCTCTGGATAATTCGACAGACTGAAGTTCTTTGTATTTTCGGTATTCTTCCTTGGCTTTTCTCTCCGCTGCGGCCGCGCTGATCTTGCCTGCATGAGTCAATATCTCATGTTTGGAGAGTTTGAGAAAGCCATCCAGCGTGTCGATCCAGTCTGACATATACATAGGAATGCGTCGGCGGGCCTGCATCTCTGCGAGATCAAGGTAAGCCGATACAATGTCATTAAGCGCCAGCAACTCGTCCTCGGTGCAGTAATTTTTAGCAACGAGGGCATCGCTCTGGGTAGGATGACTTCCGGAAAATGAGCGCAGACCCATGTTGGGCTTGCTGCTGTCTGCGCTGTAAAAAATCTTTTCCGCCGCCGTCTGACCGTGAGCGGCCCAGTGCATTTTATTCTGAACGGTTTTGAAGAAAAGGACGGAGGCTTCCGTCCGCGGGTCATAGTCCACGCTGGTGGCGTAAATGTCCAGGACTTTGCGCCAGAACACTTTTTCAGACGAGCGAATATCGCGGATGCGATCCATCAACTCATCAAAATAGTTGCCGCCGCCAGCTTGCTTCAGAAGCTCATCATTCATGGCAAAGCCCTTGATGAGGTATTCTTTCAGCACGGAATTGGCCCAAATTCGGAATTGAGTACCGCGCAACGACTTCACGCGATAGCCCACAGAGATGATGACATCTAAGCTGTAGTATGCGACGGGTTTGTCCGAATTTGCAATGTGAACATTTTTCACATTGCTTTTTTCATCTACCTCACCTTCAGCAAATACATTTTTTATATGTTTTGTGATCCTCAAACAGAAACAGCAGGTTGTCACGGCAAGCGATCTCGTAGGCGTGAGAAATGATCTCATCAGGCGACTGCGTTTTCATCTCCGCAAGAAACACCTCGTTTTCCTGCGACATTTTTTCGTATAATTGGGTTTCCAATTCGTCTTTTGTAGGCATGATGTTCTCCTTATAGCTCAATAACACGGAAATCGCTCTCTTTTTCCATGATCTCGCTGCTCAATAATATCAATGGCATATCCGAGGCTGCCAGCCGTCTCAGCTTGCTAATGGAAAGCGGGGTTGGTGCTTCAAACAGGGCCACAATGCAGGCCCACAGGTCAACAACATGACAAAGGCAAACGATACGCTCCGAAGAAAAGGACTCCGCTGCTTCAGGCAGCATCGAGCGCAATTCTTTCATGAGGCTTTCCTGCTCTTTTAGCATCTGCTGATGTATCTGGCGTTCTAACCGTTCTTTTTCCTGCTTTCTTTCCAACCGTTTCATTGTAAACGATCCTCCATTTCAAAAATTATCTCGCCAATCCCGCCCGCATCCGGTGGGCGTAATTGGCAACGCTGTATCGTTTCATATATCTGTTCTCGGAGGGAGCCGGACTGTCAAAGTCCAGCCCCTCCATGCGGGGATCGTCGGTGCCGTCCAACACCGCCTCCACCGGAATGACGCGAAGCCTGCCGGAGCATTTCAGCTCCCCGCCGAATACCCCTGCGGCACAGTGGAATCCGCGATCACCGCACACCCAAAGCAGCTTCTTTCCCGCGGGAATATCTCCAAAGGGCTGCTTCAAAACAATGACGGAATGGGGTTCCGCACCGGCTACCTCATAGTAGCCGGACTGCTCCGCCTTTTCGTATGCCTGGATCAATTTCTTGAATTTGTGCTGCGGCTCGATATAGAACCAGCTTTCCTGATAACCCATAATCTCCTCCATTTTCTATTGGTTTTACCGCTCCAGCTGCGGTCTGCGGCGCTCCGGCGGCCTTTGATCCTCGTCCGGCTCGGTGTCTACGATCTCCGGCTCCTTGTGGTCTAAATTCAGCAGGGAATTCAGTTCCTCCAGCCGTGCCGTTTTGGTGTTCAGCTCCGCCTCGCGGGGAAACGGCTTTTGTACCTCTGCCTTTGCGGTTTCCAACTGCGTTTGCAGGTTGGACAACTGCTCGCGACAGGTTTGCTCCTTAATAGGCAGTCCCTCCAGCGCATTGTCCATGCGCTGCAAATTGCCAAACACATCGGTTCCCAGCGTAACGGTATGGCGGAGCTGCCCGATCATGGTCAGGCGGTATTCCCGCGCGAAGGTATCGAACGCCAGCTCCAGCGTCAGGCCGCGATAGCTGCCGATCTGTGTCGCCTCCGGGGAGAGCATCGTTTGGCTCATGGTCAGCAGCGCCGCACCCGCCTCTTTCTTGTCGGCATGGGTGACGCCCGCCAGCGTAAGCGGAGAGAAACCGTCCCCATTGGGATGGGTGTTCTCCTTGACGGCGGCAATATCCGCGCCATAACCGGTGATCCGTGCCTGCGTTTCTGCGATTTGCTTCGGAAAGCCCTTGCTGATGGCGTCCTCCAGCGCGTATTTCTGAGAAAGATGGTTGGCTTTCAGCAGCTTCAGCTTGGACACCTCAATGTCAAGATCCATCTTTTCCTTGATCATGGGGTTGCCGCTGGCCAGCGCCTTGATCTCGGCATAAGAAAGCGCCTGCTCATCCACATCTTCGGCGGAGCGGACAGGCGATTTGCTGGTCATGATTTGGCTGATAAATTTCTGCTTGCTCTCCACAAGCTGGTAAAGGTAGGCGTCGAAGGTGCCCTCGGTGACATAGCTGTAAATGTCTACCTCCGGGTTTTCATTGCCCTGACGAATGATGCGCCCTTCGCGCTGCTGGAGATCGGACGGACGCCACGGGCAGTCGAGATGGTGGAGTGCGATGAGTTTTTGCTGACAGTTGGTACCGGCCCCCATGCGCTGGGTGCTGCCCAGCAGGATACGCACCTGACCGCTCCGCACTTTACCGAACAGATCTTTCTTCTGTACCTCGCTCTTGGCGTTGTGGATGAAGGCGATCTCGTTTTCGGGAATACCCATTTCCAGCAATTTCGCGTGAATATCATCATAAACGCTGAAAGTGCCGTCATCCTTTGGGGTAGAGAGGTCGCAAAAAATCATTTGCGTGGAGCGTTGGCCTGCGGTGCGCCGCCAGATCTCAAACACATTTTCCGCGCACTTGGCGGCTTTGCTGTTGGGATCGCTGGGAAGCATGGGGTTGACCAGCCGCTGATCCAGCGCCAGCTTGCGGCCATCGTTGGTGATGAGCAGCATATTGTCCACGCTGCTGTCCACCTCGCGGTTGCGGACTTTTTCAGCACGCTCCGCCAGCGACGCCACGATCTCTTTCTGATACTCCGATGGTTTCAGGGCGATATTGTGGTAATGCGCCTCCGGCACGGGGAGCTTGAGCATATCTGCCGTCTGGATGTCCGCCACATTTTTGAATACGGACATTAGCTCCGGCAGGTTATAAAACTTGGCGAAGCGGGTCTTTGCCCGGTAGCCGGTACCCTCCGGGGACAGCTCGATGGCGGTGACGGTCTCGCCGTAGTTTGCCGCCCATGCGTCAAAGTGCTGTAAGCCCTGCTCCTGCAAGGCGTTCATCTGCAAGTAGCGTTGGATGGTGTAAAGCTCCACCATACTGTTGGAAATGGGGGTGCCGGTGGCAAAGACAATGCCGCGTCCCCCGGTAATCTCGTCGAGGTAGCGGCACTTCATAAAGAGGTCTGAGCTTTTCTGCGCCTCGGTCTGGGCAATACCGCCCACATTGCGCATCTTCGTGTAAAGAAAGAGATTTTTGAAATAATGGCTCTCGTCGATGAAGATACGGTCAACGCCCAATTCCTCAAAGGTGACCACATCGTCCTTGCGGCTCTGGTCGTTCAGCTTGTCGATCTTGGCTTGCAGGCCCTTCTTGGTTTTCTCCATCTGTTTGATGGTGAAGTTCTCGGCTTTTTCTCGCTTGGCTTCGGAAATGCCCATCATGATTTCGTCGATCTGCTGTTCAAGAATGGCCCGCTGGCGCTCTACGCTCATGGGGATCTTCTCAAATTGGCTATGCCCAATGATAACAGCATCATAGTCGCCGGTGGCGATCCTACCACAGAATTTCTTGCGGTTTTTGGTTTCAAAATCCTTACGGGTAGCGACAAGGATGTTCGCTGCCGGATAGAGCTGCAAAAACTCAGTGGCCCACTGCTCCGTCAGGTGGTTGGGCACCACAAAGAGAGATTTTTGACACAGGCCCAGCCGCTTTGACTCCATCGCCGCCGCGACCATCTCAAAGGTTTTTCCCGCGCCCACCACATGGGCAAGCAAGGTGTTTCCACCGTACAAAATGTGCGCGATGGCGTTGACCTGATGCTTGCGGAGCGTGATCTCCGGGTTCATGCCTGAAAAGCTGATGTGACTGCCATCATACTCACGGGGGCGGTTGCTGTTGAACAGAATATTATAGGTCTTACAGATGGCTTCGCGCCGGTCAGGGTCTTTCCAGATCCACTCAGCAAAAGCGTCTTTAATGAGTTCCTGCTTGCTCTGGGCGATGGCGGTTTCCTTCTTGTTGAGAACAGCGTTTTTCCTGCCATCGGCATCGTACACATAATCAAAAATGCGAACATCTTTCAGGTTCAGGGTGTCCTCGATGATCTCATAGGCGTTGATGCGCTTGGTGCCGTAGGTGCTGATGGCCTTGACATTGCCGCGATCCGTGCTTTTACCTTCAATGCGCCACTCACCGGTGATATCGGAATAGTGGACCTTTATGCTCCATTGTGCGCTGCGGGGTGTCCCCAGCGTTTCAAAAATAAATCGGCGCACATATTCGGTGTCCAGCCATGTAGCGCCCAGCCGGACGGAGATCTCGCTGGCGGTGAGGTCGGTGGGCTGCACCTGCGCGAGCGCATCAGCGTTGATCTGATACTGCGGGTCCTGCTCCGCCTTGCCTTGAGCAACCGCCCATTTCTGACGCACATTGCCGGAAAGATACTCGTCTGCGGGCAGGTATTTCTCATGTCCATCGTTCTCGCCGGTGTAAGCGGGGTTCAGGAACACCACGCCGGTTAACTCGGAAAACAGCGTCTCCTCATCCTTGCCGGTGAGCCTGCCCATATAGTCCATATCCACATGGGCCTTTTCGCCAATGGACAGCGCCAGCGCCTCCACCGCTGTATCTACCTTTTCAGCGGGTTTGTGACTGCGGATGGTGCGCTTGGTGAACAGGTCCGCCTTCCTTTTCAGGTTCCGATCCTCGTCCAGAATTTCCAGCGAACAGAGCAGAAAATAGGAGCTGTCCTGGTCAAAGGCAATGGCGTTACCGCGAGAGTTGATGAGTCCGTACTTTCGGGTGAAGGCGTCGTAGAGGGCATTCAGCTTTGCTTGCTGCGCCTTGATTTCTTCATTGGGATAGTCCTCTGTCTGGTATTCCAACAGCGTCCGCACACAGTCCCGCAGCTCGATCATGCCGCGGATTCTGCTCTCTGCCGTCTTGGATACCTCCACCGGGATCATGCGGCTGTTTTCCCGGTAGTAGATCTGGCCCGCTACCAGCGTATAGGAAAAATTGCGGACAGCGGGATCGGCCTCAATGGAATGATCCTCGCCCTCCAATTCCTCCTCCCGGTCATAAGCGGTGATCTCGCCGTGGATATTCTGAACAGCCTCCGCCAGCAGTGCTTCCAACGGCTGCTCCGGGTACGGCTCACAGGTGGGCGTGGGGCCGAACGGCCCGGACACCATCTTCATCTCGCCCAAGATCATATCCGGGTGGTCGATGAAGTAGCTGTTCATCTGGATGCCGTCCTCGTTGGTGGCAAGGTGTACCCACTCCGGCTCAATATCCACCATTCGTTCCCGCTTTTGCAGGAACAGAATGTCTGAAACGACCTCGGTTCCTGCCGCGGCCTTGAACGCATTGTTGGGCAAGCGGATCGCCCCCAGCAGCTCCGAGCGCTGCGCGATGTATTTTCGCGCGCTGGCGGTGCGCTTGTCCATGGTGTAGCTGGAGGTCACAACGGCGATAACGCCGCCCGGTCTGACCTGATTCAGCGCCTTGGCCACGAAATACTCGTGGATGGGAAAATTCAGCCGGTCATAGCGTTTGTCCGGCACATGGAACTGGCCGAAGGGAACATTGCCGATGGCAACATCGAAAAAGTTATCCGGGAAGGCAGTTTTCTCATAGCCCTGCACCGCAATACTGCTGCGCTGATAAAGCTGGCGGGCGATGCGTCCGGAGAGATCGTCCAGTTCCACGCCATAGAGCTTGCTGCCGCTCATGCTTTCCGGCAGCATACCGAGAAAATTGCCGATGCCGCAGGACGGCTCCAGAATGTTGCCCTGCGTGAAGCCCATCTGCCCCAGGGCGGCATAGATGCCGCGGATGACCACAGGCGGCGTGTAGAACGCCGTGAGCGTGGATTCACGGGCGGCGGCGTATTCGGCATCGGTAAGCAGTTCTTTCAGTTCAGCGTAACGAGGATTTTTCTCGTCAAAGAAGTCCGCCAGACCGCCCCAGCCCACATACTGTGCCAGCACCGCCTGTTCCTCCGCTGTGGCGGCTCGGTTCTCTGCCTCCACGGTTTTCAGGGTACGGATCGCGTCCAGATTGCGCTGAAAACGCTCCAGCGGCGCGCCCTCCCCGATGTGGTCATCGGTGATGCGGTAGTTCCGGCCATCCGCGTCCAGCGGATAGGCAAGCGCGTTCTGCTTTTTCTTTTTCGGCGGGGTGAGTACCGCAGGCGGCTCGTCCGTCTGCGGTGCCGCGGTTTCCCGCACCATGTCCGGCTGCTCCATGTGAGCGCGGACATAGTCGACGGATTCCTTTCGGAAGATGGGAAAGCCCGTCCCGCCTTCAAAGGTCACATCCCGCAGGGATACCTTTTGGGTGAGATCGTCTACGCTGTCCACTTCAAACTGCCGCCCATCTATGGTCAGGCGTGTACCGATGGAGAGCGGTTCGGGGACTTCCGGTTCCATGGGCATTACGGGCTCCGGTGGCGTTGGCATGGTTTCCTCGGAGGGTGTCGCAGCTTCCCGCACCAACGCCGCTGTCGGCTCATTGGGTGCGGTCGGTGTCAGTTGCCCATCATGCCGGTGATTGAACAGGCTGAACTCACCGTTTACATAGGCATAAAGTTGAAAATGAGTTTCATGGACAAATTCATAGTGGCGGTCATCTTTTTGCATTTCACCCAACCGGGCATTCAATGCGTCCATGAGCCACATTGCAGTGGACTTATCCTGCAATTCTTCTTCAATCAGCGGTACCGCCTGATAATAATCCATACCCATGTAATAGGGACGCGGCACATTGTCCGGTGCATTGTACAGGCTGGAGTAAATGGCCCGCGCCACCTGTCTCCGCTCATACTCTGGGATCTTTGCGATGGCATCCTCGCCGGGGAATCGTTTCTGCGCGATCAGGTGCTCATACTCCTTGACCACATTGGGAATCGTCAGATGGACGGTATCATATTTCTTGAAATTATAGTCGCGCTCATACTCCAGCCCTTTTGATGTTTTCGTGTGCTGGTATCCGGCACGGCCACCGCCGCTGTACTCACCAAAGCTGCCCTTGATGAATTTCTGATGTTCCTCCGGCGTGTGAGGATAGCAGAAGTGAGAATATACGGCCAGTCGGCTATCCAGATGGTCACAGAGGAAAAAACCGTCGATCTCGTCTTGTGTGATGAACATTTTGCACTGACGCAGGAAGCTTGGCTGAGCATCAAAGTGCCGTTCCTCGTATGGCAGGTCGTTGAGGATGATGCCGATGCGGTGGGTGCTATACGCTGAAAGACGGTAACGCAGAATGGATGGATCATCATAATAAGCGTAGAGAAAAGCGTGATATTCCTGCGCCAGCATTTGTAGGCCACCATCCGTCTTTGCGAACGCGACCATGTCCTCGTCCAGTTCCGGGTAGCCCTTGTGCTGGTCGTGGATGGCCAAAGTCTGCGGGAGCAGCCCCATGTCCCTGCCTTCCTTGGTCAGGTCGCGGGCTGTCATCAAAAGCGCGTCCATCGCTTCGTGCAGCACCTTGTCAGGGGCCTGCGCCAGTTCGGCGGCGGAGAGATAGATCCCGGCCCGTAGCAGCCCCAAGATGCGGCCCGCCGCCAGTCCCCATGAGACCACGGTTTTGCTGTATCCAGTGCGGACGCTGTCCCCTTGGGCGAGGTGGATACCATCTTCCATAAACCACACGGCGTATTTGCGGCCCTCGTACTCGATGCCGCGCCCATTTCCCGTGCCAAACTCCCGGCGCAGAAACGCTATATTTTCCTGTTCAGAATGCTCCCGCATATAGAACACCGCAATGCGTTCGGCGCTGCCGGGTTCGTTTCCGGCTGTGTAAAGCGCCTGGTCGATGACCTCCTGCGGCACCGTGCGGGCCGGGGCCAGAATGCCGGTGGCTGTGTCTGCCGGAGCCTCGTACACCGGGGCGTCGCCGCCCATATCGAATAGGGCAAGCTGCTCTGCCATCACCGGGGCGTTTTGCAGGCCCAGCTTGATCTTGTACTCGCCGCGCTCGATCAGGCCCTCGGTCATCTCGGTGATGACCGGCCACGAAAAAACGGACTCCGAGGTGCGGGAGAGATAGCTGCCCTCCCACATCAAAAGTCCGTCTTTCTCGGCATGGTAGCCTGTCCGAACACCGTCGGTCAGTACCTCCACCCATATATCGTTGTAGCTGTTTTTTAAGAACTCCGTGCGTTCCGCAAGGCTCTTGTGCGCCTGAAAGTATTCAAAGATCTCCTGCCGCTTGTGCTTGCGCCCGCCGTCGTCCAGCAGGTTCGCTTCAATAAGGTGCATATCCAGAAAGGCGGGCAGCTCTGCGGTATTTTGCTGTGCGGTGTCATGCTCCAGTGCAAAGGCTGCGGCCTGTTCCTGCGCCTTTTCGTCCGGGTAATCACCGTAGACACGGAGGCATTGGCGCGTTTCGGCGTCATAGACGGCAGCGCCGTCGTATGCAAAGCCGTCTTCCTCCATCGTACCGGCAACATAGCCCTGCGCCGCTGCTTCTGCTTCTTCCAGCGTTTGATAGTCCAGCTTATCGTCAAAGCCGTTTTCAAAATGGTGATAGGCAGCGACCTGATACGCTCTTGTGAGCGTACGTCGGGTCTTTGGCTCGATCCGGAGCATCTCAATTTCTTCTCCGGGCTGCTTGTCCGCCAAAATAACGGGCTTATGCAAGGCGTCCAGCTGTGTAAGCTGATCTTCCATCTCAACATGAGGAATAAAGCAGACGGAGATCCGATCAGGCGTTCCTAACCGCTCCCGCCGCGTCACCTTGACATTTGAAAATGTTTCCAACAGCCGCGCGTCCTCTTGAAATGAGAGGTATCCATCTCGCAGCTTCGTAAATATGATCGCGTCTGGATGTTGCCGCTTTACTTCACGGTACAGCGTATAAAATTCCCCAATAGCCGGAAGGGTTTCCGCAAGATTGCCGCCGTCCGTATCAGATCCGATTGCGGCAAAGGCAGGAAGCTCATCACTTCCTGCCTCTGTGGGTTCTCCGGTTGTTAGCTGTAAATCAGGTCGCTGAGTACCAGTTCCTCCGCGCTGTGCCGGAGATTGTTCATCAGACCTGTCCAATGCAGGGGATCGGTCGCTTTCAGTTCCTCCGTTACGCCCTCGGCTCTCGCCATCTGCGCCACGGTCTGCTCCACCATCTTCTGCGCGGTCTGCTCGATCTCCGCCAAATGCTCCGCCAGAGCGCCGCTGGTCTTGAGGTTGGTGTAAAGCACCCTGCGGTGCTTCTTCAGGTACGCTCTCCGCAACTCCGCGTACTTGCCCAGATGCGCCTCCGGCGTCTGCGGCATCAGCAGGTTCGGCACCTGAAAGCCATCCTGCATCCTGTAAGTGATCTCCATACTGTTTGCTCCTTTCTCGGCCTGTTTCGTGTTGTTCTGTGTGGTCATCATATCTGCTTTTTTCACGGTTTGCAAAAAACTGATCCCGCTGGGCCTGCATGACTGTGCGGCTGATCTCCCGCAGCCCCATCTCTGCGATGTCGCTGGTAGCGATGCCCAGGGCGTTGATGGTGGGCGGTGTGTTGAATTCGTAGACATGGGCAAATTCGTCAGCAGTGAAATAATCGTCCGCCCGCAGGCCCAGCCGGGTCATCAGCATATAGGCCACGCTGACCTCCAGCGCGTCCCGGTAGAACGCCTCCAAATTGAGGTCGTCCAGTTCCTCCAGCAGACTGTCCTCCCGGCACTCCCGCAGGTCTTGCAGGTAGTCCGTGAAGTTGTCCGCCACGGCGTTGTGGCAGGCGGAGCGCACGGCGTCCGCCAGATTTTCTTTTTCGGCAAGGTTGCCGAAGGTGGCCTCCAGCGTTTCGATGACCTCCGGCTCAAAGGCCGGGTGCATCGTCCAGATAGGCAGTGGACGGGCAAAGCGGGACGCATGGGTGTCCGACACATCGAAATAGAGCTTCAGACAGTTTTGGCCGTCATCACCAAATACGGCGATGCTCTTGGCCCCGCGATTCACCCAGCGGCCAAACTGACGATTCCAGCGTTCCATCTCAAGGACCGCCGTGGCGTCCGGGCGCTGAGCGTAGATCAGAATTTGATCATCGAAGGGGCATTTGTAGTTATAGCAGGCCGCGCGGAGAAAGCCCGTCCAGCTTTGATAGCTGCCGGTGACGCTCTGCACAGTCTGGTCATATAGCTCCGTAATAAGCTGAAATTTTGTAGGCAAGTTGGCACCTCCTATCTCTCCGGCTCCGCCCGCTTTTTTACTGCAAGCCGGTCATTCTTTTGCTGTTCTTTTTGGGCCTTTTCAAATGGCTTCCGCTGATAGCAATAAATATAAAACTGGTAATCACCTTTAACTGGCGTACAGCGGAGCATATACACATACCGCTGTGTTTTCGCCATGAATCCGCAGGAAGGAAACATCGCGCTCTTGATGGCGTAGGTCCTCCCATAGCGGTCACAGCAACGGTTCATGGCGGCAAAGTCCCGCAGTGGGGAATCCGGCTGCTCCCGCAGCCAGTTCACGGTGCGGTTAATATCGGCCTTAAACTCCGGCGTGTTCAGCGTGTTATGCTGGTGGGGCCACCATGTTGTGTAAAACTGCTTGCCGCTGCCAAAATCACCCCGCAGGTGTCCAATACAGCCAGCGGTCTTGTCCTGTTCCTCACTGCGGGAGAAGTAGAGGTCATGCAGACTTGGATCATTGACGCTGTAAAAGTCAATGACATCTTTCTCGCTGGTGGGATACTTCTGCTGAAATTCCGAAAGGGTGCGACACTCACCATCCAGAAAGGAAAGGCTGTCATTCTCCATTGGAATCCACCCATCAATGGGAAGCTGGAACGGCTCACGGGTGAGGACGGTGCCGTAGTAGTTGGTGAAAATGCTCCTGGCCAGTTCAACGGGTTCCCCCCAATCCTCATCCCCGTGGCGCAGCTCGTAGCGATATACGCCCTCCGGCACAGTGGCTCGGTCAATGCGGCATTCCGTAAACAATGCCGGTCGGTCAAAAATCGTGACCTCCTGGTAGGTCACCTTCCGCGCGTCATAGTTCATCTGGCTTCACCTCGTTCCTTGTGTTTCTTTTGCGCTCTCTGTTGTGCCAAAAACTCCGGGGCCTTCTTGAAGCCGATGGTATCTGCGTAGTAGGCAGTTTTTTTTCCACCCTGCGTCAGTACCACGATGTCGCTTACAGACATGGAACGCATCCGATGGGCAAAGGGGCGGTGGTCGCTGTTGTGCTTTGCCCATAGATGCTCCAGCGAATTTTCCTTTGCGTACATACCGGCGTAAGAACGCTGATAATCAGCGTTCTGGAGTTTTCCCTTTGCCTCTGCATAAGGCCGGAAACAGTAGTCTACATCAGCGATTGCAGGGATCTGATAGATTTCATAGGTGCCGATCTCGGCGCTGATTTTCGGCGTTCTGGGAACATAGGTATTGCCGCTGCGTTCCTGCATTTCCGCAAACTCGCAAATATGATAGGCAGAATTACCGATGCAGACATGGCAATCGTCAATGTACTTACAGGGCAAAACCACCTTTTCACCGTCAAAGCGGGTAATGACGATGCTTTCCCCGTCCTTGATGGTAAAGAGCGTGTGGTATTCACTGTCGATGAAGCGGATCACACGCTCATCCTTGTTAGGGTTTGGAAAGGCGGTAACGCCCATAATGTCTACCGGCTCACGGTCAATCATCGTGCTGCACCTCTTTCTTTTTTCGGCGTGGTGCGCTTTTGTTCCTGCTGCACCATGCGATTTTGTTGCTTTTTGTATTCATCATTTGCCCGTTCACAGAAATCTTCAACAGCGGCGGCGCGATAGCTTCTGTAATGTCCCCAAAAGTAATTGGGTGGGCCATCTCCATCATTTTTGCAGTTTCTCACCCATGTCACAAACGGATCGGGAGCTTTGCTGCATTCGCCCATGACAAACTCGGCACTGCCGATGCGGACGTGGGCGGTGATGTGGTATTCCTGATTGACTGCTTCGCCCGCTACATAGCAGCCGCGCTCCAACTGGACGGTGCAGCTCTCGTTTTGTGCAAAAGTCGCTGTCACCGGCATGACCGGTACTCCACATACCATATCCGGCAGCATGATGAACTGCGACCTTTGGCCCATCAGCTCTTGCGGCAGTTTGTCCATGGGCAGATAAAAGTGCTGTTTGCCCATGATCTCATAGCACAGTAAGAAACTGCTGACGGGATAGTACACGCTCATGATTGGGTCTTTGATATGGCCTTGGACGATGTTGGAATTCACATATCTTGCGTTGTCCAAATACCATTGCGGGTTTGCGCCCGGTGTGTTCCAGCCGAACATGGAACCTGCCAGCATGGCGGCCTCCTGAATGTCCGTGATGCCGCGCCGCGCATTATGACTGCTGGCGATGTCACGGTTTTCCTCGCGGTTACCGGTATCCCATTCGGAGGGATAGTAGCCACTCTCGCTTTTTTTGATGATAATAAGCTGCCCGGTAGAAGGCAGAACGGAAAAACAGGTATCAGGTAATTCATTTCGTCGCATAGCTGCACCTCCTCATCGTGCCTGTTCCTGCTGGCGCTTGCGGTGCCAGCCCTCCAGCAGCTTGATGATGACATCCTCCATCTGCTTTGGGGTGTAGCTGGAGGGAAAGTATTTTTGTAGACGGTCGTTGCGGATCGTGACCTTGCGTTCCAGCGGCTTTTCCTCCCGCATGATGAGGTCGATGATGTTGTTTTCCAATTTGCCCTCGGCGCTGAGCTGCTTGAGTCGCTGGGCCTGTCCCAGCGACGGGGACACTTCGTCGCGCTCCATGACCAGCAAGAGGTAGGTCTGTTCTTTTTCGGACAGGTGGGAGAGGAAATCCGCCGCGGGAACGAACTTGAGCGTTCCTGCGTCCACTGCGTCCAGCAACGGAGGGATCAGCTTATTCAGGCGCACATAACGCTGAATTTGCATACGGCTTTCGTTGACCTGCTCTGCCAAAAGTTCGACAGAAAAGCGCCCTTGAAAATTCTGCCCAACTTGGGCAGAATTTTTAGAAGGCCGTCCAGCTTGCCGTTTCATGGCGTCCAGCTTCAGCTTGTAGGCTTTGGCTTTCTCGCTGGGGAGTAAGTCCTCGCGGTTGATATTATAATCCACTACCAAAATGTCCGCTTCCTCGTCGCTGTAATTGCGGACGATGACGGGGCGGGTATCCAGCCCCACGGCTTTCGCGCAGTAATCTCGCCGGTGACCGGAGATGATCTCATAGCCACCACTCTCGCGGGGCCGGACGATCAGAGGCTCCGCAATGCCGATGTGTTCAATACTGTCCATAAGCCGCACCAGATCAGGCGTGGGGCGGTCGATGGTGTACGGCTGGCGGGAATACGGGAAAACTTCTGCGGCGGGAACGATCTGAATCCGCCCCTGCCGGTCAGCCTCACGCTCCGCGTCCGTTTTGAACAGGTCATCGTACCGGGTCAGCTCGATGCCGCTTAATTTGCTTGCCAAGGCTCAACACCTCCCTCGTCAGATTTTCATACGCCAGCGCCGCCTTGCCGCTGCGGTCGTGGTCGTAAATGCTTTTGTTTTCTACGCTGATTTCCGCCGCCTTGATGGAACGGGGGATCTCGCTTGCGAACACATGACCGCCGTAGGTCTTACGGACAAGCGCGTTGATTTCCCGCGCCAGTGTGGTGCGGCTGTCCACCATGGTCAGCACAATGCCGTCCACCTCCAGCTTCGGGTTGAGCTGCCGTTTCACGCGAGTGATGGTTCGCAAAAGCTGTTCCAGCCCCTTTGCTGGGAGATATTGCGCCTGCACGGGGATAATCACGCTGTCCGCCGCGGTCAGGGCATTGATCGTCAGCATACCGAGGGACGGCATACAGTCAATGAGCGCGTAATCGTAGCGGTCTGCCACGGTGGACAGATATTGCCGCAGTACCGTTTCACGGCTCATGGTGTTGACCAGCGTAACCTCCAACGCCGATAGTTCAATATTGGCGGGGACAAGGTGGATGCCGGACGGGTGGTGCAGAACGCCCTCGCCGGGGGCGATGGGCTGCTCCGCGATGATCTTCTCCATCAGCGTGGAGAGTGTGGGGGATAATTCGTCAGGCTGCGGCCAGCCCAACATCTGCGTGAGATTGCCCTGGGCATCGGCGTCGATCAGCAGAACTTTTTTACCTTGCCGAGAAAGACCAATGCCGAGGCTGGCGGCTGTGGTGGTCTTACCCACGCCGCCCTTCTGATTTGCCAGTGCGATTGTTTTCACGGGTTCGATGCTCCTTTCAGTCGTAAAATGGGTTTCAAAAAAGCAGAGCTGTTCGCTCTGCCTATCCGCTGTCATGGAAGTCGTGATTCACTTTGGCGCGGTAGTAGCTGCCGCAGGTAGCTGGGGCGTTGAACAGCATCTCCAGCAGATAGGCTTTGATGTTACGAATGTCCGCGGTGCTCTCCCGCAGGCAGTCCAGCACATACTCGATGTGGGAGGAATCCAGCTTCAGAAAACGCTCCTTCACTAACGCCGTATAAAGCTGCTTTCCGCCGATCCGCATAAAGCTGCCCTGTGTGCAGAGGACCTCCAGCATGAGGTCCGCGATCTCGTCGATGTCGTCGTAGGGATGCTGCCGGCGCAGGTGGTCGTACTCGATGTTTTCCCGAATCTCTTTTCGGTATTCCTCGATCACCTCCTCCGGCTGCGCGCCCGGATGGATAGATGAATCAGTATTACTCAACTCAGTATTATTCTTATCAGTCTTATTACACTCGGTTTTTCCGAGGTCTTGACTTCTGATTTTCCGAGGTCCAGACTTCGGTTTTTCAGAACTCTTGACTTCGGTTTTTCCGAAGTCTGGATTTCGGCAGCTCGGAGGCTCCGCTTTCGGTGTATCCTCGCCTGGTTCGTCCTCTATACCCATGAAGCGGAGAACATAGATTTTCGCCGGTCTGCCCAGCCCCTGCTTGACCCGCCTTATGAGGCCCACGCCTTTGGCGCTGTCCAGCTCCGCGAACAGCTTGACCGCCTTATCCGTCTTGCAGCAGAGCTGTTCGCACGCCTCCTCCAGCGTAAAGTAGATATACACATGGCCATCATCGTCCATCCAGCCGTTTCTCATGGACAGGCTCATGCGGTCCAGCATGAGGCCGTACAGCAGCTTTGCATCGGTGGAGATCCGCCGAAAGTACGGCTCGGTGATCAGGAGCTTGGGGATGCGGAAAAAGGCGTATTGCTCGGCGTCCATGCCGAGATGGTACGCAAAGATCGCCTGCGGCATATCTGACACCTCCGTTCTGCCACAGATTTTATCTATCTCTCAACGGCGGTCTGTGGTATAGTAAAAGGGAGCATTGCCACGCAATGCTCCCTTACCGTAACCGGACCTGCCGGTGGATTCTTATTCAGTTTGACTTAACACATCACTGTCAGCCGTTTGTCAAATAATTGTGTTTCCCCCATGGGGTTTTCCCTTGATTTTGCCCTTATCAGCTCACGCGGTCAAGGGTAACAGCGTATAAAAGAAGATAATTTCGGGTGGTTTTGATTTCTCAATAAACCCAGTGATTTCAATGCTTTGCGCCGATTTTGACGGTTGCTTATAACCGCTAATAACAGGTGAAATATTTGGGTGGTGCGAATCGACATTTACTACAAATACGTGGGAGACGTCAATCTGAAGAAGGCATATTACACTGCTGAGGATCGGGAGTGGCAGGCTCAGGCGATGGCACTGCCGGAAACAACCGCGGAGAAATAAAGCAGCAATGCCCGGAGTGAGGTAGGATGGAAAGATGCTAATTCCCCAGGTAGCCATACGATTAAGCCCGTTCTTTTCACAAACCGTACAATACATAATAGACGCGCAACCCGAACTGATAATGGCGAAAAATATAGAGCATACCCTGTAGATAAGTTTGTCTCGCTTATTCAAAACGAAATTTCGGGAGGACAAGATTTATCAACAATTAATGAACGAGACTCTAATTTGGCACATCAATGGAATGAGTTATGTAATGCGCTTAGAATGGCCAATAAGGATGAACTAATTTCTTTTTTTGAAGTATTGTCAATCGAGGGCAATCAGCAAAAACTTACCGAATTAGAGCAATCGTTAGTTGAATCACTTTCTCAAACCTTTGAATGCAACATTGGAGTTGCAAGAGAATTGTTTGGCAGGCTTCTTGTCGGTCTAAAAACATGGACTACAACGGAACGACATATTCAGCAAGTTTTCTTGGAAGATGTGTATTCTGTGCTTGGTTTTGAGGAGGATATTGACGATAGTCAGCATCGGCTTGCTGCGCCGTACCCGTTTTTTGAAAGTAGGCAGGTTTTTTGCGAAGAACTTGATAAGAAACTTCTGTCGACAGAGAAGAAAGTGGTTTTTCTTTCAGGAGATCCTGGTTCAGGAAAGACAAGTACCATCAGTTATTTGCAGGCAACAACAAGCAAATGTAGAAGATCCGTGTTTCGGTGGCGTAAATTTGTTCAATCACCTTGGTGGTATTCACAGACTCTTCCACGGAAATTGCCAGTTGGTACCCTCTTCAATATGGAGAGAGTTTTTTGGGTGTAAACCAAGTGATATGTCCCCATATGTGTGGGTCAACGAGGATGGAGATAGAATCCTTTATTTTGAGAGAATAGCGTCCCCGTACAGGGAAGCAATACAAGAAAGTTATGTGCGGCAACCTATTCTGTTCCGGTGGGTTTGCAATGCGTCGTGGTTGGAGAAGGTGCTCAGAGATAACAAGCTCGAACTTTGGAAAGTTGTGTCTTCTGAAGACTATCCTGCGCAATAAACCATAGAAAACTCTGGATTTGCAATCCGTGCTGTGCTATAATCCCTTAACAAATGCAGTTTACCCGCCCCCGCCCTGCTACCCTTACCAACAACCAGCGGTCGCAGGTTCGAATCCTGTCGGGCATACCATAGAAATACCCACCCCAACTGGGATGGGTATTTCGCAGTCTGTCGAAAAAGCGGCTTTGCCACTTTTGATAGACATGCATGAGACAATAGTAGCGGAACGTTGGTAAGCGCTCAATAATGGCACGGCTGGAACAAAGGAGAAAGGTGTGCGAAAATCTTCCCATATGTCGAAAAACTTCCGGTAAGTTTTTCGAGAGAATGGGAGGAATAAGGGATGACAGAAGTCATGCAAGTACGAGAAGCATACCGAGTGGAACAGTGGCGGCAGCTTATGCAGCAGCGCAAAGATAGCCCCTTGAATAATCGGGAGTTCTGTGCGCAGCAAGGGATCAGCGAAAAGAGCTATTACTATTGGCTGAAAAAACTGCGCGAGTCCGCAATAGAACGCGGGATCCCGCAGCTTGTGGCGTTAGAAGCTCGTGAGAAGACGGATGAACTGCGGATAGAGTATCATGGAGCCAGCATGGTACTGCCGGGACATGTGGACATAGATGCAGTCGCCGCAGTCCTGCGTTCGCTGCAGCAAACATGATAGACCTGAGTCGGGTAGAGAAATACTATGTGGCTTGCGGCTATACGGATATGCGCCGGGGCATAGACGGTCTTGCCGCCATCGTGTCACAGCAATTCGGGGCGCCACTGTGTGAGGACAGCCTGTTTCTGTTTTGCGGGCGGCGGACAGACCGGATCAAAGCGCTGTATTTCTCAGGGGATGGGTATGTACTGCTCTACAAGCGGTTAAACAATGGTGCGTTTCAGTGGCCAAGATCGGAGCATGAGCTTCGGTTGTTGGATAAGCGAAGCTTTCGGTGGCTCATCAGAAAACCAAGACTGCTTTCGGGCCAAATGAGGAAATACGACAGGAATTGGCAAATGCCATCGAAAGCCGAAAGTGGGATGAGATGGCGGCGTTTCAGCGGGATTCGGACAAACTGCTGAACGCCACGTTGGATATGGATGGTGCGTCGGTTGCGATGCAGATTGAAAAAATCCATAACGAGTATGCATCCGTCATTCAGTACCATAACGAAAATTCCTTGAGCAGTGTCTTATCGATTGCGTATCTTGGTGCGATGCAGTACTATTTCAAACCGATTCGCGAGTTCCCAACAGGCAGAGGATTTGCAGACTTTGTCTTTATCCCGAAGCCTGAATACGGTTTATCCTACCCGGCTATGGTCATTGAACTGAAGTGGAACAAATCGGCTGAAACAGCATTACGGCAAATTAAGGCCAAAAAATACCCGGATTCAATCCGAGACTACACTGGCAGTATTTTGTTAGTTGGAATCAACTACGATGAAAAGACGAAAGCGCATGAGTGTTCGATTGAGAAGTGCGACAAGGAGTAAAGACTTTGCACGCCTATTGCTGAGGGGGTGTAAGAGGATACGCTCTAAGGGTGGTCGCGTCGTTACCCGTTCCTCTCCCGCCACGGAAGCGGAATAAAGGCGGAATGCGAGCGGAATATATGGAAAATACGCAATAAATATAATTCTAAAAATTGCAAAAGCTCTGAATAATTGTATGATTTCCTTATTTTTCAAAACGAATAATCGAGGAGAAAGAATGGGGGTTCAAGAGGCCGCTGGTTCGATTCCAGTCACTCGGACCAAGTAATGATAATCCGAACTACATTATCCAAGTGGGTAATGTGTTCGGATTTATCATTTCTATTGAAAATGTTCTATAGTAAGCAAAGGCAGGGACAATTCTTGTCCTTGCCTTTGTTTATATTTTACACTATAATGATAAAAATGGGAACATTTTAAAAAATTTAGCGTCTATATAGATGTAACTAACAATATCAACAGTTTGGAATATTCTAAAAGGGAAGAAGTAAACGGCGATGGACAGAGGAAAAGGAAGGAGTATACCATGAAAAAAAGAGTCTTTGCCATTGTCCCAACAGTCATCTTGTGTATTCTTTTGTTCTATTTAATTAAACCCTCTCAATCCCCCAAATCCCCTTATCAAAATTTGACCCCGATAAGCGGATTCTCTATTCAGGCTGTGCAAGCACAATACACTATTGATACTAAGCAGATATCTCTTTGCATAACAAATCATAGCGATAATAGCCCGGAACTCTATCTGCCATATCTCGAACAAAATATTAATGAAACATGGGTTATTGTAAAAAAATCCCCTCATATAAGAGATACAGATAATCTTCTTTACATCCCATCAGGAGAGACAATGAATGTAGATTTTTTTCTGACGGACTATGACCAACTATCTGTCAGTAAATACCGAATTATTTTCGGCTTAGCTCATAGTAATGACTTTTTTTACTTTCCTTTTGACATTGTTGATTCTTAGGTATAGAATGAGAGCAATTAAAAGTATAACAAGGCGGGAGCATCGGTTAAGATGTTCCCGCCTCTGTTATACCTTGTTCTCTTGTTCGGCCTGCTGCTTTGCTTTCCACTCGGCATATTCCCGCTGCCCGTCCTCGCTCTCAAAGAACGCTTGGATTTCCGGGAGCAGGACACGGGCAAGGGCCTCTACCTCGTGATAGGGAATCCCCGTGCCGTAGTCATTGGGCTTCTTTCTGCGCGGGTTGCGTTGCCCTGCTCGGCGACCCGAATCAGCTGCTGTCCGTCGGGGCAGGAAACGT
>ENA-ORRL01000666-ORRL01000666.1-human-gut-metagenome-genome-assembly--contig:-NODE-666-length-34087-cov-23.279325_pt1 | contig 34087 bp, 30 predicted proteins | sample MGYA00242175_ERZ509134 | MGnify/ENA primary metagenome ERZ509134 (study PRJEB26280, sample SAMEA2338660) | human gut metagenome | biome: human gut; feature: human-associated habitat; material: faeces... | reverse complement strand
CGGAAACAATATGAGGTCGATATATGCTGGAAGGGAGGACGATACGTGGTGGGTAGATGGAGGAAGCGTGGCGGATACTTGGAGGAAGCATGGCGGAGAAAGCCATGACCTCTGCCAGACCTTCCGACGCAGCATCAGGGCAAGCCTTGGCACGGCGACTGCCAGCAAGGAGACGCAGATCGTCTCGCCTTAGCCTCTACCGCTGCTCATACTTCCGATGGAAGACCAGCAGACAGAGGGCGCCAGCCAACGCCATCGGCACGCCAATAAGGGCAGGAAAGTTGTATCCCAACCCCATCGCCACGGGGATTCCGCCCAGAAAAGCGCCTACGGCATTGCCCAGGTTGAAGGCAGCCTGGATGCAGCAGCCACCCAGCATTTCGCCACCCTCGGCATGCTTCACGATCAGAAACTGCTCAGGCGAACCGATGCCGAAAAGACAGACACAGCAGACGAACATCAGCACCACCGAGACCCAACCAATGGGGGCGAGGAAGAAGGTGAGCAGGAGGGCTGCCGCCGCCAAAAACTGGAGGTAGCAGGTGAAACGGCCCGGCATGAGGCGGTCGGCAAACAGGGCGCTCACCTGATTGCCCACGACCATACCGCCACCAGCAAGAATCATCAGGAGCGAGATGCTGGCAGGGCTGAATCCGCCCTCCGTCTGCAGCAGCGGTGAGATGTAGCTGAACCAGCAGAGAATGCCGCCATTGCCCAGGAAGGTGGCCGCAATGATGAGCCAGGGCGCCAGGTTGCGCAGGAAGCGAAACTGCGCCTTCATGCCATGGTTGGGCAAAGCCTCGACGTCGGGCACCCATCGGTGGATCATATACAGGGTGAGGAGTCCGAGGACGATGCAGCTGGCGAAAGGCACGCGCCAACTGAATGTATGGCTGAGAAACGTACCAAGGGGAACGCCCAGCAAATTGGCTACCGGCATGCCTGCGCACATCATCGCCACGGCATTGGTCCCCTTGCCCTCCCGTGCTATCTTCACCGCCACGATAGTGGCCGTGCCGAAGTAGGCGCCATGGGGCAGTCCCGCGACAAACCGGGCGCAGAGCAGGATCCAGTAGGTGGGCGCCACAGAGGCGGCCATGGCGCCGAAGGTGATGAGCGAGGCCAGGAACATCAGTATATGCTTGGGCCGATACTTGTGCATGAGGATCAGCGAGAAGGCTCCGGCACAAACGCCGAGCGCATAGACAGAGATGAGGTGGCCTGCTTCTGGGATGGAAACATGCATGTTGTGGGCAATGTCGGTAATGATGCCCTCGATGATAAATTCGGCGATGCCCAGGGTGAACGTGCCCAGGGCAAGGGCAAATAGTCCTTTCTTCATTTGTGCTTGTGCAGTCTATGTTATCCTAAAAAATCGTCTGCAGAGAGGCCCTTTGAGGGAAACTGTCAGGGGGGAAAAAAAAGAAAATTCCCGCAGCCCCACGAATGAAGCCACGGGAACCACCCCTGTGGGCGTTGACGGATTCGAACCGCCGACCCTCTGCTTGTAAGGCAGATGCTCTAAACCAACTGAGCTAAACGCCCTTCTTCCGAAATTCGGGTGCAAAGGTACGCCTTATTTCCGACACCTGCAAATTTAGAGGGGAATTTTTCGCCAATCACGACTTTTCTATTGCACACGCCACGCTGAGGAGCCATGACAGAAACGTGGACTGAAAGCCCACACGCAGAGCCAAGGGCCCGCGTCATTTCTCAGGGCCATATAGAAAAACCACATGGACAGCAAGGTTGTTTGGACTGACTACCCTTGCCTATTTCCCGAAACCATCCCGAAACCATCCCGAAGCTTTGCTAACTGCCTTGAAGAGAAAAAGCGGACACCGTCCCACAGAGCAGCAGGACCAGACAAAGACAAAGCCACAGGAGCGAGCCACAAAGCCAAGCGTTTCTGCGTTTCAGTGTTTCAGCGTTTCAATCAAAAAAAAGCATGCCCCACTACTCCCTCCTCCCTATCAGCCCATACCTTAATTTTACCATTTACACTTATTACGGAGACTAATTGTTATAACATATTATATATTACATATTATATATTATATATAATAATAAACAATACAACAATAGGAGAAAGGAAAGGAAAAACTACACCTAAGTTATATTTGCATTGAAACGCTGAAACACTGAAACATTTCGAGTAAACTAATCTCGTAAACACTAATAATCAACCACTTACATCAACCACAAGGACAATATCATCAAATCAACAAGCGTATCAAAGCCCGCTACCGCAGTCTTTTCTTCGCCAAAAGACTGATAAAAATATCGTTTTCCTCTCCTCATTGGCCCGTCACCCACACTTCGACCCGCTTTTCGACTCGGCAGACGAAGCAGAGTTTGGGCGGCAAACTCTCAAAAAGGACTGCCGATACCACGGAAGCCTTCCGCGATCCCACTTTGCGAGAGCCATTTTGCCTTTCTGCGACGCAATAAAACCCGCCTTGAGACCGTTTATAAAGATGTTATGCAATGGACGGACAGGATACGGCAGGTGAAGATTCTCCTCGTGGCCGCGGCAGTACTGATAGCCGTGGCCTCGCTGATCGTGTCCCACTTCCTGACGCGCGACCTCTCCAAGGAGGAGCGGGCACGCATGGAGGTGTGGGCGCAGGCCATGAAGTCGCTCTCGCAGGCCGACGAGAACACGGACCTGAGCCTCGTGCTGCGCGTGCTCAACGACAACAACACCATCCCCGTGGTGGTGACGGACCGCGACGGCGTCGTGACCGACTTCCGCAACGTACGCGTGAGCGGCAAGGACTACGCCGACTCGCTGCGCTACCTGACCCACATGGCCGAGCGGCTGCAGGCCTCGGGGCGCTGCATACGCATCTCGCTGAGCGAGCAGGTGAAGAGCGACTACATGAACGTCTGCTACGACGACTCGCTGATGCTCAAGCGCCTGGCCTGGTACCCGTTTATCCAGCTGGGCGTGGTGATGATCTTCGTCGTCGTGGCCATCTTCGCCCTGCTCACCTCCAAGCGGGCCGAGCAGAACAAGGTGTGGGTGGGACTCTCCAAGGAGACAGCCCACCAGCTCGGCACGCCCATCTCCTCGCTCATGGCCTGGCAGGAGATACTCAAGGAGAGCTACCCCGAAGACCCGCTCGTGGCCGAGATGGGCAAGGACGTGGAGCGACTGCAGCTCATCGCCGACCGATTCTCCAAGATCGGATCGCTCCCCGAGCCCGTGCCCTCCAGCCTCAACGACGTCATCGACCACGTCATCGACTACATGGAACGAAGGACCTCGCGCAAGGTAAGCATGGTCAAGGAGCTGCCCAAGGAGGACATCGTCGTCAGCCTCAACGCATCGCTCTTCGAGTGGGTGATAGAAAACCTCTGCAAGAACGCCGTCGACGCCATGGGCGGCGGGCAGGGCACCATCACGATCCACGTGGAGGAGACGGAGACGAAGGCCATCCTCGACGTCACGGACACGGGCAAGGGCATCCGCAAGAAAGACATCGGCAACGTCTTCCGGCCCGGCTTCACGACCAAGAAGCGAGGCTGGGGGCTGGGACTGAGCCTGGCGAAGCGCATCGTGGAGGAATATCACCACGGACGCATCTACGTGCGCAGCTCGGAGGTGGGCAAGGGCACGACCTTCCGTATCGAGCTGCGGAAGTAGGAAGCAGCCGCGAAAAAGGCCCACAGATGCGCCACAAGCCCCCCAAGCCCCCCCCCAAGGAGCCGCACTATGGCCCCCACGGGGTGAAGAAATACCATTTTTTAACTGCAAATTGTTGATAATCGGAAAAATGTTCGTACCTTTGCACCCCGATTATGGACTTAGACTACCTCCACATAGATCTGAAAAGCTTGGACTATGGCCGCACGGAGCGGACGCTGAGCTTGGACGACGCTTACTTCGAGGCGATAGACGCACCCGAGGTGAGGAGGGGAAACCTGTCCGTGAGGATCGCCATCGATCGCACCTCGCAGGACGCCTTTCTCCTCGACTTCCACATCACGGGCACGGTGACAGTCAGCTGCGACCGCTGCCTGGACGACATGGAGTTGCCCATCGAGGCCCAGGAGCGCATGGAGGCTAAGTTTGGAGAGGAAAGCTCAGAGGATGACGCTTGTGTGACGGTGGCCGAGGACGAAGGAATACTCGATGTCGCATGGCTCATCTACGAGTTGACGGCGCTCGCCATCCCCGTCAGGCACGTGCATGCACCTGGAAAATGCAACCCTGCCATGATACGGGTGCTCGAGGAGCACTCGGCCGTCCGAAGCGGAGAGGGAGACGAGAAAGCCACAGACCCGCGCTGGGCAGCACTCGAACAACTCAAGAAAAAGAATTAAAAAACAAAACAGATTAAAAAATTATGGCACATCCTAAAAGAAGACAATCGAAGACTCGTACGCTCAAGCGCAGAACGCATGACAAGGCAGTAGCTCCCACGCTCGCCGTATGCCCCAACTGTGGCGCCTACTACGTCTATCACACCGTATGCCCCACGTGCGGCTACTACCGCGGCAAGCTGGCCGTGGAGGTCGCTACCGCCGAGTAAACACCTTCTCATTGACATAAATGGAGAAGATAAACGCTATCATCACCGGTATCGGCGGCTACGTGCCCGACTACATCCTCACCAACCAGGAGTTGTCGCGAATGGTCGATACCACCGATGAGTGGATCCAGACGCGCGTCGGCATCAAGGAGCGGCGCATCCTCACCGAGGAGGGGCTGGGCACGAGCTACATGGCTCGCAAGGCCGCAAGCCAGCTGCTGGAGAAGACGGGAGCCGATCCCGACTCCATCGACGCGCTTATCGTCGCCACGACTACTCCCGACTACAAGTTTCCCTCGACGGCCTCCATCGTCGTCGGGCGACTGGGGATGCACAACGCCTTCGCCATGGACACGGCGGCGGCCTGCAGCGGATTCCTCTACACGCTCGACCTGGCCTGCTCGATGATAGAGAGCGGACGCTACAAGCGCATCATCGTCATCGGAGCCGACAAGATGTCGTCGATGGTCGACTACACCGACCGCAACACCTGCGTCCTCTTCGGCGACGGAGCGGGCGCGGTGCTCGTAGAGGGAACGATGGAGGAGGGTGTCGGCATGCAGGGATCCTACCTGCGTACCGATGGCAAGGGACTGCCGTTCCTTCACCTGAAAGCGGGCGGATCGGTATGCCCCCCGTCACAGTTCACGGTGTCGCACAAGCTCCACTATATCTATCAGGAGGGGCGCACGGTCTTCCGCTATGCCGTCACGGAGATGAGTAACGACGTTGGGATGATGATGAGCCGATTCGGACTGACTCCCGAGACCATCAACTGGGTGATACCCCACGAGGCCAACCGCCGCATCATCGAGGCCGTGGCCAAGCGCGCGGAGATACCGCTCGATAAGGTCATCATCAACATCGACCGCTACGGCAACACGTCGGCAGCAACGATTCCGCTGGCCATGTGGGACAACGAGAAGCTGCTCAAGAAGGGCGACAACGTCATCTTCACGGCCTTCGCAGCCGGATTTGCCCATGGAGCATCCTACTGCAAGTGGGCCTACGACGGCGACGCGGTAGGAGCGGCGAAGTAGCGCGGACGGCTTCACAACAAATAAGTATGGGGCTCAGAACGTGAGGCGCAAGGGAGCGGCGACGCTTCCCCGTGGCCTGACGCTCTGAGCTTTTTTCGCTTTGGGCAGGAGACGGACTCCACACCCGGCCTTCTTCTCAATCCGCCAAATTGGTTTACTCCACAACAACATCATTATGCAGCACAAAGCAGGATTCGTCAACATCGTGGGCAACCCGAATGTGGGCAAGAGCACGCTCATGAACCAACTCGTGGGCGAACAGATCAGTATAGCGACCTTCAAGGCCCAGACCACACGCCATCGCATCATGGGCATCGTCAACACGCCAGAGGCACAGGTGGTATTCTCCGACACCCCGGGCGTGCTGAAGCCCAACTACAAGATGCAGGAGATGATGCTGGCATTCTCGGAGAGCGCACTCGCCGATGCCGACATCTTGCTCTACGTGACGGACGTGCGCGAGACGCCAACCAAGAACATGGACTTCCTGGAGAAAGTCTCGAAGATGGAGATACCCGTCATCCTCCTGATCAACAAGATCGACGAGAGCGAGCAAAACCAGCTCGGCGACCTCGTGGAGACATGGCACAAGCTGCTCCCGAAAGCCGAGATACTGCCCATCTCGGCCAAGAACAAGTTTGGCACGGAGATCCTGATGAAGCGCATCCTGGAACTCCTGCCCGAGAGCCCGGCCTACTTCGACAAGGACCAGCTCACGGACAAACCCGCCAAGTTTTTCGTCTCCGAGATCATCCGCGAGAAGATCCTCCGCTACTACGACAAGGAGATACCCTACTCCGTAGAGGTGGCCGTGGAGCGATTCAAGGAGGACGACCGGCTGATCCGCATCAACGCCGTCATCTACGTGGAGCGCGACAGCCAGAAAGGCATCATCATCGGCCACCAGGGACAGGCCCTCAAGAAAGTATCGGCAGAGGCACGCAAGTCGCTCGAGCAGTTCTTCGGCAAGAAGATCTTCCTGGAGACCTACGTCAAGGTCGATAAGGACTGGCGAAGCTCCAAGCGCGAGCTGCGCCTTTTCGGCTACGACCCACAATAAGGGCGCGCGCTCTCGCGAGGCACATCCCCCGGGAGAGGCAGCATCCCCCAAAAACGCTCACCCCTACCCCGCCCGCCAAACGACGGACGGGACAAATGACAAGAAAAAAAACGGCCCTAACTGTATGCAGGGCATACTCTCGCCATCGGATGGCGAGGGCCGAAGAATGTTAAACTTCAGTAATTAAACAGACATCATGGCAAATTTAGTAGCTATCGTTGGCCGCCCGAACGTGGGCAAATCAACGCTTTTCAACCGTCTCACCAATAGCCGCCGCGCCATCGTGAGCGAGACGGCAGGCACCACCCGCGACCGCCAGTATGGCAAATGTCTCTGGAACGGGCGCGAGTTTTCGCTTGTTGATACAGGAGGCTGGGTCGTCAAGTCGGACGACATCTTCGAGGACGCCATCCGCAAGCAGGTGCGCGTAGCCACGGACGAGGCCGACCTGGTGCTCTTCGTGGTGGACAACGAGACGGGCATCACGGACTGGGACGAGGACGTGGCACAGATCTTGCGCCGCGCAAGCGTACCCATCCTGCTCGTGGCCAACAAGATAGACAATAGCGGACGATCGTACGAGGCTGCCGAGTTTTACAAGCTGGGACTGGGCGACCCGATCTGCGTGAGCGCAATCACGGGTGGCGGCACGGGCGACCTGCTCGACATCATCCTGGAGAAACTGGAGGACGTGCCCGAGGAGGAGGTCGACGACAACCTGCCGCGCTTCGCCGTCGTGGGACGCCCCAATGTCGGCAAGTCGAGCATCATCAACGCCTTCATCGGCGAGGACCGCAACATCGTCACCGAGATAGCAGGAACCACACGCGACAGCATCTACACGCGCTACAACAAGTTTGGCTTCGACTTCTACCTCGTCGATACGGCAGGCATCCGACGCAAAAACAAGGTGAGCGAGGACCTGGAGTTCTATAGCGTCATGCGATCCATCCGCGCCATCGAGAACAGCGACGTCTGCATCCTGATGATCGACGCCACGCGTGGCATCGAGGGACAGGACATGAACATCTTCCAGATCATCCAGAGAAACAAGAAGTCGCTCGTCGTGGTGGTCAACAAATGGGACCTGGTGGAGGAGAAGACCCAGAAGCACATCGACACCTTCACCAACGCCATCCGCAGCCGCATGGCGCCCTTCACCGACTTCCCCATCATCTTCACCTCGGCCCTGACCAAGCAGCGCATCTTCAAGGTGCTCGAACTGGCCAAGGCTGTCTTCGACAGCCGCAAGATCCATATCGGTACCAACAAGCTCAACGAGGTGATGCTGCCCATCATCGAGAACACGCCGCCCCCCTCGACCAAGGGCAAGTATATCAAGATCAAGTATTGCTCGCAGCTACCCAACACGCAGATCCCCTCGTTTGTCTACTACGCCAACCTGCCGCAATACATCAAGGAGCCCTACCGTCGCTTCCTGGAGAACAAGATGCGAGAGCATTGGTCGCTCATCGGCACCCCGATCAACATCTTCATCCGTCAGAAATGATGCACGCATTCTCTCTACGCCCCTTCCTCGGCTCGCTGCTGGGGACGGGGGCTCTCGTCCTGTCGCTGCTCCTGGGGTCGTGCTCCGACAAGCCGCAGGAGACGGTCAACCAAGGCGAACTGGCGGCCCGAACGGCCAAGATCTACTACGACAGCTTGGCGGCAGGCCGCTTCGACAGTTTCTATGAGGGGAAGTTGAAGGCCGATACCGTGCCCGAGACTTACCGACAGCAGATGAAAGCCATACTGAAGCAGTTTGCCGACAACGAACAGAAGCGCCACAAAGGCATCGACAGCGTCCGTATCAGCAACTACCAGTATGCCGAGAAGACGCAGACGGCCAACGTGTTTCTCACGCTCGTCTATGGCGACAAGACACAGGAGCAGGTGGTCGTGCCGATGGTGAGGCGCGACAGTCTGTGGTATATGCGATAGGAAACGTTCCATTACATGGCACCTTTTCTCGCCATGGCATAACTCGAGCAAGCTCGGTTCTGCTCATTTGGCTTAACGAAAAGGTTCCATTACATGGCACCTTTTCTCGCCATGGCATAACTCGAGCAAGCTCGGTTCTGCTCATTTGGCTTAACGAAAAGGTTCTTATTTCTCCTCCCGCTCCACCTCTCTGACTTTCTTGAAGAGGTCGGAGGCGAAGACCAGGTCGTTGAGCTTCTTGTTGCGCGAGGAGATGACGGAGTCTTTGTCGCCCTGCCATTCCTTTCTGCCGTCGGCTATGAAGACGATGTTCTCGCCAATACCCATGACGGAGTTCATGTCGTGGGTATTGATGATCGTCGTGATGCCATACTCCTTGGTGATGCCGGAGAGGAGCTCGTCGATGACGAGCGAGGTCTTCGGGTCGAGGCCGGAGTTGGGCTCGTCGCAGAAGAGATACTTCGGATTCATGACGATGGCGCGGGCGATGGCGACACGCTTCTGCATACCTCCAGAAATCTCGCCTGGAAACTTGCTTCCCGTTCCGTTGAGGTTGACGCGGTCGAGACACTCCTGCGCCCTTCGGTCGCGCTCGGCGGCAGTCATATTGGAGAACATATCAAGGGGAAAGCGCACATTCTCCAGCACGGAGAGGGAGTCGAAGAGGGCCGCACTCTGGAAGATCATGCCCATCTCGCGGCGCATCTGCACGCGCTCGCGCTTCGACATGTGCACAAAGTCGCGCCCGTCGTAGAGCACCTCGCCACCCGTCGGATCGAGGAGGCCCACAAGGATCTTCATCAGCACAGTCTTGCCTGCGCCCGACTGACCGATAATGAGGTTGGTCTTGCCGTCGTCGAAGACGGCGTTGATGTCGCGCAGGACGGCTTTATCGCCAAAGGACTTGTCTATATGCTTGACTTCTATCATGGCTTTCTACTGTTTTGACTAACTGAGCAACTGGGTGAGGAACACATCACAGAAAAGGATCAGCACCGAACTATTGACCACGGCTGCCGTGCTGGCCTTGCCCACTTCTACGGATCCGCCACCGACAGTATAGCCGAAATAGGAACTGACGCTCGTGATGATATAGGCATAGACAAGGCTCTTGATGATACTCGTCCACAAAAACCAGGGCACGAAATCGTGCTGCAGTCCGGCCGTGAGGTCTTCGGGAGTGATGATATGGCCGACATAGGCCGTGGAGTAGGCTCCCACCATGCCCAGCGCGGAAGAGAAGATCACGAGGAAGGGCATGATCGTCACCAAGCCGAGTATCTTCGGCAGGATGAGGTAGTTGGCCGAATTGACGCCCATGATCTCCAGGGCGTCGATCTGCTGCGTGACGCGCATCGTGCCCAGCTCAGAGGCGATATTGGACCCCACCTTGCCCGCCAGGATCAAGCACATGATGGAAGAAGAAAACTCCAGGAGCATGATTTCGCGCGTGGCGTAGCCCGCCACCCAATGGGGCATCCACGGACTTTGGATATTGACCTTCATCTGGATGCAGATGACGGCTCCGATGAAGAAGGAGATGAGCAGGACGATGCCAATGGAGTCGATGCCGAGCTGCGACATCTCCTTGACATACTGCTTGAGAAACATCCGCATACGCTCGGGACGAGAGAAGGCGCGCCCCATCAGAATGAGGTATTTGCCAAAGGTGGTGAGCCACTTATGTATTAACATGCGATGGGTTTATATGAAACTTTGGTGCAAAAGTAACCAAAATCCCCTTAAAAACTGCATCCGCAGGGATAGTTTTTGTCCTTGACGGGCGATATTAGCATCTTTTTTCTTACTTTTGCAATCCAAAAATGAATACAACGGATATGAGCGACAACGATAGCGAGCGACTGGTGGCGACACCTATCGGCAGCGAGGAGACCGAGGGCGAAGGTGCAACCGAGCAGCGGGCCATGCTCCACGCCAAGGGTCTGGTGAAGCGGTATGGCAAGCGAACCGTGGTGAGCGACGTCAACTTCAACGTCCGCCAAGGAGAGATTGTAGGACTGCTGGGACCCAACGGAGCCGGCAAGACCACGTCTTTCTACATGACGACAGGACTGGTAGTGCCCAACGACGGCCATGTCTATCTCGGCGACACGGAAATCACGGACTACCCGGTCTATAAGCACGCCCATGCTGGCATCGGCTCCCTGCCGCAGGAGGCAAGCGTGTTTCGCAAGATGAGCGTCGAGGACAACATCATGGCCGTGCTGGAGCGCACCAAGCTCTCCCACGACGAGCAGGTCGCAAAGATGGAGAGCCTCATCAAGGAGTTTCGCCTGCAGAAGGTGCGCAAGAACCTGGGAGACCGACTCTCGGGAGGCGAGCGGCGACGCACGGAGATAGCACGCTGCCTGGCCATCGACCCGAAGTTTATCATGCTCGACGAGCCCTTCGCGGGCGTGGACCCCATAGCCGTGGAGGACATCCAGAGCGTCGTTTGGCGACTGAAGTTTCGCAACATCGGCATCCTCATCACCGACCACAACGTCCAGGACACGCTCTGCATCACAGACCGCGCCTACATGCTCTTCGAGGGCCGCATCCTCTTCCAGGGCACACCAGAGGAACTGGCCAACAACAAGATCGTCAAGGAGAAGTACCTCACCAACAGCTTCGTGCTACGCAAAAAAGACTTCCAGCTCATCGAGGAACAGCGCAAGGCCAAGGAGCAAGAAGGAGAGAGCGAGGGATCAGCCGATAAACCCGAGGAAAGAAACTTTGATTCTACAGCAAATCAACAACCTTGCACCATGAGCAATCAAGGACTAATAGCATTGGCACAGTTGATTCTGCCATCAGAGATACTTTCAAATTTTGAAGTAGTACGCGTAGAAGAAGTATCGTCCCTCACCCGCATCTATCTTGACGAATCTGCTAAGGCTGACTACAAAGAGAACCCGCAGATTGAATCTAAAGGGTTCTGCGAAGCCGTAACAATACGTGACTTCCCGATCCGTGACAAAAGTGTTGGCCTGATCGTCAGAAGACGCAAATGGTACGACAAGCAGAACAACCGATACTTCTCCGACTCTTATGGCATGAAGGCAGAAGGAACCAGCTACTCCAAGGAGTTTGCGACGTTTTTAAAAGAAGTGTATGGAGACGATTCCCACGACCTCCCGTTCGCTTGACCGCTATTGTCACATAAACGTGGATACGTTTGAAAAGCAATGTAAGGAATGGTCAGCGGTTATCGGGTGAGCCGAGCGAACAGTAGGACTTTTCCTTTACACTTTGCTCCAAAAGCGGACAAAGAAAGGCGAGACCATGGTCTATGAATGCCCACGAAATGCTATTTCGCGAGGCGGGAAAGCCATGGCTTGCCGTTAAAAAATCAAATTTTACACCTTGATATTAGGTAATTGCCTAAATTATAGCTAACTTTGCAACCCTATTTGTGGCCTCGTGCGAACGGGCCACGATACGCCCAAAGCAAAAATTAATAATAATATAACAAAATAACGAAGAAATGCAGATTTCATTTGAGAACCCCGAGAAGGTGGGCGGCGTGCTGACGCTGACCGTCGAAGAGGGTGACTACAAGGCAGATGTCGAGAAGAAACTCAAGGAATACCGCCGCCGCGCCAACATGCCGGGCTTCCGTCCGGGCCAGGTGCCGATGGGCTTGATCCGTCGTCAGATGGGCAACTCCGTCAAGGTGGACATCATCAACGAGCTTCTGGGCAAGGAGATGCAGAAGTACATCACCGACAACAAACTGGCCGTCCTCGGCCAGCCGATAGCCCACGAGGGCGACGAGCCGATCGACCTGGAGAAGGACGCTCCCTACGTGTTCCGCTTCGACCTCGCCATCGAGCCTGAGTTCGAACTCAAGTTGAACAAGCGCGACAAGGTGGAGTACTTTGACATCACGGTGGACGACAAGCTCATCGACCAGCAGGTGGAGATGTTCAGCCGCCGCTTTGGCAAGATGGACGACAAGGCCGAGAGCTACGACGCCGAGGCCAACGACCTGCTGCAGGGCGACCTGCGCCAGCTCGACGCCGAGGGCAACACGATCGAGGGTGGCCTGACCCTGGAGGCAGCCAAGCTGATGCCGTCACAGATCAAGGTGGAGGCCCAGCGCGACCTCTTCAAGGGCGCAAAGCTCGGCGACATCATCACCTTCAATCCCCGCAACGCCTATCCTGAGAGCGATGGCGAGATGGCAGCCCTGCTGAAGGTCGAGAAGGACCAGCTGGCAGACTACACGGGCGACTTCTCTTTCCAGATCACGCAGATCTCCCACTTCGTGCCTGCTGAGAACAACGAGGAGCTCTGGAAGGCCGTCTATGGCCAGGACGCCGACATCAAGGACGAGGCTGCTTTCCGCAAGACCATCGCCGAGGGCGTGCGCCAGCAGCTCGTGCAGGACGAGGACTTCAAGTTCATGCAGGACGTTCGCAAGCATTGCGAGAAGAAGGTCGGCGAACTGACCTTCGCCAACGACATCCTCAAGCGCGTCATGCTGCAGAACAACCAGGACAAGGGTGAGAAGTTTGTCGAGGAGAACTACGACCGCAGCATCAAGGAGCTCACCTGGCACCTCATCAAGAACAAGCTGGTCGAGCAGACCGGCGTGAAGGTGGAGGAGCAGGATATCCGCGAGATCGCCCGCCAGTCCACCCGCGCACAGTTCGCACAGTACGGCATGGGCAACATCCCCGACGAGCTGATCGAAAAGTATGCCGACGAGATGCTGAAGAAGCGCGAAAATGTGGAGCCGCTCGTGGAGGCTGCCATCGACCGCAAGCTGGCCGTCGCCCTGAAGGAGGTGGTGAAGCTCGACACGAAGGAGATTTCCCTCGAAGACTTCAATAAGATGCTGGAGGCTTAAAAACAAGCCTTTTTCAGAAAAAAAACTTCTTTTTTCAAGAGGTTATCGATTTTTTTTCTTAACTTTGTGTGTGGATAATGACCACCATCCCTATCAAGGGTGGCGCGATCCTTGTCCACAGACAAAGGGAAGGAGGTCGATAACCTCTTTACTTTTTGTCTAACAGCTAACAAACAGAAAGGTAAAAATGAACGATTTTAGAAAGTACGCCGTCGGCCATCTGGGCATGAACGGCCTCGTACTCGACGAAGTGATGAGGGCCCAGCAGCAGTACGTCAACCCCTACATTCTCGAGGAGCGCCAGCTCAACGTGACGCAGATGGACGTCTTCTCACGACTGATGATGGACCGCGTCATCTTCCTCGGCACGGAGGTGAACGACTATACCGCCAACACGCTGCAGGCGCAGCTGCTCTACCTCGACTCCGTAGATCCGGACAAAGATATCTCTATCTATATCAATTCGCCGGGCGGAAGCGTCACGGCAGGACTTGCCATCTACGACACCATGCAGTTTATCTCCTCCGACGTGGCTACCCTCTGCTCGGGCATGGCGGCCTCGATGGCAGCCGTACTCCTCGTGGCGGGCAAGGAAGGGAAACGCTCCGCGCTCAAGCATAGCCGCGTGATGATCCACCAGCCGCTCGGTGGCGTACAGGGACAGGCTTCCGACATCGAGATAGAAGCTCGCGAGATCCAGAAGTACAAGAAAGAACTCTACAACATCATTGCAGAGCACTCACACCAGCCGTTCGACAAGGTGTGGCAGGACAGCGACCGCAACTACTGGATGACGGCCGACGAGGCCAAGGAATACGGCATGATCGACCAGATCATGGTGAAGAAAGGTGGTGCCGACGAAGCCTCGGCTAAAGAATAAATCACGGAATAGCAACTCACGATATATCTCATTAATATATTAAGGAGAGAATATGCCTAAAAAGAAATGTTCGTTCTGCGGAAGGTCGGAGGATGATGTCAATATGCTCATCTCGGGCCTGAGCGGATACATCTGCGACGACTGCATCAAGCAGGCTTACAACATACTGGAGACGGCAGGAGCTGTCGACGACCCCAAAAAAGGAAAGGGAGGAGCCCGCAAGCTGGCCGAGGTGCCCAAGCCAATGGACATCAAGGCCTACCTCGACGAATATATCATCGGGCAGGACGAGGCCAAGCGATCATTGGCCGTGGCCGTCTATAACCATTACAAGCGCTTGCAGCAGCCCGAGGACGAGACGGGCGTGGAGATCGAGAAGAGCAATATCATCATGGTCGGATCCACGGGAACGGGCAAGACGCTCCTCGCACGCACCATAGCCAAACTCCTGGACGTGCCGTTCACCATCGTCGATGCCACCGTCTTCACAGAGGCGGGCTATGTCGGCGAGGACGTGGAGAGCATCCTCTCGCGACTCCTGCAGGTGGCCGACTACGATGTGGCCGAGACGGAGCGCGGTATCGTCTTCATCGACGAGATCGACAAGATAGCCCGCAAGTCGGACAACCCCAGCATCACGCGCGACGTCAGCGGCGAGGGCGTGCAGCAGGGACTCCTCAAGCTCCTCGAAGGCACGGTGGTCAACGTACCCCCCAAGGGCGGACGCAAGCACCCGGACCAAAACTACACACAGGTGGACACAAAGAACATCCTCTTCATCTGTGGTGGTGCGTTCGACGGCATCGAGACCAAGATAGCCCGACGACTCAACACCCACGTCGTGGGATTCAACTCCATACAGAACACGGCAAAGATCGACAAGAACGACTTGATGAAATATGTTCTGCCTCAGGATCTGAAGGCGTTTGGACTCATCCCCGAGATCATCGGACGACTGCCGGTGCTCACCTATCTGAAGCCGCTCGACCGCGAAGCTTTGCGCAAGATCCTCGTCGAGCCGAAAAACTCCATCGTCAAGCAGTTTACCAAACTCTTCGAGATGGACGGCATCAAACTCACCTTCACCGACGGCGCACTCGACTACATCGTCGATAAGGCCGTGGAGTACAAACTCGGCGCGCGTGGCCTGCGATCCATCGTAGAGAGCGTGGTCAACGAGGCAATGTTTGAATTGCCCTCCAAGGACGTGAAGGAACTGGAAGTGACGCGCGACTATGCCGCGCAGGAGTTGGAGAAATCAACCAGCCTGCGCCGTCTGGAACAAGGCAAGTAGTGTGTCTATCACCTACAACCCCACCACCGACAGGGCCGAAAGGACCTGACGGGGCGGGGGCCAGTCCTCCCCTCCCCTACGGAGACGGATGGACAGGAATCACCCCTACGATACGGAATACATCAACTATTAACAATGACAAAGGAAGTGAATCTGACCGAAGCACTCAAACATTACTTTGGCTTCGACAAGTTTAAGGGCGACCAGGAGGCTATCATCCGCAACCTCCTGGACGGTAACGACAGCTTTGTCCTCATGCCCACGGGCGGCGGAAAGAGCCTATGCTACCAGCTTCCATCCCTGTTGATGGACGGGACGGCCATTGTCGTCTCACCCCTCATCGCATTGATGAAGAACCAAGTGGATGTCATCAACGGCCTCAGCGAGGAGGACGGCGTGGCCCACTACCTCAACTCGTCGCTGAAGAAGGCTGAGATAGACCGCGTGAAGTCGGATATCGTCAAGGGACACACGAAGCTACTCTACGTCGCCCCGGAGTCCTTGAACAAGGAGGAGTATATCGAGTTCTTCAAAACCGTCCACATCACTTTCTATGCCATTGACGAAGCCCATTGTATCTCGGAGTGGGGACACGATTTCCGACCCGAATACCGCAAAATCCGCCACGCCATCGACGAGATAGGCACGGCACCCGTCATAGCCCTGACGGCCACGGCGACCGACAAGGTGCGCACGGACATCAAGCGGAGCCTGGGCATCGAGAACGCGCCAGAGTTTAAGAGCTCCTTCAACCGTCCCAACCTCTACTATGCCGTGAAGCCCAAGACGAAGGAGGTGGACAAGGAAATCGTCAAGTTTATCAAGGAGCACCAGGGCAAGAGCGGCATCATCTACTGTCTCTCGCGCAAGAAGGTGGAGGAGCTTTCAGAGATATTGAAAGCCAACGACATCCAGGCCGCCCCCTATCATGCTGGGCTCGACTCCGAGACACGGTCGCAGACGCAGGACGACTTCCTAATGGAGAACATCAAGGTGATCGTTGCCACTATCGCCTTTGGCATGGGTATCGACAAACCCGATGTGCGCTTTGTCATCCACTACGACATTCCCAAGTCGCTGGAGGGCTACTACCAGGAGACGGGACGCGCCGGACGCGACGGCAAGGAGGGCATTTGTGTGGCCTTCTACTCATACAAGGACCTCAAGAAACTGGAGAAATTCATGGAGAACAAGCCGATCGCCGAACAGGACATCGGGCGCCAACTGCTTCAGGAGACAGCCGCCTATGCCGAGTCGTCGGTCTGCCGCCGCAAAATGTTGCTCCACTACTTCGGAGAGGAGTATCCGAAGGACAACTGCGGGATGTGCGACAACTGCGTACACCCCAAGCAAAGGATCGACGCGGAGAAGCAGCTCGCCATTGTCCTGCGGGCCGTAGGCGTGCTCAAGGAGAACTTCAAGCAGGAGTATCTCATCGACTTCGTGAAAGGCAGGGCTACTGATGATATCAGGATTCACCACCACGACGAGCTGGAGGAGTTTGGCGAGGGAGAAAACGAGGACCCGAAGATATGGAATCCCGTGATCCGCCAAGGACTGCTCAACGGCTATATGCGCAAAGACATTGAGAGCTATGGCATCTTGAAACTCACCGCAGCAGGCAAGCGATACCTGAAAAGCCCGAAGCCCTTCCAGGTGGTCATGGACGCAGAGTTTAAGGACGAGGACTATGAGGAGGGAGGCGAAGGCGGTTTCGGCGTGCTCGACCCGCAACTCTTCGCCATGCTCAAGGACCTGCGCCACGATATGGCCCGCAAACTGGAGCGCCCTCCTTACGTCATCTTCCAGGACGTTTCCCTGGAACAGATGGCAACCATCTATCCTATCAACGAGAAAGAACTGCTCAACATCCAGGGAGTCGGAGCGGGCAAGGCCAAGCGCTATGGCCAACCGTTCTGCGACCTGATCAAAAAGTATTGCGAGGAGAACGATATCGTCCGTCCCGAAGAGTACCGCGTCAAGACGGTGGCGAAGAAGTCGATGCAAAAGGTGAAGATCATCCAGAGTATCGACCACCAGCTCTCACTCGACGACATCGCACGCGCCGAGGGCCTAGATTTCGACGAACTGATAGACAAGCTCGATGATATCGTGGACAGCGGAACAAAGCTCAACATCGACTACTACCTCGACGACACGTACGACGAGGATCAGATAGACGACATCTACGACTACTTCATGGAAAGCGATACGGACGACATCGACAAGGCGATGGACGAACTGAATGAGGACTACACCGAAGAGGAGATACGGTTGGTACGCATCCAGTTTATATCCGAGATGGCCAATTAGGCCGACGCCCTCGCACTATTCCACCCACCATTTACCATCATGGGGACTGCCTCTCGACGAGGTCAGTCCCCATTTCTTTTTCTTCTCTGCCGAGACTATTATTTCGCCGCCTCTCTCCGCATCACGCGCAAGCGATGCAACTTCTGCTGACGACGGTAGCCACGCCACACCCCCATGCCCACACGCGGCCAAGAGGGGATATGCTTGATCTGGTGGCGCACCATCGGTATGTCCCAAAGCAACATCAGCAGGGCGAAGAACAACCCAGCAAGCAAGGTCCACCCGAAGAGGATCTTGATGCTTTGCGCCATCACGCCTTCCACCAAACGCGAAACGACAGAGGAAAAATCGGCCGGAGAGGCAGACATCCGCACACGGTCCATATACTGGGAGCAACGGGCAAAACCATCGGCCATGTAGTATTTCATGCCGTAGGAGTGGAGCGCAGCACCCACCAGCCCTCCCACAAACATGTGCAGGACATTGAATATCGAGAGTGCTTGGAAGAAATGCTCAAACGACATCATCTCGTGCAGACACCACATGAAGGCGATACAGAGGACGGCATAGGAGAATCCACGACACATCAGCGGTATGCGGAGCATCTCGATATTCAGCCCACTGTCGAGCAAGACATAGTATCCTCCCACATAGAGGGAGAAAAACATCAGCCCGAAGGCAATGAGTTTATACACGTTCCAACGCATCAGTTTCAGCCACCCCAAGCTGACCAGACAGCCTCCAAGGATGCCCGGAAGCGACCATTGGGCCAAGGTCTCTGTGGTCAAGTCGTCATAGTGCATCACCTCCTCGTAATAGACCATCTCCAGCACATGCTCGCAGGAAAACAAGGCCTCCACCACGCCGATGAGAAGGATAATCGGCACCACATTGGGATAACGCCACATGGCTGGCTCATAGAACGGATGGGGATGGAAGAGCATGCGCTGCAAGCAGACGGCAAAGGTGATGATCGACGTGCCGCAGACCAGGCGAAACTGGGGAGAGTGCCACCAGTCGAGCCAGTCGCCATAGCAGAGCAACCAAGCCGACTGAAGAAACAATGCCATCCAGAGCACACCACCCAACCAGTCGATACCACGTAGGGGCACTATCTTGGGCATCGCGTGGACAGGACGGGTAAGTGCCGCCTGGACCAGAAGCACCAGTAGCATGAGCAACATAACGAAATAGTGCATATACTCCCAATGCATCTCATAGGCAAACCATGCAGCCAAAAAGCCCGAGTATTCTATAGAGACAAGCAGGATGATATGGAGCAAAGGAAAGAAGACACCGAAATCGCGCTTGGGAGTCATCCAGAGTTGGATGTTCGACATACACTCAAACGTGCCTTGTTTCTTCGCCATGCCACAAACCACACAGAGCCCCCAAAGCAGGGGAAGCGGAAGACGCAGCGTAGCCAACCATTGACAAAGGAAGATGATGAGGGCGGAACTCATCAAAAGCCCCTGATTGGTGAAGCGAAACTTCATGCGAAACAAGACGACGAAGTAGAGGGCCATCCCCGTGAGCGTGGCATAGAGACACATCTGCACATCCTCGCGCATCACTGCCCACTGGCCGACGACTTGATTCATCGCGCCAAGGTACATGCCGTTGGAAAACTGGAAACAGAAGGCCAGTACTATATATAGCCACGGACGGATGCAGCGGGGGATCCAGTCGTAGAACATCGGCATGCTGAAGACCATCGGGGGGCCACCTCCACCTGTTTTCTTTTCTGTCATAGCACAATGGTCGTTAGAGGATAGTACACTCCATGTTCATCCCAGCCCGCAGGCGTTGGATGTTCTGACGCGATTTGAAGCGAATCCGCACAGGAATGCGCTGCTCCACCTTGACAAAATTACCTGTGGCATTGTCCTGCGGAATGAGCGAGAAGGCCGATCCCGTAGCATCGCTGATGCGCTCCACGGTACCCCAGAACACCACGCCTGGCACGGCATCAGCCGTCATCCGCACCTTTCTCCCCACAGAAATATGGGGCATCTGCGTCTCCCGGAAATTGGCTACCACCCACAGGTCGGTGTTATCAACTATATCGACCAGCGTCTGTCCCGGCTGCACCAGTTGTCCTTCGTGGATCTGCTTCTTGCCCACCACGCCGTCGGCGGTAGCCGTGATCACCGTGTAGGAGAGATTGAGTCGGGCCATCCTCACTTGCGATCGGGCCAGGTCTATACACGCCTTGTTCTGTTTGACGCGGTGTCCCTGCTCCTGCTTCGCAGAGGAGAGCGTCCCTATGCTCCGAGTAGCCTGCTCGTAGCGGGCCTGTGCGGCAAGATAGGCTGTGTGTACATGGTCATACTGCTGCGGCGTGACCGCGTCGTCCTTCAACAACTGGGCATAGCGTTCCTCCTCGCGACGGGCATTGTCCAGTTGCACCCTTGCCTCCTCTATGCCCGCGTCAGCCACACGAATGCTTTGGTCGGTAGTCTGCATACCCGTGGCAGTCACCTCCTTGCCAGCCAAGGCATTGGCCAAGTCGGCCTCAGCCTGGGCCAGACGCAAGCGAAACTCGCTATCCTCGATGATGACCAGCGTGTCGCCTTTGTGCACCTGCTGAAACTCCTCGAAACGTATCTCCTTGATGAAACCAGAGACACGCGTGTTGACCGGCGTGATCTGCCGTTGCACGGTGGCATTGTCCGTAAACTCCCCGTCGCCAAAATGGACGAAGTGGTTGACGACCAGGTAAACGCCCGCAATGAGCAGCAGCAGGACGATGAGATTGTAGAAACTGCGAAGTATCGTTGTTTTTTTCATAATTGTTTTTTATTGTTCATGACATACTGGCCTTTGAAAATACGGCCAGCAGGATTTTCTTTGTACTGCAGAGGACATTGCCTACAAGCATTGGCAGGCATATTTCAACCGATAATAGCAATAGGCCAAGTTGATGCGCGCGCTGACCAGGGCCAACTCCGCCTCCAGCTTGACGTTGGCCGCATCGGTCATATCGGTGATGAGGGCCAGTCCGTTCTTATAGCGTTTGCCCACCACCTCGTAGTTTTCCGTCGCAAGCTGCACGGCCTTCCGGCGTGTCTGCAGTTCCGATCGCGCCGTGCCCAAGTCAACATAGGCGGCATGCACGTCGTCGCCGATCGTCTGCTGCGCCACCGTGAGTTGTGTCTGCGCCTCGGCCGTGGCCCTTTTTGCTTGCTGCACCTTGCGCTTCGTCTTGTAGAGCGACGCCAGGTTGTAGCGCACGCCGATGCCAACAAACCAATAGTTCAAGTTCTTGTTGATGGGTGGCACCTCGATGGTGATCGGGCCGTCGAGATGGTCTTCCGCCACCAGCGCCACCTGGGGATAACGCTCCGCCTCCACAAGGCGCTCTTGCGTGCGGCTGATGTCCACCGCCAAGGCCGACCGCTGCAACGTCTTGTGTTGCTCCCAGGCCAACCGCAGCCAGTCCTCCTCGCTGCCGACAGCCATTTCCACACCCTCGAAAGCATCATCGGAGAGCATCGCCAGCGGCACGCTATCCGTGCCCAAGGCCGTTCGCAACCGCTTCGTCAAGACACTCTGTCGGTCGCTGACCGTGGTCTGTCCCAGGACTATCTGCTGCAGTTGCAGCTCGTAGCGGGTGATGTCGTTGCGCAGGGAGACCCCCTGCTCGCGGCGATGGTTCATGAGTTCGATCTGCCGAAGAGCCAGTTCGCGGTTGGTGGCATAGACCGTCTCCTGATGGCGGAGGCTATGAAGCTGGAGGTAGAGGCCGACCAAGAGAAAACGTACCCGCTGGCGCTGCTCGTCGGCAGAGAGACGGAGCATCTTGGTTTGTTGTTCAGCCAGTCGTATGCCACAAGTGATGGCTCCGCCCGAATATACCACCTGCTCGGCACGCAGCAAGAAGTTGTTACCAAAATGTGGCATCGGCGCGGCCATGGACTCGCCAAACGTGCGATTCCACAAGCGAGCATCACCCAGATAGGAAATGGAGAGTTGCGCCTCTACGTCGGGGAGCTGGGCTAGACGTGCAGTCTCCTCCCCTGCCTCTGCCGTCGCTATAGCGGCACGCATCCTTATCAGCGAGGCGTTGTTTTGCTCCGCACAATCAAAGAGTTGCTGGAGCTGTTCTGTCAAACTTTGGTTTTGTCCCCATAGCGCAGAGGGCACAAAGACCGAGGCCATGCCCACAAGGGTCACAGCCCAATTTTTCATTGTCTGCTTCATAAAAAGGTTTGATTATCAACTGCCATCACATGGATGGCCAAAACATGGAGTGCTTATGCACAAGTTAGCGTCCGCCTAACAACGACGGACACTCTTACGCACAAGCACACACTATATCTGTACACAAACTCCCCAACTGTGAAATCTGTGTACCTTGTTGTTTACCCGAAAAGAATAACTTTGCGATGTCTGTAACTTGCCCTGAATCATAAAGGACGTTTCCTAAAGCAGCGAGGACTCCATTGTCCGCCTAATTTCACTCCAAACGTAAAACTGATAAGTTACAAGAGGCTTTACTTGCTTGAAAACGGTTGCAAAGGTACGAGTTTTTCAACAAACACGCAAAGAAAAATGAGGAAAAAATATCAGCCTGCCTATTCATTATAGATAGCCACCTTGATCACTCCGTCCTCCCTGTTCTCAAAGAGGCGGTAGGCCTCCTCGATCTTTGCGAGGGGGAAGCGATGGGTGATGAGCGGCGTGGTGTCGATCTTTCCCTGCGCTATCAGCCGGAGCGTCTCCTCGCAGTCGCACCCATCCACACCTCCTGTCTTAAAGGTCAGGTTCTTGCCATACATATCGGGCAGGGGGAGCACCTGTGGCTCGTCATAGAGGGCTACGATCGTGACGATGGCATTGGGACGCGCACACTGCCAAGCCAGACGGAAGGAGTCCTTGGCGCCCGCCACTTCCAGCACACGGTCAGCTCCACCATGGTCGCTATGGACCTTGACCATTGCCTCACACTCCTCGGGCGTGGTGAGCAAGACGTCGGGATAGTGGGATCGCACAAAGTCGCGGCGCGCTGCCGACGCTTCACAGACGATGATGCGCCGTGGCCGATGCAGCATCACGCAGAGCAGCGTGCAGAGGCCCGTAGGGCCAGCCCCGATGATGAGGACGGTGTCCTCCTCCGTGATCTCGCTGATGCGTGCTGCCCAGAAGCCTGTAGCCAGCACGTCGCCCACCAACAACGCCTGCTCGTCGGTCACACCATCGGGAATGCGGTTCAATCCCTGCGTAGCCAGCGGCACGCGCACATACTCCGTTTGTCCACCGTCGATGCGGCATCCCAAAGCCCAGCCACCATGGGGCGAGGTACAGTTGTTGACATAGCCGTGTCGGCAGAAGAAGCATTCGCCACAGAAGGTCTCCACATTGACCGTCACGCGATCGCCGACCTTCACGCCCCTGACATCGGCTCCCGTCTCCTCCACCACACCGACCATCTCGTGGCCCACGGTGATGCCAGGCACAGCCCTTGGCACACTTCCGTGCTTGATATGAAGGTCACTGGAGCAGATGCTTCCCAAGGTCACGCGCACAATGGCGTCGGTAGGCTCCTGTATCGTCGGTCTCGGTTTGTCCGTCAGGGCAAACTTTCCTTTTTCTATATAAGTATATGCTTTCATCTTGATGGATTATCTCTATGGTCATTACTACTGATTGCCCTCCTGGCAGTCTTGGAGGACCGTGGCCACCCGTCGCTATGCCTCCGTCCCTTCTATGGGGGCAACACGCAGGGTTCCTGCCCGTGCGATGAGATCTTTCACCACCTCGCCCCCTGCGATGAGTCCCTCCACGGCAGGCACCCATGCGTTGGAGGCCGGGACTCCCTGCTCCGACCCACAACGCTGCTGGTCGGCCTCTGGGCAGCGCGCCCGAAACGCACAGTCTGTCTCCTCCTGCGGAAGGCCCTCCAAGGGCAGTTCCGGACTATAGACCACCTTCACATGGCGAATATTCTCCTTGCGGAGCTTCTTGCGCAGCACCTTGGCGAGCGGATCGTTGATAGTCTTGAAGAGGTCGGTCACCTCAAACTGCGTAGCATCGAGCTTGAAGGCTGCTCCCAGACAGCACAGATGGGGCACGCCGAGAGCATGGCAGCGACGGATTAGGTCGAGTTTCGCCGTCACCGTGTCGATACAGTCCACCACATAATCATATTGAGCAAGGTCTATCTCGTCCGCCCGCGTCGGAAGGTAGAACATCGGCAGTTTGCGCACCTGGCACTCGGGATTGATGGCATGAATACGCTCCTCGGCCACATCGACCTTCAGGCGTCCTACCGTGGAAAGGGTGGCGAGCAACTGGCGGTTGACATTGGTCACACAGACACGGTCGTTGTCGATCACGTCAATGGCACCCACACCGCTCCTGGCCAGCACCTCGACGACATAACCGCCCACGCCGCCCACGCCAAAGACTGCTACTCTACTGGCAGCGAGCGTCTCGAGGGCAGGACGTCCCAAAAGAAGTTGCGTTCTTGAAAACTGTTTCTGCATCGTTGGCTTATCACTTTCTCGCTGCAAAGTTACGACGAAAAGGCGAAAAAAGACACAAACAAAGAGGCGAAAGCAGGGGAAAGTTTTGCCAAACGTGCTTTTCCGTTGTCAAATAGGGAACTTTTTTAGGTCGTTTCAAGTAAAATGCGTTCCTTTGCATGCGTGAAAGAGAGCAGCACGATACTGACGATAACAGGTTCCGACGGCACGGGCCTCTCTGGCGTGCAAGCCGACATGAAGACCATATCGGCCTTGGGCGGCTACGCCATGTCGGCTATCACGTGCATCACGGTGCAGAACACCCTCGGCATCCAGGAGTTCTATGATCTCCCCGCTGCCGTGGTCCGCAGCCAGATCGAGGCTGTGGTCAACGATATCGAGCCGCAAGTGATCAAGGTGGGCTTGATTCGTTCGGTAGAAACGCTCGACGTCATCATCGACGCAATCCTGCGCTACCGTCCGCGCTTCGTGGTCTATGCCCCTGCTTCGGTCTCGGCCAAAGGCGACCGACTGATGGGCGAGGACGTGCTGACACAGATCCAGCGTCGCCTCATCCCGCTCTGTACGCTCGTCGCCCCACAACAGCACACGCTCCACGGCGCACAAAACGCCTATTGCAGTGCGGTGGCGGTCTATCTGAGCCAAAACTTCTCCATCGAGGAGGCACAGGAGCGGGCCGCACGGTTTGCCAAGGGAATGATGGCACGCACGGCGGAGCCACAGGGACGAAGCATGGAACTCTACCAGGCGTTTGTCTCGACAGTGGAGCAACATGCGAAGACCAATAGCGACGTGGCGTTCTATGCCGACTGCCTCAACGTTTCGCCCCGCTACCTCTCGCAGGTGTGCCGCAAACTGGGGGAGAAGACCCCGAAGCAGATCATCGACACCGCCCTGCTGGCCTGCATCCATCAGGAACTGATGCTGACGACCCACACCTTCCAGGAGATAGCCTACGGCTGCGGATTCTCTTCACAAGCCCATTTCTCGAAGTTTTTCAAGAAACTGACGGGAATGACACCCAGCGACTTTCGACGGCAGAACAAGGAGTAGGCGCGCCTGTAGCGCCTCGCTTCCCGCAAGCTGCGTCAGGGGTTTCCACCTCTGACCTACCCTTCCTATGCCCTCGCCGAAGCAGTTTCGCTGCCAACCCAAACAGAATATTAAACAATAAAAAGAAAATAAAATCATGGAACAGAACAGACAAGAGTTGAACCGCAACCTCGCCCAGATGCTGAAGGGCGGTGTGATCATGGACGTAACGACCCCCGAGCAGGCACGCATCGCTGAGGAGGCTGGCGCCTGCGCCGTCATGGCCCTGGAGCGCATCCCCGCCGACATCCGCGCCGCTGGTGGCGTGAGCCGCATGAGCGACCCGAAGATGATCAAGGGCATCCAGGCCGCCGTCTCCATCCCCGTGATGGCCAAGTGCCGCATCGGCCACTTCGTCGAGGCACAGATTCTCCAGGCCATCGAGATCGACTACATCGACGAGAGCGAGGTGCTGAGCCCTGCGGACAACATCTACCATATCGACAAGACGCAGTTTGAGGTGCCGTTCGTCTGTGGCGCACGCAACCTCAGCGAGGCGCTCCGCCGCATTGCCGAGGGTGCCACGATGATCCGCACCAAGGGTGAGCCGGGCACGGGCGACGTCGTCCAGGCCGTGAGCCACATGCGCCTGATGCAGGCTGAGATCCGTCGCCTCGTCGGCATGAGCGAGGACGAGCTCTTCGAGGCTGCCAAGCAGCTCCAGGCTCCCTACGACCTCGTGAAGTACGTACACGACCATGGCAAACTGCCTGTGGTGAACTTCGCCGCTGGTGGTGTGGCTACGCCTGCCGACGCTGCGCTGATGATGCAGCTGGGCGCAGAGGGTGTCTTCGTCGGATCGGGTATCTTCAAGAGCGGAGACCCCGTGAAGCGTGCCGCTGCCATTGTCCAGGCCGTGACCAACTACAAGGATGCCAAGAAGATTGCCGAGCTGAGCGAGGACCTGGGCGAGGCGATGGTTGGCATCAACGAGCAGGAGATCAAGATCCTCATGGCCGAGCGCGGACAATAATGAGGATAGCGGTATTAGCCTTGCAGGGAGCATTCATCGAGCACGAGCGAATGCTCCAGCAGCTGGGCGCTGAATGTTTTGAGGTGCGCCAGCTCTCCGACTGGAACCAGCCCAAGGACGGTCTGGTCATCCCGGGTGGCGAATCGACGACGATGCTGAAGTTGCTCCACGACCTGGAGCTGCTCCAGCCCATCCGCGAGGCCATTGCCGGCGGACTGCCCGTCTTCGGTACCTGTGCCGGACTGATCCTGCTGGCCAAGGAGGTGGAGGGCGAGGAGTTCCTGCGCCTCTCCACGATGGATATCCGCGCGCGCCGCAACGCCTATGGACGACAGTTGGGCAGTTTCCACACCTCCCTCGACATGGCGGAGGTGGGCACCGGTCTCCCTGCCACGTTCATCCGTGCGCCCTATATAGAAAGCGTAGAGGACGACGTGCGCGTCCTGGCCTCCGTCGATGGCCATATCGTGGCGGCAAGACAGGGCAACCAGCTCGTCACGGCTTTCCATCCCGAGCTGGACAGTGATTTGCACATACACAAATACTTCCTCTCGATGATCGCCGCATAGGCTTCAGCGCCTTGTCAGGAAAGTGTAAACAGAATCTTTTGGTGTTTCCCATGCGGCCCTCGATAGCCGCAGACAGGTTAGATGGCCTGACACACTGCCAACCAGGGTGTCAGGCCATTTTTTATTGTTCTTTTGCTTCTACTAAGAAGGTCTTAGTGTATAGCCTTTCGTGCACAAGTCTGTTCTCTGCACGGCAATCATACCTACACGTAAAAGCGTGCACCCCTACTTCGTGAGCACCACCGACGTGGGACCGGGAATGACGAGGCGACGCTTGTAGAGGTCGCCGACAGCCCGTTTGAAAACCTTCTTGCTCACATGAAACACGCGCTTGATGTCCTCGCTATCGCTCTTGTCGCCCAGCGGGCATCGGCCATCGTGCTCCTGCAGATAGGCCAGGAGCGTGTCGGCAAAATCCTGCGTCTGCCGCTTGCCCGTAGGCTGGAGCGAACAGTCGAGTTTGCCGTCCTCACGTATGCGGCTGATGAAGCCCCGCAGACGGTCGCCCGTGTGCACATACTGGAAAATCTGATCTTCGTAGATCAGTGCGGGATAGCGATTGTCAACGATGACCTTGAATCCGAGGTCCGTCTTCTGCCATACGAGCAGTTCCACCTCGTCGCCCACATGGTAGGGGCGGAAGCTCACTGCGTCAGTCTCTTCCTCCTCGGCCTCGATCTCTCCCCTACGGGCGCCAGCGTCGTAGTCCTCCGCATAGTCGTGGAGATAGTGCTCCACCTTGGCCGAGGCCACCAGACGGTAGCTCTCGTCGTCGGCATGGATATGGACGATATACTTCAGTCCCACCTCCATGCGCTTCTTCTGCTCGCGAAACGGGCAGAACAGGTCTTTCATCACGCCCCAATGGAGGAACGCACCATACTGGTTGACCCACGCACATTGCAGATACGCAAACTCATCCACCCGGGCGAGCGGCTTCTCGGTCGTGGCGATGGGTCGCTCCTCCTGGTCGAGATAGACGAAGACGCGCAGCGTGTCGCCCACCTGCGTGCCCTCGGGCACATACTTGTCGGGCATGAGGATTTCTCCGTCACGTCCGCCGTCGAGGTAAAGGCCAAAGCGCTCGCCTTTGCCCTCACGATAAGCCACTTCCTGAACAGTCAGGTCATTGTAATCGCCGAGTTTTATTTTGATCATCTGTGTTGATAGTCTAAATGGTCCTACTACTTTTTTTCTATGAATGACGGGAGGGCGGTCCACAAAACAGGGCATGGAGGGACAGACAGCCCACCGAGCCGTGTCACGTCCGCCTACACCTCGCCCTGCAAAGCCTCGTTGCCTTGCGAAGCCTCATCGCCACCGACGATCATGCCGTCGCGCAGATGGATGGTACGGTCGGTAATTTGCGCCAGCGTCTCGTCGTGGGTGACGATGACGAACGTCTGCCCCAGCTTGTCGCGCAGGTCGAAAAAGAGCTGGTGGAGCTCCGCCTTGTTTTTGCTGTCCAGACTTCCCGAGGGTTCGTCGGCGAGGATCACGGCTGGTCTGTTGACCAAGGCGCGTGCCACGGCCACCCGCTGCTTCTCGCCACCAGAGAGTTCGCTGGGCTTATGGCGCGCCCGGTCGGACAGCCCCATGAAGTCCAGCAGTTCCTCGGCCCGCTTCCGCGCCTCAGAGGTCGATTTTCCTGCGATAAACGCGGGAATCATCACGTTCTCGATGGCCGTAAACTCCGGCAGGAGTTGATGAAACTGGAAGACGAAGCCCACATGGCGGTTGCGAAATTCGCTGAGTTTATGCCCCGACAACTGCTGTGTCTCTACCCCATCGACCACCACCGACCCGCTATCGGGCTTGTCCAACGTGCCGATGATCTGAAGGAGCGTGGTCTTGCCCGCCCCCGAGGGACCCACGATGCTCACCACCTCCCCTTTGTTGATGTGGAGGTCGATGCCTTTGAGCACCTGTAGCGAGCCGAAGCTCTTCGTTATACCTTTGATGTCTATCATTTCTTCTTCGTTTTTCTGATTATTTTCTTCGCTGCCACAGCCAGCCGGTGGTAGAGGTTGTGATAGAGCCATCCGAGCACCGCCTCATAGGCCGAACGGTCCTCGACATGCTGGGGCTCGGCAAAGGTCATCACGTCGGTCTTGTCCTCGCCAAACTGGTCGGGGAATATGATCATGAGGTTCTTGCCTGAGAAGTACTTGGTCAGTTCCTCCGGCAGGCGCTCCATGGCGTTCTTGAACGACACCGTGCCCTTGCGCGCGGTGACGACCACGAAGATGTGGTCTTCCTTGATCTGGGCGGCCAGCGTCGGCAGCTCGTTCCAGTGCTCCATCTCCACATACTCGGCGCGCACGCTCTCATGGTGGTTGAGCTCATACTGCCGGATGCGGGTCAGCGTGTCCTGGCGCCCATGGTAGGCGATGCGGCAGTCGAGATTCTCGGCCAGTCGCGAGAGGCGCTCAAGCCAGCGGTAGAAGCCCGGCTCAAACTGTGCGCGCGAGGGCACACAGACCACGATGCGACGCAGCGTCGAAAGGGGCTGCATCAGGCGCGCCATGATGATCTGTCGCGACAGACCGTTGAAGAGACTTTGGTGAAACTTCCCCCAGAAGGTGGTGGAATCGGAGAAGTGCATGTGCATGCCGATGACGACCTCCGTGGCCCTAAACTCCTTGAAGGCGTGCATGATGCCATTGGCAATATTGGTTGCCACGCGGAGCTGACTCTGCATCTTCACGTCGGCCGAGGCGGCGTAGCTCGTCACCTGCTCCAGCAGTTTGCAGCCCTCGGATCGCTTGCGGTCGATGTTGGCGTCGTCATAGACCACGCTGAGAGCCACGAGGTCGTGGTCGCGCTTCGGATTGCGCATGAGCAGGGCGAGGTTGGTGAGGCGGTTGGCATACTCGGGATATTTCACGGGGATGAGCACCGTCTCATCCTGCACCCCGGCGTCCTCCTGTGGCTGCTCCTTTTCGGCCAGAACGATGCGCTTGGCGGCATATTCCGTCACGAGGCTGGAGATGACGCAGGTGAAGAGGATCATGATGACGATGCCGTTGAGCACCTCGTCACCGAAGAGATACTCGCCCGGGGCGACCTGGATGCGCAGTCCCACCATCACCATGGCGATGGATCCGGCAGCATGGGCGGAGGTGAGGCCAAACATCAGGTGGCGAGCCTGGCGATCAAAACGCAGGAGCCACCCAGCAAGATAGGCTGCCAGGGCCTTGCCGGCCGTGCCGAAGAAGGTGATGCAGGCCACGACCAGGAGGATGCGCCCGCCCTCGAAGAGCAGGTGGAGGTCGATGAGCATACCCACGCCGATGAGGAAATAGGGGATGAAGAGGGCGTTGCCCGTAAACTCCAGACGGTTCATCAGCGGCGAGACCTTCGGGATGAAGCGGTTGAGGATCAGTCCAGCCACAAAGGCACCGAAGATGCCCTCCAGGCCAATCATCTGGGAGAGCGCGCCACAGAGGAAGAGGACGCTCAGGACAAAGACAAACTGCATGACCGCATCGCTATAGCGGCGCAGAAACCAGCGTGTCAATCGGGGGATGAGGAAGATCGTGCCCGCACAGTAGGCCGCAAACTTCACGGCAAACCATAGCCAAAAGCCTGGGCCCGAGGCGCCCTCAAACTGGTTGACGATCGTCGCCAGCGAGACCAGAGCGAAGAAGAGCGAGGTCATCGTGGCGCCCACACTCAGCGTGGTGGCCGCATGGCGACCCAGTCCGTAGCGCCCCACGATGGGATAGGCCACGAGGGTGTTGGAGGCCATGAGACAGCCCAGCAGCAGCGAGGCCATCTGCGTGTAGCCCAGCAGCTCCACGGCCATGAAGTAGGTCAGCACAAAGGGCAGCAGAAACGTCAGCACGCCAAAAAGCAGCACCCGCCCTCGGCTGCGCCGAAGGCCCTCCATGTCCATCTCCAGGCCGGCGAGGAACATGATGTAGAAGAGACCCACGAAACCGAAGAGGCTGAACGACGCGTCGCGCTCCAGCACATGGAGGCCGTAGGGGCCGATGAGGACGCCCGCCAGCACCAGTCCGATGATGTGGGGAATGCGCAGCCGGCCCATGATAATCGGCGCAAAGAGGATGATCAGGAGCACCGTCAGAAAGATCAGCGGCGGCTGTGATATGGGGAGATACTGGGTCGTGAGCAGCATATCGATTCCTTAATTTTTTGCAAAGGTAACAAAAAACACGCAATTACGCACCACTGTGTCCTCGCTTTTTCGTAATTTTGCGCCATATATTACTTGTTAAGAGAAAGGAACAGAAAAATGAAAATAGCTATCGTTGGCGCAAGCGGCGCCGTAGGACAAGAGCTTCTTCGCATTCTCGAAGAGCGCCAATTCCCGGTCGATGACCTTCTTTTGTTTGGTTCCGAACGTAGCGCGGGCCGCGAGTACCTCTTCAGGGGCAAGCCCCATACCGTCCGCCTGCTCCAGGACAACGATGATTTCCGTGGGGTCGATATCGCCTTCACCAGTGCCGGAGGCAGCACGTCGGCTCGCTTCGCCGACACCATCACGCGCCACGGGGCCGTGATGATCGACAACAGCAGCCAGTTTCGCATGGACGAGGACGTGCCTCTCGTCGTCCCGGAGATCAATCCCGAGGATGCCAAGCGCCGTCCGCGCAACATCATTGCCAACCCCAACTGCACGACGATCATGATGGTCGTGGCCCTCTACCCCATCGAGCGCCTGTCCCACATCCGCAAGATCCACATCGCCAGCTACCAGAGCGCCTCGGGGGCTGGCGCCGAGGCCATGCGCGAACTGCAGCAGCAGTACAAGGAGATCCTCGAGACGGGCAGCGCCCATAGCATCAGCCACTTCCCTCACCAGTTGGCTTACAACGTCATACCGCAGATCGACAAGATGACGGACAACGACTATACGAAGGAGGAGATGAAGATGTATCACGAGACGCGCAAGATCATGCACTCCGATGTTCGCACGAGTGCCACCTGCGTCCGCGTGAGCTCACTCCGCAGCCATTCCGAGAGTGTCTGGTTCGAGACCGAGCGCCCGCTCTCGGTAGAGGAAATCCGCCACGCCCTCCAGGAGGCTCCTGGCGTGACCCTCGTCGATGATCCCCAGCACTATGTCTATCCCATGCCCCTGGAGTCGGCGGGCAAGGATGACGTCTTCGTGGGGCGCATCCGCAAGGACCTGGCCGACGACCATAGTTGCACGCTCTGGCTCACGGGCGACCAAATCCGCAAGGGGGCTGCCCTCAATGCGGTCCAGATAGCCGAGATTCTGTAGCACGGAGCACGACAGGCTCCATAGCCTCAACTACACAGACGACGGACGCCACACCCGGTTCTGATCTCATCAGCACCGGGCGCGACGTCCGTCGTCCGTATGGCTTCTCGCCTGCAGCTACTTGTGCGCCTGATAGTATTTCACGGCAGCCGCCACGTTTTTCTTCACGGCCCGGCTCGACATTGTCGCGCCCGTCACGCCATCTACCTCCGAGGCATTGGCTGCCGTGCTGAGTTTCATGCCTGCAAACTTGGGCAGCAGGCCCTGTCTCACCTTTTGGAAAAACTTCGGGCTCTCTTGGTTGCGCTGGGCCTCAACCTTCACCACCTTGCCGCCCTTGATATAGACAAACAGGGGCGTTGCACCCTTAAAGCCGCGCACCGTCGGACACAGCGTGACGGTATTGACAACATACGTGCCGTCGCTCTGACGCTGCATCACCTTGTCACTCTTGCCTACTGCCACGGCCAAGCTCGTACTCATCACGAGGGCCAGGGACAGCGAGGCCCACCATTTTGATTTCTTCATTGGTCTATGCTTTTTTGTTCCTCTTTCGTTTTCCTCCTTCCTGCCCGTCTCCGCCCCATAGGGCAGCCTCGGACCATATTGCTTGCAAATATAGGGAGAAAAACGCTATCCTCACCAACTTCCATCTGATATTTATGCACTATTAACCTTTCCTTCGCGGCCCGACTTATGGCGTTTTCTTCAAAATCGCACTCACCTCAGTGCAATTTTCCACAAAAACTGCACACAACATAGTGCAATTTCACAAAAAGACGTATCTTTGCAGATAGGCACGGTTCGCGAGACGTTCTTCTTCAACCAGACCCGATCTCTCTGTTCCGTCACCACATCCCCCGTCTCCGACTTCCTCATCGATGGGAAATACGCCTTTGAGGTAGGAGGCAAAAAGAAGCGACAACGCCAGCTGCAGAGCATAGAAAACGGCTACGTCGTCAAGGACGACATCGAGACAGGCTACGGCAACATCATCCCTCTATGGATGTTTGGCATGCTCTACTGATCTTCTCCCTGTCCTGACATCTACCACGTTTCCTCCATGTACCCACCACGTATCGTCCTCCCTTCCAGCATATATCGACCTCATATTGTTTCCGTATTGTTTCCGTATTGTTTCCGCTTCCGGAAGCGAGAACGATAGGAGAACGATAGGAGAACGATACGGGATTGATACGGGATCGATACGGGATCAATACGGGATTGATACGAGAACGGTCTTTTCCGACTCCCAACCGAAGCTATTGATAAGAAATTTAACTTTTTCACCATCGTTTCTTTTGATTATATTTTACATTTCAATCACTCGTCGTTCCCAGCCGTTTATGCCAAGAAGCCTGGCTCACTATTTGCCCTGGCGCAGCCTCAATACAAAGATAACCTTCCGTCCAACCGAATGCAAGCTGATTAGTATGAATTAACGCACCATTAACTATTTCTTCGTATCCATTTAACAAAGCCCATCTCAGGCCAAAAACCTCCATTGCAGCCTTTCCTCATGCCCTTTCCCCAGTTTTATCCACCCAAAGATTGTTGTCTCTCATCGCTACCAGCAGCCAAGAGACACAGGTTCTGACTTGTCAAAATAGCGAACAAACAAAACTGTCAAGTTTGAAAATCATTTGTGACAAAGGCCACCGAGACCCAAGGATCGTTAGTCCTCTTAGCCCCAGTGGCCTTATCGTATTTTTTTAATTAATGAATGAAGAGGTCTGCCTTTACTTTGCCACAAACTTCTTGCCGTTTTGGATATAGATATTACCCTTTTG
>ENA-ORRL01000654-ORRL01000654.1-human-gut-metagenome-genome-assembly--contig:-NODE-654-length-34813-cov-21.990103_pt1 | contig 34813 bp, 34 predicted proteins | sample MGYA00242175_ERZ509134 | MGnify/ENA primary metagenome ERZ509134 (study PRJEB26280, sample SAMEA2338660) | human gut metagenome | biome: human gut; feature: human-associated habitat; material: faeces... | reverse complement strand
GCAGCTGTGGATGTCCGCGCCCCAGGCGTCGGACTCGGCGCAGCGCTGGGCCATGGTGGTGCCGAAGGCCGCCAGCTTCACCTCCACGCCGCTGCGGCGCAGGGCGGCAGCCTCCGCCTCGGCGATCCTCTGGCACTGGACGTGCTCGTTGGTGTTTCCCCAGGCATAGCGGTTTTCCGTCTGGTCGCTGGGGCTGATATAGATTTTCTTAGCCATTGCGTTCCTCCTCTCCTTCCATGGTATGCTCTGTGTGCCCCTTGAGCTTCTGCAGCAGCGACTGCACGAAGTCCGGCACCGGCGCACCCATGGCCGACACGTTCTCCAGGATGGACAGCAGCTCGTTGATCACCAGCCAGATAATGACGATGCTGGCAAACAGGAACTCCACCGGCCAGTCCCAGCCCAGGGTGCCGGCTCCGTAGCGCAGCAGCCAGTCCACCACGGCGGCCACGCCGACAGTGGCCACATACCCCACCTTTTTCAGGATGCCCCGCAGGCCCACCCGGGAGGACAGCTCCCCGGCGTTCCATGCCTTGGCCATGCCCGTGGCGTAGTCCAGCAGCATCACCACCACCAGCACCAGCACCGGCACCAGCAGCTGCACCCCGTAGGCACACAGCGCCCCCAGGGCGGCCGCCAGCGCGGCCTTGGTCGTGTTTTTCAGTTCAGACATTTGTATCAACTCCCTTCCTATACGGCGGCACAGGGGAGCAGTTAGACGATGTGTTGCCTGCGGCAGGGAGCGGCGGTGGATATGGCTCCGTTTATTCAACAAAACAAATATTTTATGTTGACAAAGCAACACAAAACTGCTATACTCGGGGCTACTTTCGCGTAACAGGAGGACCCTATGAACGTTGAATTGATTGTAGATTCCACGGTGGATGTGCCGGAGCGCGTCCGCAGCAGACTGACGGTAGTGCCGCTGACCATTCATTTCGGACAGGAGGAGTTTCTGGACGGCGTGACCATGGACAGACACCGGTTTTACGAGCGGCTGGTAGAGAGCGACGTGCTGCCCACCACCAGTCAGGCCAGCCCGGCAGCCTTTGACCAGGAGCTTCGCCGGGTGCGGGACAGCGGCAGTGCCGCCGTGGTGCTGACCATATCCTCCAAGCTGTCCGGCACCTATCAGAGCGCCTGCATCGCGGCGGCGGACTACGACAACGTCTATGTGGTGGACAGCGGCACTGCCGCCATTGGAACGGGGATACTGGCGGAGTATGCCCTGACCTGCATCGACCGGGGCATGGATGCTGCCGCCCTGGTCCGGGAGCTGACGGAGAAGCGGGAGGACGTATGCGTCCTGGCGCTGGTAGATACCCTGGAATATCTCAAGCGGGGCGGCCGCATCTCCAAGACCACTGCGCTGGCCGGGGGGCTGCTGAACATCAAGCCGGTGCTTACCATCGAAAAGGGGGAGATCCTCCTGATCGGCAAGGCCCGGGGCTCCCGCCAGGGAAACAATCTGCTGGTGGAGAAGATCCGTGCCTGCGGCGGCATCGACTTTCAACTGCCCATTCTGTTGGGTTATACGGGTCTGACGGATGTATTTCTGAAAAAATATGTGGAGGACAGCCGTGCCCTGTGGGAAAACGGCGCCGATGGGCTGGAATCCACGCTGATTGGCGGCGTCATTGGCACCCATGCCGGTCCCGGTGCCATAGCGGTGGCCTTTTTCCGCAGGGGATAGAGGCGCAGCGGCAAAGGCGATGCAGATACGCCCGGTGTACCCTGAGGCATGCCTTGCAATTTGGGCCCCATCCATGCTATACTTTCATGGAATGAGAGGGGAGTGCATCGTGCGGAACGAGCCAGCACCGGTACGGGCCCTCCTCAGGGGGGCCGATAAGTATGCAGAGATGGAGCCCGGAGATCATCCGGTATCTGTACACGGCGGCGGATCACAGCCGCTATTACCAGGACCTGGCCCGGCAGCTGGGGGCATTCCTGCGCCCGGAGGACCGGGTGTGCGACGCCGGGTGCGGCCTGGGCCTTTTGAGCCGGGCGCTGCTGCCCTATTGCGCCCATGTCACCGCTGTGGACCGGTCTCCGGCGGCTGTTGCCGCCTTGCGGGCCCGGGGAGAGGACCCGAAGCTGTCGGCGCTTACCGGGGATATCCGGGAGCTGCCGCCCAGGCAGCCGTATGACGCCATGGTGTTCTGCCTGTTCGGCGGCACAGAGGAGACGCTGGCCATTGCCGCCCGCCAGTGCGGCGGCACGGCCCTGGTGGTGCGGCGGGATTTCCGGCGGCACCAGTTCAGCTCCGGTGTCCGGATAGCGGGGCACACTGCGGCCGACATGGAGCGGGAGCTTCAGCGCCGGGGCCTGACCTACACCGCCCGGCGGTTTACGTTGGAGTTTGGCCAGCCCTTCCTGTCCCTGGACGATGCCCAGGCCTTTTTCCGGCTGTACAGCCGGGATGGCGCGGTACCGTCCCGGCAGGAGCTGGCCCAGCGGCTGGAGCTGTCAGCCTGGGCGGATTATCCGCTGTATCTGCCCAATCCGAAGCCTCTGTGCCTGCTGGCTATCCCGGCGGCGCAGCTGAGGGAGGAAATGTATGGATAAAATTCTCATCTGCGGTCCCCGTGGCGTGGGAAAAAGCACCCTGATCCGCCGTCTGGCGGCCCTGTACCCGGGACCGGTGTCGGGGTTTGTCACCAAGCGCCTGACCACAGCGGATGGGGAGGGCATGTTCCCCATTTATATCCACCCCGCCGCCCAACCGGAGGACCGGCGGCAGTACGGCCCGGAGAATCTGGCAGGCCGGTGCGACAGCCGGCGCAGCGCCCGGTATACCCCGGTGTTCGATGAATGGGGCCCCCGGCTGCTGGCGGGGCCGGGCCTGCTGGTCATGGATGAGCTGGGCTTTCTGGAGCGGGACGCGTCTCGGTTCCAGGCGGCGGTGCTGGCGGCCTTGCGGGGCCCGCAGCCGGTGCTGGCGGCGGTAAAAAACCGGGACGACCCCTTTCTGCGGGCAGTCCGGTCCGTCCCCGGCGTCCGGGTGCTGTATATCACCCGGGACAACCGGGAGGGGCTATACCGTGCCCTGGCCAGGGAGCTGGACAGGGCGCATCCGGCTGAATAAAGGGAATCCGATCATACAGCGGTTTTTTCTGATCCATGCCAAAGGAGGACGGCTTCAAAGCCGTCCTCCTCAGACTGTCAAAAATGCCTCGCAGAGTTCGCCGCCGCAGCGGCGAATAAAGTGCAATCATTTTTCGCGGCGGCGTGTACGTCGCGAAAAATACTTTGCGCGGAGAGAGTGTGCCCAAATGGGCTAAAAGCCCATTTGGACGCGCGGGTCGGAGCGAAATCTCTTTTGTCAAAAAAGGGCACCGCCCTTTTTTGACAAGCTCAGGAGGACGGCTTCAAAGCCGTCCTCCTGAGCCAAGGACCCCGGCGCACTGCGCCGGGGTCCTTGGCTTTATCAGAGAGATTCGCAACGAAACAGCTTGGTTTTTCAGCGGCCGTACAGCTCCGTGACGCGGCGGATGCGCCGGGCCAGGGCCGGCGTGGCCTCATCGGGCAGCAGACGCCACTGCCAGTTGCCGCTCTGGGTGCCGGGGATATTGGTGCGGTGGTGCAGCCCCAGCTCCAGATAATCCTGCATCTGGGCCACAAACAGCCGGGCCACGGAGCTCATGCCGCCCCGGATGATGCCCCAGTTGAAGCCCTCCCGATCGTTAAGCCCCAGGTACTCCCGGGCACAGTCGATGTCCTCCGGCGCGGCCTCGTCCTTCCACAGGGCCAGGGGACTGTTGTCGTGGGTGCCGGTATAGCACACGCAGTTCTCCGTGTAGGAGTGGGGCAGATAGCTGCTGGTATCCCGGGAATCGAAGGCAAATTCCAGCACCTTCATGCCCGGCAGACCGGAATCCTGCAAAAGCTGCTGGACGCCTGGGGTGGGATAGCCCAGATCCTCGGCGATGAACCGCAGCTGGGGGAACCAGCTCGTCAGCACGCCCACCAGGCTCATGCCCGGGCCCTTGACCCAGTGCCCGTTCTTGGCGGTGGTCTCGCCGTAGGGCACGGCCCAATAGGCATCGAAGCCCCGGAAATGGTCGATACGGATCACGTCATACAGCTTGGACGCGCCGTCCACCCGGCGGATCCACCAGCCGAAGCCGTCGGCCTGCATCCGGTCCCAGGCGTACAGGGGATTGCCCCACAGCTGACCGTCGGCGCTGAAGTAGTCCGGCGGCACGCCGGATACCTCCGTGGGAACGCACTGGTCGTCCAGCTGGAAGCACTCCGGCTCCGCCCACACGTCGGCGGAGTCCATGGCCACATAGATGGGCAGGTCGCCGATGACCTGGATGTCCAGGCTGTGCAGATAGTCCCGCAGCCTGTTCCACTGGCGGAAGAACAGGAACTGCAAATAGGTAAACAGCTCCACATCCTCCCGCAGCAGGGTGCGGTACTGCTCCAGCACCTCCGGGGACCTTCGCAGGCGGATGTCCGCATCGTCCCATTCGGTCCAGGAGCGCATGCCGAAATGGCGCTTGCAGGCCATGTACAGGGCATAGTCCGGCAGCCAGCGGCAGTTCTCCGCCTGAAAGGCGGCCACCTCTGCCTGGTCCCGGACCCAGCCTCGGTCCTTGGCCTTCTGCAGCACGGCGAAGCGGCTTTCGTAGATCTTTCCGTAGTCCACATACCGGGGTTCGGTGCCCCAGTTCTGGCTCTCCACCTCATCCCGGGTCAGCAGCCCGTCCTCGATCAGCAGCTCCAGGTCGATGAAATAGGGATTCCCGGCGTAGGTGGAAAAGCTCTGATAGGGGGAGTCGCCATAGCTGGTGGGGCCCAGAGGCAGCATCTGCCAGCAGTGCTGCCCGGCGGCGTGGAGAAAATCGGCAAAGTCATAGGCAGCCTTGCCCAGAGTCCCGATGCCGTAGGGAGACGGCAGGGAAAATACCGGCATCAAAATGCCGCTGCAACGATTCATATGTCAGTCAACTCACTTATCAGAAAAATGCTTTGTTTTTTTAGCCCTTCACGGCTCCAGCGGCCACACCCTTGATGATGTGCTTCTGGCAGCACAGATAGAAGATGATCACCGGCAGGATGCTCAGCATGATCAGGGCCATGGTGGCGCCCATGTCCACGGTGCCGTAGCTGCCCTTGAGGTACTGGATGTGGATGGGGATGGTGCGGTACTGGTTGATGTCCAGCACCAGGCTGGGCAGCAGATAGTCGTTCCATACCCACATGATCTCCAGCACGCCCACGGAGATCATGGTGGGCTTCAGCATGGGCAGCACCACCCGGAAGAAGGTGCCCACCGGGCCGCAGCCGTCGATGGCGGCGGCCTCCTCGATCTCCAGCGGCAGACTCTTGACAAAGCCCGTGAACATAAACACGGCAAGGCCCGCGCCGAAGCCCAGGTATATCACGGGGATGGTCCAGGGGGTGTTCAGATGCGCCTGGTCCGCCGTCCGGGCCAGGGTGTACATGACCATCTGGAAGGGCACCACCATGGAGAATACGCACAGGTAGTACACGATCTTGCTGACCAGGCTCCCCACCCGGGAGATGTACCACGCCGCCATGGACGTGCACAGCAGGATCAGCGCCGTGGAGGTAATGGTGATGAAGAAGCTGTAGAATACCACCTTATAGAAGGCGAAGTTGCCGAAGGTCATGCCCTTGACATAGTTCTTCAGCCCCACAAAGGATTCCGCCGTGGGCAGCTTGAAGGTCTCGGTGTTGACAAAGGCGTTGGCCTTCAGGGAGTTGATGAGCACCAGGAGCACCGGCATCAGATAGATCACGGAGATGATGGTGAACACCACCGTCAGCAGCGCCTGACGGCGCTCTCTGCGGCGCAGAGCTTCGGTTTTGATCATTGCTGCACCTCCTTGCGGCGGCTGGCCTGAAGCTGGATGATGCTGATGGCCGCCACCACGATGAAGAAGATCACGGCCTTGGCCTGACCCGCGCCGCGGTTGCCGCCGCCGCTGGTGCCGAAGGCGTTGACGATGTTCAGGGCCAGCATTTCCGTTGTTTTGATGGTCTCTCCGTTGCCCAGCTGCTGGAAGGGACGCCCGGCGGTCAGGGCCAGGTTCTGGTCAAACAGCTTGAAGCCGTTGGTCAGGCTCAGGAACATGCAGATGGTGATAGAGGGCATCACGTTGGGGATGGTGACCCGCCACAGGGTCTGCCAGCGGTTGGCGCCGTCGATGCGGGCCGCCTCCAGCATATCCTCGGGCACGGCCTGGAGTCCGGCAATATAGATGATCATCATATAGCCGATCTGCTGCCAGCACACCAGGATCACCAGACCCCAGAAGCCGTATTTCGTTTCCAGGACCACGGAGGTGTTGTACTTGATGAGGATGCCGTCGAAGATCATGGACCAGATATAGCCCAGCACGATGCCGCCGATGAGGTTGGGCAGGAAGAACACCGTGCGGAACACGTTGGTGCCCTTGAACTTCTGGGTCAGTGCATAGGCAATGGCAAAGGCAAACAGATTGATAGCGATCAGGCTCACCAGGGCAAACAGCGCCGTGTACCAGAACGCGTGCATATAGCCGGGGTCCTGGAAGGCCTTCCGGTAGTTTTCCAGCCCCGTCCATGTCCACTGGCTGGTAATGCGGAAGTTGCAGAAGGACAGAAACAGCCCCTTGAAGAAGGGGTACAGGAAGCCGATGCAGAAGGCCCCGAAGGTGGGCAGCAAAAACAGCCACACCATGCGCTTGATGGGGCGGCGGATCAGCCGGGAATTCAGCGCGGCCTCGTCCCGGCGGTGTTTCGGAAGTTTCATGACGCCTCTCTCCTATCTATGTTTTTTCCGGGCGGCGCCCGGAGCTCTTGCCCGGTCCATACCGGCCAACAGCTCTGTGCGCCGCGGGTGAGAAAATCGGGGGCGGGCGATAAGCCCGCCCCCGGTCCTATTGCGTTACAACGGAGCGCTTATAGCTCAGCCGTTCTCCTTGGCATACTGGGTGGCCCAGCCGTCCACGAAGGCGGTCTTGACGCTGTCCCAGCTGCCGCCGTTGACGGTGTACTGGGTCAGAGCGTCCACCACGCCCGCACGCCAGTCATCCACGGCGGGAGTCCAGTTGAAGGCCCAGGTCACAATGTACTTGCCGGCAGCGGTATAGGCGTTGGCATCGGCAAAGAACACGTTCTCGGGGGTCTTGGCGTTCTTGAAGGGGCAGGGGCCAAACTGCTCAGCCAGCATGCTGGTGCCCTCGTCGGAGGTAACGACCCACTTCATGAAGTCCAGAGTGGCCTGGATGTCCTCTTCCTTGGCGTTCTTGTTGACAGCCCAGCAGTTCTCGGTGCCGCAGCACAGACCGGACTGCTCCTCGCCCTCAACGCCGCAGTAGATGGGGATCATGGCCAGATCCTCGGGGTTCATCTTAAAGCCCTTCTCCTCGCCGGTGAGGTTGGCAAACTCCCAGGAACCGTTCTGATAGAACACAGCCTTGCCCTGGCCGAATTCGGCCTCGGAGGCGTCGCCGGTGGCGGTGGTCAGAGCAGCGCCGGTGGTGGCGGAGTCAGTGGTGTACAGATCCCAGACGTTCTTGAAGTTGTCCAGATAGGTGCCCTTGATGGCGGCGGGCTGAGAGGTGACCTTGTCATCCCGGAACTCATAGAACAGGGGCATGTTGGCCAGGTGACCGGAGAAGCGCCAGCTGGAGGAGCCCTCCAGGCCGGCGGAGCTGAAGGCGTCAAAGCCCAGCTCGGCAGCACGGCTGTGGATGTCGTCGGCGACCTTCTTCAGGGTCTCAAAGTTGGTGATATCGGTGATCTCATAGCCGGCCTGCTTCAGCAGAGCCTTGTTGACGATGATGCCAAAGGCCTCATAGCAGTAGCCGATGGACACGGTCTCGCCGTTGGCATTCTTCAGGTTGAAGTCCTGGGTGGTCATTTCCTTCATGACGTCGGTGTTATCCAGAGGATAGCAGAAATCGCCATAGGAGTTGACGGCGCCCTGGTTGCCCACCTGGAACATGGTGGGAGGAGCGGACTTGTCCAGCTCGGAGGTCAGCATGGTGTCATACTGGCCGGAGGCGGCGGTGACGACCTTGACCTCCACGCCGGTCTTCTCGGTGTAGGTCTTGGCCAGCGCCTGCCAGGCCTGATCGGCCTCGGGCTTGAAGTTCAGGTAATACACGGAGCCCTTGGTCTCCGTGCCGCCGTTTGCGGGGGTCTTGGCGCAGGCTACCAGGGACAGAGCCATGACAGCGGCCAGGATCAATGCAAGAGTTTTCTTCATGATCAATTCTCCTTCATTATATATTTTTCAGGCGGTTTCCGCCGGAAAAACTAAGAAATGTCGCGGACGGATTCCCCGGTCCGCAGGGTGGTGTGGGCAGTCTCCCGGATGGGTCCGCCCCGGTGCTCCACCATGTCCAGCAGGATCTCCACGCTGCGCCGTCCCATGTGCTCCATAGGCTGGCACAGGGTGGTCAGGGTGGGGTTGATGTACTCGGACATCGTCAGCCCGTCGATGGCGATGACGGAGCAGTCCCGGGGGATCTGCTGCCCGGCCTCCCGCAGGGCCCGCATGGCCCCGATGGCCATGTTGTCGGAGATGGCGAACAGGGCCGTGAACCGCGCCCCCTCCATCAGCCGCCGCCGCACCGCCAGATACGCCTGCCGGATGTCGAAGGACCCGGCCTCGATGACCAGCTCCTGCTCCAGGGGCAGGCCGTGATCCGCCAGGGACCGGACATAGCCCTGATACCGCAGCTGGCTGATGGAGCGGTCCTCCGCGCAGGATACCAGCGCCGCAATGCGCCGGTGCCCGCACCGATACAGCTCCGACACCGCCCGGTAGGCCTCCTCCTCGTCGGCAATGGATACCGACGCATAGGAATCCGACGGCAGGGTGCCGTACTGGTTGCTGTAGGAGCAGCAGACAAAGGGGATGTTCAGCGGCGCCAGCTCCTGGGGCGAATAGTCGGACCGGCCGCCCAACAAAATCAGGCCCCGCAGCCGCTTTTCCCGCTCCATCATGGCGCCCCGCTTCACTTCGTCGTCGCAGGTGCCGATCTGCTGCATCACCAGGGTATAGCCCCGGGCGGTGACCTGCTCCTCAATGACCCGGATGATATCCGTGTAAAACGGGTTGGACACGCCCCGCACCACCAGGCCGATGGCGTCGGACTTGGTTTTCACCAGATCCCTGGCGGTGTTGTTGGGAATGTAATTGGACTGCTGAATGGCGGAGAGCACCTTGCGCCGGTTCTCCGGGCTCACGTCCGGACGGTCATTGAGCACCCGCGACACCGTGCTGACGCTGACGCCGCACTGCCGCGCAATATCCTTGATGGTCATATACCGCGCTTCGTCTCCTTCCTGGGCCATTCCGCAGCGTGGAAACATTACCGGTAACGTTCCCGACCGCTTACGGTATTACTTTACCAACTTCCGCGTGCTGTGTCAATGGTGTTTGTAATTTTCTCCGAATCTCACAGTTTTTTGTCGTATTTTGTTGTGATTTTAACGGACGTCCTGCCGCAGAAGCTCCTCCAGCCGGGACTCGCCCAGCACCCGGATGCCCTGCTCCCGCAGAAGCCCGGCGGCAACGCCCCAGCCCGCCGTCAGCGTGCCGGAGAACGTGCCGTCATATACGGCCCCGGAGCCGCAGGAGGGGCTGCGCTCCTTGAGGACGGCGGCCTCCGCCCCGGTGAGCCGGGCCAGCTCCAGCACCGCCTCCGCCCCCGCCGGTACGCCGCCGTCACGTCGGCCCCCTCCCGGGTGACTACCTGGTCCCCCTGAATCTCCGCCGGAGTCCGGGGCGTGGGCAGTCCCCCGAAAATCTCCCCGCACACGGGGACCACATGGTGCTTTTCACATAAGGCCCGGGCCAGGGGATGGGCCTTGCTCTGCCCGTCGTACCGGCAGGGGACCCCCAGCAGGCACGCGCTGACCAGAATCGTCACAGTGTCAGCTCCTTTCCGTTCAGGCAGGCATAGACCAGCGTTTCCCCCTGATACCGCAGCTTCAGAGAAAAGAATGGCACATCCCGCCGCAGCAGGTCCAGGAATATCCTGTCCCCGGCCCACTGGGGCAGGGCCGCCAGCCGATCCTTATGGACCCACTCCAGCACGCCCTCGCCGCAGTCGTCCCGGACGCTGCCGGTCCACGCATCAGCGGTGAACAGGTGCATGTATTCCGTCTCCCACCGGTCGGACACAAAGGTGACGATGCCGCGATAGCGGTACCCGGTGACGGTCAGCCCCGTCTCCTCGCGGATCTCCCGCAGGGCGCACTCCTCGGGACTCTCGCCGTCCTCGAACTTGCCGCCGATGCCGATCCACTTGTCGCGGTTGCAGTCGTTCTCCTTTTTCACCCGGTGGAGCATCAGATACTCCCCGGCGGGGTTTTCAATATAGCAAAGGGTGGTGTACCGCATGTCCTCGCCTCCTCCGGCTACACATTATAAAGCAGCCCCGGGAAAAACGCAACCCTTGTGAAACGGAACAGCCTGTGCTATAATGTCCTCAATTTACAACAAAGAGAGGTATCGCTATGCTGCTGATCCAGAACGCTTACATAAAGCCCATCACGGGCCCGGACATTCCTGGCGGCTGTCTGCTGGCCGACGGCGGCCGCATCGCCGCCATCGCTCCCCACATCGACCCGCCGGAGGGCTGCACCGTCATCGATGCCGGCGGCCGCCTGCTGACCCCCGGCTGTGTGGAGGCCCACTGCCACATCGGCCTGGACAACGAGTGCCTGCGCTGGGAGGGCATGGACTACAACGAGGTGGTGGAGCCTCTGACCCCCCAGCTGCGGGCCATCGACTCCATCAATCCCCAGGACGGGGCATTCCCCAACGGACTCCGCGGCGGCGTCACCACCGCCTGCACCGGCCCCGGCAGTGCCAACGTGGTGGGCGGCACCTTCACGGTGCTGAAGCTGGCCGGCAAGCGGGTGGACAATATGCTGCTGAAGGAGCCCGCCGCCATGAAGTGCGCCTTCGGCGAGAATCCCAAGGGCTGCTACGGTCAGGGCATGAAGAAAAGCCCCATGACCCGCATGGCCGTGGCGGCGCTGCTGCGTGAGCTGCTGTTCAAGACCCAGCGCTACCGGGACGACAAGCTGCCCGGAAAGAATCCCCCCTTCGACATGAAGCTGGAGGCCATGCTGCCGGTGATCAACGGCGAGATTCCCCTGAAGTGCCACGCCCACCGGGCCGACGACATCCTCACCGCCGTGCGCATCGCCAAGGAATTCGGGGTGAAGGCCACCCTGGACCACTGCACCGACGGCGAGCTGATCTCCGATGAGCTGGCCAAGGAGGGCCTGCCGGTGTTTGTGGGCCCCACCCTGGGCAGCAAGAGCAAGGCCGAGCTGCGGCACAAGAGCTTCACCACCCCCGGCGCCCTGTACCGGGCGGGCCTCACCGTCAGCATCATCACCGACGCACCGGTGATCCCCCTGGAGAATCTGACCATGTGCGCGGGCCTGGCCGCCAATGCGGGCCTGCCTATGGACGAGGCGTGGCGGGCCATCACCATCAACCCCGCCCGCAGCCTGGGCATCGACAGCCGGGTGGGCAGCCTGGAGCCCGGTAAGGACGCGGATTTCGTCCTGTGGACCGCCGACCCCCTCACCACCATCGGCGGCCAGGCGTATATGACCGTCATCGACGGCCGGATCGTGTATCAGGCGGAGTAAAATCGCCTAAATTCCCGGGAAATCCCGATTCCCTCTTGCGAAGAGGCGGCTTTTCCTGTATAATCAACCAACAGCACACTACAAAGGGTATCCGATACCTATTTTCGAGAGGACTGAAACAACTATGAGTGCATCCAGAGAAAAGAAAGCCCGTCAGGAGTTCGCCGCCAGCGGCGCCGTGGACCCCAAGGCCGCCCGCCAGGCGGAGGAGCGCGCCAAGCAGCGCCGGAACAACTGGCTCTACGGCGGCATCGCCATCGTGTTCGTGCTGGTGGCCGCCGCTCTGCTGGTCTGGAACTCCAACGTGATCCAGCGGGGTGCTTCCGCCGTCACCGTGGAGGGCGAGACATATTCCGCCGCCGAGGTCAGCTATTTCTACCATGTGGCCTATAACTCCATTGCCCAGAGCCAGTATGCCTCCTATTACGGCCTGAGCAACTCCACCCCCCTGACCCAGCAGAGCCTCAGCGACATGGCCAAGACCCTGCTGGGCGTGTCCGACGACATGACCTGGGACGCCTATTTCAGGGACGCCGCCAAAAAGAGCCTGATCCAGATCACCATGCTCAAGAAGGGCGCCGCCGAAAAGAACATCACCTGGAACGACGACATGCAGAAGGAGCTGGACTCCACCATGGAGACCCTGGCCACCTACGCCAAGTCCGCCGGCAAGAGCGAGGCTGAGTATATCAAGCAGCTCTACGGCAGCAACATGACCGTCAAGATCTTCAAGGGCATCCTGAAGGACACCATCATTGCCTCCCACTATCAGCAGGATTATATCGACAGCCTGCAGTACACCGACGAGGAGCTCCAGAAGTACTACGAGGAGAACAAGAACTCCTTCGACGTGGCCAACTATGAGATGATCACCTTCAAGGGCGCCGCCGCCTCCACCAAGGACGCCGACGGCAACACCGTTCAGCCCACCGAGGAGGAGAGCGCCGCCGCCCTACAGAAGGCCAAGGACGCCGCCGCCGCCGTGCTGGAGACCGTCAAGTCCGGCATCCTGCCCGAGAAGGCCGCCAAGGAATATGAGTCCATCGCCACCTATTCCCACCCCGAGTCCGGCACCTACAGCGGCGATGCCGCCACCAAGTGGGTGTTTGACGACAGCCGCCAGGCCGGCGACACCGAGCTGGTGGAAAACGGCACCTCCATCTATCTGCTGATCTTCCACAGCCGCAGCCGCAACGATTACAACACCGTGGACGTGCGCCACATTCTGTTCAAGGTGGACACCTCCAGCCTGGACAGCAAGGCCGACGATTACGAGGCCAAGCTGGAGGACCTGAAGGCCGGCAAGAAGCAGGAGGCCGAGAACGCCCTCCAGGCTTGGAAGGACGGCGACGCCACCGAGGAGAGCTTCGCGGCCCTGGCCAACAAGCTGTCCGAGGACCCCAGCTCCAACACCAACGGCGGCCTGTATAAGCAGGTCTATAAGGGCCAGATGGTCAGCGAGTTCAACGACTGGTGCTTCGACGAGAGCCGCAAGGCCGGCGATACCGGCATCGTGGCCAACGATGCCGCCGGCGGCAGCTACATCGGCTACCACGTCATGTACTTCGTGGGCACCGACGATCCCTATTGGATGGTCCAGGTCCGCAACGCCATGATGAACAAGGACTACTCCGAGTGGTCCGCCAACCTGGTCAAGGACATCACCGCCACCGAGAATTCCGGCATGAAGTACGTGGGCTGAGCCCCATTACGCAACAAAAAAGAGGCTGGCGGCTGCCAGCCTCTTTTCCACTGTTATCCGACAAGGAGACCGCTATGGAACACAGATTTTTACGCACGGAAATGGTTCTGGGGGACCGGGCCCTGGACCGGCTCTCCCGCTGCCATGTGGCGGTGTTCGGCCTGGGCGGCGTGGGCAGCTACGCCGCCGAGATCCTGGCCCGCTCCGGGGTGGGGGAGCTGACCCTGGTGGACCAGGATACCCTGAGCCTCACCAATATCAACCGCCAGCTGTACGCCCTGTCCTCCACCGTGGGGGAATATAAGGCCGAAGCAGCCGCCCGGCGGTGCCGGGACATCAACCCCGGCCTCCGGCTCCACCCCCTGTGCGCCACCTATGACGCCGCCCACCGGGATGCGTTTTTCACCGGGAAATTCGACTATATCGCCGACTGCATCGACCTGGTCACCTGCAAGCTGGACCTGATCGCCCAGGCGGGGCAGCGGGGCATCCCCATCATCTCCGCCCTGGGCACCGGCAACAAGCTGGACCCCAGCCTTTTGCAGATGACGGACATTTCCAAAACCTCTGTCTGCCCCCTGGCCCGGGTCATGCGCCGGGAGCTGCGGGACCGGGGCATCCGGCACCTGAAGGTGGTGTACAGTCCCGAGCCGGCCGCCGAGACCCGGCAGCTGGAGGCCCCGTCCCCCGGGCGGCGCAGCGTGCCCGCCAGCGTGCCCTGGGTGCCCTCCACCGCCGGCATCCTGATGGCCTCCGCCATTGTCCGGGACCTGATAGCGGATAGTGAGGATTGATATGGATATTATACGGGATATTGAAAATTTTGTCCCGCTTTGTCCCCAGGAGCAGCGGGACAAGACCGGGATTTTGCGGTTTTTGGCGGGACATCCCGATGCATTTGACCGGGAGAACCTCACCGCCCATATGACCGCCTCCGCCTGGGTCCTGAGTCCGGACCGGCGGCAGGTGGTGATGGTGTATCACAACCTCTATCACTCCTGGTCCTGGACTGGCGGACACGCCGACGGGGACCGGGATCTGCTGGCGGTGGCCATGCGGGAGGTAACGGAGGAAACGGGGCTGCGGCAGCTGGAGCTGCTGCACCCGGGGATCTTCTCCCTGGAGTGCCTGACGGTGGACGGCCACGAAAAGCGGGGGCAGTATGTCCCCAGCCACATTCACATGAACGTCACCTATCTGCTGGGCGCCCGGGATCGGGAGCTGCGGCAGAAGCCCGACGAAAACAGCGGCGTGGCCTGGTTCACGCCCCGGGAGGCGCTGGAGGCGTCCACGGAGCCGTGGATGGTCCAGCGGGTATACAGCAAGCTGACACAGCGCGCCGCAGCCTATATGGCCCGGTAAGGAGGCAATTGTTCCATGGCAAGACGAAAGCCGGACCCCGGCGCAATTTATGTATCCCCCCGGCTCCAGGCCAGCCTGGAGCCCATGGGCCGCTGCGCCCTGACCACGGTGACGGCCCCCATGGGCTACGGAAAGACCACGGCGGTAAACTGGTTTTTAGCGGCCCAGCCGCCGGGCTCGGCCATCCGCGTCAGCATTTATTCCGACAGTCTGCCTGCCCTGTGGGAAAGCGGACGGCGGGCCTTTCGGGCCGCCGGACTGACCGTCCTGGAGGGCTTTGACTGCCCCACGGATCCGGCGGCCACCGGCCTGCTGGTGGACACCCTGTGCCGGGAGCTGCGGCGGCCGGAGCCCTGGTATCTGTTTGCAGATGACCTGCACCTGCTGCCTGATCCCCGGATGGCGCGGTTTTTATGCGAACTGGCGGCGAGACTGCCGGAAAACGTCCACCTCATCGCCGCCAGCCGGGACCGGATCCTGTCCGGGGATCAGGTGCTGCGGCTGGGCGGACGGCTGCACCGCATCGGCGCGGAGCAGCTGCGGCTGGAGGGCGGCGAGCTGGCGGCCTATGTCCACCGCTGCGGCGCGGCCCTGGACCAGGAGCAGCTGGCAGAGCTGCAGCAGGCCACGGAGGGCTGGATGGCCGCCGTTTACCTGCGGCTCCGGGCCCTGACGGAGCAGGGAGCGGACCCCGGGGAAACGGACATTTATGAGATGTTCACCGCCGCCATGCTGCGGCCCCTGCCGCCCCGGCGGCAGAGGTTCCTGGCGGTTATGGGTCAGGCCGACGAGTTCACCGGGGACATGGCCCGGTATATTACCGGCCAGCCGGACACACCGGAGATCCTGGCGGACCTGACGGCGAAAAACGCCTTTGTCACCCGGCTCCCCGGCGGGGGATACCGGTTCCACCACATGATGAAGGCCTGCGCCCAGCGGGATTTTGACGCCCTGCCCCCGGAGGAGCAGGCGGAATACCGGGCCCGGTACGGCCGCTGGTATGCGGACCGGGGAGACTATTTGCAGGCCCTGGCCGCCTTCGGCAAATGCGGCCGGTGGGACGCGGCCCTGGACGTGATCCAGCGGGATGCGGGCATTCTGCTGGCGGCCCTGCGGCCCCAGCAGGTGCTGGAGCTGCTGGACTGCTGCGGTGAGCAGGTGCTGATGGAGCACCCCACAGCCCTGCTGGTGCTGATGCGGCGGATGTTCACCTGGGGGCAGATCCCCCGGATGCAGCAGCTGAAGGCGCTGCTGCTGGAATCCGTCCGGAATCACCCGGACATGACGCCCCGGCAGCGGGGCAATCTGCTGGGAGAGTGCGACCTGATCGAAAGCTTCCTGCATTACAACGACATCACGGAGATGAGCCGCCTGCACCGCAGCGCCAGCCGCCAGATGACCGACCAGGCCGTCAGCATCCAGAGCCGCGGCAGCTGGACCTTCGGGTCGCCGTCGGTGCTGATGATGTTCCACCGGACCCCGGGGCAGCTTTCCCGGGAGCTGGCGGAGATGGACGACTGCATGCCCCACTATTACAAGATCACCGGCGGCCACGGCATGGGCGCCCAGCGGATCATGGAGGGCGAGGCGGCCCTGGCCCAGGGGCGCCTCAACGACGCGGCCATTGCTCTGGAGCGGGCCCGGGCAGATATCCGGGGCAGCGGCCAGGAAAATATGGCTCTTTGCTGCGACTTTCTGGAAATGCGGCTGGCCCTGGCCGCCGGGAAAGCCCCGGAGACGGACCTGCGCCGCCGCCGGGAGCAGCTGCTGGGCCGGCACAACGCCATGTGGCTGCACATTTTCGACAGCAGCAGCGCCTGGTGTCTGGCGCTGCTGGGGCAGGAGGAGAGCATCCCCTCCCTGTTCCGGGAGCACCGGCTGGATACGGTGAATTTCCTGGGGCCCTGCGTGCCCATGATGCGGATGATCGAAAACCAGGTATTCCTGGCCCAGGGGGCCTATGCCCGGGTCATCGGCGGCAGCGATAAGCTGCTGGCTCTGTGCCGGGGGATGCACTACGCCCTGGTGGAGATCTATGTGCTGACGCAGACTGCCGCAGCCTATGAACGGCTGGGCAAACGCCGGGAGGCTGCGGCTCTGGTCCGGCAGGCGGCGGATATGGCCCGGCCCGACGGGCTGGTGCTGCCCTTTGCCGCCTGCTACCGGTACCTGCGGGAGGTGCTGCCGGAGGCCGGGGACGACTTTGCCGCCCGGGCCGCCCGGTTCGGCCAGAGCTTCCAGGCCGGGTGTCAGGCGGTGCAGATCGTCCGGCAGCGGCCGGAGACCTTCGCCGCTCTGACAGAGCGGGAATGGGCCGTGGCCCAGCGGATGGCCCGGCGGCTCAGCAACCGGGAGATCGCCGGGCAGCTGTTCCTGTCCGAGGGAACGGTGAAGCAGTACATCAACCAGATCTACTCCAAGCTGCACCTGACCGGCGACGCCCGGACCAAGCGCCGCCGCCTGGAGGAGCTGATGGAAGACTGACGGAAGAATAGCAAAATCCCTCCGGCTCCGGCCGGAGGGATTTTCAGCCTGTCAAAAATCCTTTTTGACAGGCTGAAAGGCATTTTCAAAACTTCTATAAAAGTTCTGAAAATGCGGTGATTGAAAACGAAAGACACCCCTGATGGGTTTCTTTCGTAACTATCTTCCTTTCCGAAGGCGGAGGCAAGCCTGCTTTTTTGGCAGCCTGCTCAGTCTGTCAAAAAAGGGCATCGCTGTCATGAGCTTCTCCCGGGGACCAGGGGAAACTCCCGCACCAGCTCATACGCCAGCTTATACTGCCGCCCGGCGGTGAGCCATTCCAGCACCCAGGGCAGGTGGAACCCCGCGTATCCGATGGGCAGCTCCCTCCGGCAGCGGTGGAACACGTCCATCAGCGCCGCGCCGTAATCCGGGTCCCGCAGATAGCCGGGGTTTTCCAGCCTGCGCCGCACCAGCCCGCAGATCTCCATGCACAGAGCCCGGTCCGGATACTCCTCCGGGGCCGTCTCCGCCCGGTCCAGGGCGTCCAGAGCCTCCCGGGTCCGGCCCAGCCCCTCGCAGCACACCGCCAGCTTGTGCAGCTCCATGACCCGGGGCCGCTCCAGGGCGGAAAAATACCCATACGCCTCCTGATACCGGCCGCACTCCACCTGGGTGGCGGCCCGGTTATAGGCCATGGCCCGCAGGTCCTCCTGCCGTCCCAGGGACCGGGCCATGCGCTCCGCCGCCCGATAGTGCTCCTCCATACCGTCCAGGTCCAGCTGGTTGCAGCATACGCCGCCCATAATCAGCCGGCATTCCAGCATCAGCCGCACCCGGCCGTCCCGGGCCGCCAGGTCGCAGCCCTGCCGCAGATAGGCCATGGCCCCGGTATAGTCGCCGCCCTGCTCATACCCGGCAATGCCCGCCATCAGAAAGCAGTACGCCTCCGGCAGCAGCCGCACCGCCTCCGGCTCCCGGTCCTGTACGATCCGCAGCAGCGCCAGCTGCCGCCGGTCCAGATACGGCTCCAGCGCCGCCGGGATGACCGACGGGTCCTGCCGGTCCACGGCGTCCAGCACCAGGCCGTCCGCCGCCAGGGGACTGGACAGGATGGTCTCCAGCGCCTGGGAGAACGCCGCCCGGCTGTCCTGAAACGCCTCCTGCTCTCCGTCCAGCAGCTGCGCGTACCGCCGCTCCACCAGCCCCTCCAGCTCCGGCAGATTCTCCCCGTACCAGGGCAGGTCCAGCCGCTTCATCAGCAGCGCCAGCAGCTCCGGCGCGGCCTGGACCCGGCCCTGCTCGATCTTGGACAGATACGATGCCGCGCAGATGCCCCGGCACAGGCCCTCCTGGCTCCAGCCCCGCTTCAGCCGCTCCTGCCGCAGCCGCAGCCCCACGGCTGCCGCCCCGGCGCTCATTTGGCGCCTCCGGCGCACACCGGCGCCTCATACAGCTTCCCGTGGACGAAATAGTTATACGACCGGCACCCTCCGGCGCACCACGGCCCCATCCGGCACCGGGCGCAGTCTCCGGTCAGCAGCTCCGGGGTGAACCGCCGGTTATACGCAAACGCCTCCGGGTCCTCCCAGATGTCCCGCAGCCGCCGCTGCCGCAGATTTCCCTCGATGAACCGCTCATCGTACATAGACTCACACCCCCGTATGTTTCCCACGCTGTCGATGCCTATGGCGGAGATTCCCGCCCGGCACCCCTGGAAGCAGGCCCCGTCGGCGCCCCGCAGGCCCGGCTCCTCCTCTGTAAAGTAGCCCACGTTGTCGGCCGCACCCAGCATAAACGGCGCGCGGTCCCGGTGGCGCTCCACGAAGCGGATCACCTCCGCCGGGTCCATGCGCCAGTCCAGCCCCCGGGCGGCGTTGCCCATAGGCGAGCACGCCTGCAATTGCCATGCGGCGATGCCGGAGCCTTCCAGCACCCGGTACAGCTCCTCCAGCCGCCCCGCGCAGTCCCTGCGCAGGGTGGAGATCACCGACGCCGGGATGCCGGCCTCCACCAGCGCCCCCACGGCGTCCATGGCCCGGCGGAAGCTGCCCGCCTGCCGTCCGGCATCGTGCACGTCCTCCGGCCCGTCGATGGACACCGCCACGGACTCCACGCCGGTCTCCCGCAGCTGCGCCAGCACCTCCGGCGACATCAGGTACCCGTTGGTGATCACCGCCACCGCCGCGCCCCGGCCGGTGAGCCGCCCGGCGATCTGCGCCCAGTCCCGCCGCAGGAACACCTCGCCCCCGATCAGCGACACCCTCCGGCACCCCAGCTCTGCCAGCTGGTCCGCCGTGTCCAGGCACTCCGCCGTGGACAGCTCGTCGGCCCTGGCCCGCCCCCCGGCGGACCCGCAGTACCGGCACCCGAAGCAGCACGCCAGCGTCAGCTCCCACACGCAGCTGCGCAGCCGGAACCCGCTCATTTCTTCTCCTTCACCACCGGCGCGGCATACACCGCCATGATGGGCGGCTCAGACCCGGGCCGCTCCGGCTTTTTCGGACCCTTTACCGGTTTTCCGTTAAGATCCCGTAAAAAGACGTCCCGGGCATCCCCGTTGGGATATCCCGCTTTTTTGGATGTTTTCCTCTCGTTCATGGACATTGTCCTCCTGCCCTGTTGATTAATTACACATATATTATAGCATAATCCACCCGTCGAATCCAGAAAAATTTCCCTTATCCCCTGAAAATGCACTTGCATTCGACATGACTTTGTGATAGAATAATAACCAGATAACGATAAACTTTGGAAAACCAAAATTACACTTGAAAACGATACCGATATGCGCTATAATAACGTTCCGCAGCTGGGACCGGCATCCCGGCGGCGGAAGCGTTGTCGCATCTTCAATTAGGTCCGTTAGGGCCTGAAAATAATGCGCACCGCGCAAATAAACGCAATGGGAGGAACGAGGATATGAAGAAATGGAAACAGGCGTTGGCCCTTGTGCTGGCGCTGGTCATGGCCCTGTCTCTGGTGGCCCTGCCGTCGTTTGCCGAGGGCGAGGAGACCGGCGGCGGCACGGCGGCCACCGAAGGCAGCACCAACACACCCGGTCTGGAGCTGCGGAAGGTCTATAATCCCAGCACGGGTCTGCTGACCCTGGAGGCCTACGCCACCGGCTCCACCACCACCACCACGTCCACGGAACCCGTGGACATCATCCTGGTCCTGGACGTGTCCGGCTCCATGGATGACAAGATTGTCAGCTACACCTACACGCCGGTGTACGAAATCAACAGCAACGGCACCTACTTCTATCAGGATGCCAACGGCCAGTATCAGCAGGCGCACCACTGCGGAGGGGGCCTTACTCATGATGACGGCTGGTTTACAAAGAGCCATGAAATATTCAATCATGGCGGCACCCGCCTGACCCCGAAAACCTCCGCAGACAGCACCGGCACCCAGTTCTACACCAGAACGCAGTCCGACACCAAGAAAATCGACGCCCTGAAGTCCGCCGTCAACGGCTTTATTGACTCCGTCAACGAAAGAGCCCCCGCAAGCCGGATCGCCCTGGTGAAGTTCGCCGGTGAAATCAACAACACGATTGGCAACGATAAGTATAAATTTTCGGCTTCGGGTTACAATACTGCAACCATCAACTATACACAAATTGTGAAGGAATTGACGGCTGCGTCAAGCGCCTCGGAGCTGAAGGGTGCGGTCAACAGCCTTACCGCCGCAGGCTTCACCCCTGCCCACCTTGGCATGCAGCTTGCCAAGAAGATTATTGATGAGGATACCGTTACGGATCGCCAGAAGGTCGTTGTCATGTTCACCGACGGCGAGCCCAACGGCATGAACGGTAAGTATGGCGACTTTGTTGAGGATGCCGCTAATACCGCCATCAGCAACAGCAAGGCCATTAAGGACAAGGGAGCCACCGTGTTCACCATCGGCTGCTTCAACAAAACCTACACAGATACATCTGATGTCGGTAAGTATATGAACCGTGTGTCCTCCAACTATCCCGACGCCACGACCATGAACAACGGTACCAGAGGGTCCGGAAACTACTACAAGACCGTGGGCAGCACGGCCGACCTGGACGCCATTTTCCAGGAGATCAGCCAGACTGCCGGCGGCGCGACCCTGACCCTGGGCAGCGAGACCGTCCTCCGCGACGTGGTGTCTGAGTATTTTGACCTGCCCGAAAACGCTGCGGCCAACATCACCGCCAAGAGCTACAGCTGCACCGCTCTGGACGCTGACGGGGCCCCCATCTGGAACGAGACTCCGGATCAGGGCACCAATTATACCGTCAGTATCCAGGACAAGACCATCAGCGTCACCGGCTTTGACTATTCGGAAAACTGGGTCGGCAAGGACGTGAATACCGGCGTTGTCCATCCCGGCAAGAAGCTGGTGGTGACCATCCCCATCCAGGACAACGGCACCGGCATGGGCACGGTTCCCACCAACGGCACGGACTCCGCCGTCTACGATAAGGACGACAACCCGGTCTGTCCCTTCGCTCAGCCCACGGCCTACTTCCCCTATTTCACCGTGGTCCACAGACAGAGCGCGGTGGACGATGCGGGTAAGAACTACGGCACGGACGGCGGCTCCACCAAGCACCGCGTTCCCACGAACGGCGCGAAGTTTGACCTTACCTCTGTGGTGACCGAGAATTACCTCTACGGCGGCTCCTTCACCGATGAGAGCTGCAACACCGTCCAGCCCTACGGCAACGGCGAGAACCCCATGGCCTTCACCCCCGTGGATCAGGCCACCTACTATATCTGGGAGGTTCCCAACACCTATCTGGTGCCCAGAAACTACTATGTCTGGCGTCACCTGCCGGAAAATGGCGGCAAGGAAACCGTTGTCCGCCTGTATCCGCTGACCACCGCCGACCGTACTCTGTACAAACAGGTGGGCTTCGTCATTGACAGCACGGACTATGTTTCCGGCTGCGGTGAATTCGGAATGGCGCTCAACAATGCCCCCACCCTGTATCAGACGGCGGTTGCCATGAAGAACGGCCAGCATTATCAGACGGTCTATCTCCGGAACGGCACCATTCAGGCTACCAATACGGCTATTGAGAACGAAATGGTAAATGGCCAGCACATTGATGAAGGCTGCCTGGCCGGCATCCGCCTCAACGACGCGGAGTTTGCCAAGTTTAAATCCTCCACCGGCGTCACCTTCCAGCCCTACTGGATCACGCTGGACGGAGTCAAGGTCTACGGCACCACTGCCCGCACCTGCACCTATGTGGATGGTCAGCAGATGCCCAACTTCACGGACAGCTCCAACTCCATCTCTCCCCGGTATGTGGGAACCGCCTCCGGTACTGCGGCGCACACCATGCGGCTCCAGCCCGCTCTCCTGATGAGCGATGCTGACCAGCAGCCGCCGGTGGTGGACCAGCGTCTCACCGTCACCGTGGTGGACGGCAGCAACACCATCGAAGTCAAGGTGGCCCCCAACGGCAGCGTCCGTAACCAGGTGGCCTACCAGGCCCCCGCCGGCAAGGTCTTTGCCGGTTGGTTCGCCGACCGTGGCTGCACCATCCCCGCCGACCTGGACCAGGTCACGGAGGACACCACCATCTACGCCAAGTACGTCAGCGATTCCTATCTGGACCTGCACTATGCCCGGAATGGTCTGTTCCGCCTGCGCGGCGTCACCCTGATCTCCGCCGTGGATAACCCGGCCAATTATCAGGAGAGCGGCATCATTGTGGACGGCGAAAAGCTTCCCGTTGCCTATGCCGCCCGCTATCGGCTGTTCTATACGGCCTCCGGCCTGTTCGGTGCTGCCCGCAATGCCAGGCTCATGATCACCCAGCAGAGCCTCTCCGGCTCCGGTACGCTGGAAGTCACTCCCTATTGGGTCACCAAGGATGGTACCACGGTTCTGGGTCAGCCCCACACCCTCCATTACAGTGCCCGCGGCATCTGGGAGTAAGGAAAGGAGATACCCATGAAAGATAGATTTGTTCCTCCGGAATTACAGGCACTTTTGGGAGACCCCATGATTGACATCCCCGTCTCTGGCGGCGGCGGTCTCCAGAGCATCGGCAATGGCCGCTATGCCGTGACCCTGCCCGATGGCCAGCAGGTCATCGTGGACCAGCACGGCAACATCATCGGCTGAAACACCACAAGCGGAGGGATGGCTCATCCATCCCTCCGCTTCTCACACATGACGAATTTTTATCCATGAAACGACGACTTGTTCTTGCCGGTGTTCCCGTAGACGTGATCACCGCCTATGATGATTACTATCCGTATTTTTCTCCGTATCTGGAAAAGAATGGTGGGACGACCCGGGATATCCCGCCCTGTCCCATAAATGACCGGGACATTCCGTCAGTGCGCATTCCGCCCCAGCGGCTCCGGAAGGCTGCCAGTATTTACCAGCCCGGGGACCCGGAATATTATGTGGAATATATGGAGCTGTGTCCCGCTATCTCCTCTGCCATCACGGCTTTCGGCCGCATCGTGTTCCATGCCGTTTCCTTTATCTGGAAGGACCTGGCTTGGCTTATTACCGCCCCCAGCGGCACCGGCAAATCCACCCATTACTGCCTGTGGAAGCTCCTCTGTCCCGATGCGGTTCAGATCATCAACGGGGATAAACCCATTGTATATATGGAAAATGACCAAGTATTCGTCACTTCATCCCCTTGGACGGGCAAAGAAAACATGTCTCAGCGGCTGACCGCTAAGTTGGGCGGAATCATATTCCTGGAACAGGCCAAAACCAACGAAATCAGACGACTGACCGTTCACGAATCCGCCGGAAAAATCTTTTCCCAATTCCTGTTTGATTGTAATACAGAGCAGGAAGTGAAATCTGCCTGTAAAATCGCTGAAAATATGCTGAAAAGCCCGATCTGGCTTCTGAAAAACCGCGGAGATATCCAATCTGCCCAATTGTGCAGAGATACCCTGGCGGCAGCCCTGTCTGACCCTGCGATGAATCTGGCAAAAAGTGATAAAAATGGTGAAAAACTATGAAATATACCGTTATTCCCGGCGTAGTTCTTGCAGAAATTTGCGATGAACAATTCCTGGTGGCAACCGGACCCGCTCGCGGCAGGGTACCGTATGTCAAAGGGCTGAACGAAACCGGAGCATACTTTTTCTCACAAATTAAATCTGGATTATCCACTGAATCAATCATAAATGACGCCGCAGAACGATACGAAACAACGACTGAGATAATTGCTCCATCCTTCGGTAATTTTCTTCAGGCCCTTGTGGATTCCGGCTATCTTCAGGAAATCCCGGAATCAACTCCTCCGGCCAACCCAAAACCGATCAATAATCCTAAATAATGAATAAATACGCTCCAAAATCGGCTTAAATAGCCGATTTTGGAGCGTATTTGCAATTTTTCAGGGCGGTTAATTCAGACTTGCCAGGCTTTCCGGAAAAGGGAAGCAGCGAAAGCATTGTGAAAATTTAATCATTTCTTGACGCAAAGCGGAATATTTGATAGGATAACTCCACACTAAGGTGAATAAAAATGCAGAAGGAGAGACGATATGGAACGCGAGAAGCTGGGGTCCCGGCTGGGGTTCATTCTGCTGTCCGCCGGGTGCGCCATCGGCTGCGGCAATGTGTGGAAATTCCCGTGGATGTGCGGCCAGTACGGCGGGGGCGGCTTTGTGCTGTTGTATGTGCTGTGCCTGGTGGTGCTGGGGCTGCCTATCATGACCATGGAGTTCTGCGTGGGCCGGGCGGCCCAGACCAGCCCCATCCACATGTATCAGAAGCTGGAGAAAAAGGGTCAGAAATGGCACATCCACGGGTATGTGTCCTTATTCGGCAGCATCGCCCTGATGGCGTTTTACACGGTGGTCACCGGATGGATCGTGTACTATTTCGTGCAGTTTCTCACGGGAAACAGCCAGAATCTGGGGTTTTCCGCAATGATCGCGGACCCGGGCGTCAACGTGACCTATCTGGCGGTGACGGTGGCGATGGCCTTCGGCGTTTTGTGCTTCGGCCTGCAGAGCGGCCTGGAGCGGGTCACCAAATACATGATGCTGCTGCTTTTGCTGCTGATGCTGGTGCTGGCCGTTCACAGCTTCACCCTGGACGGCGCGGCGGAGGGCCTGCGGTTTTACCTGGTGCCGGACCTGTCCAGGATCACCGGCAGCGTGGTGGTGGGCGCCATGAACCAGGCATTCTTTACCCTGTCGGTGGGCATGGGGGCCATGGCCATTTTCGGCAGCTACATCGGCAAGGAGAGGTCCCTGATGGGGGAGTCGGTGAACATCATCCTGCTGGATACCTTTGTGGCCATCGTGGCGGGGCTGATCATGTTCCCGGCCTGCTTTACCTATGGGGTGAAGGTCAACGCCGGCCCCAGCCTGCTGTTTGACACCATGGCCACCGTGTTCAACCACATGAATGGCGGCCGCTGGTGGGGAACCCTGTTCTTCCTGTTTATGGTGTTTGCGGCCTTGTCCACAGTGCTGGCGGTGTGCGAGGAGATACTGGCCATGGTGCGGGATCTTACCGGATGGAGCCGCCCGGTGGGGTGCCTGGTCTGCGGCGGGTGCATCTTCCTGGTGGCGCTGACCACGGCCCTGGGCTACAGCGTGCTGCACTTCCAGCCCTTCGCAGAGGGCACCTCCTGGCTGGACCTGTGGGATTTCCTGGTGTCCAACAACATTCTGCCCCTGGGGTCCCTGGTGTTTGCCCTGTTCTGCTGCAACCGGTTCGGCTGGGGATGGAACAGCTTCCTGCTGGAGGCCAACGCCGGCCGGGGCCTGAAGGTGCGGCAATGGATGAAGCCGATGTTTCAGTATGTGGTCCCCGTGGCCATCCTGTTCATCTATGTCTATGGCATGGTGACGTTCCAGTGGAAATAAGCATAAAAAATGAGAGGCGGGAGCCTCTCATTTTTGAGCTTGTCAAAAAAGGGCGGTGCCCTTTTTTGACAAAAGAGTTTTCGCTCCGACCCGCGCGTTTTCACGCATAAAATGCGCGAAAACACACTCTCTCCGCGCAAAGTATTTTTCGCGACGTACACGCCGCCGCGAAAAATGGATGGAACATGATTCGCGGCCTGCGGGCCGCGAACTCTGCGAGGCTTTTTTGACAGACTGATAAAAAATGAGAGGCGGGAGCCTCTCATTTTTTGTTGGGGGAGATTACTGCTTCACGGAGGGCTTCAGCTTCTCCGCGATGACGCACAGAAGGATGGTCAGCACCATGTCCGGCAGGGTGTAGCCCACGGGGGTGTCTACGCCCATCAGCAGGCGATAGGCCACAAAGCCCATGAGCCAGATCACCAGGTTCCGGGCGTCGGCGGCCACGGCGAAGCGGTCCCGGTGCAGCAGGAAGTGGTCGGCAATCTGCACGGCGATCATGGGGGCGAACACGGAGCCGATCAGGTACAGAAAGCCGGTGATATCGTCCATGGGGAACAGGATGGCCCCGGCCACGCCCACCACAGTGGTGATGACGGCCACCGTCTTGCCGCTGACCCTGCTGGACAGGGACTCGGCGGAGATGCCGGCGGACCAGGCGTCCAGGAACGTGGTGGTGACGGTGGAGAACACCAGGATCACCAGGGCGGCAATGCCCAGACCGGCCTTGACCATGATGACGGCGATGTCATACTCGCCGGTGAAGATGGCCGCGCCCATGCCGATGACGTACATCCAGCAGGATACCAGACCGTAGGTGACCACGCTGGCTGCCGTGGCCCGGACGGGCTTCTGGGCCTGGCGGGTATAGTCGCTGATCAGGGGCAGCCAGGACAGAGGCATGGCCACCGCCAGCTCCACCGCCGCGCCGAAGGTCAGGCCCTCACCGGAGGGGGCGGCCATGGCGCTGCCGGAGAAGAAGATCACCTTGCACAGCACCAGGGTCAGCACGAACAGGGCGGCCATGGTGATCTTGTTGATCCAGCCCAGGTCGGTGATGCCCACCACGATCCACAGCAGGATCAATGCGCCGATGACCAGGCACCAGACCCAGCGGCCAACGTCGAAGATGCCGCCGATGGCCAGGGCACCATCATAGATCATGATGGCTGTCCAGCCCACCAGCTGCAGCACGTTCAGCAGAGCGAACAGCAGGCCGCCCTTCTGGCCGAAGCTCATTTTCACGGTCTCCATGGCGCTGCGGCCGGTGCGGCCGCCGATGAGACCCGCCAGCAGCATCATGCCGCAGCCGATGACATGGCCGATGAGGATGGCCAGCAGGCCCTTACCCATGCCCAGAGGGGCGAAGGCCGTGCCGGTAAGGATCTCGGCCAGGGAGACGCCTGCCCCGAACCAGATCAGGGCGTTCTGAAAGGTGGAGGTCTTTTTCATTCCGCGAACCCTCCCTTCAGGTCAAACATGTGGTTCATGGGGCCGGAACCCTTGCCCAGGTCCAGCATGGCGGCCAGCGCCCCGGAGATATACGCCTTGGCCCGCTCCACGGACTGGTCCAGGTCATAGCCCTTGGCCAGGTTGGCGGCGATGGCGCTGGACAGGGTGCAGCCGGTGCCGTGGGTGTTGGGGTTGGGGATGCGCCAGCCCCGGAACCACTTGCCGCCGCCGTCCCGCCACAGCAGATCGTCGGCGTCGTTGATCTGGTGGCCGCCCTTGCACAGCACGGCGCAGCCGTACCGCTGACTGATGGTCCGGGCGGCGGCCTCCATGCCGGCGGCGTCGGTGATGGGGAGGCCGGAGAGCATCTCCGCCTCGGGAATGTTGGGCGTCAGTACCGTGGCCAGAGGCAGCAGCTCCGCCGTCAGGGCGTGGATGGCGTCGTCCCGCAGGAGCTTTGCGCCGGAGGTGGCCACCATGACGGGGTCCACCACCACGCGCTGCGCGCCATACCGGCGCAGCTTCTCCGCGATGACGGCAATCAGCGCTGCCGAGGAGACCATGCCGATCTTCACCGCGTCGGGGGCAATGTCCGTGAACACGGCGTCCAGCTGCTCCGCCAGGAAGTGGGGGGTGGATTCCAGGATGTCTGTGACGCCGGTGGTGTTCTGGGCCGTCAGTGCCGTGACCGCGCAGGTGGCGAATACGCCGTTGGCGGTCATGGTCTTGATGTCGGCCTGGATCCCGGCGCCTCCGCTGGAATCGCTTCCAGCAATGGTCAATGCTGTTTTCATGATGATCTGTCCTTTCTTTTTTCTACAGCACAGTTTTATAATGCGATGCAAGGTGGTGCCCCCAATGCACCGCTTGACTGCTGAAAAATCAGAGGATTTTTCAGCTAAGGTCAGCCGTTCAGCTCCGCCCAGTGGGCGGGAAGGGAGGCCAGAGAGGGGACGTACACGTCCGCCGTCCGGCGGAGGGTCTGCTGGTCCGCCTCGCCGTTGGCGTCGTATACGCCCACGGTGCGGTAGCCTGCCGCGGCGGCGGTTTGCAGGGCATAGAGCGAGTCCTCCGCCACCAGGGTCTGGTCCGGCGGCGTGCCCCGGGCCGCCAGGTGATAGATATCCGGCCGGTGCTTGCTGACGCCCAGCTCGCCGGTGGTGTAAATGGCCTCAAAGCAGGGCAGAAGGCCCAGCCGCTCCAGGGCCCGGGTCACATGGGAACGGGGGCTGGAGGTGGCGGCGGTGACGGATACGCCCCGGTCCCGCAGAAAGGCAAGAGCCGTCCGGGCTCCGTCCTTTTCCGGAACCTCGTTATAGTAATAATCCCGCAGCATGGCGGAAAGGTCCGCCAGAACGTCGGCGCTCTCCGGCAGGGGATAGTGGGTCCGGAGATAGTCCGCGCCCTGCTCCATGCTCATGGCAAACAGCAGCTCTCCCAGGCCCGGCTCCGGCGTGAGTCCCCGGCGCAGCAGGTAGCGGGCGCCCAGGTCCTTCCAGATGGACATGGAGTCCAGCACCACGCCGTCCAGGTCAAACACAGCGGCCCGGATCATGCCTGGAGCATCTCCCGGGCGGCGGCCTTCAGGTCCTCCGATGCCCGGCGGATATCGGCCGCGCCGTAGATGGCGCTGATGACGGCCACGCCGCAGATGCCGCTGCCGGAGAGCCTGTGTACGTTGTCCCGGCTGATGCCGCCGATGGCCACCACGGGAATGGACACGGCCCGGCAGATGGCCTTCAGGGTGTCGTAGGACACGTCGTCGGCGTCGTCCTTGGACCCGGTGGGGAACACGGCCCCCACGCCCAGATAGTCCGCGCCGTGCTTTTCCGCCAGCAGAGCCTGCTCCACCGTCTGGGCGGACACGCCGATGATCTTATCGGGCCCCAGCTTCCGGCGGACGTCCAGGGCCTCCATGTCGCTCTGGCCCACATGAACGCCGTCGGCGTCCATAGCCAGGGCAATATCCACATTGTCGTTGACAAGAAAGGGAACGTGATAATCCCGGCACAGGGCCTGCAGCTCCCGGGCCTCTGCCAGGAACGAGGGCTCCGCCAGGGTCTTTTCCCGCAGCTGCAGCATGGTGACGCCGCCCCGCAGGCTCTCCTCCACCACGTCCCGCAGGGACCGGCCGCTGAGCCAGTGGCGGTCCGTAACGGCGTACAGCAGCAGGTCCTGTTCAGCGCACCGCATACTTGGCCCCCTTATCCAGCGCAGCGCCGTCCATGTTGTAGATGGCGTCGATGATGCGATTGCGATAGGTGGAGTTGCCGTCGCCCTGGGCCATACGGCTCCAGCCGATCTCACCGGCCAGGCCCATGGCGCACACGGCGGCAGCGGCGGCCTCCAGGCGGCGGTCCGGATTGGCCGCCACAAAGGCGGTCATCATGCCGGACAGCTGGCACCCGGTGCCGGTGATCTTGCCCATCTCCGGGCGGCCGTTGCGGATGACGAAGCAGCGGTCTGCGTCGCTGACCAGGTCGATGGCCCCGGTGACGGCCACAATGGCATGGCTGCGGCGGGCAAAATCCTTCACAAAGGCCACGGCGGCGTCCAGATTTCCGTCAGACACGGCATCGGCCACGTCGGCGTCCACGCCCCGGGTCTTGCCGCTGCCCAGGGCCAGGGTCTTGATCTCGGAGATGTTGCCGCGAATCACGGTGAAGGGCAGCTTTTCCATCAGCTCCACGGCGGTGTTGGTCCGCAGGGCGGAGGCACCCGCGCCTACGGGGTCCAGCAGCAGCACATGACCCAGGGACGCGGCCTTTTCCCCGGCCCGGAACATGGCCTGGATGCTCCGCTGGTTCAGGGTGCCGATGTTGATGTTCAGCCCGCCGCAGATGGAGGTGATGTCCTCCACGTCCTCCGGCTCGTCGGACATGATGGGGCTGCCGCCGCAGGCCAGCAGGATGTTGGCCACGTCGTTGACGGTGACGTAATTGGTGATGTTGTGGACCAGCGGCACCGTGCGGCGGACGCTGTCCAGGCAAATACCCAGCATAAAAATACACTCCTTACAGCAAAAAATGCGGATATGCCCGGTAAAAGGCATATCCGCAATGCGTTATTCGTGCGCTGCGCCGGTATGTCCCTACGTTGGCATTATCCAAATCAGGTTGAAGGGTCAGGGCGATGACAGCCCACTCTCAGCCCGCTCCGGCGAGCTCCCCTGTTGACGTAGGGTATGATAACACGAGCGTTCGGGTTTTGCAAGGGGGTATGGAGGAAAAAGGGAAAAATCAGGGGGACAGATGGCGAACGGAATAGTCCAGGATGATTTTTTTGCAGCGGGTGCAGTTGTATGCCGGGGCGCTGGCGCCGCCGAGGGTGGCGCCGCCCTGATCCGCCAGAGGGAAGGCACCGTCGTCCAGGAAGGAAAAGGCGGCCACGGAGTCGGCCTCCCGGGACCAGTAAACGCTGGAGCGGGACTGGATAACGCCGGGGGTCATCTCCGCTCCGCAGCAGGGACATTTGTTGTTCATGGGAGCACCTCCTGTAAAAAATCCGGATTATAATTAAATAATCAATTATATTATACCATGCGGGGCCGGGAAGTCAAGGCGGGGCGGGTTTCGGCCCGGACCGGCAAAATTTCCAGATTTTACCGCTTGGATTCACAAAGATTTAATATTTTTTTTGTTGCCATTTTGTAACTTTTTGTTTATAATGTTACACGATAGGAAAAAATGGACTTTTTGACGACGCCTGTCACAGGGCGTCGTATGAGTATACATCGAGGTATCACATGATCAGACTGACAAACGTTGAAAAAACATACGATAACGGCACCCACGCCCTAAACGGAATTTCCTTCGAGATACAGGACGGGGAGTTCGTGTTCCTGGTGGGCCCCTCCGGCAGCGGCAAGTCCACCATCATCAAGCTCCTGACCGGCGAGCTGGTGCCCTCCCGGGGCCGGGTGATGATCAACGGCTTCTCCATGAGCAACATCACCCAGCGACAGATCCCCCTGATGCGCCGGACCATCGGCGTGATTTTTCAGGATTTCCGCCTGATCGGCAACAAAACCGTATACGATAATCTGAGTCTGGCTATGCGGGCGGTGGGAGCCTCCGCCAGGGAGATCAAGACCCGCATCCCCTATGTGCTGGGTCTGGTGGGACTGGACGGCAAGGGCCGCCGGTTCCCCGATGAGCTGTCCGGCGGCGAGCAGCAGCGGGTGGCCATTGCCCGGGCGCTGGTAAACAATCCCAGCACCATCGTGGCCGACGAGCCCACCGGCAACCTGGACCCTGCCCGCTCTCTGGAGATCATGACTCTGCTGGAGCGCATCAACGCGCTGGGCACCACCGTGGTGGTGGTGACCCATGAAAAGAGCCTGGTGAATCATTTTGACAAGCGGGTCATTATGATCGACCATGGCGTGGTGGCCGCCACCGGCGTGGGCAGATACGAGGTGTGAGCATGCATAATTTCAAGTATTTCTTCCGGGAGGGAGCAGGCAACATGCTGTCCCACGGGTTCATGTCCTTTGCCGCCGTCGGCGTCACCGTGGCATGTCTGCTGATCATGGGCACCTTCTCCCTGGTGGCCTACAACGCCAACATCAACCTGCAGGACCTGCAGAAGGAGAACGCCGTGGTGGCCTTCGTGGACGAGAGCCTGACGGACGACGAGGCCACGGCGCTCCAGTCCCGGCTGGCGGCGATTCCCGGCGTGGCGGACTGCACCTTCGTCTCCCGGCAGGAGGCCCGGGACGAATATGTGGCCCAGTATAACGAGGACGACCTGTACAGCGACCTGGACCCCTCTATTTTCCGCCACCGCTATGTCATGCACCTGACGGACCTGAACCGGATGGGCCAGGTGGTGCAGGACCTGGAGAGCGTGGAGGGGATCGCCAAGGTCCGGGCGGACCAGGATATCTCCAACGGCTTCATCACCGTGCGCAACATCGCGGGGGTCATCAGCATCGCCCTGATCGCCATTCTGCTGATCATCTCCGTGTTCATCATTTCCAACACCATCAAGCTTACCACCTTTGACCGCCGGGACGAGATCGCCATCATGAAAATGGTGGGCGCCACGGATGGGTTCATCCGCTGGCCCTTCGTATACGAGGGACTGCTGCTGGGACTCATCGGCGCGGCGGTGGCCTTCGGGCTCCAGTGGCTGCTGTATGCCGCCGTATCCCAGGGCATCGCCAATTCCGACACCATGCAGCTGCTGCGGGTGGTGGACTTCCGTCAGATCTGGGCCCCGGTGGCGGCGGTATTCGCCGGCGTGGGCATCCTGGTGGGCGTGGGCGGCAGCCTGACCGCCATCCGGAAATTCCTGCGGGTATAAAAAGAGAGGAGACCGTCATGAAATCCAAACTGAAACAACTGACTGCCCTGGTGTGCGCCGTGGCCATGATGGCCGCCCTGTGTCTGGCCCTGCGGCCGGTGGACACGGCCTACGGCGCCGGCCTCAATGACCAGCTGGCCGAGACCCGGGCCAAAAAGCAGGAGATCCAGCAGCAGCTGGACAAGATCAAGTCCGACAAGGCCAAGGCCCTGGAGCAGAAGGAGCTGCTGGACCAGCAGGCCGCCATCATTGCCCAGCAGATCGACCTGCTGGAGGTGCAGATCCAGGACACCCAGGACCGGATCACCCAGAACCAGGCGGAGGAGGAGAAGCAGTACGACCTGTTCTGCCACCAGGTGCGGCAGGAGGAGGAACGGGGCACCGTGTCCTACTGGTCCGTGCTGTTCAAGGCCACGGGCTTTGCGGACCTGCTGAGCCGCATGGATTTTATCAACGAGATCGTGGAGCACGATCAGAGCGTCATTGACCAGCTGCGCACCCTGCGCCAGCAGCTGGCTCAGGATAAGGCGGACCTGGAGCAGCAGCAGGCGGAGCTTACCGCCAGCAAGACGGAGCTGGACGCCCAGGTGGCCGAGGCTACCCGGGTGTTTGAGGAGTATGCCGCCAGCGAGGCAGGCCAGCAGGCGCTGCTGAACCAGCAGGCCGCCCGGGAGAAGGAGCTCCAGGAGGAGATCCGCAAGTCCGAGGAGGCCAGCCGCAACAACCAGACCGCCGTGGGCGGCTTCATCTGGCCCACCGCCTGCCGCCTGATCACCGGCGGCTACGGCGGCCGTGACGCACCGTGCCCCGGCGCCAGCACCTATCATCTGGGTGTGGACATCGGCGCCTCCTGGGGCTCCGACATTTACGCCACCAAGGCGGGCACCGTTATGCTGGCCAACGAAGGCTGGAACTATGGCCTGGGCTATTGCGTGAAGATTCAGCATGACGACGGCACCAGCACGGTGTACGGCCACATGAGCCGGGTCATCGCCGTGACAGGCCAGCGGGTGGCCCAGGGTCAGGTCATCGGAAAGATAGGCTCCACCGGCGTTTCCACCGGCCCCCACCTGCACTATGAGATCCGCATCGGCGGCGTCAACGGTACCGCCGTGAACCCCCTGCCGTATCTGCCCGGCTACGTCCGCTACGGCTGGTAAAATTCCGTATATTTTCCCCTCCTGCCTTATAAAATAAGGCGGGAGGGGATTTTTATGCGGAAAAAGCCTCGCAGAGTTCGCGGCCCGCAGGCCGCGAATCAAGTCAAATCCATTTTTCGCGGCGGCGTGTACGTCGCGAAAAATACTTTGCGCGGAGAGAGTGTGCCCGAATGGGCTTAAAAGACCATTCGGACGCGCGGTTCGGAGCGAATGACTTTTTGTTCCAAAAGAGCATTGCTCTTTTGGAACAGGATTAAGGCGGGAGGGGATTTTTATGCTGGGATATGTGCATCTGCTGCCGGAAACGCGCCCGGCGCTGGAGCGGCGCACCGTGGCCGGAACGGCCCTGTGGGTGCTGGAGGGGGACCTGGACGGCGGGCTGCTGCCCCACCGCCGGCTGCGGCGATGGACCCGGCGGCTGGCGGAATGCGGTGTTTCCCACGCGGCCTTGCCCCCGGGCCGGGAGGCGGAGTTTGCGCCGATCCGGCCGGTGCTGCCGGACGGACTGCGGCTGGCGCTGCTGCCGCGGCTGCTGGACTGCCTGGCCCCGGCAGGGGACACGGCCCTGCTGCTGGCGGACCGGGCCGACAGCCGGACGCTGTGCGCCGCCCGGGTGCTGGCGGAACGGTTCCGGCACCTACGGCTTTCCGTGGGGCCGGGGCAGGAGGCCCTGGAGCGGGCCGGCCTGAGCCGGGAGGAGGTGGACGGTGTGGCGGTGACCTATGCCCCGGGCCTGATCGGTGCGGTGCTGGTGGGGGTCAACTTTGCCAAGGGGGCCGCGCTGGCCCTGGACCGGCCCCTGATCCCTGTTCACCATGTGCGGGGCCACATCGCCGCCAACTACCTTACCCACCCGGACCTGGAGCCCCCCTTCGTCTG
>ENA-ORRL01000643-ORRL01000643.1-human-gut-metagenome-genome-assembly--contig:-NODE-643-length-35290-cov-3.683213_pt1 | contig 35290 bp, 26 predicted proteins | sample MGYA00242175_ERZ509134 | MGnify/ENA primary metagenome ERZ509134 (study PRJEB26280, sample SAMEA2338660) | human gut metagenome | biome: human gut; feature: human-associated habitat; material: faeces... | reverse complement strand
GATGGGATCAGTCGGCTGCTTCGGTCAAATTGAAAACATTAAACGACAATCCCTATATTATATTCACAAGCTCTCGAATGCATAAAAGTGAATGATCGAAATGGTTTAGCATCCATATGTGAGAGTCTTCACAAATTTCATCCGAACTCATCAGAATACAGTAAGGTTCAGCAGTCTTTGGATAAAATGGATAAAGATATAGCCGACAAGGAGGCTGCGGCAAAAGCAAAACGGATGCAAGCTGTAAATAAACTCAAGAAAAGATATGACGATGTGTCAGCCATATCTTGGTATTATAACCCTTACTTTACTCATTACAACAATTCGAATCATATGTCAATATATATGGGAAAGAGAACTTCTGGAGAACCATGGCTTCGACTCCTGATGTCATATTATGGTGAAGATTGGATTTTCTTTGAAAAGGCATACTTGTCTTATGATGGCAATACACGAGAGATACCATTTAACCAATTTGATGATAAGGAAACGGAAAACTCAGGAGGCTACGTCTGGGAATGGATTGACGTGTCGGTAGATAGTGACCTTTTGGAATATTTAAGACGGATGGTTGGCGGAAAAGTTGTTAAAATGAGACTTACTGGCAAGTATACTCACGATAAAATATTAACCTCAACAGAAATCAATGCACTAAAGGATATGCTACTTGGATATGATGTTCTTCTCAATGGAGAGTAAATATCACTGATTGGTTAACATTAACATAAAATGTGAATGTGATCCGGCCGATCCTGCTGTGTCTCTCTTAGTTTAGATCGTTTCAGCAAATTTGGAGACTTGTGAGAAGGAATTTTTAAAAAGTTTAATTGACACATCTTTATGTTAATAGGTCATGAGGTGATAAAATTGTGTGTTTCTTGAAAAGAGTTGTATCTGCGCGACGTCGTAAGATAAATGGTAGAAATAAGAGCAGGCTCCTTTACCCTAAAAAGTGAGTCTGCTTTTTTGTTCCATCTAAAACGTTTTTGCGGAACAAAACGCCTCTGCGGATACGTTTGGTTCCGCTTAAAACGTTTATCCGGTACCAAATTTAGCAATCGTCGAAAAACGCCGAGATTTATCGACAAAAACCACGTTGTTTGATAAAAAAGGTTATATTTGTCAGATGTAATACACAACTCAAGTTCCTCACAAGCGGAACACCGATGTTGAAGCCCGGCACGGTGACGGCAAGTCCCTTCCACAAGTCCCTTCCACGAAGGGTGGAAACGTGATAAAACTGCGTGGACTTCAATCCTCGGATTAGTGACAGACGTCAAATTTGCGCGGAACCTCACAGCGTGGCAACTTGCGGAACTTGAATAATATCAAACAATATGAACAACGTTACGAAAATGCTTCTGACATTGGCTTCCGCTGCGGCCGTATCATCTTGCGGAGAGGGCGGGAAAACTGCTGAATTCAAGTACCTTATCGATGAATTTGCTGACGTCAAGATTATGCGTTATCAGATTCCGGGATGGGACAAGCTCAGCCTGAAACAAAAAGAATATGTATATCATCTCAGCGAGGCTGCAAAGTATGGCTGGGATATATATTGGGACCAGAACTGCAAAGACAACCTTGCAGTCAGGAAAGTCCTCCAGAATATTATCGAGAACTACAAAGGCGACCGCACCGCCGAAGAATTCAACCAGTTCATGGTATATGCCAAGAGAGTATTCTTCAGCAGCGGCATCCATCATCACTATGCAGAAGACAAATTCTTCCCCGAATGCAGCCAGGAATACTTCCGGTCACTCATGGAAGCATGCGGTGACGGCGAAAAATGCGGAAAGATACTTCCGGTCATCTATTCCCCTGACCTTTATGCGCAGAGACGCTCCTCATCCAAGGACGGAGACATCGTAGCACTCTCATCTGTAAACTTCTATGAAGGCGTCACACGAGACGAAGTGGAAAAATATTATGCCGGAATAGTAGACGAAAAAGACCCTGAACCGATCTCTTACGGATTGAATACCAAGGTCGTAAAGGGCCCGGACGGCGTGATTCGTGAAGAAGCCTGGAAAGTCGGCGGAATATATGGCCCGGCACTCGAAAAGATCTGCGAGGAATTGGAAAAGGCGAAAGCCGTAGCCGAAAATGATGTCCAGAAGAAGGAAATCAGCGAACTTCAGGAATATTACAGGACCGGCGACCTCAAACTCTGGGACAAATACAATATCACATGGGTGAAAGACACGCTCGGCGTAGTGGACTTTACGAACGGATTCGTGGAGGACTACAATGACCCTCTCGGACGCAAGGCATATTGGGAATCAGTCGTAAACATGAAAGACTCAGCAGCGTCGGCACGTACTGAACTGCTCAGTGCCAATGCCCAATGGTTCGAAGACCACGCACCGATTGACGATCGCTTCAAGAAGAAGAGCGTCAAGGGAATATCCGCCAAAGTCATTGATGCTGCGTGCCTTGGAGGCGGCTGCTATCCTGCAACCCCTATCGGAATCAATCTCCCTAATGCCGACTGGATCAGGAAGGAATACGGCTCCAAGTCCGTGACCATCGCAAACATCACGCACGCGTACGATGCCGCTGCCAATGAATCTCCGAAATCCGTGCTCGAAGAATTCGCATACTCGGAAGAAGAAAAGGCAATGGAGAAGAAATATGGCGCCTACGACGATGAAATCCATACGGACCTCCACGAATGCCTCGGACATGGATCAGGCCAGTTGCTGCCGGGTGTTTCACCTAACGCCATGGGAGAATTCGCATCAGCATTGGAAGAAGCCAGGGCGGACCTCTTCGGACTCTATTACATTGCAGATCCGAAACTTGTGGAACTCGGCATCCTCTCCGACAAGGACGCGTATAAAGCTCAGTATTCCAACTATATAAGGAACGGACTCATGGTCCAGACGAACCGCATTGAACTCGGACGCCAGATTACCGAGGCCCACATGCAGAACCGTCAGCTCATAGCGATGTGGTGCTACGAGCACGGTCAGAAAGACAATGTCATCGAGAAGAAAGGAAAGAACGGCAAGACCTATTTCGTTGTCAATGATTTCGAGGCATTGAGAGGACTGTTCGGTGAACTTCTCGCTGAAATCCAGAGGATCAAGTCAGAAGGCGATTACGAGGCCGGCAAGAACCTCATCATGCGATATGCGGTCGACATTGACCCTGAACTTCACAAGGAAGTGCTGGACCGTTATGCGGCATTGGGCCTGAAGCCTTATGGCGGATTTGTGAATCCTGAGATTGTCCCTGTCGAGAAAGACGGACAAATCGTGGATTACAAGGTGGAATATCCGGACGATTTCCTTGGCCAGATGCTTCACTACTGTCATAAATACAGCGTGTTGTAGCATGCCCTACAATTCGACGAAAGAATATCTCAAAGGTTACAGGACATATCTCCGTGCAGAACGGAGTATGTCCTTAAATACTTATAAATCATATTGTTCCGATGTTCAGGAGATGCTGTCGGCATTGGGCGGCCAATCCAGCCAAGATGCGGATCCCAGATTGGTGACCCGTGACGACATACTCTCTTATCTTGAAACCAGGACATCGGCGGACGATGCCATTTCCAAGCGAACACAGGCGCGTATACTGAGTTCCCTGCGGTCCTTTTTCGGATGGCTCCAGATGGAAGGCGACATCACAGACAACCCGTGTGACGGCATTGACCCTCCGAAAATAGGACGGTATCTGCCTTCGGTCTTGTCGATAGATGAGGTCTTGTCAATAATTGACTCCGTGGACATCACCAAGTGGACCGGATGCCGGGACCGCGCCATACTGGAATTGTTATATGGCTGTGGACTAAGGGTTTCCGAGGCCTCGTCCATAAGGATCTCCGACATCTATATCAATGATTGTTTCGTCAGGATAGTGGGAAAAGGGGACAAGGAGAGGGTAGTTCCGATGGGCGAACCGGCGCGCGACGCCATCCTGAAATATCTGGAAGTCCGACCTGAACCGGCATTGCCGAAATTTGACGATATCCTGTTCCTGAACAAGTCGGGAGGGCAGCTGAGCCGCATATCCATATTCAACATGGTGAAGAAGCAGGCGCTGGAAGCCGGTATCACGAAAGAAATTTCGCCGCATACTTTCAGGCATTCGTTTGCCACACATCTTATAGAAGGAGGGGCAGATTTGAGGGCAGTCCAGGAAATGCTGGGACATGAAAGTATCCTGACCACTGAAATCTATACTCACATTGACAGTACGACTTGGCAGAAAAACATTCTGGAGCATCATCCGATGAAATAAATTACTATATTTGCAGCTATGATGTTTTGCGGGAAATATAGTAAGGGCTCATTGGCCATGTCAGTCGGCAGACTCCTGTCGGCGGTTGTTGCTGCGGCAACGCTCCTGGCAGCTTGCTCGGAAAAAGGCCTTGACACGGAAAATGTCCCCAGACAATTCAAAAACAGAACCGATGCCCCTCGAAGCAGAAAGGTCCTTCTTCTTTATTCTGCCGGGCTGATGGATCTCAGCAGCTATCTGAAAGAAGATATCCAGGACATCGAAAGCGGTTATGTCCCGCGGAAAATGGAATCGGCTGATGTCCTGCTGGTGTTTTCCAGACAGCCGATAGACCATTCTTGCACCAAGAGGTCTCCTTCATATCTTTACCGTTTGAGCACGGATGTAGATGACAATCTGGTCCGGGACACGCTTGCGGTCTGGCCCGCGGATTCTGCAGCTGCTTCAGCCGGGACAATGAAAGCCGTCCTGACTTATGTCCGGGACAAGTTCCCTTCAAGCGGCTACGGGATGATTTTTTCTTCCCATGCCACCGGATGGCTTCCTGCGGAAATCACCGCATCTCCATCGTCGTCAGGCTCAGTCTCATTGTTCAGTGTCGGCACAGATATGAGCGGCTCCAAGGTTACCGACTCCATGGAACTGGAGGACTTCGCAGCGGCGCTGCCGATGAAACTGGACTATCTGATTTTCGATGCATGTCTGATGGGAGGCGTGGAAGCAGCCTATGCCCTCAGGGAAAAATGCAATAATGTCGTATTCGCCCAGACTGAAACTATGGCGGACGGCTTGTGCGATTACAAGACATTGACGCAGAATCTGTTGAAACCGAATGCCCCGGATTTGAAAGGCATGTGTGAGGTGGCGTATGAACATTATATGTCGCTGACGGGCATCAACAAGGCATATACGGTATCTATCATTGATTGTTCCCGTCTTGAACCCCTTGCAGGCATTAGCCGTGAACTGTTTGACAGATACAGGACGCAGATTGCAAACGTCAATCCTTCCCGGGTGCAGGCGTGCTATCATACATATTTCTCATCCAGTGCCAGACGCCATTATTTCTATGACATGGATGATATCCTGTACCAAAGCGGTGTGTCACAGCAAGATATGAGCAGATTCCGTACTGCGCTGGAAGGCTGTGTGGTATATAAGGCTGCGACTCCCAAGTTCCTGACACTCACGATAGACAAGCATTGCGGCCTGAGCATGTACCTTCCGAGCAACGGTACGGACGCACTTGACGAGTTCTATAAGACCCTGTCGTGGAACAAAGCTACAGAACTCGTCAAATAAAGGTGTAAAAGTCTGTTATTCAGCTTTTTCTTCAGCCATCGCCGCATTATAGCACTGGCGGCAAAGCGGCTCATAGATATCTTTTTCACCGAGAACCACCAGTTTATGGCTCTTCGTCAAACGATGCGAATGATTTGCCAGGTTGCCGCACTTCACGCAGATCGCATGGACTTTCTGCACGTCCTCGGCAATCGCCATCAATCCCGGAATCGGCCCGAAAGGCTTGCCCATATAATCCGTGTCCAGGCCGGCGACAATGACGCGCTTTCCGTTGTCCGCGAGCTTCTGCGCCACCTCGACCAGGTCCTCGCCGAAAAACTGCGCCTCATCTATGCCAATGACTTGCGTTTCTTCTGCCGCATCCAGCATTTTCTTCGCGTCGGTTATCGGGATGCAAGGAATGCTGTGGAGGTCATGCGACACTACATCCATGTCGGAATACCGCTTGTCCACTGCCGGTTTGTAGATTTCTATCTTCTGGTTCGCGAACTGTGCGCGCTTGAGCCTTCTAATAAGTTCTTCGGTCTTGCCGGAAAACATTGAGCCGCAGATTACTTCGATGCAGCCTGTCTTTTTGGGATTCTCGGAATACATAATTACTGGTTGATATGTACTGCGAATTTAACATTTTTCATGCGTATGTGCAACATTCAGTTTCTCTTTAGTTATAGAGTCATCTTACATGACAGTTACGCACTTTCGTAATAAAATGCTATATTTGTCATTGGACTAAAAATGACGGTTATGGGTATGAAAGAACTTCCTATTGGAGTGCAGACTTTTGAGGACATCGTGTCTGGAAATTATTATTATGTGGACAAAACCGGTATGATCCATCAGCTAGCCAATAAATTCAGATATGTTTTTCTCAGTCGTCCGCGCCGTTTCGGAAAGTCTTTGTTGTCATCGACTTTTCATTCGTATTTTGCCGGAGAGAGAGAACTCTTCGACGGACTGGAGGCCGGTAAACTCGAGACCGAGTGGGTGAAGCATCCGGTCTTCTATTTTGATATGTCGACGGCGAAGCATATGAATGAGGAACAGTTGCTTGGCGAATTGGATAGAAAGTTGGATGCCTATGAGCAGATTTATGGACGAGGTGAGAAAGATATTCGCGTGAACCAGCGTCTGGAAGGGCTGGTGCAACGTTCTGTCGAACGGACTGGTGAAAAGGCGGTCATAATTATTGACGAGTATGACGCTCCGCTTCTTGATGTGATGAACGACAAGCAGAAGCTGGTTCCGATGCGTCAGATAATGAGAAATTTCTACAGCCCGATAAAGAGTCTGGATCCCTACCTGCGCTTTGTTTTTATAACGGGCATCAACAAATTTGCCCAACTCAGCATATTCAGTGAACTCAATAACCTTAAGGACATATCCATGCTTCCTGAGTTCTCCGCGGTCTGCGGAATCTCCCAATCGGAACTTGAACGTGTTTTCCCTGAACAGATAGAGGCGCTCGCGAAAGCTGAAGGCGTGAGTGGAGAGCGGGCGCTCGAACTTCTGAAAGAAAACTATGACGGTTATCATTTTTGTGTAGGATCCGAGGATATATATAATCCGTTCAGCTTGCTTAACGCGTTCTCAGACAGACGTTTCGGAAAATATTGGTTCGAGACGGCCACTCCGACATACTTGATAGAGAGGCTCGAACTAAAGCCGATAGACGAGAGGGAGCTTGACAGGATGGAGTATGTTTCTGCCAATGAATTTAATGTGTCTCCGGAGGTTACGGACAACCCTCTGCCACTTCTCTATCAGACCGGCTATCTGACCATCAAGGACTATGACAAGGAACTGGATAGCTATACCCTCGGATATCCGAACAAGGAAGTGCGTTCGGGATTTCTGGATTCGTTGCTGGCCGGATACAATGGAAACAACCCGTCAGGCGCCTCATTCGTGATTCGTTTCAATGCAGCATTGAGGAAGGGAGATATTGATGAGGCATTGTCGCGGATGCAGTCGTTTCTTTCAGGAATGCCGAACGATCTCGAGAATAAGATGGAGAAGCACTACCAGACGATTATTTATCTGATTTTCTCTCTATTGGGCTACCATATCCGGACGGAAGAAAAATCAGCAGTCGGGCGGGCGGATGCCGTGTGCTGGACACAAGATTCAATATATGTCTTTGAATTCAAGGTCGACAGTACGGCAGAAACAGCACTGAAACAGATAGATGACAAGGGCTATATGATTCCGTATCGCTTCGAGGAAGGAAAACGGCTACTAAAAGTCGGGGTGAACATATCCACCGAAACTAGAACCATAGACGGCTGGGCAGTTGACAACTGCTCCTGACGAACATCTGCGACGCCGATACGGCAAGCGTCTCCGCGGTTACGTATTGACGCGCTTTTGGCCCTTCCGCACATTTGTCCATGGGGAGTTCGCCAGCGTCTCCGATACATGCAGCGTGACCTGCAAATAGCTGTGTTCTAGGCCTTTAATCGAAATTAGAGTTGCGGTTTTCGTAACTCTGTAAATGCCTAAAAAGCTGATGGCTAGAGGATTACGTGTTGCGCGTCCTGGCGGGAGTAAACCACCGTTCTCATTAGACGTGCGCCCGAAGCCAGAATCTCGAGCCTTTGACTATAGTAATCCTTAAAAAATAACTTGGTAATCTTTGCTCGTCTTTCCGGTCTATATTCCTGCCTCATCAGTCGTGTACGTCCAGTACACTCCTTCTTCGAAAAGAAATCTATCCTCGAAAATCCTTCACAAATCTTTACCAACTTATTTTTTAACGCTTACTTAACTGTGGATAAATTGTTGTCCATTTCGTCTTTAGTTGTGCAGTGAACCAAGGATCGTTGAACATATGGCAATACCATCCTTCCTGTCCGGTGGAAACTGCTTCGTGGGCATTGAGGTAATTGCAGTTTCCGAATGCGAGGTCAAAATCCCAAACGTGATAGAATTCCATTTTTCCACCTTTCCTTTTGACGAGGAAAAGACTTTTGAAAAGGTCCGCGTCAATGTTCTTTGAGAGTTCCTGAATTATGTAATTGCTTATAAATGAGTTTATGTCAATGAATGAACGATATCCTTTCATTGGATCGGAAAAGAATGACGACGATGGTGATGCCTCAATCTCCTTTCCGCCTTCCGTGTAGAGCCATATGCTTGGATATTCTTCGGTTAGCATAACCTTGTATGTGAGTTTTGTATCGTCGAACAGAGTTAATACATACTCTACGGAACCTGCGAAATTCTGTTTTGAACGTCTGTTTCTTTGAGGTTCGCCATTCACGGATATGCTTTTTCCGCGATAAGAAATGTCAGGGCACATTTTGTCAGAAAAATTGCCGCACTTGAGCATTCCGCTGATGGTACTGTTCCTGTCTATTTCAATTGATGAACCATCAGAGAAAGAGAATGTCGCAACATTTTCCAACTCATCGCTTCCTCATTCTGTAATCTCTTGTTTGATAAGTTTGCCGTCAACTCGACATATCCGGTATGACCATTCGCACGGAGACCCTGTAGTTGCAATCGTATAAAAAACTGATGGCTTGCGATAATCTTTCAAATATCCGTATGAGTCGCGTAAAAGACCGGGGTTGTGGTTCCTGTAGAAACCGCTGATGCCGCTGTTGATGTCAGGTAGCCTTGTCCACCTGCCGTTTCCTTTCTGAAAAGATGCGTAATCCATATATGCGACTCCGACAAATGTCTCTATGAAACTTGGGTACACATCTGCCCAGTCTCCGGAGATTGCTCCTACAATCTTGTCGTGGACAGCATCCATTGCGAAATCACAGTTGTGTATCAGATGATTGAATCCTGAAGACGAGACCCTGACGGCTTTACCTATCTTGATGTCAGACAAGTCGCTAAGGTTCATCTCGCACATCTCCACGCGAGTCCCTTTCTCGTCTCCGCAAGAATAACTGAGCAGAATCTGTCCTTGTCTGTCAAGTGAAATGGCTGATGGCTGACCGATTCCCCAATATTTATTGTCGTCACCGCTGAACGGCAGTAAAGTGCCAGGATATTTGACCCAAGTCTGAGAGTTGAGGTCATTGCTGAAAGCCACCCCGATCTCATTGCCATTGGTATCGCCCCTGTCTGAGCCCAGATAAAACATGGCATATTTGTATGTGCATCCTTCCATCTTGAATATCCCTTCAATCACATTCGGGTCGCAACAGTGGAAACTGTCCCATGAGTCCTGAGTAGGAGCGAGAACACTCACAGGCTCCGATAAAACTCCATCCCTATCCATGAAAAGATGAAATACATTGTCAATCATTTTTCCTTCATCCGGATTGCCACAAAAGAATATATGGCAACTGCCATCCGCCATTTCGATGACGGATGGACAGTATGCATATCGCAGTTGTGGCTGAAATCCAAAAATATCCACAGGCTCAGACCAGCAGAAAACACTCTTGTAACCTTGTCCGCCAGATTCGGGAGAATTGTCAATGTTTCCCGAGCAAGCGGAAAGGAGAATTGTAGCAGCCAGTAATGACGGCAGAGGTTTCATTAATTCGTAATCTGTATTTTTTCTATACTCGAATCTACTCTCCAAATGTGATATGACCATTCTGCAGTGCGTGCTGTTCCCGAGACTGTGTAAAATACCGATGGGGTCTTGTAGTTTTTCAGAAATCCATAACCATCACGAAGAAGACAGGCGTTATGGTTTCTGTAATACCCTGACACTGAATAATCAATATCCGGCAAGCGCTTCCATGTTCCAGTTCCATTGAGGAAGTCATCATAATCTATAGAAGCGGCAGCGGTAAAGGACTCGATAAATGTCGGATAGGTGTCCGGCCAAGTCCCGGAGAATACGCCTACAATTTTTTTTGCGCTATTGTCAACGGCAAAATCGCAATTGTGAAGTATGTGATTGAATCCCATTGACGTGATCGGCTTGGATTCTTCCACCACAAGATTTGACATATCGCTCATATCTACCTTGCAGAACCTGACGCCGGTGCCTCCTACATCTCCTCTTGTGTATGTGAGAAGGACCTTTCCACCTTTGTCGAGAGAGAATGCAGACGGCTGCCCGACGCCCCAGGCCTTGTCACGATTGTCCGGGAATGCAATAATCTGTTTCGGATACTTGACCCAAGAGGAGGCATTGAGGTCATTACTGAAGGCAACCCCTATTTCATTGCCCTTGCAGTCTCCCTTGTCTATCCCGAGATAGAACATTGCATATCTGTAAACAGCACCATTCATCTTGAATTGTCCCTCTATGACACTTGGATCGCAGCAGTGGAAACTGTCCCAAGTGCCGGGCGTAGGTTGCAGAACACTCTTAGGAGTTGTCTTGCTGCCGTCTTTTTTAATTTCAATATGGTAGATGTTGTCCACCATTTTATTCTCCTCCGGATTTCCGCAGAAGAACATATGGCAACTTCCGTCTTCCGTTTCTATGACAGAAGGACAATATGCATATCTGTTTTGAGGCTGAAACCCGAAGATGTCTACAGGTTTGCCCCATTTGAAAACGGACTTGTATGCGTGTCCGCCGCCAGGGATATCAGGTTGCTCCACTTTTTCGGAACAAGCAATCAGTAATGCCGGCGCTAGTGCAACGCATATTATTTTGTGCAAAATCTTCATCGTGTGGATTCCGGATTGAATGGTATCAACTCAACAAAATGTTCGATGATTGCCTTTGACTGAAGAGAGTCAACCATCATATATCTTCTGTCTCCGTCAGGAGAGGCTGTAAAAAGTGTTGAACCCTCATCTGTTACTTTTATGCGGCCGTTTGGTGACATCGTGAACCATTTGTCACCTTCTACTGCATACATGAGAGCTGTAGGATCCCACATCGGACGGTCATAAGGCATCGGGAGATATGACTTGTAGGCTTCTACAATAGGATTGAGCCTTGCCCAACCAAAATCCTTTTCAATGCTTGAGCCAGGGTAGCAAGTCTGAATGCCAAGTTCGAAAGGAGAAGTGACGACCGGTGTCGGCCATGTTTCGAAAATCACTTTCGCAGCCGGGATATCTTTCATCACGTTGTATTCGTGGAATTTCTCATTTTCGAAGTTTCCTGCCATTGTAACCAGAAGTTTGACTTTCTGCTTCACCAATTCCCTTCCAGTCAGGGGTGAATACTTGTCAGGCTGAGTCTCAAGAAGCTTTATAAGATTTGTGGAGAATCCGATAGAGACAATCACTACGGAGTTGTCTTCCTGGGCAGGAAGAATTTTTCTGTATAGAGTGGGCGCGTCATCAAGACTGTCGTAGTCCTTTATTGTCCTTGCGAAAGCCGGTGTGCCATCTTCATTCTTCATGTCCACTACAGCCTTGGCGTAATTTACTGCATCGTCCTCGCAATAAGCCCCGTTACGGATGACCCCTATAGGAATCTCCGGATGACCATAGAATGTGTTCATTATGTCAACGAATTCGCCTGGTGCACTTCCTTCCTTGTTGATGGTAATCGCCAGAAGATTCATTTTTCCTGCATCGACATAGTTATATGCCAGTCCTAGAGCGAGAGCATCATCCACGTCGTTGCCAATATCTGTTTCAAGAATGATATTGACAATCTGTTTCTCGGAGTTCTTATTGCAGGCAGTCAAAATGGCCAATGCTGCCAAAAATATACAGACAAATCTTTTCATAAAACTGCTCAAAATAATTTTATACACTCCCGCCATTGCAATACAAGGACGGGAGTGCAATTATAAGAATTTATTTCTTGATACAACGTACAACGGTCGCATAATTCTTGTGTCCGTCACCCCAACCCCAATGGTCGCAATAGTCGTTGTATGAAGTCAGATACAGACCTGCAAGATTGTCGTTGTGGGAAGTTGCACCCCAGAGAGTGTACAACCAGGTCCTGTCGGTGTAGCCGCCGTCTGAAATCCAACCGCTTACAGGAATGAACATTCCGCCTTCTTTGACAATGTTTTCTTTTGTGATTCTGTCAGGAACATTCTTTCCCCATCCGACGATAAGTCCGGATTTGGTGAAACCGCGCTCTCCGGCTTCGATGCGGATGCAGTTGAATTTATCGGTTGAATATCCATTACCGGCAGCTACTTCGGAAAAACCGATAGTCTGAATGATTTCCCAAGAGGTAGGGACTCTCCAGCCTTCAGGGCAAGGATCATTGGCATCGTCCCAAGCATCCGGGTCATCAACCTCTTTTGACGGATTGTCTTTGTCAAATGCGCGGTGAGGCTCAGAATATGCTTTACAAGCATCTACGAAACCCTCTACCGGAACCATGCCTTCTTCTGAAGGAGTGGCACCGCCGAACGCTCCACCATTCTTTGAAGGGTCGAAAGGCCATGCTTTGTTGCGGTTGAACTGGAATACCGCAGAAGTTGCCTCAATGTCTGTCTCAAATTTACCTTTGTCAGCAAGATTATAGACAGACCAGATTCTACCTTTTCCGTCAAGACCTTGGATGAGGACTTCACCTTCGCCCAACTGCAGAGGCTCCTGGATGATTTTTGATTGATGAGTCTTCGTTCCGTTGGAGACTTCTACCACCACCGAACGTGAATCAGTGAGAGATGAGGCTTGCTCTACAACAAGTTTAAGGGTAAATTCGCCTTCTCCTTCAGTAGCCTCGGTCTGGCACCAGTCCTTGTTTTCTGTGGACCAGTCAGTCAGTTCAACAGTCCATGCTTCTTTTCCGGTGATTTTCAATTCGACGGTTCCGCCGGCCGCTTTAACATTGCATATTACCGGAGATAGTCCAAAGGATGATTTGTCCTCGGGTTTATCTTCTGTGCTGCAGGATGCAAGCAACGCAAGTGCTGCACTTGCAAAGAATAACATCTTTTTCATAATAAACGTAGTTAAATATTGTTGTTGGATATTGTTTAATATTTCGGATTCTGATGAAGATTGCGATTGTTGTCGCAGTCTTGCTGCGGGAGCGGCAGGCGTTCATTCTTGCCGAGAGTGAAGTTGTTGAAGTCAACGTCTCTCGTCTTGATTTCATCGAGAGTCGTTTCGTCAAATCCCCATCTTTTCAGGTCTATCCATCTCACGCATTCAAATGCCAGTTCAAGTGCCCTTTCTATCTTTATGTGTTCCTTGAAATCTTTGTAATTGGATGTGATCTTCGAGGCATCGTAGTATGTTCCGTCTTCTATCTTCGGGAGGCCGACTCTGTTTCTTACCTCGTTGACATATCCCACAGCCTTTGCGTCAGGGCCATTGTTGATTTCATTCAGGCACTCTGCGTATAGAAGCAACATATCTGCAAGTCTGATTGAACGGAAATTGTTGTCATTCCAATAGTAGAGAGGGGTGACATCAGTAGAGTATTTTTTAATGAATACTCTTTGATTGTCTGTTGCGGAGTACTTGTAGTCTGCCCATTTTTTGCCATAAATCAATTGGTCTGGATGCTCTGGGAAGTCAGTTTCAGCCTGAGCGTACCAGCAAGTGTAGAACAACCTTGGATCATTCTTTCCGTCAGTGGTCTTTTCTCTCTTGAAGTAATCTACAATCCACCTGTTGCTTTCCACATTGTTCCAGCCGGTACCTTTGGGAGATTGGTTTACTTCGATTTGAGTGCCGACCTGTGCATTTGCATCAAGATAATTGTCGGTCTGGTCAAAGCCCACATAATTGCATAGAGAGAATTGAATTTCATAGAGGGATTCACAGTTGTTCTCGGTTTTGCAATTGAAATTGTTCTCCCATTTCGGTTCAAGTTTATAGATGCTTTTGCCTTCACCCTCTATAATCCATTCAAGACATTTCTGCGCTCCCTGCCAGTTTTTGTGTTGCATATAGATCTTGGCCAACAGTCCATAAGCAGAACCTTTTGTCGGACGGGCTTTGTCCTTTTCCCTTTTGAGCGGGAGATGATCTATTGCCCACAATAAATCTGTCTCGAGCTGGGTGAAAACGATATTTGCCTGTTCTTCAGGGTTTTCTGAATTCGAAGGTTTGTCAGATGCTGACGATGTCTTCATTATGAGTGGAACATTGTCCCACATCGCTACCATGTAGTAATAGTAGAAGGCGCGGAGCCAAAGAGCTTGGGCTTTCATGTCAAGTCTGGTGTCTTCGCTGTCGAAGTTTATTGCACTGTCATCGATGTGGTCGAGTACCTGATTTGCACGGTTCACTGCGGTCCAATGTTCACGCCACATTTTGACCTGGCCCTCTGCAAAATTGTAGTTCGTATATTTGAACTTTGTCCATTCGTTCAATTCTGTCCATCCGGCGTAACTTACACCGTCGTCTGCCATACCGTTGAGTTGGGTGTAGATGTTTCTGGTCCAAGTTCCTTGCCGGTAGAACATTGCATAAACAGCGTTCAATCCGGAATTGATATCATCTTGGGTTTTCCAGAACATTCCGGTGGACAAACCGTTTTCGTTCTGAATGTCAAGGTCATCGCAGGAGCCAAGGCAGCAAGCCGCGACGGCGAAGGTTGCAATTATTGTGATAAAACGTCTCATGACTCAGTAAGGTTTAGAAGGTTAATGAAACGGCAAATTGTACTGACCTCGGATTCGGGAATGAACATCCGTCATAACCGATAGTGTATATGCCGCTATCTGCGAATTCAGGGTCGAGGCCGGAGTATTTTGTCATTGTTATGAGATTCTTTCCGACGATGGAGAATCTCACAGACTCGAGCTTCGCTTTGCTCAACAGAGATGAAGGCAGGCTATAACCGATAGAAATGTCACTGATTCTGAAGAATGAACCGTTTTCCAACCATCTGTCCTGGTCTGCTCTGGAATTGCGGGTGTCCCCATATAAAGAGCGAGGTGTAGTTTTTGAAGGATTATCTACGGTCCATGGTTTATAGTCGTTGAAGTTGTTCTGATTTGTCGAGAAATCGGCAGCAGTCGCTCTGGCTCCGTTATAGACCTTCTGCCCGAAGCGACCGTATCCGGAAATGTTCAAATCTATGCCTTTCCAAGCGAAACTGAGATTCAGGCCGGCGTAAAGTTTCGCCCATGGACTTCCTACAATCTGCCTGTCTTCAGAAGAAATCTGTCCGTCTCCATTATAATCATCATAAATGATGTCTCCCGGTTTCGCATTCGGCTGTATAATGATTCCTTCTGCATTCTTGTGGTTCTTCACATCTTCTGCAGACTGGAAAACACCAAGGTTCTTGTAGAGATACCACATACCAAGAGGTTTGCCTATTTCGGATTTTGCTAATGAGGTGTAGTAAACAGTCTGTCCGTATCCAAGGTCAAGAACTTTGTTCCAGCAAGTGGAGAGGTTTGCATTTACCGAATATGAGAAGTCTCCTACAGTGTCGTGCCATCCGAGTTCGAACTCAATACCTGTATTCTGAAGTGAACCGGCATTTACGGTCGGGGCGCCGCCTTCATTTCCTGTGGTCATCAGCACTGGGAGAGCAAGAAGAAGATCTGAACTCTTTGAGTAATAGTATTCTGCCGAAGCTGAAAGTCTTGTTCTCATAGCAGTGAAATCCACACCGACATTTGCCGTAGTCTTCCTTTCCCACACGAGGTCATTGTTGGTAAGGTTTGATTGGGTCATTCCAAGTACCAGATTGTCTCCGTTCATAATAGCTCTTGGAGCAGTGTTTATAGTTGCCTGATAATCCCATGCTCCGATATTGGTATTTCCCAATGTTCCGAGGTTAGCGCGAATCTTGAGGTCGTCTATCCAATTGACATTGAAGAACTTTTCATTACTTATACGCCATCCGAGCGAGACGGAACCGAAAGAGGACCAACGCGTTGTTTTCGGAAGACGCGATGTTCCGTCACGACGACCGGTAAGCTGAATCAGATACCTGTCGTCGAAGGAATAGTTGATCCTGGCGAAATACGACATAAGCAGATGCTCGATGTAACTGCCTGTACAGGTTTGTGTGCCCGTAGCAGAATTGAACGAAGTGATGTATTTGTCCCCGACTACGAGAGGGTCCAGCTTCGTTTCTCCGCGGTATTCTTCGTGGAAGTAGTCATAGGAGTATCCTGCAACTGCGCTTATGTCATTCTTGCCGATCTTTTGAGCGTAGTTGAGTGTTGGCTCAACGAGAATTTTGTCGTGCTTTGACGTAGAATAAGATATGTATGCAGCGTCATCACCCTGTCCCATTGTCCAGTTTCCTTTCTTTCTGAGTGTGGATGTTTCTCCGAAATAATTCTTATACGAGAAATTGACTTTCGCATTCAGTATTCCCGGAATAATGTCAACTTTTCCGAAAATGTCTCCGTAGAGATACTGTTGAGACTTGTCTCCGTGAAGTATCTCATTTTGTGCGATAGGATTCAATGCATAGGTATTTGCTCTGTCCGGGTCACCATAACCCCATCCGCCTCTGTGGTCCGCATCATAAACCGGTATGGTCGGGGGCATTGAGATGAAATTAGCCCAAGGATTGCCGGTGAGATTGCTTGTTTTGGATTTTGTGAAGAAAAAGTTCTCTCCGAACTCGAAAATGCCCTTGCGGCCTGAAGTGTTCACCCGGAAACCGACCTGCTTGAAACCGGTGTATTTCAAGGCACCGTTATCGTCTTTGTAATTGACAGATGTATAATATGTTACATTCTTGCCACCACCGGAAAGCGAAATGTTGTAATTCTGAATGACTGCAGTACTCAACATTTCATTCTGCCAGTCCGTCTGTCCATCATAATGGTTCTGGAGGCCTTTTACTCCACTGACTCCGGACAAAATGGCGTTCTCATAGGCCTTGTTGTCGAAGGTCTTGTAGGTCTCAGCATCCATCAGGTCGTAACGAGGAAGCCAATAAAGCTGCACTCCACCGTCCAGCTTGACTTTCAGGTCTCCGCTTTTTCCTTTTTTCGTGGTGATTATGACGACGCCGCTTGCTGCTCGTGAACCATAGATGGCCGCAGAAGAAGCGTCTTTGAGAATCTGTATTGATTCAATGTCTTCAACATTGAGCCCCAATTCACTTCCACCATAGGACCCGTCCACGATAAACAATGGAGAATTACCAGTGAAAGAACCGATGCCTCGGATTTTGATGGCTGCACCTGAACCAGGCCGGCCGCTTGATGTGATGTTTACACCTGATACGAGCCCTTGCATTGACTGTACGACTCCTGATGCCGTGCGGTCTTGGAGGGATTGTTCCCTGACTGTCGAAACGGAACCCAACAAGTCTTTCTTCTTGACTGTACCATATCCGATTACGACGGATTCATCAAGAATGGTCCTTTCTTGCTTGAGAACGACATTCATTTGTGGGCTTGCCATTAGTTCTGTAGAGGTAAAGCCCAAGCTGCTGAACGTAAGAACGGCCGTTTGCGGCACTTCAATGGAAAAGTTGCCTTCAGCGTCAGTAAGAGTGCTGACGGTTTTGCCGTTCAGTTGGGTGAAGACAGCTACGCCTGCGAGAGGTTCGCCGGATTCGTCCTTGACGCATCCCTTTGTTCTTTCTTGTGCGGACAAAGATACGGAGATGAGTAAGGAAATGATGATGACTGATAGTTTCCTGTTCTTTTTTTGTCAAAATCTAGTTTGAAAACATGTTGATTTCAGTAATTGATGGAATTGAATCCTGTGCGCCCATTTTCTGGACTGTGAGGGAAGCTGCTTTTGTTGCGAAAGCAGCAGCCTCTTTCAGGTCTTTCCCTTGGGAGAGAGCAACGCAGACAGCACCACAGAATGTGTCACCTGCTGCAGTAGCATCAACGGCATTTACTTTAATTGCCGGAACAAATTCATGTTTGCCTTCGGAACATACGAGTGATCCTTTTGAGCCTAGAGTAATGATTACGTCTTTTACTCCCATTCTGTTGAAACTTTCAACAGCCGTGACAAAAGATTGCTCATTGTTGAGCTTGACTCCTGTCATCAGTTCCGTTTCTGTCTGATTAGGTGTGATTAGGGAGATGTATTGAAAAATCTTGCTTGGCAGTTCGCAGGCAGGTGCCGGATTAAGTATTACATATACACCGGCTTCGTGTGCGATTTGGGCGGCTCTTATTACGGCGTCTATAGGGATTTCCAATTGAAGGATCAGATAGTCCGATTCTTTGATTGTGTCCGCAATGCTTTCGATGTCTTCTACGGAGAGATCGCCATTTGCTCCAGGAGCTACAGAGATGACATTTTCTCCAGTTTTGTCCACAAGAATAAGAGCGACTCCTGACGGCTCTGTCGAGTACAGTATATGACTGATGTCGATTCCTTCTTTTTTATATCCGTCTGTGGCGTTTTTCCCGAAGATGTCGTGTCCGACCTTACAGATGAATTCGACATCTCCTCCGAGGCGTTTTGCGGCTACAGCTTGATTTGCTCCCTTGCCTCCAGGCCCCATTACGAAGCGTCCGCCGAGTATTGTCTGCCCGGGGAGCGGAAGACCATCTGATTTTATGGTCATATCCGTGTTGCTGCTTCCTATGACAAGTATTTTTTTGTTAACCATTGTAGGGTTGTTTTTATGTTTGATGAATTGTATTTCAATGTCGTTCAAGAGCAATGCTGATTATCTTTTATCTTTCTTGAGATTGAAAGTTGCAGAATAAAGATCGTAGGACCACAACCAATCTCCGCCGGTGACCGCAGGAGTGAAAAAGACCACTAACTTTTCTTCTGAAGGAAGATAGCCTTTGGTGTCCGTGAGAAATCCCGGATTGTGATTGCGTGGGAATCCTGACATGTTTTCCGTTATGCGTCCAAGTTCTGTCCAAGGATTTATTTCAGCGGTCATTTCTGCGTCAATCGGCATTGATGCGACTTGGCATACATTGCCGACCCAAGTCGGAATAAGCCCGTTGTAGTTGTCGTCTCTAATTTCGGATACCATATATATGGAGTCATCCGAATATATCGGATAGCTGTTCGGTGCCAGATGTGGAATTTTTTCTTCTGCACCTATGCTGAGCGCATACTTGATTTCGGGAACAATCGGAAGCTCCTTTTTAGTATGTGTTGCGCAAGAATTGAGCAAAATACAAGTCAAAAGTGTTGTTAGTGTTATTTTTTGCATATCTTTGTACTAACTGTTGTACACGGCAAATCTAAAGATAATTTAGTCTTGGACAATAGTTATCACTAATTAATGACAATAAAATTTGTTGTGCGTTTGCGCAAATAATTGAAAAATTTCGCAAAAAAATGAAGAAAGAAACATTATCCTCAATCGCGGAGAGGACGGGATTTTCCATTACTACAGTTTCGCGTGTCTTATGTGGAAATGCTGCGAAATATCGCATTTGTAAGGCCACGGAAGAGATTATTATCAAGGAGGCTCGGCGCTGTGCCTATACACCTGTGACACTGGCTCAAAAATTTCGCACGAAGCATACAAAGACCATTGGGCTTCTTGTTCCATCTGTGTCGAATCCATACTTTGCTGATTTGGCTAGCGGTATCATCACGGAACTGGATCGGAACGGCTATCTGACAATTGTCATGGACACGATGGAAAATGAGACGAAAATGGTAGATGACGTCAGGAGTCTGGTGCAAAGAAACATTGACGGGATTATTGCCGTTCCTTGTGGAGATAACCCAGTTGCTTTGGAGAGAATCAATCAAAATATTCCAGTTGTCCTTGTCGACAGATTTTATAGCAGTTCAGATTTGCCGTATGTTACGACAAATAATTATAATGGTAGTGTCGAAGCGTGTGATGTCCTTCTTTCACGTGGCTACAAAAAGATTGTCTGCATTCAAGGGGAACTGTCTTCGGGACCTAACCGAGAACGTGTGAGGGGCTATTATGACACAATGAAAAGAGCTGGGCTTGAGGATAATACGTTTGTTGTCGGGAATGAATTCTCAATTCAGAACGGTTATCTGGAAACAAAGCTTCTGCTTGACAAGGGGGAGAGTATCCATGCAATCTTTGCCTTGAGTAATACAATTGTGCTTGGGGCATTGAAGGCAATACGTGAAGTCGGACTGAAAATTCCTGAAGACATAGCTGTTATTTCTTTCGATGACAATATGTATATGGAATATCTGACCCCAGCCCTCACGCGTGTGAGTCAGCCTGTGGGGGATATGGCAAAGTTGGCAGCAAGAATATTGCTGGACAGAATAAATAATCCTACCGATAGCCGTGTCTCTCAATTGAAGCTCAGCCCGTCAATAATTTACGGTGCGTCCGTATAGGAAAAGCGCTGTAAGTTTGAGCGTTGTTTCCAGCTCTTGCGCAACTAATTATGGTTTTTGCGCAAAAGAATTGAGCCTTTTGTCTAAAATGTCAGATGGCGAGACTTGATTTGAAGATATTTATAAATACTTTTGCGCGGACTATTGTGCCGGATGCGGCATGTTTAGTATTAGGAGATTTTAACACTAAAATCAAACAATATGTTTATCGTCAACAGTTATGCGCTGGCAGTGATATTCTGCTTCGTGACTATGCTTTGCTGGGGCTCTTGGGGTAATACCCAGAAACTTGCAGCGAAATCTTGGAGATATGAACTTTTCTATTGGGACTATGTCATAGGGATGGTTCTATTCTCTCTTCTTCTTTGTTTTACCATGGGTAGCATGGGCTCAGAGGGGCGTCCGTTTATGGAGGACCTTGGACAGGCAGATGCGGCCAATATCGGTTGGGTGATACTCGGCGGCGTCATTTTCAATGCTTCCAACATCTTGCTTTCAGCGTCTACCTCTCTTGCAGGGCTCTCTGTTGCGTTCCCTCTTGGCGTGGGGCTCTCGCTCGTGATCGGAACAGTTGTGAACTACATTGGAGCTCCTAAGGGTAATCCGGTGCTGCTGTTTGCCGGAATCGCTCTTATCGTTGTCGCAATCATTTGCAACGGTGTCGCTTCAGGAAAAGTGCAAAAGGAAGGAGCGGACCCTAAAAGCAACCGAAAGGGACTCATCCTTGCTGTTTGTGCCGGTGTCCTGATGGCTTTCTTCTATCGTTTCGTTGCAAAGGCAATGGATCTTGACAATTTTGAGCATCCGACTCCGGGAATGGTCACTCCATACACGGCAATCTTCATTTTCTCGCTTGGTGTGCTTCTGAGTAATTTCCTTTTCAACACATTCGTGATGAAGAAGCCTTTCGTCGGAGAGCCTGTGACCTATAAGCAGTATTTCGGCGGCTCGTTCAAGACTCATCTCGTAGGTGTTCTTGGTGGAGCAATCTGGTGTCTTGGAACGGCATTCAGCTACATCGCTGCGGGTAAGGCCGGAGCTGCCATCAGCTACGCTCTCGGTCAGGGCGCGCCAATGGTTGCGGCCATCTGGGGCGTATTCATTTGGAAAGAGTTCAAGGGTTCTGACAAGAAGGTCAATCTTCTTCTTGGCGCAATGTTCCTCTTCTTCATTGCAGGTCTAGGCTTTATTATTGCCTCCGGAAACTAATTATCCTAAAAAATATGTAAACTGCCCGGCTTTGTGCGTATTGCTCAAGGTCGGGCAGTCGGCAACTGCAATGGTCCCGAAGCATTATTTTTCTCCAGATTTGAGCAGTCATAAAAACTTTTCTATATTTGCCTCGTCAAAACAACCACAGACTTAAATGGGAAAGATGGAAGGCAGTATATTTGTGAGCGGACTCAAAACTGGCGATGCCGAGGCCTGGCGTTACCTTTTTGTTCGCTATTATGCTGTGTATCTGCGGTTTATTACCAAGATTGTCGGAGATGTGACTTCAGCTGAAGACATCGCCCAGGAAGTCTTTCTCAAACTGTGGAAGAGCCGCGAACGGCTCGATTCTGAAGCGTCGGTGGAAAAACTGCTATATGTGATAGCGCGGAACAGCGCATTCACTTTTCTTCGGGACCGGAAGTCATTTGTTCAGGTGGAAGAGTCCAGAGCCGCAGACGCGACTTTGCTTTCCGTGGAGGAGGAACTGCTTCAGAAAGAGCGTAGGAAAATGCTTGATGATGCCGTGAAATCATTGCCGAAACAACGTAAGGCGGTGGTTGATATGAAAATGGGGGGGGTACGAACCGCTCAATATCTGAGGGGCTCAAATTGTCGGAAAAGACTGTTGAGAGACATATCACTTTGGCGCTCAGCGAGCTGAGGACCAAGTTCCGGTCGTAGATTGAATTTTTTTATTTTCTGATTGGGGGATTCTCCTCCTTTCCGAGTTCATTGTATAGTATGAACTCGAATTCAGATAAAAACATAAGTAAATTTCAGGAATTGCTTCTGGAGAATGAGGATAGTCCCCAGTTTGATGTGGTTCTTGGCGAACTGCTCAGACAGGCTGAGGCTGAAGTTACAGGGAAGGACGTTTCGATGGGCGAGGCGGCTTTCAATAGTTTTGCGAAAAATGTCGGTCTGACAGTCCGCAAGAAAGGACATTCTGCATTACGCATTGTCTCGAACATTGCCGCGGCTTTGTTCATCCCACTGCTGTTCACCTGCCTTTGGCTCTCATTTGGAGCAGGTGGTGAGACGGAGACCGTATGGAATGAGATTTCCACGGCATATGCGGAAAATGCTTCTGTGGAACTATCCGACGGGACGTCTGTGAAAATCGGTCCGTGCAGCCGCCTGATATATCCGGACAAGTTCTCATCTTCTGAAAGAAAAGTGTTTATCAGTGGAGACGTTCTCTTTGACGTTGCAAAGGATTCTGAGAAGAAATTTGTCGCGGTTTCCGACAATATGGATGTGATAGTCCACGGAACCCGCTTTCACGTGTCCTCTTTTATGGATTCCAAAAATGAGGAGGTCGCGCTTCTCAGCGGTTCAGTAGAACTTTGCATGCACGCCGACGGGACATCCGTGAAGCTCGTTCCCGGTGATATCATACGCTATGACAAGGAAAAAGGGAATGTGAAAAGATTACATTTCGATGTGAATAATTATGAACGGGTTCTGGCAGTAGACGGACTTCAGTTTGTCGATGCCACCCTCTCGGAGATAGTCGGCACGCTTTCACGCCGCTTCAAGGTGGATATCAGCGTGGAGGACAGCATCGCGGGGGAAAAATACTATGCGTCGTTCATTAACGGGGAAAATCTCGATGAGATACTGAATGCGCTCAATGTTGAGAGGCATTTCAGGATTAATCACAGTAATAACAAAATTAAACTAACAGTAAGATGAACCTGAAATCTTTTATCAGGGTACTCGTCGCCTTGCTGACCGCAGTTTTTCTGTCATGTGCACTGGGGTACGCCCAGGACATAACGCTGAATATGCGTGATGTCAAAGTGTCGAGGGTAATCGCTGAAATCCAGTCCCGATATGGATATTCGGTGGTGGTCAAATCGTCAGGAATAGATATGGAGCGGAAGGTCTCTGTATCGCTGAAGGATGTTGACGTTGAAACAGCTGTACGAAAAGTATTTGAAGGGCAGCCGGTGTCTGTCAGCGTAAGCGGACGCACAGTTCTTGTTTCCGAGAGCCGTGTGGCGGAGGAAGACAATGTCGGCAGGCCTGACGAACGCTTCAACTTGAAAGGCAGCGTAAAATCCGATGACGGCGAAGCTTTGGTCGGAGCCGGGATTATGGTCAAGGGACGCCAAGGAGCCGGTGCGGTCTCCGACATTGACGGAAAATTCAGTCTTGACGTCGCTTTGAATGAAATTCTCGTCGTTTCGTTTATAGGTTTTACAGACGTAGAGATTCCCGTCAGGAATACGGCTCCGCTCGAAATCGTTCTTTCCCCGGATACGGAATTTCTCACGGAAACCGTGGTCATAGGCTATGGTACCCAGAAGAAAGTGAATCTTACCGGTGCCGTGGCAGTTGTTGACGGAGACAATCTGCGCAACCGCAATGCTGCTTCCGTGGGTGAGATGCTTCAGGGTGCAATGCCTAATGTCATGGTCAAGACTTCCGGACGTGCAGGCGATGGAGCGACAGTGAACATCCGAGGTGTGACCTCAATAGCCTCATCTACCGGACCGCTCATTCTCATTGACGGCGTGGAGGGTGACTTGCGTGACGTGAATCCGAATGATATAGAGTCTATTAGTGTTCTTAAAGATGCTTCGGCATCCGCAGTATATGGAGCGCGTGCCGGTTTTGGTGTCGTGCTCGTGAATACCAAGAACCCGACAGGCGAAAAGATAAAAGTCTCCTACAACGGAAAGTTCACCTTCGGAACAGCCACGGTGTCAACTGATTTCGAGACCAGAGGCTATTACAGTGCATATATCAATGATATGTTCTACCGTACCTATCAGGGTACACCTTACACGACTTACACCGCAGAGGACTACCACGAGCTGTGGATACGTCGTAACGACAAAGTGGAAGATCCGTCCAGACCTTGGGTTGTCGAGAAGGATGGCGTCTATAAATATTACGCCAATTTCGACTGGTACAATTATATGTTCAACAATACCCGTCCGACCCACGACCATAACCTGAGCGTCAGCGGAAGCACGGGAAAGGTGAATTTCCTCGTTTCAGGCAATTTCTATAACCAGACCGGGGCCAAGGCGATAAAGCCGGATCATTATACCCACTATACATTCCGCACTAAAATCGGAGTGAAGGTTACAGATTGGCTCGAACTCACCAACAACACCAACTGGTCAAGCCGCAAGCAGGCGTTTCCGGGAAGTTCCAGTTCTTTCAACCAATACTTCTCAAGTGCCTGGAATCACGCCCTTGCAAGCATTGTCCCGATAAATCCGGACGGCACATATGTTTACTACTCCTCAACAAGCCCTACATACAGAGTAACGGACGGAGTTCACGCATCGCCGAATACGGCAAGCACGATATGGCGGACAAGAATACAGAGCTCAGGACTACATTCGAGGCCGTGATAAAACCGGTGGAACAGTTTGAGGTAAGAGCCAATTATTCTTACACTGACCTGATGTTTTATGCTTTCAACCGTTTCGTGGATGTCCCTTATTCCCGCATACCGGGCAAGATTCTCTATATGTCGGCTTCCGACGAAGCTGCGAAAGACAGAATCCAGGAGAGTTACAATACTACCCGCAGGAATGTCTTCAATGCTTATGCAACTTATGGGGACGTTTTCGGAGAGAAGCATGACTTCAAGGCAATGGCCGGTGTCAATTACGAGTATAAATATTACAAGACCAATTATATGCGTCGCTACAAGCTCTTGAGTGAGGAGATTTCGGATTTCAATATCGCTGTAGGCGACAACATATATACTCGTGGAGGGCAGAACGACTATGCAGTCCTCGGTTTCTTCTATCGTCTCAACTACGCCTACGCAGACCGTTATCTCGTAGAGACCAGCGGCCGTTACGACGGAAGTTCACGTTTTGCCAAGGGACGTCGTTTCGGATTCTTCCCGTCATTCTCCCTCGGATGGAGAATCAGTGAGGAGCCGTTCTTCAAAAATGCGAAGCGTGTGGTCAATAACTTGAAACTCAGGTATTCCTATGGCTCCCTCGGAAACCAGAGTGCAGTGGGATACTACGATTACATACAGACCATCAGCACATCCGGACAGCTGAATTACCGTTTCGGCGAGGGGCAGAAAGTTTATTATGCCAATGAGTCTTCGCCAAATGCGTCTGACATCTCTTGGGAGAAGATATACACCAATAATATCGGAATCGACCTCTCGATGTTCAGAGGAAGGCTCAACTTCAGCGGCGACGCATATATCCGAGACACGAAGGATATGATAATGCAGAGCCAGGCGCTCCCTTCCACTTACGGCGCTGCTGCTCCGAAAAACAATTCGGCAAACCTCCGTACCCGCGGTTATGAGTTTATGATTTCGTGGAACGACAGTTTCCATCTTGCCGGCGACGATTTCAGCTATGGCATCAGCTTCGGTCTGGGCGACAATGTCTCATATGTCACGAAATATGACAATCCGAACAAGACACTCGCAAGCCCGTACGTAGGGCAGAAACTTGGAGACATCTGGGGCTACCGTATAGGAGGTCTCTTTGCGACGAATGCGGATGCAATGGCATACAAAGTGGATCAGAGTGCTGTCAATGATATGATCAACACGGAGATTGTGGATACCGGACTCCACGCCGGCGACCTCAAGTTCATTGACCTGGACGGAAACGGCAAGATTGAGCCTACGACTTCAGCCGATGATATAAAAGATATGGTCGTAATCGGGAATTCCCTTCCACGCTATAATTTCAGCGGAACGCTGACTCTCGGATGGAAGGGCGTGGACTTCTCCATGATGCTGCAGGGTATTGGGCGTCAGAATATGTATCCTAGTACCGAAGACTATGCTTTCTGGGGACCGTATTCCCGTCCTTACGTTTCATTCATTCCGAAGAATTTTATGAGCAGGGTATGGTCGGAGACCAATCCGAATGCATATTTCCCGAGGCCGAGGGGTTATGTCGCCCTCAAGACCAACAGGGAACTCGGAGCGGTAAACGACCGCTATCTTCAGAATGTGGGTTACTGCCGTCTGAAAAATCTCACCATAGGCTACACTCTTCCGGAAAAGTGGCTGGAAAAGATGCATATGACCAAATTCCGTATTTTCTTCTCTGGGGAGAACCTCGCTACGCTTACGGCGCTGAAGAGCAGGTACATTGACCCTGAGCAGGCGTCATCATCGCTCTCTTGGAAAAACGGAAGAGGAGCTGGAATGGTCTATCCGTACGCGAGAACATTCACTTTCGGACTTGACATAACACTTTAATTCGGGAGGGCAATGTATATGAAAAAATCAATGATAAAAGGAATTGTATCCGTCATTTTTGCATCAGCATTGTTGTGCTCCTGCGATCTTCTGGACCTCACACCAAAGGCAGCTGTGACGGTTAAGACATATTTCAAGAATGAATCGGAGTTGGAACTTTATGCAAACCGGTTCTACTATGACATTTTCCCTGGAGGAAGCGGAATATACAAGGAAATTGGCGACAATATGATTTGGATTCCGCTTGCAAGCGAGGTGAGTCTCACACGTACCGTTCCGGAAAAGGGCGGAGGCTGGTCTTTCGAAGCTCTCAGGCATATCAACTTCCTGCTTGAGAATATCGGCAATTGCCCTGATGCGGCAGCCGTGCGGAAATATACCGGTGTCGCCAAATTTTTCAGGGCGCACTACTATTTCAATATGGTGAAGCGTTTCGGTGACGTTCCGTGGCTTGACCATGTCCCGGGAACCGATGACCCGGACCTCTATAAAGCGCGGGATTCCCGCGACGTAGTGATGGGGAAGGTCATCGAAGACATTGATGAGGCAATCAGACTTTTCAAGAAAGAGAACAGTACGAAAGACCTCTATCACGTGACCTGGTGGACTGCTATGGCACTCAAAAGCCGCATCTGTCTGTTTGAGGGTACTTTCCGCAAATATCATGGCCTTGGGGATTCGGAAAAATGGCTCCGTCTCTGCGTGGAGTCGTCCGAAACGCTTATGAATGCCACACGCGGCTATTCTCTCTACACATCCGGCACGCAGCCATACCGCGACCTGTTTACATCCGACAACGCAAAATCCGTTGAGGTTATCCTTGCGAGGGATTATGACCAGTCTGCGTCTCTTCCGAATTATGTTTTGGGAACTTTCAACACTCCGGGCGAGGGGCGCTGCGGTTTTACCAAGAAATTCGTAAACAGCTATCTTATGGCGGACGGAACAAGGTTCACGGACAAGCCGGATTATGACAAGATTGAATTCGTCAATGAAGTCTCAGGACGAGATCCGCGTCTTGCCCAGACCATCAGAACGACCAAAGGATTGAATTTTTCCAACTGTATAACTGGTTATCAGCCACATAAATACATCGTTGAGGCGAACCTTGGCTCCAGCGCCGCTTCATACAATGATCTGCCGCTTTTCCGTATGGCGGAGGTTTATCTCAACTATGCAGAAGCGAAGGCTGAACTTGGGGAAATCACACAGGGAGACTTGGATATCTCGGTAAACAAGATCCGCGCACGGGCGAAGATGCCAAATTTGAACCTTATAGCGGCAAATGATTCTCCGGATCCATACCTGTCTTCTGCGGAGACCGGCTATACCAATGTCACCGGCGCCAACAAGGGCGTGATTCTCGAAATCCGCAGGGAAAGGAATATCGAACTCGTACTTGAGAGCCAGAACCGCTGGTGGGATTTGATGAGGTGGAAGGAAGGTGCCTGCATAGGACAGAAGATGGAGGGCCTCTACATCCCTGCCGACAAGATAGGAAAGGCTTATGACGTGAACGGCGACGGCAATGCTGACATCTGCGTCTATAGCGGCACTCAGCCTTCCGTGAAGGAAAACGTCACCTGGTTCAATCTCGACACGGACTACAAACTCTCAGAAAAAGGTTCCGGAAAAATAGTGTTCTTCTCTGATATCGTGAGAAAATGGAACGAGGAACGTGATTATTTCTATCCGATTCCTAAGGAAGACATAATCCTTACGGGCGGAAAAATCGAACAGAATAAAGGATGGTAAAAATCAATGTTTATGAAAAAGATATATAGAATATCGATATATGTCGTTGCAATGATGCTGACGCTTGCGTCGCTGCTGTCTTGCCGTTATGACCCTTTGGATTCATATTCGAGGGTGCCTCCCGACAGGACAGGAGAGTCCGGTGAAGACAAAGGTGGATTGGGCGGAGCCTTCGCATCAGGTTTCGGAACGCCGGAATCTCCATATATTATTGCGACGGCGCAGCATCTGGCAAATATGCCGCAGGGACTGTCTCCGGAAGAAATGGTCTATTTCAGACTTTCTGCGGACATAGATATGAAAGACATCCCTTGGGTTCCGCTCAACAATGCGGATCCATACAGCCTTTTTGTCGATTTTGACGGTGACGGACATGTCATCAAGAATCTCAACTGCAAAGGACAAAGCTATTCGAGCTTTTTCGGTATACTCTGCGGTGAGTGTCGCAATGTCGGGTTTATTGATGCCGCCATTTCCGGCTCCAATGCCTCCGGAATCATTGCGGGATATCTCGGCATCCGTGCCCCGAAGAGCAGCAACTACGTAGGAAGCATAAAGAACTGCTTTGTCAGCGGCTCGGTCAGCGGAAATCCTGCCGGAGGAATAGTCGGAATGTCCGGAACGGCATATTCCCCTTATTCCTGCCAGATTGACAATTGCTATTCGTCTGCCCGTGTCAGTGCATCTGGTCAGGGAGGCGGCATTGTCGGCAATATGCTGGATGGAGGAATTGTGACAAACGTATATGCTACTGGAAGAGTCTCCGCTGACAGAGCCTGCGGCGGTATAGCCGGTAATCTTGAGGGTGGTTCCTATCTGCAGAATGTGGTGGCCTGGAACAGTTCCGTTTCCGGGCCGAAAGACAATACAGGTCTTGTGAGCGGAACGAAAAAAGTCTATGACGGGGTCTGTACCTACGTAAGGACAATGTCGGAACTCGACAACCCTGATGGAAAGACTGACGCTGAACTTCGTGCTGTCGTCACCGGCTGGGGTGACCCGTGGGCAAAAGACGGCAGTGTGGCAAACGGCTATCCGACTTTCAATTGGCTTGCTTCTAGGGCAGATGTCGCAGAAGTTTGCGGACATGACAAAGTGGAAGATCCAGACGCACCGATAACTCCTGAAGAAATCAGCAAAGGCTCAGGAACGGAAAGCGACCCTTATCTTCTTTCCACTGCCGGACAACTGTTCAACCTCAAGTCTGTCCTGAAGAAGGGAGAGACTGTCTATGTCAAGCTCACGACAGATATAGATTTGAGAAAGCAGAATTGGACACCGCTCAACTGTGACGAGCCTTACGACCTCGGGATCCATTTTGATGGGGACGGTCATAAGATTCTCAATTTTGCCTGCTCCGGAGCCAAAATCTATGCGAGCTTCTTCGGGGTGCTTAACGGAGTCTGCGAAAATGTTGAGTTCGTTGACGCTAAAGTGCTCGGCATTGCAGGAAATTGCGGGCTTTTAGGAGGCTGGACAGGAACCAATGCCGGAATCAAGGCTCTTGTTTCCAATGTGAAGGCAAATGTGACGCTGACCAACGAAGCGGCCGGAGAAGCGCAGACTGGAGGCCTTGCCGGAGTGGCTGCAAACAGTGAATTCAGGAACTGCGACATTACTGTCAACGTCATATCTGACGTGGTTCACAACACGCAGAGGGCATCCTGCGGAGGAATTGTCGGCAAATCAAATGCAGGAGTCGTGATTTCCGGATGCAAAGTAGATGGCAGTGTCATCAATAACAAGGGCAAATACACAGGTGGTATTATCGGTTGGGAATCCGGCGGTGAAGTCAGCGTGACAGGATGCGTGGTGACCGCGACAGTGAGGGGAGAACTTGAGCGCATCGGCGGCATCATCGGGCATTTCCAGGGCGGAGCCTTGTCAGAATGTGAATTCAGCGGTAATCTGAGCTCCGCATCCAATCAAGTAGGAGGAATTGCAGGAATCTCCGCTGGTGTCGCGAGCATTAAGTCTTGCATGGTTTCCGGAGAAGTGGAAGGTGTGGAAAACTGTGGCGGCATTATCGGGAAAAATGAAAACAAACTGACTGTCGAAAATTGTCTTTTCTCCGGAAAGCTGAAAGGTCTCCAGAGGCTGGGTGGCATAGTCGGCGATTTGGGTTCATCTTCTTCTGTGAAGCATTGCTTCGTTTCAGGGGCTGTAGATGGCTGGGGCTGTATAGGTGGCGTCGTCGGAAGAGCCTGCAACGGTGGCTGGGCTGCAGCCGGCTCTGATTATGGGAACAGCATCGAGTCATGCATCGTCTGGCTCGACAATATAACTGCAACACGTCCTGCCTCAGACACAAATACAAAGGCAGGTTCAGGTGCGGTAGTCGGCTTTACTGCGACCAAGAATGTCCTGAAAGACTGCGTGCGCAAAAGTGGAATGAAATTGACTGCAGAGTTCTACAGCAATATTTATGATCAGGAAAATGCCGGTCCTTCTGCACCGCTGGTAATCTCTGAACCTTCCACGTCTGCGGATTACATCATTTTCCCATACCACGGAAAGGCGGCATCCGGCAGCAATGCCTCCGCTGTCGCCCAAAGCCTCGGTTGGAACGCATCCATTTGGGACTTCTCGAAACAAATTCCTTCACTTAAAAAATAATCATATATGAAAATTAAAACACACACAACAAGATATATTCTTTTCTCTCTCGTCATCCTGCTTGCAGGTGGAAGCTGTGCAAAATCGCAGGACAATTCTGCATTCGTGCCAAAGGACAGCAGTCCTTCCACTTCGCAGACAGAACTTCAGGGCAAGTGGACGGAGAACCTGGTCAGCGAAGGGCTGGTTTTCAAGTCTTTCCGTGGATATGATGATATTTCCGGTGCGGAGCAGATTGTTTCAGTACTTGATGTCGATCTCAATTCCGACAGGTATGAGGTCAAGTTCGACTATCACGACAGGGCGACGACTTCCGCGACTATGACAAAGCTCGGCGCCGTGGGAGTAGTGAATGGCGCATATGAGACTGAATCCTGTTATATAAAGGTGGACGGCATAGTCAAGTTCGCAATTCCGAATTCTTATATTATGGATACAAGGGTTCCGCAGTGGAAATCGGAGGCTGCTGTGTATACCGACGGGAAGCAGGACGTGAAGATCGATTTTACAGCAAAGGCCTGCAATCGGGACGTCGAAAAGACCCGAGCTGTCTACAATAAGAGAGAGGAAGCCAACATTCTGTCTTCTGCACCTATGCTCATTGACAATTACGAGACTGTCGGGGCCAATTTTGTTCCGGACGGCTTCTCTCAGTCGCAGCTTGAAACTCTCAACTATGAGGATCCTATTCGTCATCAGGGAGTGCGCCATCCAAGAACTGCAGTGGCACTTACGAAAGACAAACATTTCCTGATGATTGTCGTTGACGGACGGCGTCCTGGAATAGCCGAGGGTATGAATGCACGCGAACTCACCTTCTTCTTGAAGGAGAATTTCGATCCGCAGTATGCCCTGAATATGGATGGTGGCGGCTCATCAACTCTCTGTGTCAGCGGTTATGGCGACCCGGACACGCACGTCGTGAACTATCCTACAGACGGCGGCGGTTTCGACCATACTGGCGAAAGGTTGCTTGTCACCCATATATACGTTATGGATACGAAGAAATAGATAACCACGTGACTGTTCCGGAATTTCCGTTCCGGAACAGCATTAAAACCATATGATATTATGATAACAAGAAAAACTGAAACCATCGGGCGCTCAAGAGAATATACCAGCCCGGAAATCGTCGAACTGAACTTTTCTGTTGAAGTAGGCTTCTGTCAGTCGAAGTCGTCGCAACTGAAAGATTTCGAAGGAAACTGGATTTATCTTGAAGAATTCTAATCGTTTATGATTATGAGACGTTTTTCAGATATGTTTGCGCTCGCATCTGCGGTTGCGCTTTCTGTCATTTCCTGTGCAAAAGAAAGTGAAGACCACGTAAATGACGGGACGAAAAATAAAATCACCATAACAGCATCGCTTCCCGATGAACTCGTTACTAAAGTGAAGTTCGAGGCCGGAGAATCCGTCATCAAACCGTCATGGGAACAGACGGATGTGATCCGTATCATTTCCGAAACCGGCAAGTCTGAGACCTATAGCATCAAAGAAATTAACGGAAATACAGCGACTTTCGAGGGAAATGAACTCGAGGGAACCAGTTTTACCGCGATATATCCGGGAAATTATGAAACTGCGGAGGCTCTCGGGAATCGTTCATATACCGGTCAGGTTCAAAAGGGCAACGGCTCGACGGCGCATCTTCAGCTCAATGCGATGGCTGCCGGGCTGTCAGACATCAGCAACATTTCTTTTGCGGATGCAGGAGCCAAACTTAACGGGGCTGTAAAACTATATGTAAAATTGCCGGAAAATGTCACCAGACCGAAAGAAGTCAGCCTTTCCTCTGATTCGGATATTTTCTTCACTGACAATGCCGGCTCGGCAAAGAGCAGCTCGCTCGGCCTTTCGTTGGAGAATGTGGATATCTCGGCGGACCACATATTTACGGCGTATCTGATGTCGTCATGGAAGGAGGCTTCCATCAAGGCCGGTACGAAACTGACGCTGACGGTCAAAGCTGAGGGAGTTTCAATCAAAAAGTCTTTCACTGTCAAGAAAAGCGTAAATCTCGCTGGCGGTCACTTGAACACAATTCAGCTCAATGCCGAAAATTGGAGCACAGTCCTTGAAGGTGCAGGCACCGAATCTGACCCTTACAGGCTCAGCACTACCAGGGACCTTCTCGCGATGAAACCGGCGCTCGTAAAAGGTCAGATGACATATTTCAAGCTGATGAACGATATCGACATGTCCTCAATCGAAAACTGGGATCCGCTTAATCCGGACGGTCCATACGACCTTGGAATTGATTTTGACGGAGGCGGACATTCCCTCAAGAATCTCAAGTCTAAGGGAAAGCATTATTCAAGTTTCTTCGGTGTGCTTTATGGGAAATGCCATAATGTGAAATTTGTCGATGCGGAGATTGAAGCGGTTGGAAACAACAGTGGCTCCGGCGTTATTGGCGGTTACATAGGGACAGCAGGGAAGCCTGGTTATGTTTCTGATGTGACGGTAAGCGGATCTGTCACGAACAATGCTGCGGGACAGCCGGTAGGCGGCTTATGCGGTACGGCAAAAGAGGCGCAGATAGAAAACTGTAAGACCTCTGGTTTGACTGTGATAAACAATGTCAAGAGCTCGTCTGTGGGCGGTTTGTGCGGTATTATGTACGGGGCTACAGTTCGGGGATGCGAGGCTGATGTAAAAGTTGTAAACAACTTTGCTGATGGCACCGCGGCAGGGAGAACAGCTGCAGGAGGTGTGGCTGGAAGAACCACTGCAGTAAATGAGAAGGGAGAGATAATTATTGATACTAAAAATATAATCTCACGATGTGTTGTCAGAGGCACTGTTGAGATTACTAAAGGAACCTCTAATACTTACACAGGCGGTATTGTTGGTTATGAAGTTGCGGTTGGAGCACAGATTACGGATTGTGTGGTCTATGCGACGGTCAAGAGTGCGGGAGAAAGAGTCGGCGGAATCGTCGGACACTATCAGGGAGGCACATTGTCAGGCTGCAAGTTCTACGGCGAAGTCAATGCCGCAACCCAATTTGCAGGAGGCATCGCAGGTATTACTTCATCTGAATCGAACATTGAAAAATGCCTTTCTTCCGGGAAGATAGTGTGTGGGACTAGTGTAGGTGGAATTGTCGGAAAAAATGAAAATTCATTGACTATTAAATGTTGTGAGTCTTCGTCCGAGATTGCGATAAATGTTAACAATGTATCCGGTGTCGGCGGTATCCTTGGAGTTGCAGTCAATGGTAAGGCTGTCAATGTTGAGGACTGCATTTTTTCTGGGCGCGTGAATGTCCCTACCGGTCAGAGAGTCGGCGGTATTGTCGGAGATTTGGGAACTGGCTCGTCTGTAAGAAGGTGTTATGTTTCCGGGAACATAACAGGTTGGGCAGGTGTCGGCGGAATCGTTGGCAGAGCCGGCGGTCTTGTTTGGAACGCAAACGGTAATGGCTATGACAATACGATCGAGTCCTGCATCGCGTGGTTTGACAATATCACCGCAACCCGCGGTGATGATAATGGCGGAAGTTCAGGAATGATAGTCGGCTATACAGGAACGAAAAATACTTTGAAAAACTGCTGGAGAAAACCGACGGCGACCCTGACTGCCAAGTATTGCAGTGAGGTATATGACCAGGAAGACGCTGACGCGACAACTCCATTGGTAATAAACGCAGTTCCTTCGAAATATACCTACATCTACCCATACCACGGCAAAGCAGCCGAAGCCTCAGCCACCGCCACAAGCCTGGCTCAGTCGCTTGGCTGGAATGCCGATATCTGGGACTTCTCCGGTTCTGAACCGAAGTTGAAATAACGGGCACGTCCTGTATGACAATATGCCGCTGCGGGTCGCAAAGCCCGTGGCGGCTATTGTGTGTGTCGGGCATGACACTAACCTAACTGG
>ENA-ORRL01000623-ORRL01000623.1-human-gut-metagenome-genome-assembly--contig:-NODE-623-length-35775-cov-10.265901_pt1 | contig 35775 bp, 29 predicted proteins | sample MGYA00242175_ERZ509134 | MGnify/ENA primary metagenome ERZ509134 (study PRJEB26280, sample SAMEA2338660) | human gut metagenome | biome: human gut; feature: human-associated habitat; material: faeces... | reverse complement strand
TTTGCACGAAGTGGACGCTGGGAGCCGCAACTCGTATGCTGGCGAGCGAAGCGAGACTGAGAGGTTTAATCATATCTCAATGCTTCAATGGGATTCAGCCTTGCGGCGCGCTTGGCGGGCAGGTAGCCGAACAGTACACCGATGCCCACCGAGATGCCAAAGGCCACCAGCACTGAGGTCATGGAGGGGGCCACCGTCAGTTCCATATCCGACACCAGCAGCGGAAGCACCCGGTTGGCCAGAGCGCTGAACAGATAGCCCAGTGCAATGCCAAGCAGCCCGCCCAGTGCGGAGGTGGTGGCCGCCTCAGTGACGAACAGGGCAAGAATGCTGCGTTCCTTGGCACCCAGCGCCTTGCGAATGCCGATTTCCCGGGTGCGCTCGGTGACGGACACCATCATAATGTTCATAATGCCGATGCCGCCCACCAGCAGGGAGATGGCTGCAATGGCGGTCAGGATCGCCACCACCATGTTGATCATGCTGGTCATGGTCTCCAGCATCTCGCTCAGGCTGGTGATGAAATAGCCGTCCTCCGCGTGGAGGATGGATTCGATCCCTGCTACCAGAAGATTCTTGCCCTCATCGGCAAGTTCATCGCTCACCAGAACCACGCCGTAGGAGCTGGCGCTGGTCTTACTGATGCGCTGGGCGGTGGTATAGGGCACAAAGATCATGTCATCGTCGGTGCCCTCCTGATCGGCCGTACTGCTGACATTGGCTTCCAACACGCCCACGATGGTAAATCTCTCACTGCCGATCTTGATGGTCTGGCCGATGGCGTTGCCGCCGTAGGCCGCACGGGCAATGTAATCGCCCACCACGCAGACCTTTTTATTGTCTGTGATGTCCACATAGGTCAGGCCCCGGCCCTGGGCCAGCGTGCGCCCCATCATATCCAGGTAGGTCTCACTCACACCCTTGACGCTCGTATAGCCATAGGTGGTGGTATCCACCTTCACGGTGCTGTCCAGCGTGGTGGTGGGCGACATGCCGGTGAACACCTCCGGGTGGCTGTCCACGATATCGTACAGCTGCTGCACGGTCACGGTGCGGGAGCCGCGGCCCGTGATCTGGACGCTGAGGACATTGGTCCCCATCTCAGAAAAGCTGTCCTTGATGCTCTGGGTCATGCCATTGCCCAAGCCCACGATGACGATGACCGCCGTGACACCGATGATGATACCCAGCATGGTCAGAACCGTGCGGAACTTGTTGCTCCAGATATTCTTGACTGCTTCGCGGAAGGTCTCGTAGATCATGCGTCCCCCTCCTGTTCTGCCGGTTCTAAGTTCAGTGTCGGCTGAACGATGGCCTCCGGTGCCCAGGCATCGCCGTCGTAGACCACGCGGCCATCCTCCAGCCGGATGATGCGCTGGGCCTGCACGGCAATGGAGTTGTCGTGGGTGATGAGCACCACGGTGTTGCCCTGCCGGTGGAGCTGCTGCAGCATTCCCAGCACCTCGCGGCCGGTGTGGCTGTCCAGCGCGCCGGTGGGCTCGTCGGCCAGAATGACCGCCGGATTCCCGGCCAGCGCCCGGGCAATGGAGACGCGCTGCTGCTGGCCGCCGGAAAGCTGGCTGGGCTTGTTTTTCAGCTTATCGCCCAGCCCCACCTGCTCCAGTGCCTCGCGGGCCCGGCGGCGGCGCTCTGCGCGGGGCACGCCCGCATAGATCAGCGGCACCTCCACGTTTTCCAGCAGATTCAATTTGGGCAGCAGGTTATACTGCTGAAAGATGAAGCCCAGCATCTCGTTGCGCACCTCGGCCTGCTCATTGCCGGACATGTTGCCCACCTCCCGGCCATTGAGCCGGTAGCTGCCCGCTGTGGGCACATCCAGGCAGCCAATGATGTTCATGCAGGTGGATTTACCGGAGCCGGACTGGCCCACGATGGCCACGAACTCGCCCTTTTCAATTTTCATGCTGATGTGGTCGGCGGCTTTTACCGTGGTGTCACCCATCCGGTAATATTTGCACACATCCTCAAATTCGATCAGAGCGCTCATTGCGGGCCACCTCCCGGTGCGCCGCCGCTCGGGCCGCCGCTTCCACCGCCGCCCTGACCGGGCCCGCCGACCACCATCATCTCCTCCATCTGTCCGTCAGCGCTGACAGAGGCGGTGCTGCTGGCGGTGTAGGCCACGGTGTCGCCTTCCTGCAGGCCGCTTGTTACGGCGATGTAATCATCATCGCTGGTGCCGGTGGTCACCTTGACATAGACATAGCCCTCCGGGGCGGTCATGCTGGGGTCGGCGTTGGCAGCGCTGGGGGAATCCTTGGTCACCAGCACATAATTGCCCCGCACCACAGCAGCATTTGGGATGGAAAGCACGTTCTCGGCGCTGGCCGTCGTGATCTCGGCGGTGGCATTCATGCCGGGCAGCAGGTCGCCGGTATCGTCGATGCGGATGGTGACAGGATAGGTGGTGGTGCCGCCTGCCGTGGTGCCCGCCTTGGACACGCTGGTGACCACGCCGGTAAAGGTGCGGTCAGAGATGGCATCCGCGGTAATGGTCACACTCTGCCCCTCCTTGATGGAGAGGATCTCCAGTTCGTCCACATTCACCGTCATCTGCAGATAGCTCAGGTCGTAGATGGTGCACAGGCTGGTGCTGCCCGCGGTATTGCTCACGGTGTCGCCCGCCTTGACCTCCTTGGAGATAACCGTGCCGCTGATGGGTGAGGTGATGGTATAGTTGTTCAGCTGATCCTCGGTGTCCTCCATGGACATCTGGGCACTGCGCAGGTTATCGGAGGCGTTCTGCACCTGCTTGGTCAGCTCCCTGCCGGAGATCCTGACCAGCGCGGTATCGGCACTGACAGAGGAGCCCTCTTTCACGCAGAGGGCGGTCACGGTGCCGCCGGTGGAGGCGGTGATGGTCTGCTCGTTCTGGTAGCTGAATTTTGCCGATGCCAGTGCGCTGACCCCGTTGATGCTGGCCGTTGCGGCCTGCGCGGTGGTCAGGCTGCCGGTGTTGTTCACCGCAATGGTCACGGTGCGCACCAGCAGGTTCCCGCTGCTCAGGGCATCCGCACCGGAGACAGAGCGCACGGTGCCGGAGACGGCCTCAAAGGTGCCGTCCAGCGTGACCTGTGCGGCCTGCCCCACAGTAAAGTTCGCCGCATCTGCTGCCGGGAATTCCAGCGTCAGCAGCAGGGTGGAGGCATCCCGCACAGTGGCCACCTCCTGCCCGGCGGTGACCACATCGCCCACCGCCACCTTGTAGGAAGCCAGCGTGCCGCCGATGGTGCTGCGGACGTATTGGGCATCCACGGTATCCTCGTAATTGCGCTGGGCCTGATCCAGCGAGAGCTGGGCCTTTTCCACGCTGTTGGCGGCGTTGGAACTGTCGATGGTGTAGAGCACCGTTCCCTCTTCAATGGTGTCCCCCACCGCAAAATCGGCGGTGAGCACAGTGCCGGACACCAGCGCATTGACGGTGTAGGTGTTGGCGGCGGCAATGGTGCCGGAGCCGCTGAACACATTGGTGATATTCCGGCGCTCCACCGCGCTTTCCAGATAGGCGGTATCTACGCCTGCCGGTTTTGCGCCCTTCCCGGGCAGCAGGAACGCACCGGCCACTGCGGCTGCGCAGGCGGCAGCGGCAATTCGCTTCCAGTTGCGCCTTACAAAAGGTCTCCAGCCCTTCGGTCTTTGTTCTGCAGGCACTTCCAGCGCCAGATTGAATTCCTGGTCGCTCTGCTCCTGCGGCGTTTGTTTCTTTTTTCGCAGCATTGGTTGCCCCTCCCTGATGTTATGGCCGGGTGCAAAGCCGCACCCGCCCTTCTTCCAACAGTATAGCGGGCCTTTCTTAACATTCGCCGGAGATATTTCTTAAGACTTGCTTAAGTTCGGTGGAAAAAGTGTAAAAAAAAAAACCTCCCCGTCATCGCATTGCAATGCCGCCTCCCCCGAAGGGAGAGGCTATGCAGGCTCTATCCGAGGTGCTGCATTGGCTCCCCCTTCGGGGGAGCTGGCAAAGCCGTAGGCTTTGACTGAGAGGGTTGTCTTATTCTACCGGAAACAGCAGCGTCATGGTGAACTGCTCATTCTCCTGTTCGATCTTGCAGTCTGCGTGCATCTTATCCATCATGGTCTCGATGCTGGTCAGGCCCACCTTGGTGCTTTCCACTGCCGGGGGCGCGGGCAGGACATGGTTGCGGAACACAAGGCCCGCCCTCCCCTCCTGCCGCAGGAACCGCACCTCGATGGGCCGGGCCGGGTCGGCGTACTTGATCAGGTTGGAGCCGATGTTATCCAGAATGCGCCGGATGTACTGCGCCCGCACGGTCAGGAGCACATCCTCGCTGCCCAGCTCCAGCGCACAGGCAAAGCCGCGCTGCTGCAGCATCTCCACCATCTCGGCCAGCGGCTCCTCAAAGACCTGGGAGAAGCGGGCCGGGGCATCCAGCTGCACCACGGTGTCCCGGGTGACCAGCGCGTATTCGAACAGATTGTCGGACAGCTGCTTGATCTGCCGGGCCTTGCCGTCGATCTTTGCCAGATATTCATCCTGCTGGGCCTCGGTCTCGTATTTGTGGTGACGCAGGATCTCGGTATAGAGCAGCAGGGTGGTCAGCGGGGTGCGCAGGTCGTGGGACATCTCAGTGATCAGGCTCTTGACCTTGGCGGCAGCCTGAGCCTCCTCGGCCTGCTGCTGGCGCAGGGTCAGACGCAGACCATCCAGACTGGTGGCCAGCAGGGCCAGCTCATCGTCTCCCTGGATCGTGATGGAGTGGTCAAGGTCGCCGCCCTCCATGGCCTGGATCTCCCCGCTGAGCAGGAGGATATAGCGGATGATCTTCCGGCTGCTCAGGAAGAAAAACAGCGGGAAAAGGGCAAAGCTGACAAGCAGCAGGATCTCGCACCCCTTGCCGTAATAGGCATCCACGCCGTTGTAATAGAACATGGCGGTGGTCTCTTTGTCCGAAAAGGTGAGCGAGTACATCGGAAGCCCGTGCTCGGCCGGAACCACTTCGGTCACGTTTTCCCGCCCCTCGTAGACCGGAGCGACCAGCGGATAGGAGGAATAGAGCATCCGGGAGCGGTCGTAGATGATGAACATCGTGCTGCCGTTCCGCACAGACCAGTCGTCCAGCTTGTCGATATCCCGGCTGGAAAGGCCGCGCCGGTCGATATAGCTCTGCAGCTCCTGCACCTGCTTTTCCACGGCCTTCTGCTGTGTTTCCGGCTGGTCAAAATAAAGCCACAGGGCTTTATTCAGCACGACCTGCATTCCCACCAGAAACACAGCACTTGCCAGTGCTGAGAACAGGATCATCAGCATCAGCTTGCCGGAAAGTCCCAGCTTTTTACGCATGATCCTTCTCCTCCCCGGGCACAAAGCGGTACCCTTTCCCCCACATGGTCTGCAGACGGGCGGGGTTTTGCGGGTCTTTTTCGATCTTCATCCGCAGATTGCGGATATGTACCATCACGGTGCCGTTGGAGGTGTAGAAATAAGGCTCCTGCCACACATCCTCGTAGATCACCTGCACCGGGAAGATGCGCTGGGGGCTCTGCATGAGCAGCCGCAGAATCTTGTACTCCGTCTCGGTCAGGTCGATCTCCTCCCCATCCACCCAGACGCGGTTGCAGTCCAGCGCCAGCTTCACACCGTGGATGCACAGGGTCAGGTTTTCGGCCCGGGCCGGGGCCTGCCCCTTGCCCTGATAGACGCAGTACCGCCGCAGCAATGCCTTGACCCGGGCGCTGAGCTCCGCAAAGGAAAAGGGCTTGGGCAGGTAATCGTCCCCGCCCGCGGTCAGGCCCAGCAGCTTATCGGACTCCTGTGATTTTGCCGTGAGGAACAGGATCGGCACTGTGGAGAGCTTGCGCAGCTCCTCGCAGACGCGCAGGCCGCTCATGCCCGGCATCATAATATCCAGAATCACCAGATCGACCTCCGGGCGGAACACCTCCAGTGCCCGGGTGCCGTTTTCAGCTTCGATGATATGGTATCCCTCGCCGGAAAGCAGGATGCGCACGCCGTCCCGGATATCCGGATCGTCCTCCGCAATCAGAATGGTCTGCTCTGCCATGGTCTTCTCCCCTTTTTGTCATTCTCGGTTCTAGTATAACAGCAGTTTCCTGCATTTTCCATGAAATTTTTCTAAGGATTTCTTAAGAAAGCGCCGCTTCCGGTCAGCCCCTGCTGCGGGGACAGAAAAAAGGCATCCCCGCACTTCACAGAACGAGGATGCCTTTCTCAAAACGGTTTTCTGCCCCAAAGCGCCCGCTCCGGCGTGGAGCCGGGCCGGGTCTCCGGCGCAGAGGCTTACATTGCAAACTGGACGGCGCAGAAGGCTGCATAGATGCAGAGCAGCAGCACGCCCTGCCAGCGGGAGAGCCTGCCCTTGAGCAGAGCGGGCACGGTCAGGAGGATCATGACCGCGAACATCACGGGCAGATCCATGACCAGAGAGGAATTGATGCCCATGATGGTGGAGTTCTGCGGGATGCTGAAGGGCGACACCGTGATGGACATGCCGCTGACCAGCACCAGATTGAACACGTTGGCACCAATGACATTGCCCAGCGAGAGGGAGCCGTGTCCCTTTGCCAGCGAGGTGATCGCCGTGACCAGCTCAGGCAGAGAGGTGCCCAGCGCCACAAAGGTCAGGGCAATGACGGATTCCGGCACGCCCAGCGCCTGCGCGATCAGGGTGCCGTTGTCCACCAGCAGGTTTGCGCCCACAGCGATCAGGGCTGCGCCGAGGATGAGCAGGCCGATCTCCTTGGCAAAGGACATTTCCTTTTCCGGCTCGTCCTCATCGTCTTCCGGGGCGGGGGCGTTTTTCATAGCCAGCACATTGCAGACCATGTACGCCACGAACATTGCCAGCAGCACAATGCCGATGGGGCGGCTGAAGTAGCCGGTGGTGTAGGCCACGCCCGCATACAGGGCCGCTGCCACAAAGAAGAACAGCACCGGCACCCGCAGGCTCTTGGGGTCCACCTTGCCCGGGCGGACCGCAATGGTGATGGCCGCGATCAGGGCCGCGTTGCAGATGACCGAGCCAATGGCGTTGCCATAGGCGATCTCGCCGTGGCCGGTCATGGCCGAGGTGGTGGAGACCATGACCTCAGGCAGGGTGGTGCCGATGGACACCACCGTGGCACCGATGAGCAGCTCCGGCACCTTGAAGCGGCGGGCGATGCCGGTTGCACCGTCCACGAACCAGTCGCCGCCCTTGATGAGGCAGAGCAGGCCCACGATAAACAATAATACAGGGATCAACATATAAAATCTCTCCTTTTTAATCCATAGAGTATTATACCTGTTTCCCCTGCAAAACGCAAGCAAAATCGTGTATTTTTACCCAGCCTTCTCCACCTTTTTGGCGTTGGGGTAGATGCGCTCCATCCGGGCATTGTCAAAATGCTCATCCAGCAGCACATCCACCGCATTGGCCGGAGCCGCGCCGCTGGTGCGGGCATCGTAGCGGGCCAGTGCCAACGCACTGGTCACAAGGTTCACGGCCATGAACACAGCCATCAGAGCGGTCATCCAGGGGCGGATCCTGCGCTTGACCGCCTTCATCCCCTTTGCCACCAGTGGGTAGCCATAGCGGATCCAGGTCACGGCCGCAATGCCCCAGAAGAAGCAGTACAGCAGGTTGATGCGCCCGCCCAGATTGAACTTGAAACCGCTGTAATCCCAGAACACGGTGCCAAACAGCAGCTCTGTCACGGCGCTGCACACATACTCATACGCACCGCCCAGGATCACACCGAACCAGAAGATGCGGCTCTCGCTCTTCTGTTCGCCGCCCCGCAGCAGGATGGCGGCCAGCACCAGCGCCAGCCCCCACACCACGCTGAACGGGCCCCAGACCAGGCTGGAACGGCTCATCCAGACCCCGGCGGTGATGCGGCAGAAGATGGTCTCCACCACATCCCCGAGGAAAGCCCCGATGACAAAGAGCCAGAGCAGGTCGGCAAGGGAGAGCTGCTTTTCGGCACTGGTGGTAGGCTCCGGACGGGCCGCAGCAGGGTACGCCCGCTGGATCCGCTTTTCCACGCTGGCGGTAATTTTCTGCCGCAGCCTCTCCGAGCCCCTGCCCAGCTCCCGATTCAACTGCTCGAGCCGTGGGTGGCGGTTCGCATACCGGCTGACCACCACCATGGCAGAGATCTGGTCAAGGACGGCCAGCGCCATGCCGACCCACACCACAGCGTGGAACAGCAGCGGCGGCAGGTGGGCGCAGAGCCGGAACAACAGGTCGTTGCCCCAGCGGACTGCCGCCATGCCCAGCAGACCCCACAGCAGGGAGTATTGCAGGCAGACATAGCCGTCCAGATTGAACTTTTTATCGGAGTAGTCCCACCAGCGGCGGTGGTGGATCCGTTCCAGCAGCTTGGCGGTCAGCCACTCCACCACCGTGGCATAGATCATGCTGCCGAAGAACAGTGCCGCCAGGCTGGTGCGCTGGTCGTTCAGACCGATGGTGATGAGCACCCCTGCCGTGCCGTACACAAAGCAGAAGGGGCCGGAGGCCACACCGCGGTTGGTGAACCGGCGGCCCTTTGCGGTTGCAACAACGGTCTCGCCTACCCAGCCCAAAAAGGAATATACCAGATAAATTACACAAAAAGTATAGAGATTCAGGTTCATAGCGCTCCTTTCCCGGAACAAAAAGGGGCCGGGAAGCGGCGTTCCCGACCCTCTTTGTTCCGTTTACGAATTACAGCTGGCTCTTATACAGTGCCTCGATCTCCTCCACGCTGGTATCGCGGGGGTTGCCGGGGCGGCAGGCATCTGCAAAAGCAGACTCGGCCAGGAAGTGGATGTCCTCTTCCTTCAGGATGCCCTGCAGGTTTGCGGGGATGCCCACATCCGCGCTCAGCTGCTTGACAGCGGCGATGGTGGCATCGGCGGCCTCGGCATCGTTCATCTCGTCAATGCCCTTCACGCCCATGGCCTTGCCGACCGCGCGGTAGCGCTCCCCGGCAACGGTCTTGTTGTACTCCAGACCCACCGGCAGCAGGATGGCGCAGGCCACGCCGTGGGGGGTATCATACAGAGCGGACAGGCCGTGTGCCATGGAGTGGACGATGCCCAGACCAACATTGGAGAAGCCCATACCGGCAATGTACTGGCCCAGAGCCATGCCCTCGCGGCCCTCCGGGGTGTTCTGCACGGCACCGCGCAGGTTCTCGCTGATGAGCTTGATGGCTTCCAGATGGAACATATCGGAGATGGTGCAGTGACCCTTGGTGATATAGCCCTCGATGGCGTGGGTCAGAGCATCCATACCGGTGGCGGCGGTCAAGCCCTTGGGCATGGAGGACATCATATCGGGATCGACCACAGCGATTTCGGGGATATCGTTGGTGTCCACGCAGACGAACTTGCGCTTCTTCTCCACATCGGTGATGACGTAGTTGATGGTGACCTCAGCCGCAGTACCGGCGGTGGTGGGCACAGCAATGGTGAACACAGCGTGCTTCTTGGTGGGAGCCACGCCTTCCAGAGAGCGCACATCCGCGAACTCGGGGTTGTTGATGATGATGCCGATGGCCTTTGCGGTATCCATGGAGGAGCCGCCGCCGATGGTCACGATGCAGTCTGCCTCAGCAGCCTTGAAGGCTGCCACGCCGTCCTGCACGTTGGCGATGGTGGGGTTGGGCTTGATCTCGCTGTAAACAGCGTAGGCGAAGTTTGCAGCATCCAGCAGGTCGGTGACTTTTTTGGTCACGCCGAACTTGATCAGATCGGGGTCAGAGCAGACAAAAGCCTTCTTGTAGCCGCGGGCGGTCAGCTCGGGAACGATGTTCTCAATGGCACCGTGGCCATGGTAGGAAATGGTGTTCAGAACAATGCGGTCAGCCATAATTATTTTCCTCCAAATCATTCTGCCCGCCTGCCAGCGGGCTCTCTCTGCTGTTAAGGATACCACATTGTTAAACAATATTCAATGTACTTTTCTTTTGATTTCTATGAATTTTTTACACTTTCCAGCAAAAGAAAACGCTGTACCACTCCCTCAGTCTCGCATTCGCTCGACAGCTCCCTCTCGGAGGGAGCCTTAACGCGGCGGCCAACGCAAAAGCCTCCCCTCTGAGAGGGAGGTGGCATCGCATCAGCGATGCCGGAAGGAGTGATACAGCGTTTTTATCGTTTCATTTACCACAGCCGGATGACCTTGATGACTCCCTCGGCCTTATCGCGGGCCAGCTCAAGGTGATGCTGCAGCGCATCGGCGGCGGTGTTCCAGTTGTCGCTCAGGGCGGCATTCAGAATTTCCAGATGCTCCTCACAGGTCTGATCCTGATTGATCATGCTCACCTTGCCGGTCATAATGCGGAAACGGGTGTTCAGGCCGGTGATGCGGTCATAGCCAGAGCGCAGATATTTGTTGGGCAGGCTGCTCATCAGCAGCTCGTGGAAATCATCGTCGGATTTGCAGAAGTCGTCGATCCGCTCGGGGTGGTGCATCAGCTCAGTGTAGGCCTCCAGCTGCTCCCGGGGGATCAGGTTGCCGTAGGTGCGCAGGGCGTAAGGCTCCACCAGCAGGCGCATCTCGAACATGCTGTGCACGTCCTCTTCGGTAATGCCGGAGACCATCAGCCCCTTTTTGGGCAGGATGGTGATCAGCCCCTCCTGCTCCAAGCGGCCCAGCGCGTCACGCATGGGGGTGCGGCTGATGTTGCCCATCTCAGCGCAGAGCTTCTGCTCGTTCAGAAATTCGTTGGGGCGGTACTCGCAGTTCAGAATCTTCGTTTTCAGGTACTGGTAAGCCTGCAGCTTCAGGCTGGTCTTTGACTGGGAATCCATCTCTTTCATTGTTCTATCTCCTAGTTCGCAAGCAGGACCATTCAGGCAGCAATCAGTCGCCCGCCGGACAGCTTGTATCCCTTAAATAATCCAAGTAATCATTAATATTATTATCACATATCTGGACAATGTTTACAAGGCTTTTTTGAAAACTTTGGGAGCTTTTCCGTTTTGAACAGATATCATGCATTATTTTGCTATAAATTGAACAGTTTTTTTGTGCTTGTCGCCAGTGTTTCGTTCTTGTTTTGCATCAAAGGATAAATTGTGGTACACTTGACCCAGAAAGGAAGGCTGATACCATGGCAGGTCGCGGGGGGTACAACACCAAAACCCGGCAATTGATCCTGGATTATCTCATCAACAACCGCCAGCACGCGGTCAGTGCATCCAACATTCTGGAACATCTGGAGGCAGAGGGGGCCAGCCCCAATCCCACCACGGTGTACCGGTATCTGGACAAGCTGGCAGGCGAGCAGCGCATTATGAAATATGTGGCCGATAAGGGCGAAAAGGCCGTGTTCCAGTATGTGGACGAGGGCCGCCACTGCCGCGAGCACCTGCACCTGAAGTGCGTGCAGTGCGGGCGCATCTATCACCTGGACTGCCACTTTATGGATGAGGTGCGTGCCCATCTGATGGCGGAGCACGGCTTCACCCTGCAGTGCGAGGGCAGCGTTTTGTACGGATTGTGCCGCAGCTGCGCACAAAACAGCCCCCATCCGGGGCAGACCGCACAAAAATGCGAACACTGTGTTGACACGAACAAAGAGCCGTGATACAATGCAGGCAGGAAAAGCGTTGATCGGGAAAAGTAAGTGCTCAAGGTTCTTTTGCAGCGAGTGCGGGCCGGTGGAAGCCGCACAGAGAATGAGCCCCGAACGAACCCCCGTGAGCTTCCCCCTGAACCTGCTTCGGGCAGTTAGTAGGGGCCGACGGCAGCCGCTCGTTATCGCGGCAGTGCTTTCAACGGGGAGAGTACACAAAAGTGACTGGTGTGTTCGCGCACCGGTAATTTAGGTGGCACCACGGATACGGCAGCATTCGTCCTAGCAATGGGATGAAGGCTGCCGTATTTTTTATTTGCAAAAACCTCTCAGTCACCGGGAAACTTGCCTCTCCTATCAGGAGAGGTGGCAATGCGAAGCATTGACGGAGAGGTTTAGAGAGAGGGGTAAGAAATATGTGTTGTGTTATGGGTTACACGGGGCACGACCTGAGTGCCGCCAAATTCAAGGAGTATCTGCTGCGCACCGTGATGCGCGGGCCGGACGACCAGCGTGTGGTGGAAGGGCCTTTTGGTCTGATGGGCTTTGGCCGCCTTGCCATCATGGGCCTGACCCCGGAGGGGATGCAGCCCTTCTACCGCGGTGCCGACTGCGTGGTCTGCAACGGTGAGCTCTACGGCTTCCGCTTTGAGAAGGAGATCCTGAAGCGCCGGGGCTACAAGTTTGCCTCCGACTGCGACTGCGAGATCCTGCTGCCGCTGTATTACGAGTACGGTCTGGATATGTTCCGCCACATGGACTCCGAGTTCGCGCTTATTCTGTATGATTCCCGCAAGGACCGGCTGATTGCAGCCCGCGACCCCATCGGCATCCGTCCGCTGTTCTACGGCTATTCCAAGTCCAGCCACCAGATTGCCTTTGCCTCCGAGATGCAGAACCTGATCGGCTGGTGCGACGACATCCGCCCCTTCCCCATCGGAAGCTACTACTGCGATGGCCGCTTTGTCCGCTATGAGGACATTGCCGACGTGCCCGCCCCCATGGAGGATGACATGGAGACCACCCTGCGGAACATCCGCGAAAAGCTGATCGCAGGCGTGGAAAAGCGTCTGGATGCCGATGCCCCTGTGGGCTTCCTGCTCTCAGGCGGTCTGGATTCCTCGCTGGTCTGCTCCATTGCAGCCAAGAAGCTGGGCAAGCCCATCCGCACCTTTGCCGTCGGCATGGACACCGATGCCATCGACCTGAAATATGCCCGCCAGACCGCCGATTATCTGGGCAGCGAACACCATGAGATCATCATCAACCGGGACATGGTCATCCAGAGCCTGGAGGAGGTCATCCGACTGCTGGGCACCTGGGATATCACCACCATCCGCGCCAGCATGGGCATGTACCTGCTCTGCAAGGCCATCCACGAGCAGACCGATGTGCGCGTGCTGCTGACCGGCGAGATCTCCGATGAGCTGTTCGGCTACAAGTACACCGACTACGCCCCCACCGCCGATGCCTTCCAGCAGGAGAGCCAGAAGCGCATCCGGGAGCTGTACATGTACGATGTCCTCCGGGCCGACCGCTGCATCTCCGCCAACAGCATTGAGGCCCGCGTGCCCTTTGGCGATCTGGATTTTGTGCGCTACGTCATGGCCATTGATCCCGAAAAGAAGCTGAACAGCTACGGCAAGGGCAAGTACCTGCTGCGCAAGGCCTTTGAGGGCGACTGGCTGCCCCCGGAGATCCTCTGGCGCGAAAAGGCCGCCTTCTCCGATGCCGTGGGCCACAGCATGGTGGACGACATCAAGGAGTACGCCGAGAGCCTGTACACCGATGAGGAGTTCCAGCTCCGCCGGGCAAACTACTCGGCCCACTGTATGCCCTTTACCAAGGAGAGCCTGTTCTACCGCGAGATCTTCGAGAAATACTACCACGACCAGAGCCGCACCATCGTGGGCTTCTGGATGCCGAACAAGGCATGGCCCGGCTGCAACGTCAACGATCCTTCTGCCCGTGTGCTGGCAAACTACGGTGCTTCCGGCGTATAAGACCCCCCAAAAAGCTGAAAAAGGCTGTGTGCCCACCGGGCACACAGCCTTTTTGTTTACTCCAGATTCAGTTTATTTTTCATCAGCCACCGGGTCAGGAAGAAGTATGCCGCCGCAATGGCTGCAGTCACGGCAAAGCAGAACAGATAGCCAACGTCTGTTCCAAGTGCCGCCGTCAGCCAGCGCATCGGGGTCACTCCATAGCTCACACCGGTCACGTTCACATCCACGACCCGGTACGCGACATCCACGATCATACTCACATCATTCGTGCCCAGCAGCTTATCGAGCTGGGTCTCCACGATGTTCAGGCCGATAAACGCGAGGATCCCGGCCACCATCACATGCTTGGGGAATTGATGGGCGATCATACAGGCAGCGTAAACGCAGAGGATGAGGCTTGCCAGCCGGGCCAGATTGATGAGGATGGTCCAGAACGTCACCAGCCAGAACTTCGCGCCCAGTTCCCCATACAGCATCCCCCACAGCTGCTTCCAGCTTTCCCAGTCCACCATGCCGAAGGTCTCCGGGTCGAACACGCCGACAGCAACCATGACCGTGATGCAGACGATGCCCACCAGGCCACTGCACAGCACCCAGACCATGCTGGTGATGAGCTTGGAGAGGATGAGCTGGGTCTCGGTCACGGGCAGGGTGTGCATCAAGTAGCCTTCACGCCCCAGCAGATTTTTATAAAAGCGCTGGATGGTGTTCACGAAGCAGAGCACCGCGATGGCAAGGATGACCGAGACATACACGATCATCAGAATCACTTCGAGATTCTGGAAGCTTGTGCTGTGAGCCAGCGCGTGTTCCTGCCGGAAGGTCACGCCCAGCACCACGCTCAACAGCGCCAGCGCCAGATACAGCCCGAAATACAGGCGTTTCGTGGCCTTGAACTCATATTTCAGCAATTGTTTCAGCATTTGAATACCTCCCGGAAATATGCATCGACGCTTTTGCCCTCGGTCTCGCGGATATCATCCACAGCGCGGTGAGCAAAGATTCGGCCGTCCTTCAGGAACACGGCCTCGTCCAGCACCGGCTCAATGTCCTCGATGAGGTGGGTAGAAATGACAACGGTCGCGTCCTTGCTGTAGTTGGAAATGATGGTGTTCAGGATGTAGTCCCGGGCCGCAGGGTCCACGCCGCCGATGGGCTCATCCAGCAGGTAGAGACGGGCGTTGCGGCTCATGGCCAGCACCAGCTGAACCTTCTCCTTGTTGCCCTTGGAAAGGGTCTTGAGCCGGGCATTGGGGGCGATGTTCAGCCGGGCCAGCATCTCATTGGCCTTGTCGGCGTCAAAGCCGATGTAAGCCTTGGCCTGACTGGGCGTGCCGTAAAAATCCCGGAACATCTCCACCAGCTCCTCCACCCGCATCCAGTCGGGCAGCCAGTCGGCGTCCGGCAGGTAGGAGACCAGCTCCTTGGTCTCCGGGCCGGGGGCCATACCCGCGATCCGGATGCGGCCTTCCGTGGGCTGCAGCAGACCATTGGCCAGCTTGAGCAGGGTGGTCTTGCCGCTGCCGTTGGGGCCCAGCAGCCCTACGATGCGGCCAAAATCCAGCTCCAGATCGATGCCGTCCAGCGCGGTCTTTTCCTTTCCGTATACTTTTGTCAATTTTTCACAGGTCAGCACTTTACTCATGGGGTTCTACCTCCTCTGTATCCCAGTGCTCCAACAGGGCTGCCGCCTTTTCCGGCGTGTAGCCGATGCTGCGCATCTTCTCCAGAAAATCTGCCGCGATGTCATGGGCGGCGGCAGCCCGCAGTTGTTCGATCAAATTCGTATCCTCCGTGACGTAGCGTCCGCTGGTGCGCTCGGTGCGCACAAGGCCCTCACTTTCCAGCTGGGCCAGAGCCCGCTGCATCGTGTTGGGGTTGACCCCGGCAGCTGCGGCCAGATCCCGCACCGAATCCAGATGGCCCCCCGGCGGGTAGGTGCCCGCCAGAATTCTGGCTTTGAGCCGTTCCACCAGCTGGGCATAGATCGGGCGGCTGGCATCAAACTGTTCACTCATTCTGCTTTGCCCTCCTTATGTGTTGCTGTATTAAGCAGCTAATACAATAATACACATTTTTGCATTTCTGTCAAGAGGAAACCCAAAAATTTTTTCGGACAGCAAAAAGGGACCCCGCAGCCAACCGGCTGTGGGGTCCCTCTGATTTATGGATTACTGCTGCTCCTGCGCGGCGCGCTTGGCTTCCAGCGCCAGAATGGCATCGCGGCGGCTCAGGTTGATGCGGCCCTGCTGGTCGATGTCCGTGACCTTGACCACGATGGCATCGCCCACGGCGACCACATCCTCCACGCGCTCCACACGCTTGGTGTCCAGCTTGGAGATGTGCACCAGACCTTCCTTGCCCGGTGCGATCTCCACAAAGGCACCAAAGTTCATCAGGCGGGTGACCTTGCCCTTGTAGATGGCACCGATCTCGGGATCCTCCACAATGGTCTTGATGGTGAAGATGGCACGCTTTGCGTCCTCCTGATCCACGGCGGAGACGAACACATGGCCGTCCTCCTGCACATCGATCTTGCAGTTGCAGGTGGCGCAGATGTCCTGGATGACCTTGCCGCCCTTGCCGATCACGTCCTTGATCTTATCGGTAGGGATCATCATGCTGAACATCTTGGGAGCCCAGCGGCTCAGCTCCTCACGGGGCTGTGCGATCACGGGCTTGATGATCTCGTCCAGGATGTACAGGCGGCCCTTGCGGCACTTCTCAAAGGCCTCGGCAATGATATCGTAAGTCAGGCCGTCGATCTTGATGTCCATCTGGATGGCAGTGATGCCCTTGCGGGTGCCGCCCACCTTGAAGTCCATATCGCCGTGGAAATCCTCCACGCCCTGAATGTCCAGCATGGTCATCCAGCGGTCGCCCTCGGTGATCAGGCCGCAGGAGATACCGGCAACAGGTGCCTTGATGGGCACACCGGCATCCATCAGGGCCAGGGTGGAACCGCAGATGGAAGCCTGAGAGGTAGAGCCGTTGGAGCTCAGGACCTCAGAGACACAGCGGATGGTGTAGGGGAACTCCTCCAGAGAGGGCAGCACGGGGACCAGAGCGCGCTCTGCCAGTGCGCCGTGGCCGATCTCGCGGCGGCCGGGGCTGCGGGGTGCGCGGGCTTCGCCGACAGAATACGGCGGGAAGTTATAGTGATGGATGTAACGCTTGGTCTGCTCATCGGTCAGATCGTCCATCAGCTGGTTGTCCTTGGTGCCGCCCAGGGTGCAGGTGGTCAGCACCTGGGTCTGGCCGCGGGTGAACATACCGGAGCCGTGGACCCGGGGCAGGATGCCCACTTCGGCAGCCAGCGGGCGGATCTCGTTGATGCCGCGGCCATCCACGCGCTTGCCCTCATCCAGCAGCCAGCGGCGGACAACGTACTTCTGCATCTTGTAGCTGACAAGGTCGAGGTCTGCATCAGACAGATCGGGGTACTCCTCAGCGATCTTGTCCATGATGGGCAGCAGGGCAGCATCCCGCACATTCTTGTCGTCGGTATCCATGGCGGCCTTGAAGTCGTCCAGATACTTGTTCTGGATGGCGTGGAACACATCCATATCCAGACCCACCACCTGGAAGTCGATCTTCGGCTTGCCGCGCTCTGCAACGATGCCGTTGATGAAGGTGATGATCTTTTTGATCTCAACGTGGGCGGCCTTGATGGCATTGAGCATGGTGTCCTCGTCCACCTCGTTGGCACCGGCCTCGATCATCACGATCTTGTCCATGGTGGCGGCAACGGTCAGGGCCAGGTCGCTCACCTTGCGCTGCTCCTGGGTGGGGTTCAGGACGATCTCACCGTCCACCAGGCCCACCTGAACACCGCCGATGGGGCCGTTCCAGGGGATCTCAGACACAGCGGTGACCAGAGATGCACCGATCATGCCGGCGATCTCAGGGCTGCAATCGGGGTCCAGGCTCATCACGGTCATGGTGATGCAGACATCGTTGCGCATCTCCTTGGGGAACAGCGGGCGCATGGGGCGGTCCACCACGCGGCTGGTCAGGATGGCGCGCTCACCGGGGCGGCCTTCACGGCGCATAAAGCTGCCGGGGATGCGGCCTGCGGCGTAGAGCTTTTCCTCATACTCCACGTTCAGGGGGAAGAAATCCACACCTTCGCGGGGCTTGGGGCTCATCACAACGTTGCACAGCACGCAGGTCTCGCCGTAGCGGATCAGGGCGCTTGCGTTGGACAGGCCGCACATCTTGCCCATCTCGACCTTGAACGGACGGCCAGCCAGCGTGGTCTCGTAGACCTTGAAGTTTTCAAAGGTCTCTTTGCGGGAACCAAATTCAATTGCCATTTGGTTTTGCCTCCTTTGTCCTTTTGCGGTTTATCTTCTTATCTTCCAAAAGGCAGCGACCAGCGCATCATAGCAATAAAGCCAACGCCCGTGCCTTTTACAGCACAGGCGCTCGATTTACTGCTGCAACGCGCAGCAGCGGCCTGTTGTTCCTCAAAAAAGAGCAAAGGGCAGGCACCACAATGCGGTACCTGCCCTCTGTTTTCTATTACTTACGCAGACCCAGGGTTGCGATCAGAGCACGGTAACGCTCGATGTCCTTCTTCTGGAGGTAGGCCAGCAGATTGCGGCGGCGGCCAACCATCTTCATCAGACCACGGCGGCTGTGGTGATCGTTAGGGTTCTTCTTCAGGTGCTCGTTCAGCTCGTTGATGTGAGCGGTCAGCAGAGCGACCTGAACCTCGGGGGAGCCAGTGTCCTTCTCGGTCAGAGCGACTTTGGCCATAACTTCCTGCTTGTTCATAGTAACAGTACCTCTTTATAAAATTTTATTTGCCGTCGGCACAGAATGCGGGAAAACGGTACTCCCAAATGGGCATACTCCCAGCCCCGTGCCGCGGTAACATGGCTAGTATAACAGAAATCCGTGCAAAAAGCAAGAAAAATTTTACTATGCTTTTGCAAAATAGGCCTTGGCGCGCCGGGCTGCATGGTCGATGCAGGCCTTCAGCTCGTCCAGGGTATCAAACTTTTTGCTGGGACTCAGGTAGGCGTAGAACTCCACCACCGGGTCGGTGCCGTAGAGGTCGCCGGAAAAATCCGGGATAAAGGTCTCACAGGTCACCTTGGTCTCGTCCGAATTGACAGTGGGCCGGGTCCCCAGGCCGGTGGCCGAGGGGTACCAGGTATCGCCGATCCGGGTGCGGGTGATGTAGATGCCGTAGCGGGGCATCTGGAAGCCCGCCGGGTAGATCTGGTTGATGGTGGGCACGCCCAGCGTGCGGCCCAGACCCGCTCCGTGCTGCACCGCGAAGCGGATGGCATAGGGCATTCCCAGCATGGCGTTGGCGGCAGGCACATCGCCGCCCTCCAGTGCCGTGCGGATGCGGGTGGAGGACACCGGCTTTTCCTCAAACTGTGCCATGGGCACCACCACGACCTCCACCCCCAGCGGGGCGCAGAGCTCCTTCAGCAGCTCGGGGGTCCCGGCGGCCTTGGCACCAAAGGTAAAGTTTTCGCCGCAGAACAACGCCTTGGCGTGGCAGTCCTGCACGATGCCGTACACGAACTGCTCCGGGGTCATGGCGCGGATCTCCTCAAACTCGGGGCAGAGGTAATACTCCACACCCAGGCTTGCGATCAGGGCATGCTTATCCTCGGTGGAGAGCAGACGGCGGCCCTTCATTTTGCTGTCAGCGGGCAGCTTGAAGGTGAACACCGCCGGGGCAGCGCCGTGGGCCTTTGCCCACTCCACTGCTCCCTCAATGACGGCACGGTGGCCGATGTGGATGCCATCGAAGTAGCCCATGGCAACAGCAGTGCCGCCCTCATGTTCCAGCGCCAGCGGCGACAGAGATGAAACGATTTGCATTGGTCGTCAGTTCCTTTCCACGAACAGCTTTTCCACCTTGAGCACACCGTTCACCACATTGGCAAGACCCAGAAACTGCCCTTCGGCGTTCCGCACGCGGTAGCGGCCGTCGGCAGCGGGATAGCGGCTGGTGGGGCACCCGTTGTAGAGGTGCTGCTCCACCCGCTCGTCCGCCACCAGCAGCGGCAGGCTGGCGAACACGCTTTCCACCGGCAGCATCAGAGCCTGCAGGGCCTCCGGCCCCGCGCCCTTTGCCGCCTGGATCTCTTCCAGCGTGTGGGCATCGGCTTCGGAATACACCCCGGCGGCCACGCGGCGCAGGGCGCTCATGGTGCCCTTCTGGCCCATGGCTTCGGCGATCTCCTCCAGCAGCACTCGGATATAGGTGCCCTTGGAGCACTTTACGGTCAGGGCATACTCGTTTTCCGCAGGGCTGCCCTCGTACCGGATGTCCAAAATCTCGATCGGCCGGGCCTTGCGCTCCACGGTCTTGCCCTCGCGGGCCAGCTTATAGAGCGGCTGACCGTTGATCTTGACTGCCGAGTACATGGGCGGGGTCTGCATCCGGGGGCCGAGGAACTGCGGCAGAACGGCCAGCAGCTCCTGCTCTCCTGCCGTTACCGGGGTGGTCTCCAGCACAGTGCCGGTCACATCCCCGGTATCGGTGCGCTGGCCCAGCCTGAGGACAGCGCGGTAGGCCTTGGTGTGGTCCAGCTGCAGATCAACTGCCTTGCTGGCCCCGCCGCAGAACACCGGCAGAACACCGGTCGCCATGGGGTCCAGCGTACCGCTGTGGCCCAGTTTCCGGGTGCCCAGAATGCCCCGCAGCTTGGCAATGACATCAAAGCTGGTCCAATCGGTGGGCTTATCAACAATGAGGATCCCCTGCATCATGCTTCCTCCTGCGGTGCATCAAGAACAGCTTCCACCTCAGAGAGGATTGCGCTCTTGGCATTGTCAAGGTTGCCCAGCAGCTCACAGCCCGCCGCACGGGTGTGGCCGCCGCCGCCCAGACGGCGGGCAATGGCACAGGCATCCACGCCCTTGGCGGTGCGCACGCTGATGCGGTAGCTGCCGCCGGGCTGCTGGCGCAGGGTCAGGCCGACCTTCACGCCCTCAATGCTGATGGGCAGGCTGGTCAGCTCTTCCAGATCCGCAGGGTCCACCCTGCTCTGCTCGATCTCATCCCGGGTCAGGTAGATGAGGGCGCAGCGGCCATCCAGATGGTATTCCAGATGGTTGCGGGCGATCCGCTCGGCTTCCATCCGCTCCCGGGACTTGGTGTCAAACAGCAGGGTGTTCAGCTCCTCCACATGGGCACCGGCCTCCATCAGCTTGGCAGCCGTGATGTGGGTGCTGGCCTTGGTGGAAGAGAACTTGAAGCAGCCGGTATCCGTGGACAGGCCGGTATACAGGCAATCGGCAATGTGGGGGGTGATCTCCACATGCATGGCACAGATCACCTCATACAGCAGCTCTGCCGCAGCGGCGGCGCTGCCATCCAGCAGCGTGAACTCGGCGTAGCCGCTGTTGCCTGCATGGTGGTCGATGCACAGGTCCACATGGCGCGTGTACTGGGGAACGCCGTTGCCCTCGCCAAACAGCTGGACGCTGGCAACATCCACAGCCACCACGATCTGCGGCTCAAATTCGCCCTTGTACAGGCGGGGGTTGGTAAATGCGTACCGGCCGGGGATGGGGTCGGCGCAGAGCACGGCTGCGTGTTTTTCCAGTGCAAGCAACGCATAGTAGAGCGCGCTGCCGCAGCCGACCGTATCACCATCCGGGTTTTTGTGGCACAGAATCAAGATGTTATCCGCAGCAAGCAGCTTTTCTGCCATCTGCTGTACATTCAGCTGTTCTGTCATCCCATGTTCCATCCTTTCCGCAAGGCTGATTATTCCTCGGTCTCTTCCGGCTGGCTGGTTTCCTCAGCGTCACCGTTCACGTTCAGCGTGCGGAGCAGCTCATTGATGTGGGCTGCGTAGGCGGCACCGTCGTCCTCCACAAAGATGAAGCGCGGAGCCTTCCGGATGTGCATCTTCTTACTGACCTCGGTGCGCACATGGCCTGCGGCACGGTTCAGTGCCTCGATGGCGGGCTTAGGGCCGTCCTCGCGGCCCATCACGCTCACATAGACCTTTGCAACATCCAGGTCAGGTGTCACATCCAGACGGGTGACGGTCAGCAGACCGCCCTCCAGGCGGGGGTCCTTCAGCCGTCCGATGATGGCAATGACCTCACGCTTCATATCCTGGGCAAGACGACCCATATTTTTCTGAGACATAAATTTCTCCTATAATAACCTCTCCGTCATTGCTTCGCAATGCCACCTCTCCTAATAAGAGAGGCAAGCACACGCCCTGCCTGGCTCCCCTACCAGGGAAGCCGGCGAGCAGATGCGAGCCTGAGAGGTTTTTCAATTAGTCCCGATATTCTTCCATCTTGAAGGCCTCGTATACGTCGCCTTCCTTGACATCGGCAAACTTTGCCAGCGTAACGCCGCACTCGTAGCCCTCAGCCACTTCCTTGGCATCATCCTTGAAGCGCTTCAGAGATGCGATCTCGTCCTCCGTGATGACGATGCCGTCACGGACAACGCGCACCTTGCTGTCGCGGGTGATCTTGCCGCTGGTCACGCGGCAGCCTGCAACGGTGCCCACGTTGCTGATCTTGTAGACCTGACGGACCTGCAGCTCACCCAGAGCGACCTCGCGGAACTTGGGAGCCAGCATGCCCTTCATAGCATCGGTGACATCGTTGATGGCATCGTAGATGACGCGGTACATCCGCATCTCGACCTTGGTGGCAGCGGCTTCTTCCTTGGCCACGTTGTCGGGGCGGACATTGAAGCCGATGATGATGGCGTTGGAGGCATCGGCCAGGTCAACGTCGGACTTGCTGATGGCACCGACACCGGCGTGGATGACGCGGACGCGCACCTCATCATTGGAGATCTTCTCCAGGCTCTGCTTGACGGCCTCGGCGGAGCCCTGCACATCAGCCTTGACGACAATGGCCAGCTCCTTCATATCGTTCTGTGCCATCTGGCTGAACAGGTTATCCAGAGTGACCTTCTGGAAGGAGGAGAACTGCTTCTCCTTGGCAGCGGCAATGCGCTGCTCTGCCAGCTCACGGGCCAGACGCTCGTCGGCAACGGCCTCGAACAGGTCGCCTGCCTCGGGCACAGCGGTCAGGCCGGTGATCTCCACGGGGGTGGAGGGGCCTGCATCGTTCAGCAGCATGCCCTTGTCGCTGCGCATGGTACGCACACGGCCCACAGCGGTACCGGCAATGATGACATCACCGGCATGCAGGGTGCCGTTCTGCACCAGAATGGTGGCGATGGGGCCCTGGCCCTTGTCCAGACGGGCCTCAACAACAGCACCCTTGGCGCGGCGGTTGGGGTTGGCCTTGAGCTCCATGACCTCAGCTTCCAGCGCGATCCGCTCCAGCAGGTCGTTGATGCCCATGCCGGTCAGTGCGGAAACGGGGATGCAGGCAACGTCGCCGCCCCAGTCCTCGGTGATGATGCCGTACTTGGTCAGGCCTTCCATCACGCGCTCGGGGTTTGCAGTGGGCTTATCCATCTTGTTCATGGCCACGATGATCTTGACATTGGCAGCCTTGGCGTGGTTGATGGACTCCACGGTCTGGGGCATGATGCCGTCATCGGCGGCAACGACCAGAACAGCGATATCGGTCATGTTGGCACCGCGGGCACGCATGGAGGTGAATGCCTCGTGGCCCGGCGTATCCAGGAAGGTGATCAGGCTGTCGTTGATCTTGACCTGATATGCACCAATGGCCTGAGTGATGCCGCCAGCCTCGCCTGCGGTGACATTGGTCTTGCGGATGGCATCCAGGATACTGGTCTTGCCGTGGTCAACGTGGCCCATGACACAGACAACGGGGGGACGCTCCACCAGATCCTCGGCGGAATCCTCCTCCTGGGTGAACAGGCGCTCCTCGATGGTCACATGCACCTCGTGCTCGACCTTTGCGTGGAACTCCTCAGCCAGCAGGGATGCGGTATCGAAATCGATCACATCGTTGATGGCGTGCATCTCACCCATCTGCATAAACTTGGCAATGACCTTGCCGGCCTGCTGCTTCAGGCGGGCAGCCAGCTCGCCGACGGTGATCTCATCGGGGATCATCACCTTCAGCTGTGCGTTGCGGGCCTTTTCCAGCTGGATGCGCTGCAGGCGCTCGAACTCGGTCTCGCGCTTGCCCTTCTGGAACTGCTGGCGCTGGCGCTGGCCGCGCTGGGTGAACTTCTGCTTATTGCCCTGCGGGGTGGGCTTACGGCGGTTCTCGGTGTTCTTGGTGGAAGCCAGATCGTCATAGCGGGCATCAAAGCGGTCCACGTTCACATCCACGGTGCGGGTATCGACCGTCACCTGGCTGTCCTCGCGGCGGACAGAGACGGACTGAGCGGGGGCAGCAGAGGCCTTGGCACCGGTCTCGCGGGCCAGCTCGCTCAGGGAGACCGTCTTCTCCTCGCGCTTCTTGTGCTGCTCGTTCTTCTTCTCGCCGTGCTTATTGTTGTTATTGTTTGCCTTGGGCTGCTCTGCCTTTGCAGCAGGGGCAGCGGACTTTGCCTCGGGCTTCTTCTCAGCAGCCTTGGGCTCTGCCTTTTTCTCCGCAGGCTTCTCGGCCTTTTTCTCCGCCTTCTTTTCAGGCTGGGCCGGCTGCTTTGCGCTGTTCAGATACTCGTCCAGGCTGGCAACGCTGTTGTCCTTGCTGAATTTCTCCAGCAGGTAGTTCAGCTCGTTCTCTTCCAGGGTAGAGCTGTTCTTCTTGCCGGTGCTGCCCATGGCAGCCAGCTCATCCAGGACCTTCTTTGCAGAAACATTCAGGTCCTTTGCAAAATCGCTCACTTTATATTTTACGGTCATTCGCTCATATCCTCCTCATTTTTGATTGCCCCGCAGTCCGAAAGACGGTCAAAGCAGAGCTTTGCGAGGTTGCGGTCAGTCACCGCGTAAACAGCCACAGGCTTGCGGCTGATATCGGCCAGGCGGTCCTGGGTCAGCGGCATGGAGATCACGTCCACCAGGTCGCCCACAGCGTAGTTCAGGCGCTGCACGGTCTTGGCGCTGGCATCGGACGTGACCATTACCAGCCATGCCTTGCTCTTGACGCAGGCATCTTCCACGGCATCAAAGCCCATGGTCAGCGCGCCTGCCTTGCGGCAGAGGCTCAGCGCCTGAAACAGCGCTTCTTCCGGGGCCATTTTGGGCTTTTCGGGGGTATTGTTATGCTTCGCCATTCGGCTGGGCCTCCTTTTCCACGTCGGCCAGCTGTGCGGCCAGCGCATCGTAAACCTCGGCGGGAACCGGCTGCTCAAAGCAGCGCTCCAGCGCCTTTTTCTTTTTGGCCTTTGCCAGACAGGCCGGGTCCGGGCAGAGGTAAGCGCCGCGGCCCGGCTTCTTGCCCACAGGGTCGATGCTGATCTCGCCGCTGGGGGCGCGCACCACCCGCACCAGTTCCTTTTTGGGGCGGCTGGTCATGCAGCCGATGCACTGGCGGGCAGGGATCTTTTTTTGTGCCATCCGGTTTCCCTCCTTCAGGTGCGGTCACAGCCGCTCTTACTCAGCGTCCTCGGTCTTGGGCTCGGCAGCCTTGGGCTCCTCGTCCTCGCCGTAGTAGCCGCTCTCGGGGCGGATGTCGATGTTGTAGCCGGTCAGGCGGGCGCACAGGCGGGCGTTCTGGCCCTTGTTGCCAATGGCCAGGCTCAGCTGCTGGTCGGGCACGGTGACGCGGCAGGAGCGGGTCTCGCCGGGCAGCAGCTCGACCTTGAGCACCTTGGCGGGGCTCAGGGCTGCGGAGATGAACTCGGAGACATCCTCGCTCCACTTGACGATATCGATCTTCTCACCGCCCAGCTTCTCGACCACGGCGGCCACACGGTCGCCGTGGGGGCCGATGCAGGCAGAAACGGGGTTGACGTTGGCATCCTTGCTCCAGACAGCCATCTTGGTGCGGGCACCGGCCTCGCGGCTGATGGCCTTGACCTCAACGGTGCCGTCATAGATCTCGGGCACTTCCAGCTCGAACAGGCGCTTGACCAGGCCCGGGTGGGTGCGGCTGATCATCACGCGGGCACCGCGCTCGCCGCTGACCACGTCCACAACGTAGACCTGCAGGGTCTGGCCCTCGGTGTAGGTCTCGCCGGGCACCTGCTCGTTGCGGGGCAGGATGGCCTCACCGCCCTTGCCCAGGTCCAGGGCCACAATGCCCTTCTCGTTGTCCACACGGGTAACGGTAGCCTGGATGATATCATGGGCGCGGGACTGGATCTCGCTCAGCTGCTGGCTGCGCTCGGCTTCCCGGATGCCCTGACGGATAACATGCTTTGCGGTCTGTGCGGCAATGCGGCCGAAGTCCTTGGTCTTGAGGGGGGTCACAACGCGGTCGCCGACCTCATAGCTCTTGCGGATCTTCTGGGCCTCGGTGATGCCGATCTCGGCGTGCTCATCGTACCAGTCCTCATCGGCGACAACGTTCTGCACCAGAGCGACGTTGAACTTGCCGCTGTCGGGGTCGATCTCCACCAGAACGTTGTCGTCCTCGACTTCATAGTTCTTCTTGACAGCGATCACGATGGCAGCCTTGATCTTCTCGATCAGGTACTCTGCGGTGATGCCGCGCTCATGCTCCAACATGGAGAGAGCTTCAAAAAATTCATTGTTCGCTGCAGCCATTTTTCGGGTTCCTCCTAAATATCATTCTTTCTCTTTTAATCAAACAGGTCCTCGTCGTCACACAGGCGCACCGTGCTGACGGCGGAAAGCTCAAACTGCATGGGGCCGGCCGGGCCTTCGAGCGTGATGGTATTGCCTTCGCGGGAAGTCAGGAGGCCGGAAAACTCCTTAACACCGTTCTCGTTGGCCCGGTACAGCCTGACGCTGACCTTCTGGCCCAGAACGGCTTCGTAGTGCTCCGGGCGGGTCAGCTTGCGGCCCAGGCCGGGGCTGCCGACTTCCAGATAATAGCTCTGTTCAATGGGGTCCGCCTCATCCAGGATGGGGTCCAGCGCATGGGAGACATCGGCACAGGTGTCGGTGTCCATGGTGGTGCCGTCCGTTTTGTCGATGAGGACACGGAGATACCAGTCCGGCCCTTCCTTTTCAAAGACCACGTCCCACAGGCGCAGGCCCATGCCCTCCACAGTGGGGCGGACAAGCGCTTCGACTCTCTGGGCGGTATTTCCGCCAGACTGCTTCGCCATAAAAACCTCCAAACAAACAAGAAACGCGGACCTTGCGGCCCACGTTTCAGTAAAAGTTATATCGTACTATTAGAATATAGCATACTTCCGGTAATTATGCAAGGGGTTTCGTGAAATTTTGCCCTTACAGCACCCAGACACCGTTCCGGAACAGTTCCACCACACGGCCGTCACGGCACTTGCCGGTGATATGGCTGTCCTCTGCACCGATCATCACATCCTCATGGATGGTAGACTGGTTCATGCCGCGTTCTTCCAGCTGCTCCTTGGTCAGGCCGGTGCCGCCCTCGGTGGTGCCGGGGTAGCTGGCACCAAAGGCGATGTGGCAGGCAGCGTTCTCATCGAACAGGGTGCTGTAGAACAGCGCGCCGCTGCGGTTGATGGGGCTGGACGCAGGCACCAGTGCCACCTCGCCGATATGGCGGGCACCCTCATCGGTATCCAGCAGCCGGCCCAGCAGGTCAGCGCCCTCCACGGCTCCATGCTCAACGACCTTGCCATCCTTGAAGGTAACATGGAATCCCTTGATGAGCTGGCCATTGAACACATAGGGCTTGGTGCCGTAGACGATGCCGTCCACCTTATCCTTGTGGGGAGCAGTGAACACTTCCTCGGTGGGGATGTTGGGCAGGAAGAACACGCCCTTCTCGTTCTTGCTGCCGGCGCTCTCCCAGCTGGCCTTCTCGGCCAGGCCCACGGTCAGGTCAGTGCCGTTGGCGCTCTCAAAGTGGACGCTCTCCAGATCAAGGGCATTCATCTTCTCGCCCAGACTGGTCAGACGGTCCAGATGTGCCTTCCACTCGTTGACGGGGTCACCGCCGGTCACGCGGCAGACATCAAAGATGAGCTGCCACAGCTTCTCGATGGCAGCATCCGGTTCCAGATCGGGGAACATCTTCTTTGCCCAGGGGGCGCTGGGCATGGCGGCAACGGACCACTGCACCCTGTCGTTCATGGTGTACTCCCGCCAGGGAGCCATAAATTTCCGGTTGGCGGCGTTCACACGGCTGATCTTGGCACCATCCAGACCGGCGTAGACCTCGGGGTCATCCGCAATGAGGTGCAGCACGCAGACACTGCCCTCGCTCTCTGCGTAGTCGAGGTAGCGGCGCAGCTGGTAGGGCTTACTGTCGGTCAGGGCCTCCTCGCTGCCCAGCTCCATCCGGGTGCGGGCAACGGCATTGTCGCTCCAGTCCACCTGAACATCACGGGCTCCGGCCTCGAAGCCGCTGCGCACGCACAGGCGGGCCAGTGGGGCAGCCTCCAGCGGGCAGCGGATGATCATGGTCTGGCCCGGCTGAGGGTTCACGCCCACCCGGACGATAAAGTCAGCGTATTTTTTGAGCAGTTCATCAAAGTTTTTCACAAAAGGTTCCTTTCTGCCGCAAGAAACGGCATGGTTGTTTTGCCCTAAGTATACCCTCTTTTTTCAATTCTGTCCATCGGATAAAAGAAAACAGACGCTTCCATCGTTGAAAAACGGGGAAACGTCTGCTATACTAACCTTGGGAGTGCTGTCCACATACGGTAAGCGGTCTAACCTTTCCGGCCCAAGCGTCGGGGAGGCGAATATTTTTTGTCGTGCCCCTGACGCTCTGCTGCGAAAGGGGTGATGCTCTATGACGCTATTGGAAACTTTAGCCCTGCTGACGTTGCTTGCAACCGTCGGCTTTGGCGTGTTCGATATCGCATGGAAAATCTTTACACACAAAAAATGACCGCCCTCAGCGTCCAAACCTGAGCGGTCATTCTTTGTGAATAACTTGTCGGGAAGGTACTGACCGTTTGCCGGACAGCACTCTCTTTATCTATAATATACCACAGCCCCGCCGAAATTGCAACGGCGGGGCTGTTTTTATTTGGATCAGAACTCGATCTTGCTCTCGATATAGCTCTTGAGCTCGGAGATGGGCATACGCACCTGCTCCATAGTATCACGGTCGCGGACGGTGACGCAGTTGTCAGCTGCGATACCCTTGGCCTCGTCACCCACAGTGTCGAAGTCCACGGTGATGCAGTAGGGAGTGCCGATCTCATCCTCGCGGCGGTAACGCTTGCCGATGGAACCGGTATCATCGTAGTCCACCATGAAGTACTTGCTCAGCTCATTGCGGATCTCCATGGCCTTGTCGCCCAGCTTCTTGCTCAGGGGCAGCACAGCACACTTGTAGGGAGCCAGAGCCGGATGCAGGTGCAGGACGGTGCGGACATCTTCCTTGCCCTTGGCATCGACCAGATGCTCCTCATCGTAAGCCTCACACAGGAAGGCCAGTGCCACACGGTCGCAGCCCAGAGAGGGCTCGATCACGTAGGGGATGTAGTGCTCGTTGGTCTCGCTGTCGAAGTACTCCAGGCTCTTGCCGGAGGCCTCCTGATGGCGGGTCAGGTCGTAGTTGGTGCGGTCTGCAATGCCCCACAGCTCGCCCCAGTCGGTGAACGGGAAGGCGTACTCGATATCGGTGGTGGCACGGCTGTAGAAGGCCAGCTCTGCGGGCTCGTGGTCGCGCAGGCGCAGGTGCTCCTTCTTGATGCCCAGGCTCAGCAGCCAGTTCTCGCAGTAATCCTTCCAGTAAGCGAACCAGTCCAGATCGGTGCCGGGCTTGCAGAAGAACTCGCACTCCATCTGCTCGAACTCACGGGTGCGGAAGGTGAAGTTGCCCGGGGTGATCTCGTTGCGGAAGGCCTTGCCCACCTGGCAGACACCGAAGGGCAGCTTGCGGCGGGTGGTGCGCTGGATGTTGGCAAAGTTGACGAAAATGCCCTGTGCGGTCTCGGGGCGCAGGTAGCAGGTAGAAGAGCTGTCCTCGGTGACACCGATGGCAGTCTTGAACATCAGGTTAAACTTGCGGATGGGGGTAAAGTCATGCTTGCCGCAGACAGGGCAGACGATGTCCTCGTGGTCGGCGATGAACTGATCCATCTCATCAAAGCTCATGGCATCCACATTGACCTCGGGATGCTCCTCACCGATCAGCTTATCGGCACGGTGGCGCGCCTTGCAGGCACGGCAGTCCAGCAGGGGGTCAGAGAAGCTGGAAACGTGGCCGGTGGTCACCCAGGTCTGGGGGTTCATAATGATGGCGGCATCCAGGCCCACATTGTAGGGGCTCTCCTGGACAAACTTCTTCAACCATGCTTTCTTGACGTTGTTCTTGAACTCAACGCCCAGGGGACCGTAGTCCCAGCTGTTGGCAAGACCGCCATAGATCTCAGAACCGGGGAACACGTAACCACGGTTCTTGCAGAGATTGACGATCATATCAAGGGTCTTTTCGCTCTGTTCCATTGTAATAACATCCTTTCCGTCCGCGGCTGGCTTGCCGTGTCGTGTGTGTTGTTTCGGGCAGCTTTCCCCACTGCCGCGTATCTCTACTTTACCATGTTTTCTTATATTTGTAAAGATAACCTCTCCGTCAATGCTTCGCATTGCCACCTCTCCTAATAGGAGAGGCAAGACAGCAGCTGTGTAAACTTGGCTCCCCTATCAGGCAACAACGACGACCGCCGCCAGTGGCGGATGAAGGGAGGCGTTGTTGGGGCAGCGGCCAGCAGGACACGAGTGCAATACTTTGCACGAAGTGGACGCTGGGAGCCGCAACTCGTATGCTGGCGCAAAGCGCCTGAGAGGTTCTCACTTGTGATACTTCATACCGGCATTGATGGTACAGGCCCGGTAGATCTGTTCGGTCAGCACCAGGCGGGCCAGCTGATGTGGCATGGTGATGCGGCCCATACTGAATCTGAGGGCTGCGGCTTTTTTCACTTCATCGGACAGGCCGTGGGAGGAGCCGATGACGAACGCCACATCCCCTGCCCCGCTGTTTGCGCGGTCGGCCAGGAACTGCGCCAGCTCATCGGAGGAGATCTGCCTGCCCTCAATGCACATGGCAACGATGGCAGCACCCTTGCGCACATTGGAGAGGATGGCTTTTCCTTCCTTCTCCAGTGCTTTTTTCACCACAGCATCGGAGGCATTTTTCTCCTCGATTTTTTCCTCCGGCAGCTCGATGATCCGGAATGCCGCAAAGGCAGCCAGACGCTTCTGGTACTCTGCCACGCCCTCGGCAAAATATTTTGCGTTCATTTTACCAATACAGATCAGGTCAATATTCTGCATTACAGCTTCCTCTTTTCAGGATAAACGATTTAAAATTGTCTCCGCTACTACTTGAACTCCCTCAGTCACGGCTTACGCCGTGCCAGCTCCCTCGGAGAGGGAGCCTCTGGCGAAACCGGATACTTTGCAATTCAAGCAAAAGCTTTCCCGCCATGCCAAAGGCCCCATCCTAGAGGGGGCTGTCGAGCGAATGCGAGACTGGGGGAGTTTTTCACAGCATTGTCAGCTGCTCGCCCTCGTCCTCGGCGCGGATGAGAGCGCCGGTGGCAGGCAGGCTGCGGACACGGTAGCGGTGGGGGTTGGCAAGCTCCAGCGTTTCCGCCGGGACGACAGATGCAATGGTCTGGTTCTTTTTCAGGGTCACAACAGCAACACCCTGGCTGTCGCGGGTGGTCTTGGCAGCGATCTGCGCCGTGTTGACCAGCAGCATCCGGCCAGCGCTGGTGCGGATGGCCAGCTCCGTGTCCTCGGGCAGGAAGAGCAGCTTTGCCAGCGGCTCCTTGTCGGAGTAGGCCTTGAGCAGCTTGCGGCGGTTCTGCTTGGTGGCGTAAGAGGCCAGCGGGATCTTTGCGCACTTGCCGCCCGCAAAGAAGAAGAGGACATAGCCGCTGTAATCGCCCGTGATGACCATAGCGAGGATATTCTCGCCCTCATCCATTCCCAGACGACCCGGCAGGTAGATGCCCATCTGGGCCACCTTGCCGTCCTCCAGCTCGTTCAGGCGCACCTTGTACACCTGCTGTTTGTCGGTAAAGAAGAGGGCCTCCACGTTGTTCCGTGTCTCCACCTGATGGATGATCTCATCGCCCTCTTTCAGCTTGTGAGCACCGGCGGTGCGCAGGCTCTGGGGCGGGATCTTTTTCAGGTAGCCCTCACGAGTGAAGAACACGGTAACAGGATAATCCGGGATGGATTCCTCTTCGGCACCGCTCTCCTCCTCGGGCAGATCATACAGGATCTCGCTGCGGCGGGGCTGTGCGTACTTTTTGGCCACATCGTTCAGCTCATTGATGATGATGCGGCGGATGCGGGCAGGCTTTGCCAGAATATCGTTCAGGTCGGCAATGTCCTTTTCCAGCTGTTCAATCTCACCCGTCCGCTTGAGGATATACTCCCGGTTCAGGTGACGCAGCTTGATCTCAGCCACATAGTCAGCCTGCACCTCGTCGATGCCAAAGCCGATCATCAGGTTGGGCACCACCTCGGTCTCCTCCTCGGTGGTGCGGATGATATGGATGGCCTTATCGATATCCAGCAGAATGGCGGCAAGGCCCTTGAGCAGGTGGAGCCGCTTTTCCTTGCCGTGGAGATCGTAGTAGGTGCGGCGGCGAACACACTCCATCCGGAAAGCGGTCCACTCCTGCAGGATCTCCCGCACACCCATGACCCGGGGCTGACCGGACACCAGCACGTTGAAATTGCAGCTGAAGCTGTCCTCCAGCGGGGTGGTCTTGTAGAGCTTGGCCATCAGCTTTTCCGGGTCCACGCCGCGCTTGAGGTCAAGGGTCAGCTTGAGGCCGTTCAGGTCGGTCTCATCCCGCATATCGCTGATCTCTTTGATCTTGCCCGCCTTGACCAATTCGGCGATCTTGTCCATGATGGCTTCCACAGTGGTGGTGGGCGGAATCTGCGTGATCTCCAGCATATTCTCGCCGGGCACCACATTGTACCGGGCACGCACCTTGATGCTGCCCCGGCCATTCTCATAGACCTCCCGCATCTGGGCCTCATCGTACAGGATCTGGCCGCCGCCCACGAAATCCGGGGCAGGCATGGTGGTGGAGATATCGTGTTTGGGATCCTTCATCAGGGCCACGGTGGTGGCGCACAGCTCTGCCAGATTGAAGGAGCAGATGTTGCAGGCCATGCCGACTGCAATGCCCAGGGTATTGTTGGCCAGAATGGTGGGGAAGGTCACGGGCAGCAGGGTCGGCTCGGTGGTGGTGCCGTCGTAGTTGGGCACAAAGTCCACGGTCTCCTTATCAATGTCCCGGAACAGTTCCTCGCAGACTCCCTCGAGCTTGGCCTCGGTATAACGGGCAGCGGCGCAGGACATATCCCGGCTGTACGCCTTGCCAAAGTTGCCCTTGCTGTCCACAAAGGGCACCAGCAGGCTCTCGTTGCCCCGGCCCATGCGCACCATGGTATCGTAGATGGCGGCATCACCGTGGGGGTTCAGGTGCATGGTGCTGCCCACGATGTTGGCCGACTTGGTGCGGGCACCCTTCAGCAGGCCCATCCCGTACATGGTGTACAGCAGCTTGCGGTGGGCGGGCTTGAAGCCATCGATCTCGGGCAGAGCACGGGAGACGATGACGCTCATCGCGTAGGGCATATAGTTGGTCTCCAGCGTGCTGGTAATGGGATCTTCCAGCACACTGCCCGCGTTCAGGATCTCAACGCCGTCGCCCAGCTGCGGGCGGACAGGCTTGGTCGTTTTTTTTGTTGTTCGTTTTGCCATTTTTGCTCCTCTATATCAGCATCTATATCCCGGATCCAACCCCTCAGTCTCGCATACGCTCGACAGCCCCCCTAATAGTGGGGCCCTTGGCATAGAGGGGAACTCGCAGGGCGTTCCGCAACGCCAGGGCCTCCCCTACTAGGGGAGGTGGCAATGCAAAGCATTGACGGAGGGGTTTATCTCGTCAGCTCACATCCAGATCATCCAGATATTCTGCGCCATGCTGTGCAATATGCTCCTTGCGTCCGGCAAGGTTATCTCCCAGCAGCAGGTCAAACACCCGGGCCGTTTCCTCCACGTCCGTGGGCAGCACCTTGATCAGGCGGCGGCTCTCGGGGTTCATGGTGGTCAGCCACATCATCTCCGGATCGTTTTCGCCCAGACCTTTGGAGCGCTGGATGGTATACTTTTTGTCGCCGATTTCCTTCAGGAATGCTGCCTTTTCCTGCTCGGTGTAGGCAAAATAGGTGTGATCCTTTGTGGTGATCTCATACAGCGGCGATTCCGCGATATAGACATAGCCCTCGTTGATCAGAGTGGGGGTCAGCCGGTAGAGCATGGTCAGCACCAGCGTGCGGATCTGGTAGCCGTCCACGTCAGCATCGGTACAGATGACGATCTTATTGTAGCGCAGGTTATCGATGTTGAAGGTAGCAAGTTCCTTGTTGTGCTTGCCGCCCAGTTCCACGCCGCAGCCCATGACCTTGATAAGGTCCACGATGACATCGGACTTGAAGATGCGGGCGTAATCGGCCTTCAGGCAGTTCAGGATCTTGCCGCGGATGGGCATGATGGCCTGATATTCACTGTCGCGGCTCTGCTTGACCGCGCCCATAGCGGAATCGCCCTCCACAATGTAGAGTTCCCGGCGGGAAGCATCCTTGGTGCGGCAGTCCACGAACTTCTGCACCCGGTTTGCCAGATCGATCTGGGTGGAGAGCGTCTTTTTGATGCTCTGGCGGGTCTTTTCGGCGTGCTCGCGGCTCTGCTTGTTCACCAGCACCTGCTGGCAGATCTTCTGGGCCTCCTCCGGCTTTTCAAGGAAGTAGACCTCCAGGTAATGCTTGAGGAAATCCGTCATGGCCTGCGAGACGAACTTGTTCGTGATGGCCTTTTTGGTCTGGTTCTCGTAGCTGGTACGGGTGGAGAAGCTGGACGAAACGTAGACCAGGCAGTCCTGCACATCCTGGAAGCTGATGGCGCTCTCGCCCTTCTTATAGAGGTTCTTGTCCTTCAGGTATTTGTTGATCTGGTAGACAAAAGCCGTGCGGACGGCGTGCTCGGGGCTGCCGCCGTGTTCCAGCCAGGAGGAGTTGTGATAGTATTCCAGCAGCTGCACCTTATTGGAGAAGCAGAAGGCAGCGCTCATCCGCACCTTATAATCCGGCTGATCCTCACGGTCACGGCCGGAGGCCTCGCTTTCGCAGCTGAACACCGGGGTCAGGGTATCCTCTCCTGCCACCTCCTGCACATAGTCGGCAATGCCGTTCTGGTAGCACCAGCTCTCCTTCCAGGGCTTGCCGGTGGCGGGGTCCTTCTCCTTTTCGTCCGTAAAGTTCAGGGTCAGGCCCGCGTTGACCACGGCCTGACGGCGCAGCACATCCTTATAGTAGCTGCCGGGCACGTCAATGTCCGTAAACACCTCATCATCGGGCTTCCAGTGGATGATGCTGCCGGTACGGCGGCCCTTGTAGGGCTCCTTCTGCAGGCCGCCCACGTTCTCACCCTTTTTGAAGTCGAGGTGGTAATGAAAGCCGTCGCGGTAGATATCGGCGGTCATCCAGGCAGAGGCGTACTGGGTGGCGCACAGGCCCAGACCATTCAGGCCCAGGCTGAACTCGTAGTTGTCCTCGCCCTCACCGTATTTGCCGCCCGCGTACATCTCACAGAACAGCAGCTCCCAGTTGTAGCGGCCCTCGCCGTTGTTCCAGTCCACGGGCATACCGCGGCCAAAGTCCTCCACGATCACGCTGCCGTCCTTGCAACGGGTCACATTGATGGTATCGCCGTGGCCATCGCGGGCTTCATCAATGGAGTTGGAGACGATCTCAAAAATAGAGTGGGCGCAGCCTTCCACGCCGTCTGAGCCAAAGATGACGGCCGGGCGCTTGCGCACACGGTCGGCACCCTTCAGCGAAGTAATGCTTTCGTTGCCATATTCCTGTTTTCTTGCCATGCTGTCCTCCGGGCCTGTTCTCTTGTAATGAGCAGGTCGTCAAATCAAAACGCCTTTGCTCTTTCCCTTATAATAAGTATAAGCGATGTGTAAAGAGCAAAAGCGTCGGTGTTCTTTTCTTTTATTAAACCATAGGTTGTATTACTTGTCAATTTCTTCGGGCAGATTTCTTGTCCCCCCGATCCGGCAGAAAAAAGCCCATAAAGTCATTCTTATTTTGCACGTTGAAACGCATAAAAAGAAAAAAGTTTCAGTTTTTTTCAAAAAATTTGAATTTACCCCTTTACAAAATCAAAATTTCAGGTATAATAATCATCGTCCGGTGCGCCTCTGTAGCTCAGTCGGTAGAGCAGGGGACTGAAAATCCCCGTGTCATTGGTT
>ENA-ORRL01000614-ORRL01000614.1-human-gut-metagenome-genome-assembly--contig:-NODE-614-length-36082-cov-3.652455_pt1 | contig 36082 bp, 45 predicted proteins | sample MGYA00242175_ERZ509134 | MGnify/ENA primary metagenome ERZ509134 (study PRJEB26280, sample SAMEA2338660) | human gut metagenome | biome: human gut; feature: human-associated habitat; material: faeces... | reverse complement strand
CAATAGGTGGGCAGTGATATTGGTATTCGAATTCGAAGAAGTATTATTCACATTAAGTTGAAAAGTACCCGTATTTGCAGTATTATTCCAATTACCACTGAATTTCGCTACACATGAAGTATACAAATTAGTATAATCGTGTGTTTGGCTTTTTTCTAAATTCTGATGAACAATATCACCTTATCTATTCCCCATAAATGAAGGACACCCTTTCAGGTGTCCTTCAAAAAGAATCTTATAAATACATCAGGCGGGCAGCGACATAGGTATCCGAATCCGAAGAAGCATTACTCACATCAAGCAGAAAAGCACCCGCATACGCAGTATAAGTCCAAATACCACCGAAAATCGCCACACATGAAGCATACAAATAAGCATAATCGCAGAAGTATGTGGTTTCTGAACCATTGACTTCCTTTGCAACAAATCCTGCTTTTGTGCTTCCCTGTGGTTTAGACATATAGTTTCCAATGTTAGCAGAAACACCGCCATTTCCATTGTTTGTATATCCTGAACCGCTGTCATTGAATCCACTGTTTGCAGTCAATACATTTCTTGAACTGTCAGACACAAGTCCATCAATCCATTCCCAAATGTTTCCCCAAAAATCTTCAAGTCCAAAACATTTCACATGATGATTTTGGTCAGTCATGTAAGAAGGATTTGTTGATTTGATAAGTTCACAATCCATTCCCCATGATTCTGTTCCACCTGATGCAATTGCTGCACTGTGACTGGAAAGAACATATCCATAACCAACAGTTGTCTGTGAATTCAGGTTCTTATATTTCAAAATATACATGCACTGTCTGAATGTAAGTTGATAGAAACCTGACTGTTCATATCCATCACCATTTGCCTGTGCCTGTGTTCTGAATGTTCCGATTGTCTGATTTGCAGTGATTGCCTTTCCTTTCAGTGAACGCAACTTGCTTGATGCAACATAACCTTTGTAAACACCAAGATAGAAGACATCTTTTGGTGTTGTTCCCCTGGTATGTGCATTATATTCAAAGTCTGCATTGTCAGGGTCATCAGTCATGGAAATAGTGATTTTTGTTCCACTGGTTGTGATGGTCAATCCCCTTCTTGGAAATGCAATCATTGCATCACCTGCATTACCGCTTGAAATATCAGCAGTTGTTCCATCTTCAAACTGGTCAAAGTTGTTTGGATTCAACTTTCCAACTTCAACACCATTTTTCAGCAATACTGGATAATGACCAAAGAATTCATCCCAAGCAGAATCACCTGCTGTCATTCCAACTGCATCATCTGCATAAGTGACACATGTTGCAGGATTGCTGTTGGAAAGGTCAATAATTGCAGTCATCTTTTTATAAGGCTGTGGTGTACCTGCAACCCTGTTTGCTTCATTGATATTTGTTGCACCAGTATCTGCATAAGGAAACAGTGCAAAATAATATGTCTGACCATTCACAAGGTTATTGATTTCATAACCAGTTGTTTTGAATGCATCCAGTGTCTGATTATCAACAAGAACTGTTCCATCTTTTGCATTTTCAGGATAAGAACCTGCTTTCTGAACAAGTTTTGTTCCCTTCCATGTGCAAAGTGTCTGTCCTTCAACTACTGTGTTTCCAGGGTCAGACCAAAAGATTGTTAGTTTCTGATTTCCAACCTTGATTTTCAAGTCAGAAACATTTGAAGGTGAAATTCCACCACCGCCTGATTCAACATCAGTCCATTCACCTTCTTCATTCTTCACCTGCAACTGTTCATTGTAATATCTGAAACCATGAACACCGACTTCACCATAAATGGTTTCATTTTCATGTGTAGAAATTGCGACTACAATGTTTTGAACTTGCTGCATTGTTGGAACAGCAGCAGGATTGATTTCAAGTGTTACCTGGGAAGAAATATCAACCTTGGTATTCATCTTGTATGTGATACCGCTGACAGTTTTTCCACCAAATGCAGGCATATAATCAGGATTGTCCGTTTCAATACTAACCGCATAAAGGATTTCATTGTCTTCAATATCCTTTGCAAAAAGACCAAGTGCTTTGACATAATAACCTGAATCAAGGTTGCTGTTGTTGATTGCAGCAAGCACTTCAACCATGGTTGTGTCTGTTCTTGAAACAGAAGAAACCAGTGCTTCCTGCTTTACATCATAAAGGGATGTCAAATCCTTCAAAGATGCTGCTGAATAATCATAATCAGAAGTCTGTATCTTTGTAAAACTTGCAGTTGAAGTTCCTGCAATCATTTTTGCAATAAGTTCCTGACCCTGATTTGTAATAACTAAATCTTGCATTTTATTTTCCACCTTTCTAATTGATTGTTCTTTCAATGTTTGATACAACCACACCTGTTCCAGTCATAAGACTGTTCAGAACATGGTCAAGGTTTACCTTTGACTGCAATGTGAAATTGCTTGTTTCAATGGTAGTTCCACCGCCATGAACAGTTCCAGTCATTGTTCTGACCATGTTATTTCTTGAAGTCACAACAATATTTGCAGGAATCATGTATGACAGCATATAATCAAGTTCATCTGCCTGACCGCTTAAAGGAAGGGAAACCACAATTTCAAGTCCATATTCATTGAAACTTGGAATCAATAAATAATTTCCTTCACCACACATGACATTCAATTTTTCCTTCAATCCTTTGTATGTGTAAGGAATTGAATCATTCCACCTGGTGATTACCCTGGATTTTCTTGCATCCAGGGTGTCATCAGGTTTTGGTGTTATACCAAGCAGATTTTCAAATCTTGCGATTCCATCAATATCACATGACAAAATGAACTGATTGTTTTTAATGATTTCTGTTTCATCTTCCAGTTTCTGAATTTCAGGTTGTTCTGAATTCATGATGTGTTTGATTTCTCTGTATTCCTGAACAAATTCAGGAAGGAAAGAAAGAAGGTTTACTTCTCTAATCATTCACCACACCCCCAAACACTGGAATCTGATATTTTGTCAACATCAGATTTGATTCAGAATCATTGATTTTTGTGTTTGCAATATCAAGAACACCTTTCAGTGCCATGATTCTTGATTCAATCTGTGCTATTCTGACAACAGATGCACTTTGATTTGCCCATTCTTTTCTAATTTCAAGAAGATAACCTTTGACAGCTTCTTCAATTGCTGTTTTCTGATCTGTCCATGAATACCCTTCTTCAAAAGTAATGGATGCAGAAACATTGACAGCAACTTCTGATGCTGTTTCAACTGTGACAATATGACCAATTGGTGCAATTCCTATTCCTGAACCATCCTGTGTTGGGTCAATTTCTTCTTGAACTGTCTGAATCAAGGTGTCAGATGCTTTTCCATATTCTGAATTCAATATGGTCAAAAGAACTGTTCCACCACCATTCCAAACTGGTGTTACTTTTGTACTTCCAACACCAGGAAGACTATTTGTTTTGTTTAGGTAGTCATCAACATTGCCACCATAAGCCTTTGAATCAAATGAATCAAAATATCTTTGTCGCAAAAGTTCAGTGTCTTCTTCATCTTCACCAGGAATCAGAAGGTCTGTCAGTTCAATGCTTTCAAGACCCTGAATATAATCAATTGGAATCATATCACCAAAATAACCATTTCCAATCTTTCCAATGGTTTCACACTGCATCTTGTATTCACCATCAGAAATCTTTTCAACCACATAATAATTCAAATCATTCAATGAAAATCTTGAATTAAGTGGTATTTGAAGGTCAGATGGAACAGTTTTTGCTTTCAAAAAAGCATAAGTTGCAGGTTGTGGTGTGATTCCCCTTTCTGCTGCCCTTCTGATAAGATATTCCCTGGATGCAGTATCACCAAAGGTTTCTTTCAGGATGACATCAAATTCAATATACATCAATTGAAGTTCAACAGCAGCAGGTGCAAGTGCATCATAAATGATTGAACCTTCCCTTTTGTCCATGTTTTCAGGAACTCTGTCAAGCATTCTTTGAAGAATGTCTTCATAAGTTACATTTTCATACATCTAATAATTCACCACCTTTTCTGTTTGAACATCACCAAATATTGTGTGAACAGTGAATGATGCTTTGACTGTTCTTTTTTCAGAACTGTCAAATTCAAAGTCATCCACTGATTCAATCCTTTCATCCTGAATAAGTGCTTCTGTGATTCTTCTTTCAAGTTCAGGAATGACATAAATGACAGGCATTCCAAACAAGTCCATCAATTCAATTCCATAATTCCAGGAATAAATGATATACTGGTATCTTTCAGTATTCAGAATCTTATAAATCACCTGCTTCATTGCTTCCAATTCATCAACAGTTCCATTGATGATGTCCTGTTTTATGTTCATTTTATAGTTCACACTTGGTTCTGTTTCCATTTCCAAGTCATAGGATAAAATGTTGTTCGTTGAAGGAATCATGTTTTCACCACCCTATCCAGGACAAGATATTTCTGACCGCCTTTTTGCTTCATCAGCACAACTTCTTCACCAACTGTCAAAGCATTGTGAATTGTCACTGTAATTTTCCCAACAGCATGAACATGTGAAGGGGAAACAGGTGCAGTTCCTGATTCAATGTCACCAGTGTAATAATAGTTTTGAACATTTCCACCAGTGATTTTGGTTTTATAATCAGTGACATTCCTGGTCAAAACAAGCTGTGCTTCACCAAGGGTCATCTTCTGTTCAACAAGGATTTTCAATGGTTTTGCACTTGTTACCTTTCCAAAACAGAAATCAGCAGGTTGTCCTGCTTCTGCTGCTTCCTGTGCTGCCTTTTTTATACTCACTAATAAATCATTTGCATCAAGCAACAAATTCACCGCCTCTCAATGTCAAAGTCATAAGATGCTGACTTTCTTTGAATTCATGTTTGCACTTTTCAACAAGCATCAGGTTTTTCAATTTCATATCACCCAAATCCATAATGACAACAATCATTGAACCTGCCCTGACCCTGACATCACCAAAAGCATTTTTGATGGTCAGATTTCTTGTTTTCTTGTTATACAAAGACAAAAGCGCATCTGCCTTTGCTTTTCCATTTTCACCTTCCTGCAAAGTATCAAAATATTGAAGAACACCCCATGCATTCATATTTTCTGAATCCTGTGCAACATAAACTTCCCTTGTTCCAGTTTTTTCATTGTCATAGGTCAATTTCACTTTGTTGTATGTGTTTGAATCAATGCTTGATGTGTAATCAAAATTTTCACCAGTTTCTTCATCAATCAGAAGATTCAACCGCATATTGTCCAAACCTTTCAATGCAATCTTTCCAAAATCATCATACATGACATACATATATTTCTGATTTTCAAGTGTCATATCCAATGCATTCTGAATCATATCAAACAAAGATGTGTTTTCTTCCACCCTGGACTTGATTTTGAATCCAGTGTCTTCAATTGTTCCTGTTTGCATCATATAATCTTTTGCAATCATCTGAATCAATTCACCTGCTGTCTTGTTTTCATAGACAATGGTGTCTTTATTTTTCAAATATCGCAACTGGTCATAAGCAGTGACAGAAATGATTTGTTCCTTATCTCTTTGTTTCTTGAATATAAATCCATAAAAGACATTCTGACCATTGACTTTCAGTCTGACAGCATCCCCTTCTGTGAAGGAAATAACATCATCCTTGACAACTTTGAACTTCAATTCACCTGGACAACCTTTTCTTTCAGTTGTCCAGGTGATTCCTTCTTGCACAACAGGAATGAACACTTTGTCACCATGCTGAATCAGAAGTTCAATATTTACATCCAAAAGTGTTCACCGCCTTTCTTATGCTGATGGAATGGTCAACACCTGCCCTGGATAAATCAAGTTTGGATTCTTGATTTTGTCCTTGTTAGCATTGTAAATGACAGTATATTTTGAACCATTTCCATAAAACTTCTTTGCAATATTCCACAAGCAGTCACCTTTGACCACTGTGTATGATTTGTTTGATGAAGGTGCAGGGGAATTTGTTGTTTCCCTTTTCTTTTCCTTCTGAACAGTTGGTTTTGTTTTCGCAAACTTGATGTTACAAGTCTTTGTTCCAAAATCCCTATACTGTTTCAATTTGATTGTTACTGTTACATCAAAACCTTCCTTGGAATCTTCTTTGATTTGATAATCTTCCATTGAAACCTTAATGTTTGTATTGAACAGACCTTTTCCATTTGGAAGCTGTCTGACCATGATAAACTGGAAAGGTTTCTTTGATGTCTTCATCTTTTCAAATTTATCCAGGAAGTATTTTGCTCTTTTGAACCCTGAATCATATTTTGCAAAAGGATATTTCACATTTGGAATCAGCAGGTCAAAACTGATGTCAGTCAGACCTGCTGTTTTCAAAATATTGACTTCCCCTTCATTCATCAGAATCAAGGTCTTGTTCTGATTCTTGATTTTCAATTGCAACTTTGAAGGTGCAATTGGACACAAAATTTTATCAAGATAAACACTATATGCCATTAGTCATGCACCCCTTCCGCTGCTTTTTCCATAGCTTCATTCACACCATTTGCAAGGTAATCAACCATACCATCCAAATCCATGTCACCTGAAACATTGTTATTGTTCGTCATTTCCACTTTGATTTCCGCTGTGGTGAATCTGTTGATTGCTTCTGTTTCCGCAATGTCACGAAGATATTTCAAATCTTCACTTGTGATGTCCAGTGAATCAGCAGCTTTTCCAGTATTTGCAGCAGTATCTGCAATATTTGCAGGAACTTGACCTGCATCATATCCTGAATAACCACCGCCATTGAACATGTTGGATGTATCAACACCGCCATCACTTCCACTGAACATGTTGGATGTATCAACACCGCCATCACTTCCACTGAACATGTTGGAAACCTTGTCTGCAACACCATCACCCCAAGCTGCACCTGCATTGAATGCATCTGATGCCCAACCATCCTGGAATGTGTCAAATGTGGACATTCCATCATTGAATGCATCACCAATTGACTTGTAATCTTCCTTGTTTCCTGCTGCTTCTGATGCTTTTGCTGCATAGTCATCTGCTGCACTTGTAATTCCTGAATAATCAAATTCCACAAATGGAAGTTTGTTCAGTGCTTCACAAATTCCTGCGACAACAGTCAGTGCAGTTGATAAAAGATTGTAGAACCAAGACTGGATTGAACAGATTGCATTGTGGAATGCAGTCATCATGTTTGAACCAAGTGCTGCAATTGCATTTCCAATTCCAAGGGCAATGTTTGCGACTGTCAGACCCAAGTTCTTGAAGAACTGGATGACAACATTCACACCGCCACAAATCACACCAAAACCACTGTTTGCAACACCAGTCATCTTTGCGATTGCTGCACAAACAGCATAAATAATTGCAATCAGGACAATGATAAGAAGAATTATCCATGTCAAAGGACATGCCATCAAAGCTGCATTCAGTCCATACTGTGCTGCTGTTGCTGTGAAGGTTGCCCCTGCCTGCATCATATCAGCAGCAGCTTTCACACCTGCCATTGCTGCACTGATTCCCTGAACAACATTGTTTGCAATCAATGCTGCTGTGTAAAGACCAAGTGCTGTTGCTATACCAAGAACAATAGGTTCAATGATTGACCAATTATCACTGATAAAGGCTGCAATAGAAGATGCAAGTTCCAATATATTCAACAACCATTCCACAACAGTTGCAAAAGCAGAAACTGCATTTGCTGCAAATAGTTGGAAATCTTCATTGTTTGCAATCTCATTGACTTTTGTCAAAACTGGTTGCATCTGCATCAGTGCAGCATTTCCCATGGTTGTCCATACCTGACCCCAGGTCATAGGCATCTGTTCAAATTTTGCATTGATGTCATCCGCACTTGCAAAGATTGCTGCCTTAACAACATCCGCTGTCAACTGTCCATCCTGTGCCATTTCCCTGATTTTTCCAATAGGAACATCAAGATAATCAGCAATAGACTGAATCAGGTTTGGTGCTTGTTCAAAGATGGAATTCAATTCATCACCACGCAACACACCTGAACCCAAAGCCTGTGACAACTGCAACATTGCATTGCTTGCTTCCTGTGTGGATGCACCTGCAATGGTCATCTGCTTCTGAATCAAGTTTGCAAAAGCAACAACTTCTTCTGAACTGCTGAATGCATCCTTTGCATTGTTTCCAAACTTTGCAACAACTGCTGCCATGTCTGTGAAAGAACCCCTTGCATTCTGTGCTGATGCATAAACCATATTGACCAGTTCATCTGTGGACTGCAATCCATCATTCATTTGGTCAAGTCTTGCTCTTGTTGACACAAGTTCATCAGACATGTCCGTGACTTTTTCAAATGTTGCATAAGCTGCAACCAGGCTTATAACCTTTCCAAGCAATCCATCCATAGCAGATGAACCATTTTGAACAGTTCTGTTGAAGTTCTGCTGATGTTCTTCATTATCTTCAATGTTATTTCCAAGCTGTGTGACCTGCTGTGCAGCAGCATCAATTGCCTGTCTTGCCTGGTCAATAGTTCTTGTATTGAAACCAGTGTTCATGGAATCCTGAACAGATTCATAAGCAGAACACATATTGTCCAGTGCAACAATCATGTTGTTGATGGGTGCTGAAACTCTATCAATAATCTGAATTGATGTTGCTATGCTTGCCATTGTTCTTCTTCACCATCCTTTCTTGGTATAATTTGAAAAGGGATGAACACCAACATTCATCCCTTTTTATTTTCCTTTCTTTGCCTTTGCTGCTTCTTTCTTTTCCTTGTCGATTCTGATTTTGATTGAAGCAATCACAAAAGCCTTTTCTTCCATACTCAAATTGACAAATTGTGAAGGTAAAATGTGAAGTTTCTGCAATGCATAATGTGCAAAGTTTGCTTCTGCATCCCCTTCTTCAATTAGTTTTTTGCTTCTTCAACCTTGTCTTCCAGTGTAGTGTTGAAACCATTGAAGTTCTGAACAAAGGTTGCAAATTCCTGATATTCACCAGGGTCATCAATCATTTCTTTCAGCAAATCATCAGGTGACATCACACCATAAGAATCCTGCAAGTCTTTGTCATAAAGGTTTGGTTCAACCACACATGCACAAATCATTTTGCCAATATATTTGCTTGTATCAAGTTTCGGTCTGAACATGTTTGGTTTTCCCTTGACAGGAACTTCAATCATGCATTCATCCCTGATTGCATCATTTTCCTTGGTTGTTAAAGGTTTGATTGTCCAAGGAAGGGGATTGCCCTTTGCATCCACAAGGGATTTTGTTGCTGCAAAAGTTGTATTTTCTCTTTTGATTTTGTTTGCTTTCAAAAATCTGCTTAAATCTGACATGGTATATACCACCTTTCTGTTTTATTCTAAAAAAATAAGACCCACATGCCTGTTTTGAAGACATGTGGGTCAAAATGTTTACTGCATACCATCAAGCAACTTGAAGGTTTCAGGCATCTTGAAGTCTTCAAAAGTGAAATTCAGTTCTTCATCCAGGTATTCACCATCAGCATCAAACTTTGCCAGGATGCCACCATCAATATTGCAGTCCATGAAGACAACTGTCTGTCTGCCTGCTGCACTTGTAGGGTCATCATTGGTCACCTGAATTTCAAAATAGACATCTTCACCAGTGTCCTTGTATTTCAGCATCATTTCCCTGAAAATACTGGTGTTATAGTGGAAGGTTGCTGAACCAGTACCTTTCCAACCAGTTGACTTGTTTCCAGTTCCTGTTCTTCCAAGGATAGGAACTTCTGTCTTTGTCCTTTCAAAATTTGCTTCAAAATTGATTGCCTGCATGAAGTTGTATCTGTTGTTTCCAATTGTGATGAAACATTCTGCCAACTTTGCAGAAATGGAATCTTTTGCTTTCATTGTGATATTAGACATTCTGATTCACCCCTTTCTTACATCACTGTTACAGTCATATAAAGTTTTGCCATTGCATTGACAACAGTCACTGCATCCTGAACAACAACCGCTTTCTTTGTGTCACCCTGGGAAACCTTTACATCTTCATCAGTGAAGTTTTCAATTGCTCTGATGTCCTGCAACTGCTCATGATGCTTGACAATATCTGCCCAAAGACTGATTCTGCCTGCTTCATCATTTGGAACAGCACCAAGATATTTTGTGTTGAAAAGCACTGCAATGTCATTTGCAATTTGGTCAATCACTCTGATTGTCTGATTGTCCTTGAAGATATATGCCTTTGTTTCCGTTTCCGTAACAAGGGAATTGATGTCTTCAAGAACTCTGATGTCATCACCGACCTGATGAAGTGTGAATTCACCTGCCTGAATTGCTTTTGTCAACTGTGTCTGTGTATAGTCAACATTGACTACAAATTCACCATCATAAACCTTATTCAGATTTGATTTGTTCACTGCACATCCTGCTGAAATACCAGTCACCCAATAAACAAGGGATGCTTCTGACCATCCTTCATCAGATGTCTTGTTCTTCACATTGATAATACCTTCATAATCAGATGCCTTGTTATAAAGAATTACCTGGAACTTTGCACCGACTTCATCACGCATTCTTTTACAAAATGCATCATAAAGACTTTTGATGGTGTTTTCTGTGGTAACAACACCCATTGCATTAAATGAATAAGATTCAATCTTGTCCAAATATGCCTGGTGATTTGTTCCTGTGACATTACCATTTGTTCCACCTTCAAGTGGTGTTCCTGCTGTGCTTGAAAGTTCCGCATTGGACTTGAATGTCACATAATCATTTGCAACAAGGTCTGCTGCTTTTGCAACAGTCTGACTGTCAACCATAACAGTTCCAAGATAGGTGTTGACATCAAAAAGACTGTCATCATCCACATTCACCTGAACCTGAATCTTGATGTCATTTCCCCTTGTTCCTGCATACTTTGCAGTTGCAAAGGTATTGGATGCCTTAACACCATCACCATTCAATCTGTATGCAAACAGTGTGGTGATGTTCTTGAACAGGTCACGAAGACCTTTTAACTTTTCATTGGTGTAATCATAACCAAAGATTTTCATAGAATTCTTCTGAAAATCTGCATTTGTTACTTCAAACACTTCCCCTTCAATGCCCCAATCAAGTTCAAGTGGCATTGTTGCATAACCCCTGTCAGACAATGTTGCAGTTGCAGTTGCAAGTGAAACAAAGTTAATATATGCACCAGGAAGCACTTTGTTCTGAACAGTAAATGTTCCACCGCCTAAAGCCATTTTACTTCACCATTCCTTTCATAAATTTTTCAATCATGTCATCCACTTCTTCAATGGACTTTTCTGAACCATCAGTCCAAAGGGCATTGATGACATCATGTCTGTTGTAATATTTGTTTGATGCAAGAATCTGTTCCTTGCTATACTTGGAAACAGTTTCCTGCATAGGTTCTTTCTTTGCCATTCTTTCACCTTATCCTTTCACATCAGTGCTATAATCATAAGATTCCATTGTAGGTGTTCCTTCCTGCATCTTATACATGAACATGTCATAGTTCACAAAAAACGAAAGTACACCATCACTTGTTTCACTACTCATATTTGTTCCCCTGCACAAATCACCATCAACTGTCACCAGTTCCAGGCATTCAAACAACCTTTCCCTGACTTCATTGATTTCCTTGTTCTTTTCTTCACCTTTTGGAAAATAGTGAATACAAAACTGATTCTTTCTGAAATATCTTCTTCCAAGGAACTGTTCATTTGTAGGATTCAGACATAAAATGGAAAAACAAGGTTCATTCAAACCTTGTTCAACTGATTCAGTATAAATTTCATAGTCATCACCAAATTCAGCATTGATTGCAACACTGATTCCATCAATGATTTTGTTTATCATCTGAAAACTTCACCCAACTTTCTTTTCAGTTTGTTTTCAAGAATCTTTGCAGCATCACCCTGAACTTCCTGTTCTGAAATGGTCAGCATGAATTTTCCTTCAACCCATCCTTCATGATTCCTGGTTCTATGACCAAATTCCACATAAGATGCATATTCAACTGGATTCACCACTTCAATAACATAAGTATTTCCATAATGATTCACACGCAATGAATCAGCATAAGCCTTTCCACCTTGTGTTTTTCCACCAGTCCAACCCCTGCGAAGTGTACCGCCTTTTTTTCCTGTGCTTGCAGGATATTGTCCAACAGGTGTCCTTTTGATAACCTTTGCAAGCAACCTTGCAGCCAGTTCTTTTGCACAAGATTCAATGAAGTCATTGATTTGGTCATCATTCAATGATGCTTCCATCTTCCTTCTGAACTCTTGCAATTCCCTAAAATCGACATTTCCACCGCTTGCCATTATGCCCACCCCTTAAAGATTTCAACCACTATTTCCTGGTGTGTGCTATAAGTTGCAGGAATACCGCTTGACTTATATTCTGTGGTCACACTATTCTGTGTGATTGTTAGCTTTGAACCAGGCTTGACAACAATTTCAGGTGCAAGGAATACTTCTGTTACTTGGACAAGTGCGGATGCAGCATTTTCATTTGGATTTGTGTTGTTGATTGTCTTGAAAGACAATCTGCAAGGAATATCTTCCTGGACAATCACATCCTGAAAACCTGTTGATTTGTTATCTTTTTGAACTTTTTGGTGTTCAGTAATTGTGCATGTTCCTTCATACATGGATTCAATTGCTTTTCTTGCTTTTTTCACCATCTTATTTTTCTGAAACATATCAAATCACCTTCCCCTTGATTCATCAGATAGTTCACCAGTTGATTGAACCTGGATTCATCAGATGACCCTGCATCAAAATTGATTTGAGCGTCACCTTCTTTGATGCTTGTGACAGCACCATCCAAGTCAAGTTCACCAATGTCCAACTGTCCAGTCTGTTTTTTTGTGAACAAAAATTCACCACAAACCCTGTCAACCGCTGCATTAAATAAACCATCAGGGATTGAATCAGTGTTGCAAAAATTCTTGATGTGATTTTCAACTTTTTGCATACAAAAACATAAAACCCAACCATCATCTTCTTCCAGGTCATACCCAAAAGAAACCAGTCTTTTCAGAACCGCTTCATAGAATGGTTCTGAAAGACTGGTGTTGTTCATAATAGTCAGGATGTTTGCAAGAACTTTTTGAATCATTTCATTCATTCAGCAACACCCCTTTCATCAATTAACCCCTGGAAACAATCTTTGCAATTGCAATTGCCTTGTGTGGAATTGCCTTTGTACCATCATTGATAATGTTCCAGTTGTCACCATTTGCAAGGTCAGTGTTGGAAGCAGATGCAGTGATGCTTGCAGGCTTTTCAAAGGAAATGCCATCAACACCGCAAATGTATCTATCACGCACATAAAGTGTGTCCTGACCACCATTTGTCTTAGGGTCTCTACTCATTTCATAAGGTACTGCATCACCAATGTCATCAAGGATGATTGCACCATCACCAAGGATGTATGTGGTATATTTGTCACCTGCAACAACATACTGGTCAGCAGCAGCACCATCAGGATAGAATGCACCCTTCTTGACATCTACAAGGTTGATTTCAGCAGAACCAGTTGCACCGTTTGTCTTAATCTGCATAGCACCTTCATCATTTGCAGATGCTGCATAGTAACCACTTTCAGAAGGCATGTTGTCATCAATCAGAACAAGTCTTCCATTCCATGTTGCAAGTGCAAGTTCTCTTTCAATACCATCACCATCAGTCTGTGTCATGTACTTTAACAGCTTGATGTTTTCAAGGTTTGTTGCAACCTCACTATGCATGATGACAAGTTTGAAGATGTTCTTGTTATCACCACAAGCCTGCTGAATTGCCTTGTTAAGAGTAGCAGAACCAACAAGACCTGCTTCTGCACCCTTTACAGTGATGTCATAAACATGCTTTGCAAGGAATTCCTTTGCTGCTTTACCTGCAACAGAAGTGTCCTGCTTCATGCTGAATACACCCTTTAAGATTGCAAGCAGCATTGCCTGTCTGACATCCATCTTGTAATCAGCAATCTGTGCTGCAACATTATCCATGAAGTCAACACCTGCTGTGATGTTCTTGCTGAAACTTCTTTCAGTCCAAGAATCCATTCTGCTTGCCACAATGAATCCCTGCTCATATGTGGTTGTGCCAGTGCTTGTGATGTTGGTTGCACCATCATTGTTCTGACTGGTAGAACCATCAATTCTGCCAAAGTAAGGGATTCTTGCATATAAAGAACCAGTCTGATTTGCAAGTGCTGCCTTTGCCTGCTCATTAGAACCGACTGCACCACTCTTTGCAAGTTCGTTTTTAGTTACATTAGGAATTCGGTTCACATAAGCACCGAATGCCTGGGGATTGAAACTTTTGGAATCAAATTTTGCCATTTTGTTTCACCTTTTCCTTTCTTAAAATTTAATCAATTTTTGCATCAGGGTGTTCTGCCATATAAGCAGCAAGTTCTGAATAGGTCATTTTGGATGTGTCAACCCCATGGTCACCATCTTCATTTCCTGATTCACCAGGTTTTGCACCCTTCACCTGGGTCTGCTTTTTAGCAGTAAAAAGGAACTTTGTGTCATCTGCCTTTGTAAGTGCTTCAATCTGTTCTGCAAGACCTTTCACTGTGCCATCATCAGCAAGTTCAGCCTTGTCCAAATCTTTCAAGAAAGGAACAACAGCCTTTGCATTGATTGCACCTGAACTTGTCAGTGCAGCTTCAACAGCAGCTTCAACCTTCATTTTCTTGATTTCAGCAGCATGTGCTTCATCTTTTGCTTTATTGTCAGCCTGCAATGTTGCAATCTGCTGTTTCATTGCTTCCACATCACCTGTGGAATTCTTCAAGGTTTCAAGCTGTCCATCCCTGTCACGAAGGTCAAGTTCCAACTTCTTCTTTTCGTTGTTCACTTCATCAAACCTTGTCTTTGGGATGAAACCTTTCAGTTCTTCCTGGGAAGCAGCTTCACACTTCTTTGCAGTTTCTTCATCAATTCCTAACTTCACAAATTCTTCTTTTTTCATTTTTCAATACCATCCTTTCTTCAAAAACATTATTTTTTCATGGTTCAGTCCATGTTCATTTGAACTTGTTCTTTTACATCTGCAATTCTAAAAAGATGACTTTGGATTGAAACCCAAAAGATTCTTTGTGATTGTGGCTTTTTATGTCATCCACCAGGACAATAAAAATCAGCCTTGCTGAAAGGAAGTTACTTCTGTGTCACCCCTGCACATTTTCATCTTCATAGATTTTTCAGCAAGTCTGATGTTTTACCGCATTAAAAAAGCACCCTTTTCAGGTGCTTTTCTTAATCAACCATTTTGTCAGGTTGATTGTGTTCCTTCATCCAGGCTTCAAATTCTTCTTTGACTTCCTGTGGGGCATTTTCTTTCAAATGCCAGTTGTCAGGTTCAGGAACAAAATATTCACTTGTAAAAAATGCAGGCATCATAAAAGACCACATCCTTTCAATAATTCTTCCAGTTGCTTTCCAAATTCTGCTGCAACAGGTCTTGGATTCTCTGAACACATCCATTCACAAAAGCATTCTGCAAACCATTCCATTGCATCCTTTGTGGCATAACCACTGACTTGTTTGTATGTGTCACTAACTTTGAACCCTGCTGCTTTCATGACCTTTGGTCTTAAATAAGCAGAAACTGCTTTTGGTTTCCAACCATTCATTCCAACAGCTTTCATTGTGTTGGTCAAATAGTCATCAACCGCATGTCCAAGTTCGTGCATCACAATGGAATCATATCCAACCCCTTGTGGATGGAAACCTGCTGCCTTGTCAGATTCAAAGGATTTTATCAGTTTTGATTCATCCTTGAACCATTGTTTGTTGACTGTTATTCCACCATTTCCAAATCCCCATGAACACTGTGCATAGGTTGTTCCACTCAATTTTGCAGAATTGATAGAACACAACTGACCCTTCAATGAAGGATATTTTGCAAATAACTGTTCATGTGTTTTGTAAATGGACTTTGCAACAGGAAGGTCAACACCTTCAAGTGAAAGTGAATCATCAGACCGCCATGGTTTCCCATTTATTTCCCTATGCAAGAACCAATCCTGGTCTTTCATGAACTGTTCAACATCAGGGATGCTTGTACAGTCATCAACTGACTTCACATTTGTTTCAGGTTTATCTTTTATTATATCATCAGGAACAACTGGTTTCAAATCTTCTGTCTGACCATCAACAAATGACTTCTGCCATTCAGGATAGGTCATATCAGATGGAACATAGTATGTTTTACCATCTTCACCCCTTGCTGCCCTTTCACCACTTCTGCCCCATTCATCATCAAAGTATGGAACAGTTGTTGACCTGCACCAAACATGAAAAGGTGGTGCAGTGACACCAGGTTCAAAGTCCTTCATAGGGAAGTGCTGTCCATCCATGTTCTGACATATTTCAGAAGTGTGACTGTCCAGTGTTGCGACAATCTCAAATTCTTCCACATCCAGGTCATTGAATGCATCCTTCTGTGCAGCACTGGAAATGAATGCCTGTTCAGTCATCACAAGTCTTCCTGCTGCATACTTTGCATTTTTGGTCTTGTCTGCAACATACTTTGACAAAGTTCTGATTGCTTCATCAGGTGCTTTTCCCTGAATGATTGTCCTGGTCAGTTGCTGATGCAGTTCATTGACCATTGTTGTCTTTGATTGCCACACCCTGTCTGAAAAGGTCTTTCCATCTGCTGCCCAAGGTTTTGAAATAATCTTTTGCAGCTTCCTTTCATCAATCTGACCGATTTCCCAACCAATATTGAAACCCTTCTGCACTTCAAAACAAGTGTGATAATATCCTGACTGATAAAGGTGCTTGACCATACCATCCAGGGAATCAAGTTCATTGCCAAAAGCAACTTCCAATGATTGCTGTGTCCGAAGTTTCAAGGCTTCCAGTCTGCTGATGTGGAATCTTGCAGATGCATTTTCCAGTTCCTTCATCCACTGCTGATTCATTGCATTCTGCTGTCCATATTTGATGTATTCCTGGACATCCCATTGCAATTCTTTCAGTTCAGCAGCAGACAACTGTTTTCTTGCTTCTGCCATTGTGATTCCATTGTTCTTTGCATATCTTGAATACCAGGATTCAATCTGTGCCTGAATCTGTCTTTGTGCCTTGTCAAATGCAGGTTCAATCTGATGGAAGGTGTTCTGTCCATACTGATTTTGTGCGTTTTCCAGTTCAGAAAATCTTTTCTTCCAGTATGCAGATGACTTTTTCTTCTTTGCCATTATTCATCACCTGCACCTTCCTGTCCTTCTTCATCAGCACCAGGAACATTCTGACCTTGCATCATACCAAGACCAAATTCTTCCATGTTCTTCTGCTTCTGTTCATCCAGTCTTTCCAGTTCTGCCTGAACATCATCAACCCAAGGATGCTGTGCAACAAGTGTTTCATCACTGATGATTCCAACAGACTTGCTGATGTTGTCAATGACTTCACCTTCATTCAGCATCATATCCCTGTTGAATATGATTTCCACTTCTTCCTGTTCAAAGTCACCCATTCCAGTGTTGAAAAGGTGCATATTCAAGAACCAAAGAAGTTCTTCAAAGGATGCCTGATATTCAGTTTCCATTCCATTTGCATCCAGGTCAATGTCAGAATACATTGATTGAATGTTCATTTGGTTTGGTGTTCCACTCATTCTGTCATCTTTTGCATCATATCCCATTGCATTTTCAATGATTGCCTTTTTGAACAGTTCAATGATGGACTTGTAATTTTCAGAATTGACTTCCACTTGAAGTGTTCTGACATCACCGCCTGCACCATCCACTGTTCTGACCTTCACTGCACCATAGGTTGCAAGGTTCTTTCTGAATTCACCAAGATTTTCACCATCATAGTTCACAAGAACCAAAATTGTGTTTCTTGTGTCTTCTTCCATCTGATTTTGGAAGTTGGATTCAATCAGGTTCAGACCATCCTGCAAGGACTTCACCATTTTAATCAATGGAATTTCCTTGCTGTTATACTTGAAAGGAATCAAAGGAATCTTTGTCCAATTGAATCCCTGGTCTTCAATGCTGAAATATGGAACATGCTGTTCACCATCAGGTTTCAGTGTTCCGCTGTCAGTCAATTCAAAATAAGAAACACCTGATTCATCATAGACTTCAACCTTTGTGATGATTTTTTCTGTGTCACCCACATATCCAACCACTTCATAGATTCTGATGAAATATTCCAGTTCAGTGTGTTCTGCATCCTTCCATCCTGGAATTATTTCCCAAGGTCTGAACCGCTTGAAGATGAAATTGCCCTGGTCATCATACATAGGGAACAACCAACCAATTCCACAATTCAATGAATCTTCCCCAACAGCTTTCAATGTTCGCATGAACCGCTTGTTCAAAAACTGTTTCAGAATCTTCAAATATGCTTCATTGTCACACTGGATGGTGAAAGGTTGACCCAACAGATAGTTGGATTTTTGAATGACCATCTTTTTATACTGATTGTCAACAATTCTGTTGTTTGGAAGATTCTTGACCACTTCCAATTCACCATCTTTTCCAATGACTGTCCTTTCCCTGGACAAGATGTCATGACATCCATCAAAGTATCTTTCACCATCAAGCATTTCTTTTCTTCTTTGCGATTGCTTGAATCTTTGTATTTCCTTCACAATGAACTGTTCATCAGTCAACTTGGATGCTGCATTGACATTGACCAGTCTTTCAAGTTTTGCTTTGAAGGATTCAGCAAAATTGAACATCATTCTTCACCACCTTTCTTCATCATAGTGCATCCACCTTTGCAAATGCTTCTGCCAGTTTTGGGAACTGGTATGCAATCCAGTCCACTATTTCTTCATTTATGCCCCAACTATCAGCACCAAGACCTGATTCAAACAGAAAAGCATGAACCAGTTCATGTCTGATGACCTGCTGTCTGTATTTTTTCAGGTCAGCAAGTGAACCAGGGCAATCCTGGAAGGTGTCAATGACAATCTGTTTTGTGGAATGGTCACAATAACCATCACCATTGTTCAAATTGTCATCTTTCACCTTGTTGGATTCTGTTATTGTGTACTTTGTACCTAAAACATCAACTGTCACTGTTTTTCACCTTCCCTTTTCCTACTAATCAAAGCTGAATGTGTCACCAACAAGAACCTTTCCTGTTGCATATCGCATGGAATCCATACCATGTGAAAATTCATGGTCAGGTTTGTCTGTTGGTTTTCCATCCTTGTCAGTTTCCCAACAATAATTCTGAATTTCTTTCTTGAATTCAGGACAGTTCTTTTCATGGACAATGATTTCATAGTTCTGAATCAACTGGATTCCATGATTCACACTGTCTTTTCCTTTCCTGGAAGGTTCTGCCTTGATTCCTTCTTCCTGCAATTCAGCAATTGATTTTGGTTCAGCAGAATCACAAACAATCCGCTGTCCACCATATCCTTTGTCTTTGATTGCCTGTGCAATGATTTTGTTGGTCACACCTGTTCTGTACCATTCATCAAAGACATATATCTTCATTGCTGCATTGTCTATCATCAAACAGACAAATGCATTTGGGTCAGTGAAACCAAAGTCAAGACCAAAAGCAGACTTGATTCCTGGGATTGCTCTGACTGCATCAATGTCAAAGTCTTCAAATCTGACTTTTTCATATATCAGACCTTCTGCAATGCCCCATTCACCATCACCTTCAATTCTGTATCTTCTTGGATTGTTCTGCTGCATCTTCAAGAAGATGTTCCTGTCTGCTTCATCCAACCATTCATTTTGCTTCCAGGTTGTTGTTTTTGTGAAGATGTCATCATCTTCCACATCAAAAAACCTTGGTTTCAACCAGGATGTTGCAGACCAAGGATTGAATGTCAATGTTATTTGTTTGAAATATCCATCAGGAACTTCACCACGAATGGACATATCCAATTTGTTGAAGTCATCTTCATTGCTGATTTCATAGGCTTCTTCAATCCATACAAAGCAAAGAACACCATAATCAACTGAAATAGATGTGATTTTCAGACCATCATCAAGACCCCTGAACAGAATTTTCTGTCCTGTGGACTTCCTGACAATCTGCATAGGTGAAACAGTGCATTCAAAAAAGGCATCCAAACCAAGTCTGTGAATTGCCCATTTCAAATCTGAATAGACAGAATCACGCAAAGCGTTTGAATACCTTCTGACACACAATCCATTTGCAAGTGGATATTCCATCAACCTATAAATCATATTCAAGGCAGTTGTCTTTGATTTCTTTGAACCTCTGCTGCCTTTGCAAACTCTGTATCTTTGTTTTGTGTTCCAAAAATCAGCATAATTTCTTCCAACTGTGTCTTGAAGTGATATGTTCATAGTGCATCACCTATTCTTTCAGGTCATTCACAATGACAACAGGTTCAACTTCCAGGTTCACATCTGCTTTGAAAAGACCATATCTTCTTCCAAGAAGTTCAGCAGCTTTCAACCTTTCTTTTTCGTCAGGTGCTTTGTTCATTCTTCTTGCATCAGAACAACCTTCACCAGTTCCTTCAATGACTACAATTTCTGATTCAGATTCCCCACGCAAAACAGATGTCAGGTATTCCATGACTTCCTTTGCATCAGCAATCTTGTCAGAACTGATTTTTTCAAGCTGTTCATCAATATATGATTTGATGTTAGCATTTGTTAGCAGTCTTGAAGCACATGCCCTTGCAGCATCTTCTGATTTTACATGGGGATATGCAGCTTTGTATGCCCTGGTTGCATTTGCATCAATCAAATATTCATCACAAAACTTCCGCTGTTTGTCAGTCATACCTTTTCACCTGCCTTTCATAACATAAGAAAAGCACCCTTGAACTTTTCAGTTCTTGGATGCTTTCGATTGACCTAACATTTCATGTTATAGTTTACTATAACATGACAGTGGGATTCAAGCGGACTGTGGCAGGAACTTTTGTTCAAATGCCTGCAAAGCTGCAATATGTATTTCCTTCACATAATCATAAGAAAAACACATTGCCTGTGCTGCTTTTTTCAGATTCTTTCCGTCAACATACACGATATATAAAACTTTCTGATGCTTGCTGTCTTCAATCTGATGAATCTGATTGATGATTTTAACCCTTGTCAATGCAAGATTGTCCTTCATCTGCTGCAATTTTTCTTCTTCTTCTTCAAATATCTGACCGAAGATTTTTGCAAATTTATCAGGTTCAGGTGAACTTTGCACCCTTTCCTTGTCATATCTGATTCCTGCTACACCTAAAGAATCCCTTAATCTTTGAATATATTCTTCCTGGTTCAGAATGTCATTTCTTTGTTCCTTTATCTGCAACAAATATTCTTTTGCTGTCACATTTCACACCTTCTTCCTGGTTCAACTTCTTGGGTCAAGATGTGTTTTATCTTGACTCTTCATAAAATCCTTGATTTTACTGGCTTTCAGGCTTTTTTGTTGTTTTCAAGTTCAAGATGTGATGTCTGTTTACTATTATAATTATTTTTTAGAGAATCATTAAAATTTAATGATTTTATTCTTTTATATATCCTTAATATAGAAACATATTGACCATCTTGAACCGCACCCCTTAAACCCTTGATTTTACTGCATTTTATCGGTTCAAGATGATGTTGAACCACATCTTGAACTGACATCAAACATCTTTCACTTTTGATGCATACATGTCAGCAGTGTGAGTGAACAACACTGACTGATATTTCCTGATTGCTCTGTCAAATGCATCCCAATCATCAGTGACATAAGCACCCATGTGAAATCTGATGCACAACATTTCTTCTTCTGTCAGGGTCATCACCTGTGACAGCATCATCACCGACTTGTCACCATGACCTTTGAACATAGGTGCAGGATTGTATGTCCACTTTGGGTTTTTGCTGATAGGTGAACCAGTTCCCATGACCACCACATCAGATGCATTTTCATCCACATAGTCATCAAGTTTGCACGCATCATGAAGCATCCCAACAATATAAGGTGATTCAGGTCTTGTCCAAGGGATGTCAAACTTCTGTGTCATTTCCACCAGTACCTTTGCAACCATCATGGAATGGTCAAACAGACCGCCAGTATAATTGCCATGATGCTTGATTGCAGCAGGCTTGACAAAGAAACCATTGTTCACCAACCAGTCAATTGTGTCCACATTTATGATAGGTTTTCCACCAACATTCATGAAATCAAGAAATGTGTCTATCTGAATTTTATTGTTCATCATTTTCACCTTTCCCTTCCTGGAAGAACACTGCACTTTCAGTTGTCAGAAGAACTGGTGGAACAGCAGCACCTTGGATGTAAAGATAAACCTTTCCACCATTGTTCTTGATGTTTTCCAAGTCCTGTTCATCCATTTCCCAACAGCATTCAACACCTTGTTCATTGTTCATAACATTTGTGTATCTTGTCACTGGAAGGTCTTGACAACCTTCCAGTGTATAAACCGCATTTGTTGTTTCTGTTCTAACTGGTTTCATATCACCACATCCTTTCAATCATATCTGATGAATCTTGTGTCTTTGATTTTTCCGCATTTCTGACAAACAAGATATTGTGTTTCACCGCTGATGCAATGGAACTTTTCAACCTTTCTGCACCAACTGAATTCATGTTTGCAGAACAATCTTTTGAAAAACTGTTTGATTCTGTTCATCATTTGAATTCCTTTCCTGTTTTCTTATCCTTGAAGGTGATTCTTCCGACCACTTCAAATCCTGCCAGGTGTGCAGCTTCCCTGATAATGTGCATCAGGTGTCTGATTTTTCTTTCCTGTTCAGATTCTTCCTTGACAATTTCTTTCATGCCATAATATGCAGTTGGGTCAGGATAACCTTCATTGTTGTACTTATTCATTTTTCTGAAATTTCACCCCACATTCCTGATAAATCAGGTCTGCAAATTCTTCCAGTGTCATGTCACCATTTTGAAAATCTGTATAGACATCAATCATTGCTTCACAAAATTCAGGAAGTCTTTTCTTCATGCCCCAACCATATTTTTCTTTCATGACCTTCACTGGAATTCCAAGCAGAAGAATCATTGCTGCATCCACCGCTGCTTCTGTTGCATCCTGCTTCATCTTCTTGATGTCAGACTGCTTCATGTTGAAGACTGGTTCATGTGTTACTGGAAGACCTTTCTTCTGTGCCATTCTTCTTTGCTGCCTGTTCATATTACTTCACCACCAAATCATCAAAAACAACTGGAATCATCTGTTTGAAATCTTCAAGCAGGGGAACTGTCACTTCAAGCATTTGTGGATGTGGCTTCCCTGTTGTTCCCAAAGCACGAAGTTTGAAAAAGTGTCGCCATTCACGAAGATTTGCAGTCATGACCACTTCTGTCTTCAAACTGTTTGGAAGAACCGCCCTTGCTTCCTGTGGTGTCAGACCAATGTCAAGCAGTTTGAAATAAGAATCTTCACATGCTTTCATGGTTTCCTTCCATGTGTTCCATCCTGCTGACTTATAGTCCAGGTATTCAGGAATTATGAATGTGATTTCAGAACCAAAATCATCCTTTGAATAATTGCAGTATCTTGTAGATTCCTGGGCAAAGGATGCAAGTCTGTGTCTGACCAGTTCATGACTGATTCCCCTGTCAACAACAAACTTTACTGTGATAGATACATGTTCAAGCATTGCTTCATGTCCTGACTTGATAAGGGATGCAACCATCTTTGCAGCAGAACCTTCCTGAATCTTTCCTTCTGACTTGTAACAGGTTCTTGCGACCTTTTCAATTTTTTCCAAAATCTTCTGTCCATCAAAATCATTGTAAATCTGTGTATATGCTTTAATTGCCTGCATTCTGTTCACCTATCCTTTCAAAAGTTCTTTCAATTTTCTGTTTCATAACCTGCTGAACCTGGTCTTCACATTCCATCAGGTGAATCACCTGGTCAAGAACCAGTTTCACATCTGCCAGTTCTTCAAAGATGTGTTCTTCCAGTGCTTTGACTGACCATTCAGATGCAACAGGTTGTCCAAGTCCACATTTCCTGTTCCACTTGGTCAATGCCTGGGTCAGTTCTGCCATTTCTTCAATCAACTGATTCTTCTGACCTTCCAGTCCAAAGTGTTCAGCAATCTTGAATCTTGGGTCTTCTTCCTGATAATGCTGCAACATATCCTGATAGTTTGCAGCTTTGTCCAGGTCTTCCTGACCATTCTTTTGTTCATGTCTGTACTGGTATTTATAAGAATTCAGTTCACAAAATGCTTCTGTTTTCTCATAACCAAATTTTTCAAGCATTTCTTCAATGCATTCTTTTCTTCCTGGGATGTTATAGTGTCCAGGATGAATCACATTTGACATCTTCACTTCACCTTCCTTTTATTGCTGCTTTGAATTCATGCCAAGCATATTTCATATAAATTTTGAAATTGCACCAGTGCTGAACCCTTTTGATTTTCTTCTGCATCTTCTTTTCTGACCATTTCCTGCACCATTCAATCTGTGTACCATCATCCACTTCATCATGCATCACTGTGTTCCCCCTTTCATCTATAAAACTATGAACACCCACCACAACAACCAAATGGAACAAATTTATTGAATATTTCATCAATCTGTCTTGCATATTTTCTATACTGTTCAGGTAATTTAGAAACATCAATCAACCATTCACCTTGATATGCACAATAATCGTTATCAAGACCACCGCCACTGTTCCAAAATGAAGAATAATTATCATCTTTATACTTTCCTGTTTTCCAATCAAAGTCTTTGCTTTCATGTCCAAATTTCACTTCTTTTTTATCAATTTTTAGGGTCAAAACACCGCTGCAAAGATTTGGATAACTTCCTGTATAAGAAACAAATTCAACATTTTCAGTGTAAAAATCATTTGAATTTATTAACATTCTTGTTTACCGCCTTTCATCTGTTAATCTGACAAACCATATGTAAAACTTGAATTTCTATCCCTGTCTAATGACATGAAGATTTGCTTTTGTTTTGAAATGCCTATTCAATAACTTTTCAGATACATCACCACCATTCTGTATATTTTCAAGATACATTTATGTCAAAAAATTTTGGAAGCATCACTTCAAACATTGCTTCAAAAATAGGAACTGCAATTGAATTTCCTGCCTGATGATACAATGTTCTGTTCATCTTCCCTTCTTCAACATTACAAGTTGATTTTGCTGCAAGAAAATCTTCATCTGAATATCCCTGCAACCGCCAACATTCCAGTTCAGTCAAATATCTGTATTTTCCACCACCAAGGTCAATGACTTGTGCAGGTGTTCTGTCCTGTCTTGTTGTGATTGTATTTGCATATTCTTTGATTATGGTTGCCCTTCTTATTCCCTTTTTACCTATTACAGAATAAACACTTGGTTGTGTTACCAAATAACAATCATCAACCTTTCCTTCCAAAAACTGCTGAATGTCTTTCATAGGTTTTCTTTTCATTATGTCAAAATCAAATTCTTCATCATCCAAAACAGAAACTGTGAAAACCCTTTGTCTTGCTTGTGGAAGTCCAAAATCCCTTGCATCCAAGACTTCATAATTGTTTGTATATCCAAGCATCTTCATATATGAAAGATACTTTTCAAAATTATGTTTCATGTGCTTTGACAAAACATTCTTCACATTTTCCCAAATGACAACCTTTGGTTTCCATTCACCCATCTGTTCAATGATGTGAACTGTTTCCCACATAAGGGATAACCTTGTTCCTGAACCTTCATCACCACCTTTTCCTTTGTTGATTCTTCCTTCTGCTGCTGTTGCTTTTCCCTGGTGTCCTGCAATACTGAAATCCTGACAAGGACTTCCATGAATCAGGATGTCAGGTTTCAGATTCCATCCAACAACTGACTGTGTTTTATATGCCAGTTCATCAGCAAACATTGCATTGTAAGACCTGACTGCCTTTTCATCAATTTCCACATAATCAATGGATTTCACTGGAACACCAAGGTTCTTCAATGCAACCCTTGGTGAACCAATTCCACCGAACAGTTCAAGAATCTGCAATTTCTGTTCTTCCATGTATTAGTTCACCGCCTTCTGAAATAATCTGTATTTTTTACCATTTATCTTCTTATTTGTTATCTGATAACCAAATGTCTTCACCATCTGCCTGCTGAACTCAATCTTTGACAGTGCCTGCAAGGATTCTGACAGACAGAATTCCTTGTATCTTTCATAAACCGCTGATGTTGGTTCATTTTCCAGTTCAAAGTCTTCATCTTCACAATCCTTGACGAACATCAGAAGTGGATTGTTTCTTTCTTCATATTCTTCAAGTTCCTGCTGCATTGCTGCTGATGTGGTGAAGTTCTTTGTTTCAAGAACCCTTTTCAATCCCTGGATTCCAAGCTGAATCAGATATTCCATGGATTCCTGACCTTTCAATTCTTCTTCAATTCCTGGTTTGAAATTTGGGTCATCAGACTTGAATTTTGCATTGAATGGAACAATGACAAGTCTTCTCATGATTGCCTGTGAATCAGAACCTTTTCCCATTCTTGGAATGTTATTTGCTGAAAACAGCAGCTTGCAGAATGGTTTGAAGTCAAACTTTGGTTGTCCTTTCTGTTCTGCATCAATGGTTTCACCAGTGACAATTTTCTTGAAAACCGCTGTGTCTGTGACAAACTCATTGCTGATGTCATCACCAATGTTTGCCAGTTTTCCAAACATCATGACTGTGCTGAATCGGTCACCCAACTTTTTCAAGTCCAGTGATGAAATATTCTTTTCAGACATAAGGTTTGAAAGGGTCTTCAAATATGTACTTTTTCCATTGCTGCCTGTTCCAGTCAGGATGAATGCTTTTCCACCTGCAAGTGTGTTTGACCTATACATGCAAGCACCAACAATTTCTTCAAGCAGTGACCTGATTTCTGCATCCTTGCAGGAAACATTGTCAAGCATATTGTCAATCACTTCACTGGATGCCTGTCTGTTAAAATCCCAAGGAATCTTGTTTGTGATAACCACATCAGGTGTGAAATCTGAAAAAGAATCTGTCAAGATATTATAAAGACCATTTCTGAATGCAATCATGCAAGCAGGTGCAGCCTTTGTGTTATCCCTGATTAAAATATTCAGGTATGCCATGACTTCCTGTCTTTTTGCCCTGTTCAACTGTGGAAGGTGCTGAATCATTACTGCTTCAATTTCTTCCTGTCCTGACACATAGATTCCATCTTTATACATGTGAAGCTGACCATTCAATCTGATGATGTGATGGTTGTTCTTCAAGAACACTGCAAACTTATCAAAAAGAAATGTTGTTCCTTTGTAGAAAATAGGCTTGCTGAATGCTTCATCACGCATGATGACTTCCAGTTCTTCATCAGACAAAGGTTCTTTCAGGACATATTTGTTGATTATACGCAACACATCCCTTGCTTCTTCCTTTTCAAAATCTGCTGACTGTAAGGTCAGTATGTAATTGAACAATGCCTGGTTTCTTCCATCACCTGCATCCATATCCAGGAATTCTGCTTTTCCTTTGACTGGAAGCATCCACTTTGGAATTTCCTGATAAACTTCACCATCTTCCTGATAGATGTCATAAATGACTTCCCTTTCCTTGCCATCATATTTCAATATTTCATAGGAATTTTTGACACCAACCTTGATGTCTGCTGTCAAACCAATTGCCAGTTTGCAATGTGTGAAGCATTTTTCTACACCTGCATTCTTGAACAAAAAGTGCTTTCCCCTGGTTGTTGCGTAAACTCTACAATTCAACTGCAAGTCTTCCACAATATTCATCAACACTTCTGACTGTTCAAAGTCATCAATGTCAACCAGGATTGTTTCTTCATCCAAAATTCCTGCAAATTCAGGAAGCGACTTGACTTGTTCATAAGTCTTGAAGTCTGTTCTGTTTTTGAATTTTTCTATGCACTTTTTGTCCTTGGTTTCAACATAACCTTTGAAAAACATCCTTCATCACTTCCTTTGCTCTAATATTTCCAAGTGCTTCAAGAACAAATCCTTCTGTTTGATGCTTCTGTTGAAATCAGACAAGCATCCTGCATATACTGCTTTGAAGTGTTTGTTCTGTTCTTTTATGTCTGCCAGTTCATCCTTGGTCAATGGAACACCATTTGGATGCTTCCTGGATTCAATTATTGCAGTTGTGTCTGCAACCTTCTGTTTATATTCAACAGCTTTCTTTCCTGAACTGATTCTTCTTTCTTCCAGTTCATTCACCTTGTCCTGAAAAAACTGCTGCATGGTCTGCATTATTTCTTCCCTGTGTTCAAAATCCAGGTCAACAATATTCAACAGTTTTTTCAATCTTGCCTGGGATGTTGGAAAGAATGCATCCATACGAATATTCATTTGTCCATTGTCATATTTGATTTGTATATCCATCACATCACCCCAAAATCTTCCAATCTTTTATTTGCCATGTCCACATACCATTGCTTGTCCAGGTATGAAGGACATCTGACATCAGCCATGTCTTCATTGAAGATGAAACAGTGTTCAGGACTGGATGCAATCTTTTCAGGTTTCCCTGTTCTGATTGATACCTTCTTGACACCTGCATCTGTTTCCTTGGTTGAAGCAAACACCCTGATGCATTTTTCTTTTATAGGTTCATCACCATGCAGGATGGTGGAATATTTATTTGTTATCTTTGTGACCATCTGAAATTCTTTCAGGTCATCACATCTGTTGATGAAGTTTTCCACTGGAACACCTTTGGTCATATATTCAACCAAGGCATGATTCACAATAGGGAAATCCCCATAATCAAGATTTGACAGCTTCTTCACATAAGCACCTTTTGACTTGATATGTCCATCAGGTGCAACAATGATATAGTTGTTCACATCCTTCTGAAAAACTTTTCTGTATTCATCAAATTCCAGTGTCAGACCAGTTCTTTGTTCCCATTCATAAGCAATGTCATCAATCTTGTTAAACCATTCATCTTCATCCTGTCCATCAGGCATCTTTATCAAAATACCATCTGTGTTGGACTGAATCAGTTGTGCATAAGGTTCAATATGTTCTATCAGGTCAAGAAGAAGAATCTGACCATAGACACAAACTTTGTTTGACATCAAAGGGTCATACAAATCATTGTTCTTGTCCTTCAATACACCATAGGTTGAATTCAACACGATTTTCAGAACCGCCTGCAATGGGTCTTTCTTCTTTTTCAGTTCCAGTCTTTCATGATAGATGTCCACAAACTTTTGTGGGTCAACAATGTTTCTGCTGTGCAGATTGTATCTAATCATCAATGATGGATAAAGTGAAGCAACATCCATCATCAGAAAATATCCTTCACCGCTGTATTTTTCCAAAGCACCATGAACACCGCCCCATGCAAAAGTGTGTGGACACCCTGCAACCATCACTGAATATTGATTCTTTTCAGGCTTTTTCTTTCCTGGAACATGTCTGAAATAACATCTGTTGTCAGGATTTGAATACCAGTCAAGAACATCTTTGTATTTTTTCACCTGATTTGTGTCAGGGAAATCAATGTCAAATTCATCATTTCTGTCACCCTGTCTGTGTGCATCCAGGATGATTGCAGTCAACTGTGGTTTTGTTTTTGAAATCAAAGACAGGTCAAGTGGTCTTCCTTTGCAGGCAAGTTTCACCAGTTCCAACCTTCCATTGAATTCTTCCTTCCTTTGCAGGAACACTTCAACAGTCTGTTCAACATCATGAATACAATATTTCACTGTTTCATCAATTTCATCCTGTGTCAGTTTCCTGTCAATGTCGAATGGAACACCTGATTCTTTGATGTTGTTCCCCATACTTCCTTCAAACCATTTCAACCCTTTGTCCAGGTTTAGCATCACATCATAATTGTTCAATGGTACATTGCGAAGCAGTGAAGAAAATTTCCATCCAGGATTTCCTTTGATAATGATGAAATCATTGATTCTTTTTGGGTCAAATCCACAAAGGATTCCTTTCAAAATATACTGGTCATAATAATTTGAATTGAAACCAACCCAAATATCATTCTTGTTTGCCTGATATAAGGATTCAAGTTCTTCCTTGTTGTTGATGATGACATGCTGCTTCTTTTCCTTCATGTCAAGGACAACAACCAACCAGTCATATTTGAAGACTTCAAAGTCATAAAACAGCATTTTCTTCACCTTCCTTTCAATCAGGTATCTTCCCAAGATACATTGATTTCAAAAAAATTTGCATCCTGGGAAGACCCTTGTGTCAATTACTCAAGAACAAATACATCTGTGATTTCAAAGTCACTGAAATCCTTGTTCTTCTTGTTTGCAGTGTACTTCAAACCATATTCAAAGTTATCTGCAACCGCTTCAAAGATGTCCATAAGCAATTCAGAATACTGACTGTATGTCTTGAATTCCACAACAGGCATGTCTGCACCCATTTCTTCAACCATCTTGCGAAGCATTTCATTACAGTTGTGAATCTGAAATCCCTGGGTGATAACCTGATTATAGAAAATCATGCTGCCCTTGTACTCACCATCAGAAACAATCTTGAACCAAATGCTGACCATAGGGTCACCCTTCTTGGATGCTTTCAGTTCCATCTGCTGAACTGCAACTTCATAATTTCCATGTGGAACTTCCTTATAATTGCCCTGACCGCCATTTGCAGCAGCTTCTTCAACATCCTTCTGCAATCCTTCTGTGTCAATTTCCTTATCCCATTTGCTGAACATATCCTGTGCCATAATTTTTCACCATTTTAACCTTTCTTTGTTTTAATTTAATGTTGCAACTACCAGGGCAAGTGCTTCTGCACTGTTGAACCCTTCCTTGATGTGGGCATCATACAGAACTTTGTTTGCATGTGCCAGTTCCTGTGCATCCTTGATGATACTGTCTTTCTTGTTGACAGTCTTCTTCACAACATGAACTTTTCCTTCTTTTTCTGCTGCTTCAAGCAACATCTTCAATAATTCATCCATTAGTTTTCACCCCTTCTTTTTCTAACTCTTGTTTTTGGTGCAGGTGCTTCTTCCTGTGGTGCATCCTGCTGTGTATCTGATTCAACAGAAGGTTCTGCTGTTTCATTTGATTCCTGTGCAGGTTCAGAATCCTGCTGTGGCTTGTCAGAATCGTCTGTGTCAGGCTTTTCTGTGTCAGGTGTAGATTTATCCACCTTTCTTCTTCCAGGCTTCTGTGTGGCTTCCTGTGTGCTTCCTGCTGCTTCATTTGCCTGGTCATATACATCCATCAAAGCATCCCATGAAAGGGGAATGGTTGTCTGACTGATTCCCTTCAATCTGCCACCACCAAAGATGACTTCATTCTGCTTGAAGTTCAGTGTTCTGCTGTCATCATCTTCCACCACAACCCTTGCAACAATGTCAACCATTCCTGCAATTTTATTTGCAATAGCATCCTGAATGTTTGGTGCAATTCTTGTGATGTTCTGACCATTCTTCTTGGTGATGTCCTTGGAAATATCTTCATGTGATACAACCACAAGATTTTCATAGTCCAGGTTGAAAAATCTTCTCATTGTAGACAGATATTCTGTCTTGATAATATCCCAACCCTTTCCAAATCCTGAATCAGATTCATGCTGAATTCCAAGAGAATCATACATGAACACCCTGCACATTTCCCTGGTATCTTCCAACAGGTCAATGATGATGGTTTTGAAGTCATTCTGCTTCTTTTCCAGTTCTGCAATGGTGTCCTTGAAGACTTCCCATGCAAACTTTCTGTTGGTCATTCTGCCATTGACAGTGACTTCATCCTTGATGCTGACATAAGGCATTGTGACAAACTGGATGTTTCCATCTGTGTTCAAGTTCAGCGGATTTGGTGCATCATCAAGCATGGTTGTCTTTCCGCTGAATGCAGCACCATAAATCCAAATTTTTCTTTTCTTTGTTTCACTGATGTTTCTTCTTTCACTACTTGGTAAATTCATAAAATCAATCCCTTTCTGACAATAGTCTTTATATTCACAATAGTTGCATAACCAACTTGTGTTCTTTGGAAAATCCTTTGCTTCCAACATTCCTTTTGTTGAAAGAAGGAAGTTGATGACCTTTTCAGGGTCATATTCTATTTGAACCAGTTGTGGTTCTTTCTTTTCCAGTTCTTCCTGCAATCTTTGCCTGAACTGGAACAGGTCTTCTTTCTTTGATTGCTTGATATTCACCTTTGGCACAAACAGGAAGAACATGTTTCTGATGATTTTTCCTGGATTGTTCTTTTCAAAGAAATACTTGTATAAGTGAAGCTGTGGTGAATCCTTGTATTTGCTGACATTGTTTGAATATTTGAAATCATACAAGTCATAAACATTTGGAATGACCTGATGTTCACCGCCAAGTTTCTGTTCTGTTTTTGCAGGTGCAAGCAGGTCAATGAAACCAATGAAGTCATCATCTTCAATTTTCACTTCATGTTCCCCTGATGGAATCATTGCTGCTGCCTTTGGAATCATCACTTCAAGTTTCGTTGCTTCATTGATGTGTGCATCACTTATGACTGGATATTGCATGAAATATTCATGAATTGCTGTCTGAACATCCTTTTCCAGTCCAGTGTGAAGTGCTGTTCCAAGAAACAATGCATTGTCTGCATTATCAGGTGGAATTGTTCTGATTTCCTGGTTGTATCTCAAATCATACCGATATGGACAGGATTCAAAGCATTCCACTTTGCTGTGTGACACAATCAACTTGACCACCTTCCTTTCAGTTTTTTATAATACTGACCACATGTGCATCCACTCTGAATCAGTTCAATCATAGTCTTGAAGGTTTCAAAATCATCAGGATAAAGAAGAATTGCAAAACCGCCTGCTTCATCAATCTTTTTCAGATTATAAAGTTGCAATTCACTTGGTTTCCCATTCTTTGCCTTGACTTCAATCCCAAGGAACTTTCCATTGCAACATGCCAGGATGTCAGGGATGCCTGACTTGGTATATGCTGCACCGCCCCAATATTTCAAGAACCAACATCCATGGTCTTTCAGGAATCCTTTGATTTTGTTTTCAAAGTTTTTTTCTGCTGCCAATCTGCCACCGCCTTTCTTCTGAAACTGATGCAAGGATATTCCCTGGAACTTTCAATGCACCATTTCCATTTTTCACAATCCTTGCAGGTCAGTTCATCAGTCCTTGACTGTGATTCTGACAGATGCTTTGACATCTGATGTCTTTGCATACTTTTCATAGACATCAGGATGGTCTTTCTTCAATGCTTTGGAATCAATGGTTGTCTTCTTTGTTGGTGCAACATAAGTGACTTTCAGGATGTCATTTTCAAATGACTTGATTCCAAACTGACCCATTGCAGCTTCCAATGCTGCCCTGACTTCCTTTTCCTTTTCTTCCAGTTCCTTCTTCTGCTTGCTGATTGCTGAAATCTGCTGCATGATTGCCATTGCATTTGAATCCTTGTTGAATTCCTTCAAAGCAGTTTCTTCATCAAACTGTTCTTCACAACCATTCTGTTCCAGGTCTTCCTTGTCATCATAGTTGCTGCAAGCATGTCCACATGTTTCAAAGTCTTCACAATAATAGCAGCAACAATCTTTGTCACATGTGTTGTCATTCATTGCCTGTTTACATTTTTTCATTACTGTTCACCATTCCTTTCTTCAAGTTGCTTTTCAAACTCTGCCTGATATGTAAGAATTTCATCAACATAAGGTGTTGAATAGATTCCTTTGTTCCAAAGTTTTTCAGCACCATTTGACCCCATGTTGTATGCCATCAATACCAGGTTTGGGTCTGTATATTCTTCAAACAACTTCCGAAGAACAAAAACACCTGCTCTGATGTTCTGTTCCTTATTCAAGAAATCAGTCACACCAATTGTTTCTTCCAACCATTCATGATTGCATTTGTTAATCTGCATCAGACCATAATCATCTGTTGAACTGATGATGTCAGACCTGAAAGAAGATTCCTTCTGCATCAATGCCATGACCAGTGTCCAGTCAATGTCATATCCCTTGCATAGATAGAAAGTGAATTCCTGTGTTGCTTCATCCAGCTTGCAGTCAAGTGGTGTGAAATCAAATTCATCACCTGACCAGTCCATTGAAATTTCACTGGTGAAGACTCTTCCATCATAAGCACCATAATGGTTGACATGCTGCATGATATATTCATTCTTTTCAGAAGTTGTTCCTGTTTCAATTTCCTTGGTGTCTTTGTGTGCAATTCCTGCAATCAATGCTCCAAGCAATGCACCAATCAGAAGAACCACTGCTGTGAAAATCAAGAACCTGTTTTTCACAATCCGCTGTGATTGCTTTGACCTGATGACCTTTCTTCCATAAGTTTTGGTGTTATTATCCATTGTTTTCCATCCTTTCATATTCATTGAATAATTCATCTGTGAAGTCCTTCCGCATTTCCAAGGTTTGCAGGATGACTTCTTCAACACTTCCCTTGCACATTAAAATGTAATAAAAACAAGGTTGTTCCTGACCGATTCTGTGAATCCTTTTCTTTGATTGTTCAAATAGTTCTGACTTATCAGTCAGGGTGAAATATATAATTTTGTTTGCTTTTTGAAGATTCAATCCCATTGCACCTGCCTGATACTGAATGAATGTGATGGAATTATCTTCCTGTTCGTATGCTGTCAGGTCTTTTGTTTGACCATTGACTTCTGAAATAGGTCTGTCCAAAGATACAGCAATTCTTTTCAGCAGTTCCAGTTCTGCATTAAAGTTGTAAAACACAATCAATCTGTCCTGGGTGCTTTGCACAAGTTCCTTGAATGCCTGCAATTTGAATTCACTATATTGACCACACAACTGTCTTGCATAAAGTCTTTTTGTCAATGTGGTGTCACCAACCAGTTCAATCCTTGGTGTCACATCTGTTCCATAGAAATCTGAATCATCATGGAATTCTTTCAGATTCAAGGTGTCAATAGTGATGATGCAGTCCTTCATGAATTTCCAGTATTCCTTGGATGTTGGAACTGTTTGTTTGATGAAGGTCTGTTCAGGAAGGTCAAAACATTCTTCTGTTTTCATAAAGACCGCCCCATGTTCACGCAACTTGGATTTTAACCTGTCAACATTCTTGTATGGATTTTCTTTGTCCACAATTTTGTGAGTGAATCCACCCATATCAATCTTTGTCCAGTTCACATATTGTCTGTTATAAACATCTTCTGAAATGTTCCATCCAAGCAGATGAATCTGTGACCAAAGATTTTCATATTTTCCTGCTGTCGGTGTTCCTGAAAGAAGAATCACATTATCAGAATGCAGTTGCAGGATGAATTTTGACTGCTTTGCACCCTGGTTCTGAATCAGGGATGATTCATCAAGCATCAATGTGAAGTCCTGCAATTGCAGCAACTGTTTTCTTCTCCATGCCAGTTCATAATTTATGACACCAACAACATTGAATGGATAAAGGTTTTCTTGTCTGTAATATTCACCAGTAAATTCATCCTGAATCCAATGGTCTTCTGTTGCTTGCTGTGCTTCACTGATAAATGCCTGAAATGCTTTTTTGTTTGTCAGGTCAAAAATCAAATCTTTCTGAAATGCAGACCTTTTATCTGTTGCATAATGTTCATTGAAATGGTCAATCCAGTCCTGAATCTTTGACTTCTGACAAACAATCAAATTCACTGGTGAATTCATGACCTTCATCTTTTCAGCACCAACAAAGGTTTTTCCAAGACCCATGTCCAAATAATATGCAACCCTGTTCAAGTCTTTGGTCTGTTCAAGTGCTTCCTGCTGATGTTTGAAAAGTTCCATGTAACCACCTAACCTTCCACATCAATTCCAGTGATTTCTTTGAAGATGTCCTTATCAAAGTTTGGAAGATTCATCACAATGGTCTTCTTTCTGTCTGAAAGACCATCCCACCACATCTGTCTTCCTGTTTCTTTTTCAATGTGCTTTAAGAATCCACCTGTCACTGAATATTCAGGATGCTGTTCTTTTTCTTCATCTGTCATGTCATCTTCCCATATCCAGGAAAGAACATTTGAAGGACAATCCATCAGAATATATCTTGCATCTGAATTCAACCAATCCTGATATGTCCAATCAGAAGGTTTGTTGAACAAGAAAATTTTTGGTGATTCAGTGTTGAAGCATCCATTTGAAAAACAAGTCTTGTTCCAATCACCGCTGTTGCGATTACCGCTGTTGCAATCACCGCTGTTGCAATCACCGCTGTTGCGATTACCGCTGTTCCAATCACCGCTGTTGCGATTACCGCTGTTGCGATTACCGCTGTTGCGATTACCGCTGTTG
>ENA-ORRL01000609-ORRL01000609.1-human-gut-metagenome-genome-assembly--contig:-NODE-609-length-36396-cov-8.601855_pt1 | contig 36396 bp, 28 predicted proteins | sample MGYA00242175_ERZ509134 | MGnify/ENA primary metagenome ERZ509134 (study PRJEB26280, sample SAMEA2338660) | human gut metagenome | biome: human gut; feature: human-associated habitat; material: faeces... | reverse complement strand
GACATGTTAAACGAAGTCAAGGAATCCATTATGAACGCTTACGAAATCAAGTCCGGGCTCTCCCGCCACAAGATTTCACAGCTGATGGATGCCGAGACGTGGATGAACGCCAAGGAGGCCGTCAAGCTCGGCTTCGCTGACGAGATTCTCTTTAAGGGCGGCGAGCAGCCGGTTCCTGACGATACGGCAGATGCGGAGATGCTTTTCTCCCGCAAGGCCGTCACAGACTCACTGCTTTCCCGGCTGATTCCTAAGAAAAAGCCGGAGGCAAATAAACAGATGGTACCAGTAACCGATCTTGAGAAGCGCCTTTCGCTTCTCGCACATTAAAGGAGGATTTTGATTATGACTCAGATTATGGAACTCATGGAAAAGAGAGCGAAGGCATGGGAAGCTGCTAAGGCGTTTCTCAATTCTCACTCCCAGAACGGCGGCATGGTCTCTGCAGAGGATGCCGCAACCTACGACAAGATGGAAAAGGAAGTCACCGATCTCACCCGCGACATCGAGCGCCTGCAGCGTCAGGAGCAGATTGACAAGATGATGAGCGCTCCGACCTCCGCTCCGCTCACCGGCAAGCCCGGCGCAAAGGATGAGCCGGAAGACAAGCCTGGCAGAGCGTCCGCAGCCTACAAGAAGGCCTTCTGGGACAACATCCGTCATCCCGGCAATCCGATGATCCGCGATGTGCTGGAGGAAGGAACCGATGCCAACGGCGGCTACCTTGTTACGCCCTATGTCGTGGATTCCATCTCTGACAAGGACGGCAACATTATCTCCCAGACCGAGACGAACATCCGCCGCCAGGTCATCTCCGAAGAAGTCAGCCGGCAGCTGCTGGCCATGATGGAAAACAACGTCCACGGGGCAGGAAACTACCACTCCTGCGCCAACGCCTACGTGGCGGGCTACCGCATCGGCGGCAAGTCCGGTACGGCAGAGCGCACGGACCGCCATCTGCGCGGCGACGGCGACTATTATAAAATGATGAGCTTTGCCGCTGTGCTGCCCATCGATGATCCCGAAATCGAGGTTTTCGTCCTGCTGGACGACCCGCGCTGGGTCAAGGACTATGCCAGCCAGGTCGTGGCCCCCGTCGTCGGCAACATCATCAGCGAGATCGCGCCCTATCTGGGCATCGAGCAGGACGCTGACTACAACCCCACCGGCACTGTGACCGTGCAGACCTGCCTGGACTACACCTGGACGAACGCGCAGGTCACGCTGAACCGCCTGGGCCTCAAGCATAAGCTGATCGGCCCCAGCAGCGGCAATATCGTCTACCAGTACCCCGTCGGCGGCAGCGTGGTGCCCGCGGGCTCCACCATTTACCTGTACACGGCCACCGACCAGAACTCGATGACCACAACGCCCGACGTCGTCGGCAAGACCGGCACCTTTGCCGAGCAGATGCTCAAGGCCGCCAACCTGAACGTGCAGTTCGCCGGCGACAGCAGCGGCAAGGTCGTGGCGCAGGACGTCGAGGCCGGAACCTCCGCTGCCTACGGCACGATCATAACGCTGACGATGGACAGCGGAGAGGATACCACCAATGATGCCCCGACGGTGACCGAGGAGATCGACCCGGCAAACGAGGAGGGGTAAGCATCCCCGCAAGGGGCACCCGGGCTTTTGCGAAACGCTGCATTTCTGTATAGGAGGTCTTTTTCATGCAAACCATTCCTGCCAATCAACTGCTGGCCGGACTGACGCTGGCCGAGCCGGTCACCATCCGCGCCGTTGTGACCGACAGCCGCAAGGTCGAGCCGGGCTGCGTTTTTGTCTGCTTCCCCGGCGAGCGTGTTGACGGCCATGACTACGCCGCCGATGCCTACCGGAGCGGCGCAGAATATATCGTTGCCAACCATCCCGTCGAGGGCGTGCCTGCGGACCGCACGGTCATTGTGCCGGACAGCGGCAAGGCCATGATCCGCATGGCGTCCAACTACCGGATGCTGTTCAACCCCAGAATGATCGGCGTCACGGGCAGTGTCGGCAAGACGACGACGAAGGAGTTCTGCTACGCGGTGCTCTCCGCCTTCGGCAAGACCCTCAAGACCGAGGGCAACCAGAACAATGACATCGGCGTGCCCAACACGCTGTTCCGCCTGACCGACGACACCGAGTACGCAGTTGTCGAGATGGGCATGGACCACGCGGGTGAGATCGAGCGTCTGACCCGCTGTGCCCGGCCCAGCGCGGGCATCATTACGATGATCGGCGTTTCGCATCTGGAAAATCTTGGAACGCGCGAGAATATACTGAAGGCAAAGCTGGAGATCTGCACCGGCCTGCCCGACGGCGCACCGTTGGCCCTGAACGCGGACAACGACCTGCTGCCCACGGCAAGCATCCCCAGCCGCCTGCGGCCGGTCTGGTTCGGCATTGACGCCGCGAATGCCGATGTCCGCGCGGTGGATGTCGTCACCGGTGCAAACGGCACGACCTTCAAAATCATCGATACGCAGTACGGTACGTTCGATGCCGCCATCCCGACAGCGGGCATCCACACGGTCTACGACGCGCTGGCTGCCTACGCCGCCGCGACCCGCCTGGGGCTGGACGCTGCCCGCTGCGCTGCCGCGCTGGCGACCTACCGGACGACGGGCATGCGCCAGCATATCGTGGAAAAGGGCGGCATCACCTTCATTGAGGACTGCTACAACGCCAGCCCCGACAGCATGAAGGCTGCGCTCTCTGTCCTCAAGGCACTGCCCAATGCCCGGAAAATCGCGCTGCTCGGCGATATGCTTGAGCTGGGCGGTGCGAGCGAGGAGGGACACCGCCATACCGGCGAGTGGGTTGCTGACGCGGGCGTTGATGCACTCATCGCCTACGGCCCGCGCAGCGCCGCCATGGCCGAGGCCGCAAAAGCGCGCGGGGTTGCGGCGGTGCATTGCCAAACGGCGGAAGAAGTGCTACAATATGTACGGCAATTCGTGCGCCCCGGTGACGCTGTGCTGGTCAAGGCCAGCCACAGCATGGGCCTGGAGCAGCTGCTGCAGGAATACTATAAGGAATTGCCGCAGGGGTAAGCACCCCAACACACGTTTGGAGGAATCAACGGCATGGAGCAAATCTCATCCCTGCTGGCGGCGGCAGCCGTCGGCGGCTTTGCCATCACGGCGGTGGCGGGCAAATTCATGATCCCGGCGCTGCACCGGCTGCACTTTGGCCAGACCATCCGCGAGGAGGGCCCCACATGGCACAGCAAGAAAAACGGCACCCCCACCATGGGCGGCCTCTGCTTTATTCTGGGCATTCTGGCCACGCTGGGCATCGTCTGGGTCATGTACAGCCCCAAGCTGCCGGAGGTGCTTGGTATGCCGCAGCTGCAGGCCGGTATGCTGGTGCTGTTTCTCGCGTTCGGCTCGGGCCTCATCGGCTTTCTGGATGACTTCATTAAGGTCGTCAAGCATCGCAACCTCGGCCTGACCGAGGCGCAGAAGATGATTTTGCAGATCGCGCTGACCTTCGGGTTCATGTTTGGCCTGCACAGCCTCGGGCTGCTGACCACGCAGGTCCAGTTCCCGATTTTTGGGCTGGTGGACATGGGCTTGCTCTACTATCCCATCGCGTTCTTCGGCATCATCTTCCTTGTCAACGCTGTCAACCTGACAGACGGTCTGGACGGCCTGTGCACCGGCGTGACCTTCGTGTCGATGATCGGCTATCTGCTGGCCGGCAGTCTGCTGGGCTTTGTACATGTATCGCTGATCGCCGCTGCCACGGCGGGTGCCTGCGCGGGCTTTCTGGTCTGGAACTTCTACCCGGCCAAGGTCTTTATGGGCGACACCGGCAGCATGTTCTTCGGCGGCATCGTTACGGCGCTGGCCTTTGTGATGCAGCGCCCCGAGCTGGTTCTCTTTTTCGGCATTGTCTACATCTGGGACGCGATGACCGTCGTCATCCAGCGCACGTATTTTAAGGCGACCCACGGCAAGCGCATCTTCCGCATGACGCCGATCCACCACGCCTTTGAGATGCGCGGCTGGCGCGAGGTCAAGATCGACGGCTTTTTTGCGCTGATTGCCGTCATCGGTGTGGCAATGGGAATTTTTTACATCTGTGTGGCATAAGCAGCGGGGCCGGGCCTACCCGGCCTCTGCCTGTTTCTGCCCCTAAGGGAGGTGACCGCCCATGAGCACTGCCGTGAGCATTGTGCGTACACTGCTGGGCCTTTTGTTTGACCATACTATCGGAAATATTGTGCGCATGATACCCATCATACGCCTGCCCAAGCTGGAGCGGGGGCCGGTCTCCCGGGGCTTTCTCGCCCTGCTGCTGGGCATTTTGTTCTTCGGGCTGACAATGCTTTTTTCGGCCAGTTATTCCAGCGCCTACGCCACCAGCGGTAAACTGTACAGTATCATTAAACCGCAGGTCATGATTGCAATTGTAGGGCTGTTCTTTATGTGGGTCCTGTCCAACATCAACTACCGCGCGCTGCGTCTGATGAGTGAGAGTCTGTACATCATCACCGTTGTGCTGCTGATCCTGACGCTGCTCAGCCCGGAGGACACCAACGGCACCTACCGCTGGGTGTATCTGCCGGGCGGTGCCTCCTTCCAGCCGTCGGAGCTGGCAAAATTCTCGCTCATGCTCTGGACGGCAGATATGCTGGACCGCGACTATGACAAGAAGAATAGGCTGTGGTACGGCGCGATAAAGCCTGCGCTGCCGCTGCTGCTCATCCTGTATTTGCTGCACAAGGAGTCGCATAACTCCGGCATGATCCTGCTCTGCCTGATTTTTGCCACGATGCTCGTCTGCACCCTCTCGCCCGGCCGCTGGCTGCTGCTGCTCATTCCGGCGGGTGTAGTAGTCGGCGCGTACTTCCTGAAGGGGCTGGCCGGCGGGGAAGGCTACGCTGCGGGCCGTATGGACAGTACCTGGGGCCTTGCGCCGCTGGATACCGCCGGTATGCTGTGGCAGACCCGCCAGAGCATCTATGCTATCTCCACAGGCGGCATGTTCGGCGTGGGCATCGGCGCGAGCGTGCAGAAGCACCAGTGGCTGCCCTACGCCGAAAACGACTTTATCTTCGGCGTCATCGGTGAGGAGCTGGGCTTCTTCGGCTGTGTTATCCTCATCGGTGCGTTTGCGGTGCTGCTGATCATGGGCGTTATGATCGCCCTGCGCGCGCCCGACCTGTACGGCACGGTGCTGGGCATCGGCATCATCTCGCAGATCGCCTGGCAGGTGTTTCTGCATATCGCCGTCGGCACGGCACTGATCCCCAACACCGGCATCAGCCTGCCGTTCTTCTCCTCCGGCGGCACCAGTCTGCTGCTGCTGTTGAGCGAGATGGGCGTGCTGTTGAGCATCTCGCGCGCCGGAAATGCCCGGGAACAGCGCCTGGCAGAGCAGCACCGCGCCGAGACAGAACGGATGCTGCAGCGCACCCGCTACCGCAGCAGAGCCGCGCGGTAAGGGGGACGCCCGGCACCCGCGGCACGGCGGGCACGGCCTATATTTTATTCTCATGGAGGTCCATCATGCGCGTTTTAATTGCTGCCGGCGGTACAGCCGGTCACATCAATCCGGCGCTGGCGATTGCCGGTGCCCTGAAGGCCGCGGACCCGACGGCGGAGATCCACTTTGCGGGCCGCCGCGAGGGGATGGAGTACGGCCTTGTCACCAAGGCAGGCTACCCCTTCCATCACATTGAGATCAACGGGTTCCAGCGCCATTTGAGCCTGGAAAACATTGGCCGCAACATCGTAGCCATCTGGCATCTGGCGCTGTCCGGCCCGCGCACCCGGAAGATTCTGAACGAGGTCAAGCCTGACCTTGTCATCGGCTGCGGCGGCTACGTCAGCGGGCCTATCGTCCGCGCGGCAGCCCGGCGCGGCATCAAGACAGCCATCCATGAGCAGAACGCCTTCCCGGGCGTGACCAACAAGCTGCTGGCGAAGGAGGTCAACATTGTGCTGGCTGCCAGCGCGGACGCGGTTGAAAAGCTCGGCGCGCCGGAAAAAACCACCGTCGTGGGCAACCCTGTCCGCCCCGAGGTGCTGACCGCGGACCGTGCCGCAGCGCGCGCCAAGCTGAACGCCGGAAACCGCACCGTGATTTTGAGCTTCGGCGGCAGTCTCGGTGCGGACCGCATCAATCAGGTTGTGGCCGACCTCTGCGCCTGGGAAAAGCAGACGCACCGGAACGTGCTTCACCTGCACGCCACCGGCAGCCGCGGCGTCAAGCTGTTTGAAGGGCTGGAAAAGGAAAAGGGCTTTGCCCCCGGCGAGAACCTCGTCGTGACGGAGTATATCAACAACATGCCCCAGCTGCTGGCCGCGGCAGATCTCGTCATTGCCCGCTCCGGCGCACTGACGCTGGCCGAGCTTGAGGCCGTGGGCCGCGCATCGGTGCTGATCCCCAGCCCGAACGTGGCTGAAAACCATCAGTATTACAATGCCCTTGAGCTGCAAAAGGCCGGTGCGGCAGTCGTCATCGAGGAAAAGAACCTGACCGGTGACGGTCTTGTCAAAACTGTCGAGACCCTGCTGACTTCCCCCGGCAAGCTGGCCGAGATGGGCGCCAACGCCAAGACCCTCGGCAACCCGCACAGCCTTGATTTGATTACCGAAAAGCTGCTGAAGCTGGTCAACGGCTAAGCAAGGCTGCATACACCCTGTAGGGGCGAACATCGTTCGCCTGCCCGCTGCTACGAGCGTCGCCGGGCCACACCTCGTAGGGGCGCATTCTATATGCGCCCGCCCAACGTACCATCCACCCACGGGCAGCCGCCCCAAAATTCACCGGAAAGGAGCCGCTTATGGACCGCAACCAGCGCAGCCGCAGGCAAAAATCCGCAAACGGCTCCTACGCCCAACAGTCCCGCCGCAGTATGGGCAGCCGCTTGGGCCTTGAAAAAAGGAACGCCCCGCGCCCCAAAGCGCCGCCTGAAAAGGCCGCACCTGCTCCCCATGCGCCCCCGCGGCAGCGCCCTGCGCAGGAGATCAATCCCCAGAAGGCAGGCTACCGCCCCGGCACGCCAAGGCGCACGCGCCGCGTCACACAGGCGGAGATCATACGGGCAAAGCGCCGCCGCCGTCTGCTGGGGGCACTCGGCGTGCTGGCCGTGCTGGCCGTGGGTGCGTTTGTGTCGATCAACCTTCTGTTCAAGGTCACGATCTTCCGGGTAGAGAGCTATGACCGCTCCCAGCCCGTCGATACCGGCATCTACACGTCCGACGAGCTGATCGAGGCGCTGGGCATCGAGAAAAACTCCAACCTGTTCGCCTTCTCCACCGCGGAAAAGACCCAACAGCTGGCGCTTCAGTTCCCGTATTTGGAGCGTGTCGCTGTGGAGATCCAGCTGCCCGCCGCGGTCATCATCAAGGTCGAGCCCGCCACGGAGCGGTTCGCCTGTATGTACCCAGGCGGGTGGATGGTCTTGAGCGACTCCCTCAAAATTCTGCGCACCGACGTCAGCCAGCCGGACGGCCTGATTCTGCTGACCATGTCGCTGCCCACAGATTTCTCCCCCGTGGTGGGGCAAAACATCGAGCCCAAGAGCTATAACTCACTCCTTAGCGAAACCCAGCAGGCCACAGCGGAGACAGCGGGTCTGCAGACCAGCGCACTGCAAACGCTGACCGAAATGCGGGACGGCCTGCAGGAGAACAACCTGTTTGACGGCACGACGGCGCTGAACATCCAGGATCTGAGTGATATTGAGTTCACCTACCAAAACCGCGTTCAGGTGCTGCTGGGCAGTGAGACGAACCTCGCCTACAAGCTGCGACTGGCCGCTGCCGCGCTGACCGACCCGGAAAAGGGTCTGGCCGCCGGTGACAAGGGCGTGCTCGACATCTCGACCCAGCGCAGCGACGGCGACATCCGCGCCTACTTCGACCCCGATACCCCTGAACCGACACCCACCCCGGAGCCGACCCCGTCCCCCGAGGAGGAGACCGACCCCGAAAGCCCCACAGAATAACCCCAACACCCCGACAAACCGTCGGGGCGTTTTTTGTACAAGCCGACAGAAAAAATTGTATAAAAAACACCCCGCAGCGCCTTACACATGAGCTACCTTGGGGATTGTTGTTGTTCACCGATTCAGAAAAATCCGCAACGCACATGTGTCTAACACATCCAAATTCTTTCTCCGTTTGTGATGAATTCAAACAGGCGATATTTCTGCGCATTATCGGTCGGCACCAGCCGAGGCCCTGCCCGTTGCAAAGTTGCCGTCTGTGGTCAAGGTGGCATTGTAGCAGTTGATGGCAGCAGTGTCGTGTTCGTACATCGTGGCGAGAGTAAGCGAAAACCAAAAAGGGCAGAGCGAAATTAGCGCGGATGCTATCAGACTATTGTGGAGAATGCAGGAAACTATATTAAGATAATAAGCAAAAAATCAAGGAGTTAACATAAAGTAGTCATAAAATTGCTTGAAAGTATGCGACGAATTTGATTTAATTAGTATTAGAAGAAGATAATAGAAAGGAGATGTGTAGTGCATGTTGTCGGGAAAACAAATTGCCGAGGCAAGAAAGCGAAAAGGACTAACGCAAGAGGCCTTGGCGGCAGAACTTGGAGTATCGAGACAAACGATTGCAAAATGGGAACAAGAAATTTCAACACCCAGTGTTACAAATGCACATAGACTGATAGATATTCTAGGCCTACAGGAAATGGAGAATAAATCGTCTACCGAAGATGAAGGCAATGCAAGAACTATTTGTAAAAAGAGATTAACAAAGAGATTGTTGATTGAACTTTGGGCAGTATATGTTGGGATAGCATTTCTCTGCTTTTTTTCTATTGGAATTGTGGCATTGTTTTTTATCCCTGCAATATCGGTTGTCCTAATATTAGTTGCTATTGTAGTGCAGGAAGTAAGGGGAAAGAAGACAGATTCACCGATGAAGATTCTTCTCGGCGGAATATGCTTTATTGGGCTTGCCATACTGGCAGTAGTTGCTATACTTGCAAGTGGGTTTGTTCTAAGAGAAAATTATCAACATAAAGCTTTTTATTCTGTTCCTGCTATACAACTAAAAAAATATTCGGCAATTAATGAGTGGATTGATGAATGCAAAACGATAGGACCTGATATTTATGGGCAATGTATTGAATTGCCGTCAGATAAGACAATCTGTCTCTATATTGTATATAGACATCAGGTGACGGACGCATCGGATGCAAGCCTCGTTTCAGATCCGCTACATATGCGATTCATTGCAAAATACCGTGGTGGTACTGAATATGATGGGGTGGATTTGTATTTTCTCCAAGGGAGAAGTAGTTATCAGATGCTTTTCTCTATTGACGGAAGTGAACCTTATTATAACAGTATGGCAACTGTTAATCCAATGCTTATAGATGATGTGAAGGCACTATTTAACAATCTGCAAGAAGATGAAAAAAATGCTTAAAAAGGTTAAAAAGATAGTTGCACTGATGATGTGAACTGCACCCCATTTGTTAGACAGTATGGTATACTATCTAACAAGTGGGGTGTTTTGCTATGCCAAAAGGAGTACCAAACAAACGATATACGCCAGAATTCAAAAAATGAACAGCACCCCATTTGTTAGACAGTATGATATACTATCTAACAAGTGGGGTGCTGTTCAACAAAAGACGCTGCGGGGCTTTTACTATGTTGTAGGGGTCGATGCTTGTCATCGACCTGCGGGCGGATGCAAACATTCGCCCCTACAATTTACGATGCAATCAATCAGACGTTCAGCTCCACATGCTGGCCCAGGTCCTCTTTGTTGGCGTCCAGCACGGGCTGGATGACGTCGTGCAGGAACTCGGTGACCTGCTCGGCGCTGCGGCCCGTAAAGGCTTCGGGGGAGAGCTCGGCCTCGATTTCTTCGCGGGTCAGGCCGAACGCGGGGTCAGCCTCGACGCGAGCAATCATGTCGTTGGGCTTGCCCTCCTGCTTGACAACGGCAGCGGCGGCCACGGCGTGCTCACGCAGACGCTCGTGCAGCTCCTGACGGTCACCGCCCTTCTTGACGGCCTTCATCATGATGTTCTCGCTTGCCATGAACGGCAGCTCGGCCATGACGCGGGCACGGACGACCTTCGGGTAGACGACCAGCCCGTCGGAGACGTTCAGCAGGATGTTCAGGATGGCGTCAGCAGCCAGGAAGCCCTCGGCCATTGCAATGCGCTTGTTGGCGGAGTCGTCCAGCGTGCGCTCAAACCACTGGGTACCGGCAGTGATGGCGGGGTTCAGCACGTCCACCATCAGGTAGCGGCTCAGCGCACAGATGCGCTCGCAGCGCATGGGGTTGCGCTTGTAGGGCATAGCGGAGGAACCGATCTGGTTCTTCTCAAACGGCTCCTCCATCTCCTTGAAGTTCGCCAGCAGGCGGATGTCCGTCGCCATCTTCATGGCGGACTGGCCGATGCCTGCCACGGCGGACAGCACATTGTAGTCCACCTTGCGGCTGTAGGTCTGGCCGCAGACCGGCACGACCTTGGTAAAGTCCATCTGGGCGCAGACGTCGGCCTCGACAGCCTTGATCTTGGCGGAGTCGCCGTTGAACAGCTCCACAAAGCTGGCCTGGGTGCCGGTGGTGCCCTTAACGCCGCGCAGCGCCAGCTGGGAGATCTGGTGGTCAAGCTCCTCCAGATCCATGTACAGCTCGTTCATCCAGAGCGTGGCGCGCTTGCCGACGGTGGTCAGCTGCGCGGGCTGGCAGTGGGTGTAGGCCAGGCAGGGCATGGCCTTGTACTCGTCGGCGAATTTGGCCAGATTTGCCAGCACGCCGATGACCTTCTTGCGCACGAGCTGCAGACCCTCGCGCATGATGATGACGTCGGTGTTGTCACCGACATAGCAGCTGGTCGCGCCCAGATGGATGATGCCCTTTGCCTTGGGGCACTGCAGACCGTAGGCGTAGACGTGGCTCATCACGTCATGGCGGACGAGCTTCTCGCGCGCAATGGCGTCCTCATAGTTGATGTCGTCCTTGTGCGCCTCCAACTCGGCAATCTGCTCATCGGTGATGGCCAAGCCCTGCTTCTGCTCGGCCTTAGCCAGCGCGATCCACAGCCGACGCCAGGTGCGGAACTTGTTGTCGTCAGAGAAGATGTACTGCATCTCATCCGACGCATAGCGCGTAGAAAACGGCGAAATATATTTGTCGTGTTGTGCCATTGGGTCAAATCCTCACAATCTTTTAAGCTGATAGTTCCAGTATAGCAGAAACTTTCCGAAATATCAAAGCTTGAAATAATTCACGCCGCCCTCAAAGATCGGCTGGTATTTGTCACCGGTGACGTTCTTATAGAGCTGCTCGCCGCTGCGCTCGCTGTGGCCCATCTTGCCAAAGACACGGCCATCCGGGCTCGTGATGCCCTCGATTGCCAGCACGGAGCCGTTCGGATTGTAGCGCATGTCCATCGTCGGGCGGCAAAGCAGGTCAACGTACTGGGTCGCAATCTGGCCGTTGTCGATGAGCTGGTTCAGCAGCTGCTCGTTGCAGACAAAGCGGCCCTCGCCGTGGCTGATGGCGATCAGGTGCTCGTCGTTGATGTCGCATTTGCTCAGCCAGGGGCTCTTGTTGCTGGCCACGCGGGTACGCACCAGCATGGACTGGTGGCGGTGGATCGTATTAAACGTCAGCGTCGGGTCGCTTTCGGTGATGGGACGGATCTCGCCGTAGGGGACCAGGCCCAGCTTGATGAGTGCCTGGAAGCCGTTGCAGATGCCCAGAGCCAGACCGTCGCGCTGGTTCAGCAGACGGTTGACTGCGTCGGCCACCGACGGATTGCGGAAGAACGCCGCAATGAACTTGGCGCTGCCGTCCGGCTCGTCGCCGCCGGAGAAGCCGCCCGGCAGCATCAGGATCTGCGCCTCGTCCAGCTCCTTCACCAGCGCCTCGCAACTCTCGGCCACGTTGGCGGGGGTCAGGTTTTTCAACACCAGAACATGCGGGTCGCCGCCTGCGCGGCGGAACGCGCGGGCCGTGTCGTACTCGCAGTTCGTGCCGGGGAATACGGGGATGACGACCCGCGGCGTCGCCAGGCGCACAGAGGGAGCTACGCGCTTGTTGGCGGGGCAGTCATGCTCCAGTGCGGGGACGAACTCACCGGTCTTGCGGTAGGGGAACACCGGCTCGAGCTTTTGCTCCCACAGCTCCTGCAGACGGGCCAGGTCAATGGCCTTGCCCTCGGCCTCCAGCGTGTAGTCCACGGTGGTGAAGCCGAGGAACTCACCGGCGGAGGCATCAAGCAGCTCCAGAATGACCGCGCCGTAGGCGGGCTTGAACAGATCGTTCAGGTCGATGTCATTGGACAGCTGCAGACCCACATGGTTGCCGACGCACATCTTGAACAGTGCCTCGGCCACACCGCCGTAGCCCGGCGTGGCGGCAGCCAGCACCTTGCCCTCGTCGATCATCTGCTCGACGGTCTTGTAAATGGAAATCAGGCTGCCGATCTCGGGCAGACCGTTCTTGTAGTTGGGGCGCAGGATGACAACGGAGCTGTTGGCCTTCTTGAACTCGGGGCTCTGCACGTCGCGGGTATTGCCGATGGCCGTTGCAAAGCTGACGAGCGTCGGGGGCACGTCCAGTCCCTCAAAGCTGCCGGACATCGAGTCCTTGCCGCCGATGGACGCAATGCCCAGACCCATCTGGGCATCCAGCGCACCGAGCAGGGCGGCCAGCGGCTTGCCCCAGCGCTCGGGCTTATCGTTCATATGCTCAAAATATTCCTGGAACGTCAGGTACATATCCTCGTGGTGGAAGCCCGCGCAGACCAGCTTGGTCACGCTCTCGACCACGGCCATATACGCGCCGCGGTAGGGATCAGCCTCGGTCAGGTAGGGGTTGAAGCCCCACGCCATGCCGGAGCAGGTCGTCGTCTCGCCGTCCACGGGCAGCTTGGCGGCCATGGCCATCGTCGGGGTCAGCTGGTACTTGCCGCCGTAGGGCATCAGCACGGTGGCTGCGCCGATGGTGGAGTCGAACCGCTCGCCCAGGCCCTTTTGGCTGCAGACGTTCAGGTCGCTGACCATAGATTCCAGCTTCTGCTCAAACGTTGCACCGGCAAACTGGGGCTGCCAGACATGGCCCGGCAGGATGTGCGCATCAGCGTGGCGCTCGGCACCGTTGGAGTTCAGGAACTCGCGGGAGAGGTCAACGATGGTCTTGCCGTTCCAGACCTCGCGCATCCGCTTTTCCTCGGTGACGGTGGCAACGATAGTCGCCTCAAGGTTTTCCTCGGCGGCGTACTTCATAAAGGTCTCGGCGTCCTCGGGAGCAACGGCCACGGCCATGCGCTCCTGGCTCTCCGAAATGGCCAGCTCGGTGCCGTCCAGACCCTCGTACTTGCGGGTGACCTTGTTCAGGTCGATGTGCAGGCCGTCGGCCAGCTCACCAATGGCGACAGACACACCGCCTGCGCCGAAGTCGTTGCAGCGCTTGATAAGGCGGCAGGCGTCTTCGCGGCGGAACAGGCGCTGCAGCTTGCGCTCGATGGGCGCGTTGCCCTTCTGCACCTCGGCACCGCAGGTCTCAAGACTTGTCAGCTTGTGCGCCTTGGAGGAACCGGTGGCACCGCCGACACCGTCGCGGCCCGTGCGTCCGCCCAGCAGGATGACGACATCACCCGGGGCGGGCTCCTCGCGGCGGACATGGCTGGCAGGCGTCGCGCCGACAACTGCGCCGATCTCCATGCGCTTGGCGGCGTAGCCGGGATGGTACAGCTCTGCGACCTGACCGGTGGCAAGGCCGATCTGGTTGCCGTAGCTGGAATAGCCCGCGGCAGCCGTCGTGACCAGCTTGCGCTGGGGCAGCTTGCCAGGCATTGTCTCGGAAACAGGCTTCAGCGGGTCAGCCGCACCGGTCACGCGCATGGCCTGATAGACGTAGCTGCGTCCGGACAGCGGGTCACGGATGGCACCGCCAATGCAGGTCGCCGCGCCGCCGAAGGGCTCGATCTCGGTGGGATGGTTGTGGGTCTCGTTCTTGAACAGGAACAGCCAGTCCTGCTGCTCACCGTCCACGTCACACTTGATCTTGACGGTGCAGGCGTTGATCTCCTCGCTCTCGTCAAGGTTCTTCAGAATGCCGCGCTGCTTCAGCGCCTTGGCACCGATGGTCGCGCAGTCCATCAGGGTGCGGTTTTTCCTGTCGCGGCCCGTCTCGGCGCGCAGTGCCATGTAGCGGTCAAATGCGGCCTGCACCAGCTCATCGTCGATCTTCACGTCGTCCAGGATCGTGCCGAACGTCGTGTGGCGGCAGTGGTCGGACCAGTAGGTGTCGATCAGACGGATCTCGGTGATGGTCGGGTCGCGGTGCTCGGATTTGAAGTAGTTCTGGCAGAACACGATGTCCGCATGGTCCATCGCCAGGCCCTTCTCATTGCGGAACGCTTCCAGCGCGTCGTCGTCCAGCGCGGTGAAGCCGGTCAGTGTCTCGACCTCCGTCGGGATGGCAAACTCCATTTTCAGGGTGCTGCGCTCGTCAAGGCTTGCCTCGCGGGCCTCGACGGGGTTGATGACGTACTTCTTGATGGCGGCCAGGTCGTCGTCGGTCAGGTCGCCGTCCAGCAGATAGACGCGGGCGGAGCGCACCGCGGGGCGCTCGCCCTGGCTCAGCAGCTGGATGCACTCGCTGGCAGAGTCGGCGCGCTGGTCAAACTGGCCGGGCAGGTACTCGACGGCAAAAACGGTCTTGGCGTCGGGCAGCTTGTCGTAGGTCACGTCAACAGGCGGCTCACTGAACACGGTGGGCACAGCCTGCTGGAACAGCACTGCGTCGATGCCCTCGACGTCATAGCGGTTCAAAAGGCGCAGATCGGTCAGATTCTGGATGCCGACCAGATCGACCAGCTCATGCAGAAGCCCCTGTGCCTCGCCGTCAAAGCCGGGCTTTTTCTCAACATAAATGCGATATACCATTGTATTTCCTCCTGAGAGTTAAATTTGCAGGAAGTGACGGACGGAAAGCCTTCCCCCTGGGGGGAAAGGTGGCCGAGGCCCCGTCCGAGGCCGGATGAGGGGAAAGTGTACCGCTGTATCCCGTTGACGGAAAGCTGCGGGAAGTTTGCCCTCATCAGTCACCTTCGGTGACAGCTTCCCCCGATGGGGAAGCCTTTTTACTGCATTGCTGCCAGCGCTCTTGCCCCAATGTCACTGCGCTTGTGCAGCTTGTCAAAATGGATGCTCTCCGTGGCAGCATACGCCTTTTTCAGCGCCTCGGGCAGGGTGTTGGCCGTGGCGGTCACGCCCAGCACGCGCCCGCCGTTCGTGACGAGCCTGCCGTCCTTGATGGCCGTGCCGGCGTGGTAGACCGTCACATCGGCAGCGTTCAGCTGGCCCGCGGTCAGGCCGGTGATCTCCTTGCCCTTCTCGTAGGCGAGGGGATAGCCGCCGCTGGCTAAGATGACGCAAGCCGCCGCGCCGTCGCTGAATTTGACATCGGTCTTGTCCAGCGTGCCGTTCGTTGTGGCCTCCATCACGGTCAGCAGGTCGCTTTCCAGCAGGGGCAGCACGACCTGCGTCTCGGGGTCGCCGAAGCGGCAGTTATACTCGATGACCTTCGGGCCGTCGGGGGTCAGCATCAGGCCGAAATACAGGCAGCCCTTGAAGGGGCAGCCCTCGGCCTGCATGGCCGCAACCGTGGGCAGGAAAATCTCCTGCATGCAGCGCTCGGCGACTGCGGGCGTGTAGTAGGGGTTCGGGGCCACGGTGCCCATGCCGCCTGTGTTCAGGCCCTCGTCGTGGTCGAGAGCACGCTTGTGGTCCATGCTCGAGACCATCGGCTTGACGGTCTTGCCGTCGCAGAAGGACAGCACGCTGACCTCGGGGCCGGTCAGAAACTCCTCGACGACCACATGGTTGCCGGACGCGCCGAACTTTTTGTCCAGCATGATCTCCTTGACGCCGTCGGCAGCCTCCTGCTCATTCTGGCAGATCAGCACGCCCTTGCCCAGCGCCAGACCGTCCGCCTTGATGACGACGGGGTATTTGCCCTCGGCTTTGATGTAGTCCATGACCTTCTCGGGGTCGTCGAACGTCTCATATTTGGCCGTAGGGATGCCGTATTTCTTCATCAGGTCCTTGCTGAACACCTTGCTGGCCTCAATGCGGGCCGCGGCCTTGTCGGGACCGAATGCCGGGATGCCCACAGCGGCCAGCGCATCGACCATGCCCAGCGCCAGCGGGTCGTCCTGGGCGACGACGACATAGTCAAAGGCTTCTTCCTTGGCAAATTTGACCATGGCGTCCACGTCGGTGGCCGGGATGGCCTTGCAGTGGGCGTCATAGCTGATGCCGCCGTTGCCGGGCGCACACCAGATCTCGGAGCAGCGGGGGCTTTTTTTCAGCGCGCGGATGATGGCGTGCTCACGCCCGCCGCCGCCGACAACCAGAATTTTCATAAGCGTCCTCCTTGACAGCACAACAGCCCGCGACGAAAAATCGCCGCAGGCGAGTTGTTTTTTGCGTTTAATGATGGAAAAGCCGGATGCCGCAGAACGCCATCGCAATGCCGTACTTGTTGCAGGTGTCGATCACCTGTGCATCGCGGATGGAGCCGCCCGGCTGTACAATGGCGGTCACGCCGCTGCGGCGCGCGCGCTCGATGTTATCGCCGAACGGGAAGAAGGCATCACTGCCCAGGCTCACACCGGTCACGGCATCCAGCCAGGCGCGCTTTTCCTCGACGGTCAGCGGGGCCGGCTGCTCGGTGAAGGTCTCGGCCCAGACATCGTCGCCGATGACATCCTCCGGCGTGTCGCCGATGTAAACATCGATCGCGTTGTCGCGGTTCGGCTTGGCAATGTCAGCGCGGAACGGCAGGTCCAGCACCTTCGGCATGTGGCGCAGCTGCCAGTTGTCGGCCTTCTGGCCCGCCAGACGGGTGCAGTGCACGCGGCTCTGCTGGCCCGCACCGACGCCGATGGTCTGGCCGTCCTGCACGTAGCAGACGCTGTTGGACTGGGTGTATTTCAGCACGATCAGGCTGATGATGAGGTCGCGGCGCTGCTCGTCGCTGATGACCTTGTTCTCGGTCACAACGTTCTGCAGCATCGTCTCATTGGAAATGTCCAGGTCCTGACGGCCCTGCTCGAAGGTCACGCCAAAGACCGTGCGGGTCTCCAGCGGCTTCGGCTCGTAGTCGGCGTCAATCTGGACGATGGTGTAGCCGCCCTTCTTCTTGGATTTCAGCACCTCCAGCGCGTCGGCGTCGTAGCCGGGCGCAATGATGCCGTCGGAGACCTCGTGCTGAATCAGCTTCGCGGTGCTCAGGTCGCAGACATCGGACAGCGCGATCCAGTCGCCGAAGCTGGACATACGGTCCGCACCGCGGGCACGGGCGTAGGCGCAGGCCAGCGGGGAAAGCTCGGTCTCCGGCGCAATGTGGTACATGGCGCGCAGGGTCTCATCCAGCGGCAGACCGATGGCCGCACCGGCGGGGGAGACGTGCTTGAAGCTGGCGGCAGCGGGCTGGCCGAGTGCCTTCTTCAAATCGCGCACGAGCTGCCAGGAGTTGAACGCATCCAGAAAGTTGATGTAGCCCGGGCGTCCGTTCAAAATCTGCACGGGCAGGTCACTGCCGTCCGCCATGTAGATGCGGGCGGGCTTCTGGTTGGGGTTCGTGCCGTATTTCAGCTGAAATTCGTTCATATTAACCCTCCACAGCGGTGTATTTATTCAGGATAATGTCCTCGTACTCGCCGGTTTCCAGTTCGATGCTGCGGACAAACAGGCTGACCTTGTTGTCCGCGTTCAGGCTCGCCCACAGCTTGTCGGCAAACTTGTCCGCGTTGTTCGTGTCGATGGCGACGCGCAGCGGCTCACCCGTAAAGCTGGGGATCGGCGCACCGTTCTTGACGTAAGTGCTGATGAAGTGTCCCTCACCGGCCACAGGCTGCGGGTAGTCAAAGGTCTGGCGCTGCACGCTCTCGGCGTTGCCCTCGTCGGACTTGACGATGGACAGCTTGTAGCCGCCGCGGCGCATATCGACGACGCCGGAGATGCGCGGGGTAAAGTTCGGCGCGTCGTCCTCATAGGTGCGGGTCGCCAGCGCAGCCTCAAAGCTGTAGCCGGGGAAAAGGTTGCCGTTCATGAACCGGGCAATCGTGTCGGTCTGGTCGCCGTTCGTGACCACGGTGGTCTCCCGCAGGGTCAGCACAGCGTTGTAGATGATGAGGTGCGGGTCCTCGAGCTTGGCCGGGTCAGCGGCCACCGTGCGGATGCCGCCGTCGATAGGCTCAAACACACGGTTGCGGCTGTTGGCGCTGCGGCCCATGATCCAGTAGGCGACGAACGCCTTCAGCCCGTCGGGGCTTTTGCCCAGCACAATGCCGCGCCCGGGGTAGTCATTCCCGGCAAGATATTTGTAGATGTTTTTTTTCATAATTGACCTCGTTTTGGTGTATACAAAAACATAAAACGGGATGTGGCGGTAAGGCTCTCTCCCTCAGTCCGCTGCGCGGACAGCTCCCTCGCAGAGGGAGCCTGGAAGCCTTGGCCCCCTCTGCGAGGGGGCTCCGCCCGCAGGCGGTGGGGGAGAGAACTTTGCCATTGTTGCGATTTTACACCTTGTCACTGCACACCATCGCCAGCGCCTTGGGCAGCAGCTGCCACTCGGCCTCGACCATGACGCGCTTCTGCAGCGTCTCGGGGGTGTCGCCGGGATCCACGGCCACGGCCTTCTGCAGCAGAATGGGCCCGCCGTCGCATTCCTCGTTTACAAGATGGACGGTAGCGCCGGTCAGCTTCACGCCGCGGGCCAGCGCGGCCTCGTGCACGCGCAGTCCGTAGAAGCCGGGGCCGCAGAAGCTGGGGATCAGGCTGGGATGAACATTGATGATTTTATTGCGGTAGGCCGCAATGACCTTTTCGCCCAGCACGCTCAAAAAGCCTGCCAGCACGACCACGTCAATACTGTGCTTCTGCAGGGTGTCCAGCAGAGCGGCGTCAAACGCTGCGCTGTCAGCGTAGTCCCTACGGCTGACAACAGCGGATTCCACACCGAAATTGGCGGCGCGCTCCAGCGCGTAGACGCCGGGCTTGCTGGCAACGACCAGCTCGATCTTGCCGTTCGGGTTCTCGCCGCGGCGCTCGCTTTCCAGCAGGGCCTGCAAATTCGTGCCGCCGCCCGATACCAGTACCGCTACACGCTTCATACCAGCTCGACCCCGTCGCCCTCGACGATGGTGCCCAGACGGTAGGCGTCCTCGCCGTGGGCCTTCAGAATGGCAATGGCCTTGTCCGCATCCTCGGGCGCGACGGTCAGCACCATGCCGACGCCCATGTTGAAGGTGTTGAACATATCGTGCTCGGAGATGCCGCCCTCGCGCTGCATGACGTCGAACAGGGCAGGGGTGCGCACATCGGCCTTGGCGATGCGGGCCGCACAGCCCTTCTTCAGGCTGCGGGGAATGTTCTCATAGAAGCCGCCGCCGGTGATGTGGGACACGCCCTTGACCGTGATCTCGTCCATGACAGCCAGCACGGGCTTGACGTAGATCTTCGTGGGGGCCAGCAGGGCCTCGCCCAGGGGCTTGTCCATGCCGTCGAAGGTCTTTTTCAGCACATCGGGATTGTTGTCGATGTCAAAAATTTTGCGCACCAGCGAGAAACCGTTGGAGTGTACGCCCGTGGAGGGCAGTGCGATGATGACATCGCCCGGCTGCATCGTGGAGTTGTCCAAAATCTTTGCCTTGTCCACGACGCCTACGGTAAAGCCTGCCAGGTCGTACTCATCCTCGGGCATCATGCCGGGGTGCTCGGCGGTCTCGCCGCCCACGAGGGAGCAGCCCGCCTGGACGCAGCCCTCGGCCACGCCTTTGACGATCTCGGCGATCTTCTCCGGGATGTTCTTGCCGCAGGCGATATAGTCGAGGAAAACCAGCGGCTTGGCACCGGCGCAGATGACGTCGTTGACGCACATGGCCACGCAGTCGATGCCGATGGTGTCATGCTTGTCCAGCAGCATGGCGATGCGCAGCTTGGTGCCGACGCCGTCAGTGCCGGAAATCAGAACGGGATGCTCCATGCCGGTGCAGTCCAGCTCAAACAGGCCGCCGAAGCCGCCCAGACCGCCGATGCAGCTCTCGGTCATCGTGCGGGCCACATACTGCTTCATCAGCTCAACAGAGCGATACCCGGCGGTAATATCCACGCCTGCAGCGGCGTAGCTGGCAGAATAGCTTTTTTCCATGTTGAACTCCTAAATGTGTTACATTACTCGGAAAATCGGGTGGCAGCGGCAAGCTCTCTCCCTCCGGCGCTGCGCGCCACCTCCCTCGCAGAGGGAGGCAAGGAGGCGGTGGGGGAGAGAAGTTTGCGCTACTGCTGCGCTTCCGTCGTTATGATTACAGCTTCTTATTCGTCTTAGACTGGCTCAGCGGCTTGTCGTAGACAATGTCCATCGTCTCGGTGGGCGGGGCGACGGGGTATTTGCCGGTAAAGCAGCCCGTGCAGAAGCCGCACTTGCTGTGGATGGCCAGCTGCTGCACATGCTCAATGCTTAAATAGCCCAGCGTGTCAGACCCGACCAGCTCGTTGATCTCCTCGACGGTGTGGCCGGTGGCAATCAGGTCTTTCTCGTCGGGAATGTCGGTGCCGAAGTAGCACGGGTGGGCGAACGGCGGCGCACTGATCCGGTAGTGTACCTCGGCAGCACCGGCCTCGCGCAGCAGGCGGATGGTGCGGGCGCTCGTCGTGCCGCGGACGATGGAGTCATCGACCAGCACAACGCGCTTGCCCTTGACCGTGGACGTGATGGCGTTCAGCTTGATGCGCACGCTGCTCTCGCGCTGGGCCTGGCTGCCCTGAATGAAGGTGCGGCCTACATATTTGTTCTTGATAAAGCCCACGCCGTAGGGGATGCCGCTCTCCTGCGCATAGCCGAGCGCAGCATCCAGACCAGAGTCCGGTGCACCGATGACGACATCGGCCTCCACGGGATGCTCCTGCGCCAGGAACCGGCCCGCCTGCAGACGGGCCTCATGCACACAGGTGCCCTCGATGACGGAATCCGGGCGGGCAAAGTAGATGTACTCAAAGACGCACATCGTGTGCGGCGCGGCGCCGCAGTGATCCTCCATCGTGCGCAGACCGTTGCGGTCGGCAATAACGATCTCGCCGGGGCGCACGTCACGGACGAACTTCGCGCCCACGGCGTCCAGCGCACAGCTCTCGCTGGCAAAGGCATAGCCGTTGCCGTCGGGCAGCTCGCCGATGCACAGCGGGCGGAAGCCGTTGGGGTCGCGCGCCGCGATCAGCTTGGTGTGGGTCATAATGACGAGGGAGTATGCGCCCTCGATGTCGTCCATCGTGCGGCTGACGGCCATCTCAATGTTCGGCGTCAGCAGACGGTTCTGGGTCAGCAGATAGGCGATGACCTCGGTGTCCGACGTGCCGTGAAAGATCGAACCGCTCATCTCGAGCTTGCGGCGCAGCTTCGGCGCATTGACAAGGTTGCCGTTGTGGCAGACCGCCATAGCGCCCTTGCAGTGATGCAGAACCATCGGCTGCGCGTTGGAACGGCTGCGCTGGCCCGCCGTGGCATAGCGGACATGGCCGGTAGCCATCTTTGCGCCGCGGGGCAGCTCCTCCAGCACGCGCTTGGTAAAGACCTCGCTGACAAGGCCCAGATCGCGGTAGCCGGACAGCACGCCGTCGACGTTCAGCGCAATGCCGCAGCTCTCCTGGCCGCGGTGCTGCAGGGCGTACAGCGCACTGTAGACGGCGTTGACCATATCGGTCTCGCCAGTCTTGTCATACATACCGAACACGCCGCACTCCTCGTGCAGGGACTCGGTGTATTGGGAAATTTCGCTCATTTATTTGCTCCAATTGTCGGAATGGTAAAGCCGTAGGGGCGGATCCTATATCCGCCCGTGGGTCGGCTGCCTCTTGCGGGCGTATATGGAATGCGCCCCTACGGGAAAGCGCGCGGTAAATTGTGCGGGTGCAATCAGCCCAGCAGGCGCTTCATGACTTCCTGGTAAGCGTCGGCTTCGCCGCCCATGTTGCGGCGGAACAGATCCTTGTCCAGATGTGCGCCGGTGGTGGCGTCCCAGAAACGGCAGGTGTCGGGGCTGATCTCGTCGGCCAGGATGATCGTGCCGTCGGACAGGCGGCCAAACTCGAGCTTAAAGTCCACCAGACGGATGTTGGCGTCCAGCATGATCTTCTTCAACACCTCGTTGACCTTGAAGGCATACTTCGCGATGGTGTCCAGCTCCTCCTGGGTAGCCAGGTCGAGGGCCAGGGCGTAGTAGTGGTTGATGAACGGGTCGTGCAGATCGTCGTTCTTGTAGCTGTACTCGAGGATGGGGGTCTTAAAGACCTTGCCCTCGGGCACGCCCATGCGCAGGCTGAAGTGACCGGCTGCAACGTTGCGGACGATGACCTCCAGAGGCACGATCTCGACCTTCTTCACAAAGGTGTCGCGGTCATTGACCTCCTGCACGTAATGGGTGGGGATGCCCTCCTTCTCGAGCTTCTGCATCAGAGCGTTGGACAGCTTGTTGTTGACAATGCCCTTGTCGCGAATGGTGCCCTTCTTCTCACCGTCACCGGCAGTGGCGTCATCCTTATAGTGGACCATGACGATCTCGGGATCGTTGGTAGCGAAAACCTGCTTGGCCTTGCCTTCGTACAGCTGCTCTTTAACTTCGTAATTCATGAGAAACGCTCCTTTTTATAGTATAATATAGTAAAGTATGTATGTGTACCTGTCTTTGGCTTCCCCTTTTGGGGAAGGCTCTTTTACAGTGCTGCGGCTTCAGCGGCAATGGCGGCGTCCTTCTTGGCAATGGCGGCGGCGGTGTCGGCGCGGAAGCTGTCAAGCTTCGCGGCCAGCTCGTCGTCGGCCACGGCCAGGATCGCCACAGCCAGATACGCGGCGTTCTTCGCGCCGTTCAGCGCTACGGTAGCCACGGGAAAGCCGCTGGGCATCTGCACAGTGGCCAGCAGGGCATCCAGACCGTCCATGGCGCCGCCCTTCATCGGGATGCCCACAACGGGCAGGGTGGTGTTGGCGGCAAAGGCACCGGCCAGGTGCGCGGCCATGCCGGCAGCGCAGAGAATGACGCCGTAGCCCTCGGCACGGGCGCTCCTGGCGAACGCGGCGGCGGCCTCCGGTGTGCGGTGGGCCGAAAGAATGTGCGCCTCATACGGCACGCCGAAATCCTTCAGCACCGTGCAGGCACCCTTGACCACCGGCCAGTCACTGTCCGAGCCCATGATGATCGCAACTTTTTTCATACGTTTTGAAACCTCCCTTACAAAGCAAACAGCGCAGTGCTCCGCATCAGGATACACTGCGCTGTGGTGTCGACGTAAAAAGGGTATGATGGTACAGAACACCCGCGAAGAAGCCAATACGCTGCATTGCGTTTGCCACGGAAGATCCCCCTTTAATAAAAGTAAGATGTGCCCTGTACTTGTAGTGTAAACGCTGGGCAAAAAAAATGCAAGCGCCCGGCGGACATTTCAGCCAAAAAACGGTGCAAAAGGGTTTTGACCGTCGCTTTTTGTCGTTTTTGATGGGTCTTGGGGGGCAGTTGTCATACTTTAAAACGGCCTGTAAAATTTTGCTGGTACAGGGCACAAAAATATGATAAAATAGAAAAAATACATAAACAAGGAGCTTTGTATGATTGCACCCAAACGACGCCTGACAAATCACGCCCTGCACGGCAGGGAGGAATGGTTCAAGCGCATCTTCCGCGACCAGATCGCCGAGGCTGCGGGCATCCTCGAAGTCGTGCTCTCCGGCATTGTGCTGGCGGCCCTGCTCATGAGCATTGTCCCGCTGGTGGAGCTGATGCCCGGTCTGCTGACCGATGCCGACAGCCTGGAGATCCGCACCTTTCTGGAACGTGCGCTGGACATCGTCATCGGCATCGAGTTTATCAAGATGCTGGCCAAGCACAGCCCCGGCAGCGTGCTGGAGGTGCTGCTCTACGCCATTGCCCGCCACATGATCGTCGGCCATGAGGACGCTGTGCAGAACCTGGTCAGCGTGGGGGCCATTGCGCTGATCTTCATCATCCGCAAGTGTTTCTTTGTGCCGTCCTTCGGCTACAAGATGCCCGGCGGCAAAATTGCCCCGGATATGGAGCAGAAGGCTGCAGAGACCCCGGAAGCAAAAGCGGGAGACATGGCGGAATAACGCCGGCCCGCCCCCGGGAACTGCGCCGCATGGTATGCCGGGGCCATTGGTGCGAACGGCGAAAATTTGTAAGCCTGTGTGATAAATATCAATTAAAATCCCCCTTCCGGGAACAATGTAGGGGCGGATGCTCGTCATCAGCCCCTACAACCTCCCGGAAGGGGGATTCTTTATTTTACGATTTTACCAAAATTTTACCAATCAGAACAGACCCGTGATCTTCCCGTGTACATCCACGTCAATGTCCATGGCGGCGGGGTGCTTGGGCAGGCCGGGCATCGTCATGATGCTGCCGCAGACAACGACCACAAAGCCCGCACCGGCGCTCAAACGCACCTCGCGCACATTCAGCGTGTGACCCTCGGGCGCACCCGTCAGCTTGGCGTTGTCGCTGAAGGAATACTGCGTTTTGGCAATGCAGACCGGCAGCTTGCCATAACCCAGCGCGGTCAGCTCGTCCAGCGTCTTTTTTGCGGCGGCGGTGTAGCTTACGCGGCCTGCGCGGTAGATCTTCGTGGCGACGGCCTCGATCTTATCCGTCAGCGGCGCGTCCAGCTCGTAGGTGTACTGCACCTCGGCGCTGTCGTTCAGGATGGACAGCACGGTCTCGGCCAGCGCCTTGCCGCCCTCGCCGCCCTTGGCAAAGACCTCGCTCAGGGCGCAGGGCACACCGGCCTTGCTGCAGACGTCATAAATAACATCCATCTCCTCCGCAGTGTCGGTGGGGAAGGCGTTGATGGCAACGCAGACCGGCAGACCAAAGCCCTGCAGGTTCTCAATGTGGCGGGCCAGGTTCACGCTGCCCGCACGCACGGCCTCGGCGTTGGGCTTGCCCAGATCGGGCTTGGCCACGCCGCCGTGGGACTTGAGCGCGCGCACCGTGGCTACCAGCACAACGGCGGCGGGGTGCAGCCCGGCATAGCGGCACTTGATGTCAAGGAACTTCTCCGCGCCCAAATCCGCGCCGAAGCCGGCCTCAGTCACAACGTAGTCGGCCAGCTTGAGGCTCAGCCTGGTGGCAATGGCACTGTTGCAGCCGTGGGCAATGTTGGCGAACGGACCGCCGTGGATGATGGCGGGGTTGTGCTCCAGCGTCTGGACAAGGTTCGGGTCGAGCGCATCCTTCAAAAGTGCGGTCATTGCGCCCGCCGCGCCGATCTGCCCGGCGGTGACGGGCTGGCCGTCGTAGGTGTAGGCGCAGACGATGCGGGACAGGCGGGCCTTTAAGTCCTCCAGATCGGTGGCCAGGCAGAACACCGCCATGACCTCGCTGGCAACGGTGATGTCAAAGCCGTCCTCACGCGGGGTGCCGTTGACCTTGCCGCCGAGGCCGTCCACGATGAACCGCAGCTGGCGGTCATTCATGTCCATGCAGCGCTTCCAGGTGATGCGGCGGGGGTCAATGTTCAGCGGGTTGCCCTGCTGGATCGAGTTGTCGATCATGGCAGCCAGCAGGTTGTTGGCCGCGCCGATGGCGTGGATGTCGCCGGTAAAGTGCAGGTTGATGTCCTCCATCGGCACGACCTGGGCATAGCCGCCGCCGGCAGCGCCGCCCTTGATGCCGAACACGGGGCCGAGCGACGGCTCACGCAGGCAGAGCATCGTTTTTTTGCCCAGCGCGTTCATGGCGTCCGCCAGACCGACGCTCGTCGTGGTCTTACCTTCGCCCGCGGGCGTGGGGCTGATGGCGGTGACTAAGATCAGCTTGCCCTCGGGCTTGTCAGCCTTGGCCAGCTTGTGGTTCAGCTTGGCCTTGTAGTGGCCGTAGGGGATGACGTCCTCGCCCTGCAGGCCCAGATTGGCGGCGATTTCGGTGATGGGCTGCATTTTGGCGGCCTGGGCAATTTCGATGTCGCTCAACATTGTACGATTCCTCCGTTTTTGTAAAAAAACAATAAAGGGCTGCACACACCATACTCCAGTGTATGCAGCCCAGACGGTCGGCTTAAAAGGCAAGTGATAACGCCGCGTCCCCTGTGGTAAGCCCCACATTATCCCGTCGGTCAGCGGCCTTGCGATATTCTTACTGTAGCATAGGAACGCGGGTTTGTCAAGAGAAACAACCGGAGCTGTTCTTACGCTGCTTTTGCGCTGCTCTTGGCGTTGTAGGGACCGATGGTGAGCATCTGTCCCTACAAGTTCCGAAATGTCGGCAGGGTCATACCGTCCCTTTCCCACAGCCCCACTTTTTGAAATACCGTCCCATGCTGACAAGCTGCATCTTGAACTTGCCTGCGTCGCGCATGGGGGCGCGGTGCCACGCATGAATGGCGGAAAATTGCGGAGCCAGCCAGACGGTGCCCTTCCGCAGCACCTTCTGGGTCAGGTCGGCGTCCTCCACATACATGAAATACCCGGGGTCAAACCCGCCGATTTCCTTGAACACATCGGTGCGCACGGCCATAAAGCTGCCGGTGCAGAACTCGATGCGGCGGGGCACGGTCAGATCCTCATCCTGCATCGTGTAGTGGTCGTCGGCCTTCTTAAAGCAGCCGCCGAGCTTCGGGGCCAGCTGCCGCGCCAGCAGCAGCCAGGGCGTCGGCTTGCGGCGGGGCAGGTGCTGCAGCTTGCCGTCCGGGTAGCGCAGCTGGGGCGTTGCCATGGCGGCCCCGGGCCGGGCCAGCAGCCACACGGCCATGTCCTCCAGCACGTCACCGGTCAGCAGGATGTCCGGGTTCAGAATAAAGTGTACGTCGCTGGTCAGACGATCCAGCACATAGTTGTGGCCCTTGCCGAAGCCGATATTTTTTTCCAGCGGCAGCACGGTCACGCGGCTGTCGCCGAAATCCGTCTCTGCCAGCTGCCTGCCGCAGCCGTCGGGACTGCCGTTGTCCACGACATACAGGGCAAGATCCGGGGCAGGGGTATAGTGCAGGATGCTGCGCACCGCAGCGCAGACCTCGTCATAATCACAGTACGCCACAATGCAGGCGCTGATTTTGGGCATAGTAAGCTCCTTGAGACAAAATTCTACTATCGGGGAACCTGTAGGGGCAGATGCAGGCATCCGCCCCTGCAAATGGGTTATTACTTCTCCAACGCTTCCAGACGGCTCAGATCATACGGCGTGTCCTGATACACGTAGTAGTTCAGCCAGTTCGTGTACAGCAGATACCCGTGGGCGCGCCAGCGGAACAGCGGGTCGCGGCTCGGATCGTCGTCGGGGTAGTAGTTGCATGGGATGTTGATAGGCTTGCCGGCCTTCACATCGCGCTTATACTCCCTGTCCAGCGTATATTTGTCGTACTCGGGGTGGCCGATGACAAAGATCTGCCGCCCGGACTCAGTGGAAAGCAGCATCGGCCCGGCAATGTCGCTCTCGGCCAGAATGCGCAGGTCGCCGCAGGCGTCGATGGCGGCGCGGTCCAGCCCGGCCCAGCGGCTGTGCGGGGCGTAGAATACCTCGTCGAAGCCGCGCACCAGCGGGTTGGAGGGTCGTGTCACGCGATGCTCAAACACGCCGAACATCTTCTTGTCCAGATGCACCTTGGGGATGCCGAAGTGGTAGTACAGCCCCGCCAGCGCACCCCAGCACAGGTGGATGGTGGAGTAGACGTTCTCCTTGGTGTAATCCATGATGCGGCAGAGCTCGTCCCAGTAGTCAACGTCCTCGTAGTCCAGGTCCTCAATCGGCGCGCCGGTGATGATCATGCCGTCAAAGCGCTCGTTTTTGATCTCGTCAAACGTCTTGTAGAACGCCTTCATGTGCTCGGGCGCGGTGTGGGTCGTGCTGTGGGTCGCCGTCTGCAAAAAGGTGACCTGCACCTGCAAAGGGCTGTTTGCCAGCAGGCGGGCCAGCTGGGTCTCGGTCACGATTTTGGTCGGCATCAGGTTTAAAATCAGGATGCGCAGCGGGCGGATATGCTGGCTCATCGCGCGCTCCTGGTGCATGACAAATACATTTTCCTGCTGCAATTCCTCGTAAGCAGGCAGGTTTTTCGGGATGATAAGAGGCATAGGGAAGGACTCCTTATTCAGAATACCTTTATTATAAAGGTTTCCCCCGCAAAAAGCAACAAAAAAGCACTCCCGGTGCAAAACCGGGAGTGCGGCGGCGCTTACCGCTTATTCGTACTTGACGTTGTCGATCAGGCTCTGCATGACGTCGCTCTGCAGAACATTCATCTTGATGTAGTTCTCACCGTAGGCGGAGACATACTGGCTCGGGTCGGTGGTGCCGTAGTAGCGGCCAAAGTCAGCGTTCATGGTGGCGGTGTCGCACTTGAAGCCCGTTTTCTCGGCCACGGCCTGCATCAGCAGGGCCTGCTGGGTGATGGACTTGATGCTGTCGTTGGCATCTGCCAGATAGGCATCCACGCTGTCATAGCTGCTGCCCATCATGCCGGAGGAAAGCAGGGTGTTCATGTCGGTGCCGTATTTCTGGGCGTTGGTGTAAATGCGGTACAGCAGCACATCGCGGTAGTAGTCCAGCGCGGTCTGCGGCAGCTCGTCCGCGTAGCTGGCCTTGTCATGCAGGGCGGTGTAAACGTCACTGGCCTGGTTGTCATAGAGCATCGTGGACTTGACGAAGGCTTTCAGCTCATCGACGCTGTTCAGGCTCATGCTCTCGCCGAGATTTTCCTTGACCCAGTCGTCGGTCAGCTCGGGGGTGACGGACTCCTTGATGTAGTTCAGGGTCGTCTCAAAGACGGCTTCCTTGCCGTTCAGGTCCTCATTGCCGTAATCCTCGGGGAAGGTGACCGTGACGTCAAAGGTCTCGCCGGGGGTATGGCCGACGATCTGATCTTCAAAGTTGTCAATGTAGGTGCCGCTGCCCAAAGTCAGGTCGGCGCCGCTGCCCTTGGTGTCGCCGCCGTCGAAAGCAACGCCGTCGATGCGGCCTACATAGTCAATGTTGACCGTATCGCCGTCCGCGGCTGCGCGATCCTTGACCTCATTCGTGGTCGCAAAGCTGGACAGCACGTTGGAATCAATGTAATCATTGATGTCGTCGTCGCTGACCTGGCCCAGGTCGGCGCTGATCGTGATGTCCGCGTAGTCGTCGGGCAGGGTGACATAATCGGCGGCGGTTACGCCCTTGAGATAACCGTTCTCGTCAAACGCATCGGAAAAGCTGAAATCAGCCAGATAGGCGTACTCGGCGTCCGCGGTCTCAGCGCTGGCCTTCTCGGCGGTGTCAGCCGTCTCGGCGGTAGATTCAGCGGCCTCGGAGGAGGCGGTGTCAGCAGTATTGCCGCAGGCCGCAAGCACAGCGGTCATGCCGACAGCCATGCCAAGGGCTGCCACACGGCGGAAATTCTTCAGTTTCATGGAATTCTCCTGTCTTTTTCAAAATTGCATACTTTCTTATTATACACGCTTTTTTGGAAAAGTAAAATGAAATTGCTGTGAAAATGTGGTATAATGGCAAAAAACAAACAACAAGGAGACATACACCATGGAAAAATCCAAAATTGACCGCATCAACGCGCTGGCAAAAAAGGCCAAGGCCATCGGTCTGACCGAGCGCGAGACCGCCGAGCGCGACGCTTTGCGCAAGGAGTATCTGGCCGATATGCGCGCGGCCTTCAAACAGCAGCTCGACAGCACCTATGTCCAGACTGCGGACGGCGCAAAGATCCCTTATGCCGAGTACGTGAAGCTCTCTAAGCATTGATCTGCCCCTGCAACTGCGCCAACGGAAACATTTGAATCTTGTACAAAACAGCTATAGTATTCTCTTGACAAATATGGTATAATACAGAACGGCAGCGGATCCCGGAGATTCCGGAAAAGGCTGAAATGCCTATTTACTTACAAAAGAGGTAGAAACGTATGCTTACTTCCATTACCGGCATTAACTGGGGCGACGAGGGCAAGGGCCGCATGGTCGACCTGCTCAGCCAGGACTATGACATTGTTGCGCGCTATCAGGGCGGCGACAATGCAGGCCACACCGTCAAGACCGAGCGCGGCAAATTCGTCCTGAACCTGATTCCCTCCGGCATTCTGCGCCCCGACGTTGTCTGCGTTATGGGCGGCGGCATGGTCATCGACCCCGAGCACCTCGAGAAGGAAATCGCCTCCCTGACCGAGAAGGGTGTTGAGATCAGCCCCAAAAACCTGAAAATCTCTGACCGTGCGACCATCACCATGCCGTTCCATGTCGCACAGGACGGCCTTGAGGAGGAGCGCCTGTCCAAGACCGGCGCTCAGTTCGGCTCCACCAAGCGCGGCATCGCCTACAGCTACGGCGACAAGTACATGAAAAAGACCCTGCGCATGGGCGACCTCGTCCACATGGACGCCAGTGTCAGGAAGCGTCTGGAGACCATCGTCGAGTCCAAGAACCTGACCATGGAAAAGATCTACGGCCAGAAGCCCGTCAGCGTTGACGAGATGTGGGCCTGGTGCGAGAAATATTCCAAGATGTTTGCCCCCTACATCTGCGATGTGGGCGACTATCTGGACAAGGCTGACCGCGAGGGCAAGAAGATCATGTTCGAGGCCCAGCTGGGCGCTCTGCGTGACATCGACTTCGGCATCTATCCTTACACGTCTTCCTCCAACACCGTGTCCGCCTATGCACCCATCGGTGCGGGCATCCCGGGCCACAAGCTGAGCCTCTCCATCGGCATTATGAAGGCTTATTCCTCCTGCGTCGGTGAGGGCCCCTTCACCACGGAGCTGGCTATGACCGAGGCGGAAAAGGACGTGCTGCGTGAGCACGGCCATGAGTACGGCGCTGCCACGGGCCGTCCCCGCCGCGTCGGCCCGTTCGACGCTGTGGCAAGCCGCTACGGCGTGCAGTGCCAGGGCTGCGATGAACTGGCCCTGACCCTGCTGGACGTCCTCGACTACATGGAGGAAGTGCCCATCGTCACCGCCTACAAGCTGACCGACGGCAGCACGACCACCCGCTTCCCCATGGGCAAGACGCTGGACGACGCCCAGCCCGTTGTCGAGACCGTGCCCGGCTGGCACTGCGACATCACCGGCGTGCGCAGGTTTGAGGACCTGCCCCAGGCCGCTCAGGACTATGTAAAGCGTCTGGAGGAACTAGTCGGCTGCAAGATCAAGTACATCTCCGTCGGCCCCGAGCGCGATGCCTGCATCGTGCGGAAGTAATTTTTCTCCTTGGCCCCCTCCCAGAGGAGGCAAGAACTTATAACCAACCAAAAGGCAGACCCTTACAAGGTCTGTCTTTTTCTAAAAAAGGGGGCATTCCCACTGATTCAGCTCTTAATACGGACTTTCGTCAAAAATTATAAAAGCACTGCGGATCGCGCCGTTCGCACGGCCTACGGAAATCTGGCCTGCATCGTCAGCGTGGTGTGCAACCTACTGCTGGCGGGCGGCAAGATCGCCGTTGGTGTACTGACCGGCAGCGTTGCCATCACCGCCGACGGCATGAACAACCTGTCCGATGCCAGCTCCAATATCGTCAGCCTCGTCGGCTTCAAGCTCGGCGCGCGCCCGGCGGACTCGGAGCATCCCTACGGCCATGCCCGGTATGAGTATCTGGCCGGGCTGGCGGTCTCTGTCATGATCCTGGTCATCGGCGTGGAGCTTTTGAAGGAGAGCTTTGCCAAGGTTCTGCACCCGACGGAGGTCGCTTTCAGCTGGCTCATGGTTGCAGTACTGATTGCGTCCATCCTCGTCAAGCTCTGGATGAGCAGGCTGAACCGGCAGATCGGCACGGCCATCGACTCGGAAACGCTGCTGGCCACCGCTGCCGATGCCCGCAACGATGTCATCACGACGGCAGCGGTTCTGGCAGCCACGATTCTGACAAAGCTCACCGGCTTTGTCCGCATTGACGGACTGATGGGTATCGGTGTGGCGGCGTTCATTTTGTACAGCGGTGCAATGCTCGTCAAAGACACCATCAATCCGCTGCTGGGTGCGGCGCCTGACTCGGATCTGGTCGAGCATATCGAGAAAAAGGCCCTGAGCTACCCCGGCGTGCTGGGCGTGCACGATCTGATGATCCACGACTACGGCCCCGGCAGCCGCCTGGTCAGCTTCCATCTGGAAATGGACGCTAAGGACGACGTCATGCACAGCCACGATGTCATTGACCGCATTGAGCGGGACCTGCTTGTGGAGGACGGGCTGATCGCGACGATCCACTTTGACCCCGTCGTGACCGGTGACCCCCACGCGGACGAGCTGAAGGCGTTTTTGCAGCGTGAGGTCGAGGAGCTCGCGCCGCTGGCCAACATCCACGACCTGCGCATTGTGCCCGGCCCGACACATACGAACGTGATTTTTGACTGTGCCGTCCCTGCCGAGTACATGACCGACAAACAGCACCGGGGCGTCAAGCTCGTCAATGCCCTGCGCAATGCCGTACAGGCTAAGTGGCCCGACCATTTCTGTGTCATAAAGCTGGAACCGGACTATGCGCCGGTACACCACGAATAAAAGAAGCAACTCGGTAGGGGCAGGGCATGCCCTGCCCTCAACGTAAAATCCATAGCGGTGTGGCGGCAAGGCTGCGGGCCGGACATGTCCGGCCCCTGCCGGGCACCATTACGGAAAGTAAAACTATATAAAGGAGAGGTATCCCCATGGACTACAACAAAGCTGCTCTGGAACTCCACAGCAGGTTCCCCGGCAAGATCGCCGTGCAGAGCCTTTGCGAATGCAAGGACCGCGACGCGCTGTCCACCGCCTATACCCCCGGTGTGGCCGAGCCGTGCCGCAAAATCAAGGCAAACCCCGATGACGTCTACACCTACACGATGAAGGGCCGTACCGTCGCCGTCGTCACGAACGGCACTGCCGTGCTGGGTCTGGGCAACATCGGCCCCGAGGCCGGTCTGCCGGTCATGGAGGGCAAGTGCGTCCTGTTCAAGGAGTTCGGCGGCGTCGATGCGTTCCCCATCTGCCTGAACGCCAAGACGAAGGAGGAGGTCATCGCTGCGGTCAAGGCCATTGCCCCGACCTTCGGCGGTATCAACCTGGAGGACATCCGCAGCCCCGAGTGCTTTGAAATCGAAGCCGAACTCGAGCGTGACCTCGACATCCCCGTGTTCCACGACGACCAGCACGGCACAGCCATCATCGTGCTGGCGGGTGTGCTCAACGCCCTGAAGGTTGTCGGCAAGCGCATTGAGGACGTCAAGATCGTCCAGAACGGCCCCGGCGCGGCGGGCACGGCCATCATCCACATGCTGCAGGTCGCGGGCGCTAAGAACATCGTTGCCGTTGATGAGCACGGCATCCTCTACCCGAACCGCCCCGCGGGCCTTGAAGGCCACAAGGGCAGACTGGCCGAGGAGACGAACCCCGACAAGCTGACCGGCGGTCTGGCCGAGGCCATACGGGACGCGGACATCTTCATTGGTACGTCGATTGCGGGCGCATTGACCCCCGAACTGGCCGCCACGATGGCGAAGGACGCGATTGTGTTCGCCATGGCGAATCCCACGCCCGAGATCATGCCCGACCTCGCTAAGCAGGCGGGCGTCCGCGTCATCGGCACGGGCCGCAGCGACTTCCCGAACCAGGTCAACAATGTGCTGGCGTTCCCCGGCATCTTCAAGGGTGCGCTGTCCGTCCGTACGCGGGACATCAACCCCGCCATGAAGATGGCCGCTGCCAAGGCCATCGCGGGCCTCATCCCCGACGACGAGCTGAACGAGGAAAACATCCTGCCCAAGGCATTTGACCCCCGCGTGGCCGATGCCGTCGCCGCTGCCGTCGCACAGGCCGCGAGAGAAAGCGGCGTGGCGCGTGTATGAGCATCCGTGAAATTCCTGCCGCCGCCATCACCGACGCAGTGGAGGCTCTCTGCATCGAGGCCAACACCCGGCTGCCCGCCGACGTAAAGGCTGCACTGGATGCCGAAGCCCGCCACGCCGTATTCAAATTTCCACTCGCTGACGCCGCACGTGATGTACACGATGCCGCCGAGGCCGCCGAGCCGTGGCCGCTGGCAAAAGAGACACTAGGCTTATTGCAGCAGAATCTCTGCGTTGCGAAAGAGAAAGACCTGCCCATCTGCCAGGACACCGGCATGGCCTGCGTCTTTATCGAGTTGGGCCAGGACGCCCACATTGACGGCGACCTGACCGATGCCGTCAACGAGGGCGTGCGCCGCGGCTACGAGAAAGCATTCTTACGCAAATCCATTACCGCCGACCCGCTGCAGCGCGTCAACACGGGGGACAACACCCCGGCGTTCCTGACCGTGCATCTTGTGCCGGGCAGCGGCTGCAAAATCACCGTCGCCCCCAAGGGCGCAGGCAGTGAGAACATGAGCCGCCTTGCCATGCTCAAGCCGGCCGACGGCGTCGAGGGCGTGAAAAAATTCGTGCTTGACACGGTGGAGCAGGCCGGAGCCAACCCCTGCCCGCCCATTGTGCTGGGTATCGGCATCGGCGGCAGCTTCGACCACTGCGCAGCGCTGGCCAAAAAGGCACTGCTGCGCCCGCTGGACGAGCCCAACGCCGACCCGTATTATGCAGCGCTGGAAAAGGAACTGCTGGATGCCATCAACGCCACAGGCTTTGGCCCGCAGGGCTTTGGCGGTGCTACGACCTGCCTGGGGGTTGCCATTGAGCAAAAGCCTACCCATGTGGCCTGCCTGCCCGTGGCCGTCAACATCAGCTGCCACGTCACCCGCCGCGCCAGCCGCACGCTGTAAGGAGGCGCAACGATGCAATATGTACTGAAAACGCCCCTCTCCAAGCAGGACCTTGCACCGCTGAAAGCAGGGGACACCGTGCTGCTGTCGGGCGTGGTCTACACCGCCCGTGACGCCGCCCACGCCCGCATGATGGAGCTGCTGGACAAGGGCGAGCCGCTGCCGTTCCCCATTGAGGGCGCGGCCATCTACTACGTCGGCCCCACGCCGGAGCGCCCGGGCTGTGCCATCGGCGCGGCAGGCCCCACGACCTCGGGCCGTATGGACGCCTACACGCCGCGGCTGCTGGATCTGGGACTGGCCTGCATGATCGGCAAGGGCAAGCGCACCGATGCCGTCAAGCAGTCCGTCGTCAAAAACGGCGCGGTCTATCTGGCCGCCATCGGCGGGGCCGGTGCCCTGATGGCCGGCAGTGTGCAGAGCTGTGAGATCATTGCGTGGCCGGACCTCGGCTGTGAGGCGGTGCGTAAGTTGGTGGTTAAAGACTTCCCGCTGACGGTTCTGCTGGACACCCACGGCGGCGACCTGTACCGGAGCGGCCCCGCTGCTTACCTCGCCAGCCGGGAGCACAACGCATGAGCCGCAAACGGATGGCAAAGCGCCTGGCCCTCTGCGCGCTGGCGCTGGCCGTCTGCGTCGGCATAGCGGCGGCGCTGGTCATCTCCAAAAACCGGCAGAGAGCTGCCGAAGCTGCCGCTGCGGCCAGTGCCGCTGCTGCCAGCGAGGCCGCCGCCAAAGCCGCCGAGGAGGAGGCTGCCCGCGCCGCCAGTGAAGCCGCCGAGGCCGCCCGTCAGGAGGAAGAACGCCTGGCCGCCGAAGCAGCCGCCGCGAAGCGTGCCGAGCAGGTCACCGCTGCGCAGGCCGAGCACGACAGCGTGCAGTACGGCGATAAGCTGGGCCGCATCTGGGTCGAAGGCACAAACGTGGACTGCGCCCTCTATTGGGGCGACAGCGAGGGCCAGTTTGGCCGCGGTGCGGGCTGCCGCGCCGAGAGTGACTGCGTCCTGCCCGGCGAGAACGGCACAGTCTTTATCGGCGGGCATACGGGCACGTACTTCTCAGACCTTGGCTCGACGCAGCTCGGTGCCATCATTCATCTGGAGACCGACTGGGGCGACTTTACCTATAAAGTCACCGACATGCAGGTCATTCAGGAGACCGACGTCGACAAGGTGCGCTGGGGTGCCGAGGAGCCCAGCTGCATCCTGTACACCTGCTACCCCTTCGGCATCCTGACCCACACCCCCCAGCGCTACGCCGTCTATGCAGACCCCGTCAGCGCCGACGAGTACGGTGTGGTACCGGCAGAGGCAACCGAAAAATAAAAATGACCGAGGTACATCCCCCGCAGGGGATATACCTCGGTCATTTCCTTGATCATCTGCTGGAACTCCGGGTGGTTGTCTGTCTTGGCAGAGGTGGCACGGTCAATGTAGTGCTTGACGATGATGATGCCATTCTTTTCCGCATAGGCCATATCGCTATCGTCTGTGGCTTTTGGCAGGGTGCGTCCGGGTGGACGCACCCTGTTTTTGTTTCATCGTGGTTGGGTGTACATCAAACCGTATCACCGCAACTCCTTATAAGTTTCTTCCTGCACCGGCTCGCACCACTCGTTAGACGTGCCCTCACCGGGCACTTCCACTGCCAGATGAGAGAACCAGCAATCGGGTGCAGCACCGTGCC
>ENA-ORRL01000601-ORRL01000601.1-human-gut-metagenome-genome-assembly--contig:-NODE-601-length-37110-cov-9.784860_pt1 | contig 37110 bp, 28 predicted proteins | sample MGYA00242175_ERZ509134 | MGnify/ENA primary metagenome ERZ509134 (study PRJEB26280, sample SAMEA2338660) | human gut metagenome | biome: human gut; feature: human-associated habitat; material: faeces... | reverse complement strand
GTAGTGCAAGGTGAGTGAAGCGCAAAACAAATTTATTTGATTTTGCGATTCCGAACCGCTGCCTATTTTTCAATAAAACAATCATCCGCACGCAGCAGTTCTGACTGTTATGCCACATTTCAGTCATATTCGCTTTCTTTTTGCTATTTTCAACGTATTTGCAAAACTTTTTTCCACAACAACGGCTACTTTTGTCGCATTTAGTTTGCAGGCTTGATATTTTTCCATATCTTTGCAATCAAAATGTAAGTAAAGAAGAGAAAAAAGCGGGATTATGAAAGAAAATTTGAATAAAAACAATCTTTTTTCCAAGAAGATAGGCCAAAAAGACTATCCAAGTCACCAGCCATTGGGGCTGTATGACTCTTCCTACGAACACGATGCATGCGGTGTGGGCATGCTCGTCAACATCAATGGTGACAAATCCCACGAACTGGTCGATGCAGCCCTGACAGTGCTTGAAAACATGAAGCACCGCGGCGCAGAGGGTGCCGACAACAAGACAGGCGACGGTGCCGGGATTATGATTCAGATTCCACACGAATTCATTCTTCTTCAAGGCATTCCAGTGCCGGAGAAAGGCAAATACGGCACCGGACTGGTGTTTCTGCCGAAAGACGAGAAACGCCAAGCCGCAATTATGGGAATCGTGATTGAAGAAGTGGAGCGTGAGGGACTGCAGTTGATGCACATGCGCAATGTGCCCGTACGCTCAGAGATTCTCGGCAAAGACGCCCGCGACACAGAACCCGACATAAAGCAGATTTTCATTACCGGAGTTACCGACACCGACACTTTTGAGCGCACGTTATATCTTGTGCGCAAACGCATCGAGCGCCGCATCGACGACAAGGACTTCTATATAGTGTCGCTGTCAAGCAAGAACATCATTTATAAGGGTATGCTCTCGTCAACCCAAGTGCGCGAGTATTTCAAAGACCTCACACAACCATATTTCACAAGCGGGCTGGCGTTGGTGCACTCCCGCTTCAGCACCAACACGTTTCCAACCTGGAGTTTGGCACAGCCGTTCCGTCTGCTGGCGCATAACGGCGAGATCAACACCATCCGCGGCAACCGCGCCTGGATGGAGGCAAGAGAAAGCGTGCTGTCGACGCCGGCGTTGGGCAACGTCAAGGACATACGTCCAATCATCCAACCGGGCATGAGCGACTCCGCCTCGCTCGACAATGTGCTGGAATTCTTCGTAATGTCGGGACTAAGTCTGCCGCACGCCATGGCAATGCTCGTGCCGGAGTCGTTCAACGACAAGAATCCTATCAGCGAGGATTTGAAAGCGTTTTATGAATACCACTCCATCCTTATGGAACCGTGGGACGGACCGGCGGCACTTCTTTTCAGCGATGGGCGTTATGCCGGCGGAATGCTCGACCGCAACGGTCTGCGTCCGGCGCGCTATCTGATTACGAAAGGCGGTATGATGGTGGTTGCGAGCGAGGCTGGAGTAATCAACATCGAACCTGCCGACATCGAAGAAAAAGGACGTCTGCAACCTGGCAAAATTCTGCTTGTCGACACACAGGAAGGCAAGATATACTATGACGGCGAGCTGAAAGCGCAGCTTGCCGCCGCACGCCCATACCGACAATGGCTGTCGACAAACCGCATCGAGCTGCACACGCTACGCAGCGGACGCAAAGTGGACAATGCCGTCAGTCTCTTCGGCAGAAAGCTGCGTGCTTTCGGATTCACGCGCGAAGACGTGGAACGCACCATAAAGCCTATGTGCGTGAACGGGTCGGAGCCTACTGCCTCTATGGGCAACGACACGCCGCTTGCCGTGTTGAGCAGCCGTCCGCAACTGCTGTTCAACTACTTCCGACAGCAGTTTGCACAGGTGACCAACCCCGCCATAGACCCAATCCGCGAACAGCTGGTGATGTCGCTGACAGAATATATCGGCGCTGTGGGCATGAACATTCTTTTGCCAAGCGAGTCGCACTGCAAGATGGTGCGTCTGCCCCACCCCGTGCTGACCAACACCCAGCTCGACATTCTCTGCAATATCCGATACAAGGGATTCAACACCGTGAAGCTGCCAATGCTGTTTGATGCGGCAAAAGGCACCGCCGGGCTGCAGGAAGCCATCTATGAGCTGTGCCGCCGCGCCGAGGCATCGGTCGACGACGGTGTGAACTACATAATACTGACCGACGAGGGCGTCGACCGCGACCATGTGGCAATTCCGTCGTTGCTGGCGGTGAGTGCTGTGCACCATCATCTGATTTCGGTGCAGAAACGTGTGCAGACCGCTCTTATCGTCAAGAGCGGAGAGATCAGGGAGGTGATGCATGCCGCACTGCTGCTTGGCTATGGAGCAAGCGCCATCAACCCTTATATGGCATTCGCCGTGCTCGACGACCTGGTGAAGCGCGGCGATGTGCAAATGAACTACGAAACGGCTGAAAGCAACTACATCAAGGCTCTTTGCAAGGGTCTCTACAAAATAATGAGCAAGATGGGCATCAGCACCATCCGTTCCTACCGCGGAGCAAAGATTTTCGAGGCTGTAGGAGTCAGCGAGGAGCTGCTGCGCAACTATTTCGGGACACAGACATCGTCCATCGGAGGTATCCGCCTGAAGGAAATCGCCGACAGCTACACGCATTTCCACGATGATGGCTTCTCCATTAAAGACGAAGACGAGATTCTGCCAAACATCGGGCAGTTCTCATATCGCAAAGACGGCGAGCGCCACGCCTGGAATCCTGAAACGATTGCACTGCTGCAGCTTGCCACCCGTCAAGGCAACTACAATAAATTCAAAGAATTCACAGCCGCCACCGACCACAAAGCAGAACCGATATTTCTGCGCGACTTCTTCACGTTCAAGAAAAATCCGATTCCGATTGACGAAGTGGAGCCGGTAGAAGAAATTGTAAAGCATTTCGTAACTGGAGCAATGTCGTTTGGAGCCATCAGCAAGGAAGCCCACGAGGCGCTTGCCCTGGCAATGAACCGACTCGGCGCACGCAGCAATACGGGCGAAGGCGGCGAGGACAGCAGCCGCTTCCACGAGGCGGTCGACGGAGTGTCGCTGTCGAGCAAGACAAAGCAGATTGCCTCCGGCCGCTTCGGCGTCACAACGGAATATCTGGTCAACGCCGAGGAGATTCAAATAAAGGTGGCGCAGGGAGCGAAACCCGGCGAGGGAGGACAATTGCCCGGATTCAAAGTCAATGAGGTGATTGCCCGCACACGCCACTCCATTCCAGGCATCTCACTCATCTCTCCGCCACCGCACCACGACATTTACTCAATCGAAGACCTCGCGCAACTGATTTTCGACCTTAAGAATGTCAATCCGCGCGCAGCCATCAGCGTGAAACTCGTGGCGGAAAGCGGTGTCGGCACCATCGCGGCGGGTGTGGCAAAGGCAAAGGCCGACCTGATTGTAATCTCAGGAGCCGAGGGAGGCACAGGAGCGTCGCCGGCTTCATCGATGCGGTATGCCGGAATCTCGCCTGAGATTGGACTGAGCGAGACGCAGCAGACGCTCGTGCGCAACGGGCTGCGCGGCAAAGTGCACCTTCAGACCGACGGCCAAATGAAAACCGGACACGACATCGTGAGCATGGCGTTGCTCGGCGCCGAGGAATTTGGATTTGGCACGACAATGCTTATCGTATTGGGATGCGTGATGATGCGCAAATGCCACTCAAACACCTGTCCTATGGGCGTTGCCACACAGAATCCTGAACTGAGGGCACACTTCCGCGGACATGCCGACCACGTGGTCAACTATTTCCGTTTTCTCGCCGAAGAGGTGCGTGAATATCTTGCAGAGATGGGATTCCGGAAATTCAACGACATCATAGGCCGCACCGATTTGATTGAGATAGACAAAGCAGTCAGCCAGAAGTCAGAACTGCTCGACTTCTCCCGCCTGCTGCATAAAGAAAGCGGAGACGCAAGCATACGCCACACAGAAGCGCAGATGCACGACATCGACAGCGTGCTCGACCGCACAATCATAACAGCCTCCGATCCGGCTATCAGCAACGGCAAAGAAGTGTCGCTCGAATATGCAATCGCCAACACCGACCGCGCTGTAGGCGCGATGCTGTCGGGATTGATTGCCGACAAATTCGGCAACGAGGGTCTGCCCGACGAGAGCATTTCCGTCAGATTCAAAGGCTCTGCCGGACAAAGCTTCGGAGCATTTCTCGCCCATGGCATAAGCTTCAAGCTTGAGGGCGAGGCCAACGACTATCTCGGCAAAGGACTCAGCGGCGGACGCATCGCCGTGGCACCCCCAGTCAGAAGCCATTTCGCGGCAGAGAAAAACACCATTGCCGGCAACACGCTCCTTTATGGCGCCACAAGCGGCGAGGTTTATATCAACGGCCGTGTCGGCGAACGTTTTGCCGTGCGCAATTCAGGTGCCATTGCCGTTGTTGAAGGTGTCGGCGACCACTGTTGCGAATATATGACCGGCGGACGCGTTGTGGTGCTTGGAGCAACCGGACGCAATTTCGCAGCCGGCATGAGCGGCGGCGTGGCATACGTTTGGGATCCCGACCGCAAGTTTGACTACTTCTGCAACATGGAGATGGTTGAACTCTCGCTCATTGAAGACTCCACGGCACGCAAGGAGCTGCACGAGCTCATTCGTCAGCACTACCGCTACACCGGCTCGGCGCTGGCACGCCAGATGCTTGATGAATGGAACCGGTATGTCGACGACTTCATACAGGTGACACCTATCGAATACAAGCGGGTGCTTGCCGAGGAACAGATGCTCAAACTACAACAGAAAATCGCCGAGGTGCAGCGTGATTATTAACATATTTCCCCAACCGATAAAACGAAACAACATATATGGGTAATCCTAAGGCTTTTCTTACCGTACCACGCCAGGAGGCGGGCTATCGCCCCATCCACGACCGTATCCGCGACTTCGGAGAAGTGGAACAAACCCTCAACACATCCGAACGCCGCCTGCAGGCATCCCGCTGCATGGACTGCGGCGTGCCGTTCTGCCACTGGGCATGTCCGCTTGGCAACCGCCCTCCGGAATTTCAAGACGCCATCTACAGAGGCAACTGGCACGAGGCTTATGAAATACTGTCGCTGACCAACGATTTTCCGGAATTCACCGGACGCATATGCCCAGCCCTGTGCGAGAAGAGCTGTGTGCTTAAACTTGCCGTCGACGCTCCTGTCACCATCCGCGAAGACGAGGGCGCAATTGCCGAGACAGCATTCCGCGAAGGATATGTGGTGCCGCGGCAGTATCAACGCAACGGCAAAAAAGTGGCGGTAGTGGGCAGCGGTCCCGCCGGACTGGCAACAGCCAACCAATTGAACCGCCGCGGCTACGACGTCACCGTGTTCGAACGCCGCGAGGCTGTTGGAGGGCTGCTCCGCTTCGGCATTCCCAATTTCAAGCTCAACAAAGCCATCATAGACCGCCGCGTCGATGTGATGAAGGCAGAAGGCATAACTTTTGAGGTGAATGCCGACATCGACATCCTCAATCTTCCCAAGGGATTCGATGCCTATGCCGTCTGCACAGGCACCCCCCAGGCGCGCGACCTCAACATTCCCGGACGCGACCTCAACGGTGTGCATTTCGCGCTCGACCTGCTGAGCCAACAAAACCGGGTGCTTGCCGGACAGACATTCTCAGCCGACGAGCGGGTGACGGCAAAAGGCAAGCGAGTACTGGTAATCGGCGGAGGCGACACCGGCAGCGACTGCATAGGCACGAGCATCCGTCAAGGCGCCGTGGCTGTGACGCAGATTGAAATCATGCCGAAGCCTCCGGTAGGCAACAACCCAGCCACCCCATGGCCACAGTGGCCGCAAGTGCTGCGCACAAGTTCGAGCCATGAGGAAGGCTGCGAGCGAAGGTGGTGTCTGTCGTCGACCAGATTCATCGGCAAGGACAACAATGTCATCGGAGTGGAGGTGGAGGAAGTGGAATGGACGCCAAACCCCGAAGGCGGACGCCCGCTGATGAAACCCACCGGCAAAAAGGAAGTCATCGACGCTGACCTTGTGTTGCTCGCCATGGGATTTCTTAAGCCCCAGCAACCCGAATTGCCCGGCAACGTGTTTGTGGCAGGCGACGCAGCCACAGGGGCAAGTCTTGTGGTGCGGTGCATTGCCACCGGACGCCAAGCGGCAGCCGACATCGACAAATATCTTAAAACCAAACAAGTCTAAAAAAAACGATACTATCATGTGTGGTATAGCAGCAATCTTCAACATCAAGAGCGACGTTTTGGCATTGCGTCCCAAGGCATTGGCAATGTCAAAAAAAATACGCCACCGCGGTCCTGACTGGAGCGGCATCTATTGCGGCAAGTCGGCCATTCTCGCCCACGAACGTCTTTCAATCGTCGACCCCGAAAGCGGCGGCCAACCATTGTTCTCCCCCGACCGCAAGCAGATTCTTGCAGTCAACGGCGAGATTTACAACCACCGCGACATCCGCCAGCGCTACGAAGGCAAATACGACTTTGCCACAGGGTCTGACTGCGAGGTGATCCTTGCGCTCTACCGCGACAAAGGCATCGACTTTCTCGAAGACCTCAACGGCATCTTCGCCTTCGCACTGTATGATGAGGAAACCGATGATTTCCTCATTGCCCGCGACCCCATAGGCGTGATTCCGCTCTACATAGGCCATGACAACGAAGGGCGCGTGTACTGCGCCAGCGAGCTCAAAGCCCTTGAAGGCTTCTGCGACGAGTATGAGCCATTTTTGCCAGGACATTACTACCGCGGCAGCGAAGGCAAGATGGTCCGCTGGTATAAACGCGACTGGATGAGCTACGATGCCGTCAAAGACAACACCGCCGATGTAAAAGCCCTGCACGACGCCCTTGAAGACGCCGTCAGACGTCAGCTGATGAGCGACGTGCCCTACGGTGTGCTGCTTTCCGGAGGACTCGACAGTTCGGTAATTTCCGCCATTGCCAAAAAATTTGCCGCACGCCGCATCGAGACCGACGACAAGAAAGAGGCATGGTGGCCTCAACTCCACTCTTTTGCCGTAGGATTGAAAGGTGCGCCCGATTTGGCAAAAGCCCGTGAAGTGGCAGACTATATAGGCACCGTGCACCACGAAATCAACTACACTATCCAGGAGGGTCTCGACGCCGTGCGCGATGCGATATATTTCATCGAGACCTACGATGTCACCACCGTTCGCGCCTCCACGCCGATGTATCTGCTCGCCCGCGTAATCAAGAGCATGGGCATAAAGATGGTGCTCAGCGGCGAAGGCGCCGACGAGGTGTTTGGAGGCTACCTTTACTTCCACAAAGCACCCGACGCACGCGCATTTCATGAAGAGACCGTGCGCAAGCTGTCGAAGCTGCACCTCTACGACTGTCTGCGTGCCAACAAGTCGCTGTCGGCATGGGGCGTTGAAGGACGCGTGCCGTTTCTCGACAAAGAATTTCTTGACGTTGCGATGCGGCTCAATCCGGAAGCCAAGATGTGTCCCGGCAAAACCATCGAGAAGCGCATAGTCCGCGAAGCCTTTGCCGACATGCTCCCAGAGAGCATCGCTTGGCGACAGAAAGAGCAATTTTCCGACGGAGTGGGCTACAGCTGGATCGACACCCTCAAAGAAGTGACTGCAGCAGCCGTCACCGACGAGCAGATGGCGCATGCGGCAGAACGATTCCCCATCAACCCGCCGCAGAACAAGGAAGAATATTACTACCGCACCATCTTTGAAGGATATTTCCCGTCCGACAGTGCGGCTTGCAGCGTGCCGAGCGTGCCGAGCGTGCCGAGCGTGGCATGCTCCACCGCCGAAGCCCTCGCCTGGGACGCCTCGTTCCGCGGCGTCAACGACCCCAGCGGCCGTGCCGTGGCGGGTGTCCACGACGATGCCTACACAAAGGAGCACACTGAAAAAGCCAACACCATATAGGCGTGGAAAGCCATCGGCCTCCGCAGCCACGGGAATGACTCGTTTTATCGGTAAATCCAAAAACCAGCATTCAAGATTTGTCAACGTCAGGAAATAGTTTTGACGATTGCCCTGCGGCAATACTTTTATAAACAAAAGGACCGACACCCCGTGCCAGTCCTTTTGTTTATATATGCTCAACGTAAAAAAGACGGAATACGCGAGCTATGCGGCTATTCTACCACTATCTTCCGTGTCTTGCCTGCCACGGTGACCTCAACTCCAGAAAAGCCACTTATGTTGCTGAATTCATTCCAGACTTCCGCCTGCTTATAGGCAGTGACAGATATAACTGGAACAATCAATTCGCAGTTAGTTTTATTGACTCTGTCAAACACTCCGGAGCCACACACTGGCGGAATTTCAGCCAACGATGTTATCTTCGACAAGTCGCTGCAACAAATGAAAGCACCATCTCCGATGCTCGCCACGCTGTCCGGCAATGTCAGTTCGGTCAAGCCGCTGCAACCATAGAAAGCATAATACCCAATACTCGTCACGCTGTTCGGTATGACACTGTTTTTGCATCCAACAATCAATGTGTTGAATTCTGTATCAATTATTGAATTGCAATTATCTCTGGAGTCGTAGCAACTGTTTCCACTCTCTACTGTTATCTTTTCTAATCCGCTGCAATATGTGAAAGCAATATCCCCGATGCTCCTCACACTGTTCGGCAATATAAGTTCGGTCAATCCAGAGCAACCATAGAACGCACAATCCCCGATGCTCGTCACGCTGTTCGGCAATGTCAGTTCGGTCAATCCAGAGCAACCATAGAACGCACAATCCCCGATGCTCCTCACGCTGTTAGGCAATGTCAGTTCGGTCAAGCCACGGCAACCGCGGAAAGCACCATCTCCTATGCTCGTCACACTGTTCGGTATGACACTGTTTTTGCATCCAACAATCAATGTATTGGTTCCCGTTTCAATTATTGAATTGCAATTACCCCAGGAGTCGTAGCGTTTGTTTCCTCGATCTACTGTAATCTTCTCCAAGCCACTGCAATCGCTAAAAGCATAATTTCCGATGCTAGTCACGCTGTTAGGCAATGTCAGTTCGGTCAAGCCGCTGCAACCACTGAAAGCAGATTCCCCGACGCTCGTCACGCTGCTCGGCAATGTCAGTTCGGTCAAGCCACTGCAACCGCGGAAAGCAGATTCCTCGATTCTCGTAATGCCGTTAGGCAATATAAGTTCGGTCAAGCCACGGCAACCGTGGAAAGCAAAATTCCCGATGCTCGTCACGCTGTTCGGCAATATAAGTTCGGTCAATCCACTGCAACCGCGGAAAGCATATTTTCCGATTTCCGTCAGACTGTTGGGCAATGTCAGTTCGGTCAAGCCACGGCATAAAGAGAAAGCACAATTCCCGATGCTCCTCACGCTGTTAGGCAATGTAAGTTCGGTCAAGCCACTGCATAAAGAGAAAGCAAAATCCCCGATGCTCGTCACGCTGTTCGGCAATATAAGTTCGGTCATACCGCTGCAACCATAGAACGCATAATCCCCAATGCTCGTCACGCTGTTCGGCAATATAAGTTCGGTCAAGCCAGGGCAACCATAGAACGCATAATCCCCGATGCTCGTCACGCTGTTCGGTATGACGCTGTTTTTGCATCCAACAATCAATGTGTTGGTTTCCGTGTCAATTATTGAATTGCAATTATCGCGGGAGTCATAGCAACTGTTTCCACTCTCTACTGCTATCTTTTCCAAGCCGCTGCAACCACTGAAAGCAGATTCCCCGATGCTCGTCACGCTGTTAGGCAATGTCAGTTCGGTCAAGCCACGGCAACCCAGGAAAGCAGATTCCCCGATGCTCGTCACACTGTTCGGCAATGTCAGTTCGGTCAAGCCAGTGCAACCGCGGAAAGCACCATCTCCTATGCTCGTCACACTGTTCGGCAATGTCAGTTCGGTCAAGCCACGGCAACCCAGGAAAGCATCATCAGCGATGCTCGTCACGCTGTTCGGCAATGTCAGTTCGGTCAAGCCGCTGCAACCTTCGAAAGCATTACCCCCGATGCTCATCACGCCGTTCGGCAATGTCAGTTCGGTCAAGCCAGAGCAACCAAAGAAAGCATAATCCCCGATGCTCGTCACGCTGTTCGGCAATATAAGTTCGGTCAAGCCACGGCAACCACTGAAAGCTCCATCTCCGATGCTCGTCACGCCGTTCGGCAATGTCAGTTCGGTCAAGCCACGGCAACCACTGAAAGCTCCATCTCCGATGCTCGTCACGCCGTTCGGCAATGTCAGTTCGGTCAAGCCGCTGCAACCTTCGAAAGCATTACCCCCGATGCTCATCACGCCGTTCGGCAATGTCAGTTCGGTCAAGCTAGAGCAACCAAAGAAAGCAGCATTTCCGATGCTCGTCACGCTGTTAGGCAATATAAGTTCGGTCAAGCCGTTGCAACCTTCGAAAGCATTACCACCGATGCTCGTCACGCTGTTCGGCAATGTCAGTTCGGTCATGCCACGGCAACCCAGGAAAGCAGATTCCCCGATGCTCGTAATGCCATATTTGACTGTCGCTTTTCTTATTTCATAATCCTTAAAAGGCGAATCGTCATAGCCATTGTTCCACATTTCGCCACTTCCTGACAACGTGAGGTTGCCTGAATCGTCGAGAGTCCATGTTATTGAATCTCCACAACGCCCGGTTGCTGCTGCAAAAGCATTAGCATACATTAGCATCGACGATAAAAAGGCTATCGTCAGAATAGTAATTTTCCGTTTCATTACTATTTGTTTTTAGAGTTTTCAGTTGTTTTTAATATCTCCAAATTATAAGTGCCGGCATCAAGGATTATTCCGATTTTCCTCGATTACCGCCACAAAGCGAATGTGACATCGTGTTGGCTCAATCGGCGACAGTGTCGCTAAGTGAAATGTTTAACCATGGATTCTTCATAATTTTGCAATTTGTTTTTCGAATTTACAAATTTAACAAACAAGATCACAATAATTATCCCCACACGGTTAATTTTAGTTAATTATATTGCAAAACATTTTTCCATAGGCTTGGCGCATTGGCGTGTCGTCGGTAAGAATAAATCTGTCAAAGTCAGGAAAGGATTAGCGACCGATTCCATTGCTGCCATGCAAATATAATCAAATGCATTGGCACACAAAAGCGCTTTTTTCGGGTTTAGATACACGTTTATAATGTATTTATCGTTATATTTGCACTGAAACTCTTCGATATGACATTACAAAAATGGATAAAGGATAGAGCAATTCATGGGTTTCCTACGTTTTCCATAGAGGACGTGAGGGGAACGGGAATATGCTCTTCCGAGCAAATCCTTCAGAACGAACTATACAGACTCTGTAACAACAAGACCATAGTAAATGTATATAGAGGCTTCTATGTTATCATTCCTGTTCAATATGTATTACGTGGTTCCGTTCCAGCTACCTACTATATCGACCAGTTGATGTCCTATCTCAAAAAGCCCTACTATGTATGTATGCTCAGTGATGCCGAGTTTATCAATGACACGTAATCCCTTTTGCAACCAGGCATAACATTCAAGGCAAGTGATGCCTATCCCATTATTTACGAGACTTTTATTGATAAAATGAAAGGGAAAAGAGATTAAAATCTCATTTTTTCCAAACCTCTGCCACAGATTGGCGTACCCTTGATGTACTTTTGCAGAAAAAATCAATGATTATGGCTAAAAACGCTGAAAACAGAACCATTTTTTCCGTTCATTCCGAAGTCAGTTTCTTCGGAAGCGCTTCTTGTCTGGCTCATCAACTTTCTTGATTCTGACAAAAAGTACAGCCAGTGTAAACATGTCCTTTTCGACAATCTCTTGCTAAAAATTGAGGATAAAGGTAAGTCTGTATCTGATATGGCTGACAACTATAGAGGACAAAGTTTGATAACAAAGTACGTCTGGGTGATAGAGACCATCTATCGCAGACGTAAGATCTCGTTCAAGGAACTGAAAGAGCTGTGGCTTCGCGATGACATCAGCAGAGGTGTGGATATTCACAAACGCACCTTTGACAACTGGCGTTATGTCATCTGGGATATGTTCGGCATCAACATAGTCAATGAGAACCGTGGCGAATACCGTTACTATATCGAGAATGAGGAAGACATCAGCAAGAACGGACTCCGTTCCTGGCTCTACAACACTTTCTGTGTGAGCAATGCCTTAGCAAACAGCCAAAGAATTAAAGACCGTATCATTCTCGAACATGTGCCGTCTGGGCAAGACTACCTTCAGCCCATCATCGAGGCGATGAAGGAAAACCGTGTGTTGAATATGACCTATCATAGTTATTGGAAGGATGAGGAGAACAACTTCGATGTGCAGCCGTATTGTGTGAAACTGTTCCGACAGCGTTGGTACATGGTAGCTCGCAGCACCTATTCCTACTATTACGAGAAAGGTCCACGTATCTATTCCCTTGACCGGATCAAATATATTCATGCAACAGACGAAACTTTTGAAATGCCCAAAGACTGGACGGCAAAGGACTTCTTTGATGGCTGCTTTGGAATCATTCCTGAACAGTCTGTCAAAATCCAACCTGTCAAGTTGAAGGTCTCAGCAGGTCAGGCCAACTACATCCGAGACCTGAAGATGCACGAGTCACAGGAAGAGATAGAGCGTAACGAGGAATACAGTATTTTTACTTTCAATATTCGTCCAGGGTTTGATTTTCAGCAAGAACTACTTTGGAACGGTGAAGATGTAGAAGTGTTGGAACCTTTCTGGCTCCGTAAGGAGATTGCCGGAAAGATAAAAAGAATGTGGAACAAATACAAAGATGACCTAAAATGAAAGATTTTGCAGCTATAGATTTTGAAACAGCAAACAATGAGCGGAGTTCTGTATGTTCCGTGGGGATTGTCATTGTTCGCAATGGCGAGATTGTAGATACGTTCTATTCTCTCATCCAGCCTGAGCCGAACTATTATAATTACTGGTGTTCTCAGGTTCATGCCCTCTGTCATGAAGATACTGACGATGCTCCTGTATTCCCAAAAGTCTGGGCGCAAATAGAACCTGTGATAGAAGGTTTACCACTTGTTGCTCTCAACAAGCCTTTTGATGAAAGTTGTCTGAAGGCCGTGTTCCGAGTCTATCAGATGGACTATCCTGGCTATGAGTTTTACGATACCCTTTGTGTTTCACGGCTTGTGCTTCCTGATTTGGAGAACCATCAGCTTCAGACTGTTGCCGCCGCCTGTGGTTATGAGTTGGAAAACCATCACCACGCACTTGCTGACGCAGAGGCATGTGCATGGATAGCAAGAGAAATTTTATAAATACACGAAGAGGAGAATACATACATAAGCTGAGAGATACTATATTAATTAATTTTTGAGAAATATGGCATGGATTGACTCACATTTAGAAAAGTTTATAATAGAAAACTTCCCTGACAGAAAAGTTTATGCCTACCATGAATGTCGTACATGGCAGTCAAGCAGGTATTTATATGTTACAACCGTATTAAAAGAAGACCAAGATCTCCATTATGAATATATAGGCGGTTCTGTTGAGTTACATCTTGAAGGAAAATATCAAAGTACGGACTATAAGAATTTTGCAAAGGAGTTGAGATTTCAAACCTCACGAAATCCAAGATTGCATTGGTTAGGTTGGCAAGGAAGAAATCAGTGTCGATGCAGAATAGATGCTCCAACTGATGACTGGGAACAGCTTTTGATTGCATTCAAAGAAATAATGAGTATTTTCGACCCAATCATTGAGAAGATAATAAGTCGAGCTACTATTAATCCTAGTGTGGAACCATATAAGGGTGAAACTGATTTTTCGGAAGAGGGACTAAATAACGATGAAGTCTGTCTCTCTACGTGTTCTTTGGGAAAATTATTTGGAAACAATCTTGTCATACCAGATTACCAAAGAAACTATTGCTGGGAGGACAAACAGGTCAAAGCCCTTTGGGAAAGTCTTAAAGAGATTCCCCATGAAAGTGAATACCACTTAGGTACAATCATCTTGCAGAAAGACCAGAACGGCAATTATGCAGTTATTGACGGGCAACAAAGATTGGTTACACTGACCCTTATAGCCCGTGAGCTACATTATCAGGGCAGTATGCCTTTGCTGAAACAGAAATTCCTATCAGAAAACTCAAAGAAACATATAGCAAACAGCAGATGGTTGATAATGCATTTGGCATCAAGGTCATATGATGAGACATTATGCAGCAGAATCATAAACCAATTGATATTCACTGTACTCATTCTAAAGGAAAGCCGATTGGATCTGGCATACACGTTCTTTTCAAATGAAAACTCCAAAGGTGTGCCCCTGTCCGACTTTGACTTGCTAAAAGCCCATCATCTACGCTATATCTTCATAGAAAAGCAAGCGGAGCATTTGGCGAGCAGATGGAATAATCTGATTGAGAATGAATACTCCTATCTGGAGAAAACTCTTGCAACTCATTTGTTCCGACTAAGAAAATGGATGAGGAAAAATGACTTCAATCCTGATGAACGCTTCTGCGTTAAAGAAGAATTTTCTTCTGCCCTCATTCTCCCAGAGATACCTCCTTTTGGAGAAAAATTCGTTTTTTACGAGAAAATCCAAGGTGGCTCTCACTTCTTTGCATATACAGAACATTTCGTGAAAAGATTTAAGCAGTTCTCCCAAACGCCCCAAGTACTGGCTTTGCGAAATCATCTTAAATGGGAGTCTCATTGGAAATACGCCGATATTATTGAAACGCTGCTATTCGGTTATTATCTAAAATTTGGTGAGCAGTATTTTGCGGAGGCTTTGTTCTGCATATCTGGGTATATTGCCCAACATAGATATGAAGCAACCCGCGCGTTGGCTTATAAGATAAGGGAATACGCGAAAGATTCAGAAATAGTAATGATGATAGATCAGGCATCTTCACCGACCTTCTTCCTGGCTGAGTGTGTTTCCTCTATCAAGAAAAATGGAAGATACGTTGAAGAACAAGGTATAGCCATGAGATTCTATCAGCGTTTACAAGATATGTTCTCTGAACTGTATAATTATTTTACCGATTTGACAATTATTGAAAAGTACAATAATGAATACCTATAGATATACTCCAGAAAAGATCGTTGAGGAAAAGCTATATTTCTCTATTCCACTCTATCAACGTTTGTTCTCCTGGGGAGAAGAACAAGTCAAAGGTTTGCTTTACGACCTAAAGAATCATTTTGACCCAGACATTGATAATGGCACACCATATTATCTGGGAATGTTGTCCTGTATCAAGTCAGGAAATCACTATGATTTGATAGACGGACAACAAAGATTTACCGTGATGATCCTTTTGGCTATTGTCTTACGCAAATATTACAAGGAATGGAACGGTTTCTTGGATGACGGTAAAAGACTAAGGTTTATATCCAGAACTAAAGATAACGAGTACCTAACTGCCGTGATTCAAGAACAGGCTGAGTTTTTTGATCCAAATAGAAAAATGGAGGAGAGTAAACAGTTGATACTTGATTTTATGGAATCTCAATTATCTTCCGACGATATGCGAGAAGCCTTTGCTAAGAGTATTTACAACAGACTGTCGTTCTTCTTCTCCGTACTACCTGAATCATATGCCAACAATCCCGCTTCGTTAAATAAGTATTTTGAAGCAATGAACGCTGGAGGCAAAGGCTTGGAACAGCATGAGATTTTAAAAGTGAGACTTATGCAAGGCGAGGAAAACAAAGAGCATCTTACACGAATCTGGAATGCTGTGTGTGATTTGAATAAGCCTTTGATAAAACGAGACGAGAAAGATCTGGAGGAACAATACCGTTCCAAGTATAAACAAGCCATTGATTTATGCAGAAATCACCGATTCAATGAAACATTTAACTTGTGTGAATGCTCTTACGATTCAGAAGACAACAATGAAATAGGTGATATAGAAGCTAAGCAACAGGACTTCAGACAGTCATTTACCGAAACGGGAGAACGGAGTTTTATAACTTTCCCAGAATTCCTTATGATGGTTATTGACATATATTTGAACTTATCTGGCACATATTCTTTCTATAGGAATGAACTGTTGAATATATATGATTCTCATTCCATTCCTGACAAACAAGACTTTTACAATCAGCTTCTTTTCTACCGATTGCTGCTTGACTATTATATTGTTTATAAAGAAGGTGGTGAAACTGCAAACAAGTATGACATCGTTTTCAAGGAAGGTTCATCAGCAGAGGCATTGAAGCAATACCAATCAATGCTTTATGTGTCTCAAACTCCATTTTATAATTGGTTGAAGCCTGTTTTGGAAAGATTGCATAATGAGCCTGTGCGTGATACAGACGAACTATTATTGTGGCTTAAAGAGATCGACAACTCTCTCCACACACTTCCAAAAGATGTGAATGAAATGACTTATGATAATGGCATTGACAGATACTGGTTCTGGAGGTTGGACTACTATTTGTGGGAACAAAAAGAGAGCTTCTTCAAAACAGAGGAAGAGAGACAAATAGTGGACGAATATGTATTCAGAGCTAACCGTTCCATTGAACACCTTCACCCCCAACATCAAGAGAATAATGATGTATGGGACAATGACGATATTCATTCATTCGGTAATCTAGCAATGATTTCACAGAGCTTTAATTCTCAACAAAGCGACGATCCTGTGACTGTCAAATTCGCCCGCATTTCAGATCAAGCTCATAATCACGCTCTTCAAAGTCTCAAACTATATAGAATGTATCTTGATGCAAAAGGAAATCCCGATGGATGGACAATAGATAAGATGGAAGTCCATAAAAAGGAAATGTATGAGCTTCTAAAAAGTACATATTCTTCTGAAGTCAAACAAATAATTTGGAATAAGATATAGTAACAACTCAATAAAGTAAACAATTATGGCATTATTTAAAGTATCTATTAAGCAGTCGGGGCAATACAAAACCTATCATGGGTGTATGGGTTTCCTATCTTGATATTAAACAAATGTAAACTTTATGCTCACCTACATCTCCAACTCCACACGAGTGCTTTGTCCTCGTGTTCATTTTAAGATGCTTGTGTTTGACGGGAAAGAAGTATATGTAGGTAGCGCAAACCTTATTGGAGCCGGTATTGGAATGAAAGCAGATCAAAAAACGAAACTTTGAAGCTGGCATCCTGACAGATGACCCTGGCATTATTGAACAAGCAAAGAACCAATTCGATAAGGTATGGATAGGCAAATTCTGTAAAACCTGCAAGCGTTGAGACTTCTGCTTAGCCCCAATCGCATAATTTTCAGTAAATAATTGCATTTTTCTTTGACCTCTGCCACCAGTTGGCAGGGGTCTTTGTTTTCTTTGCATCATAAAATTTTATAATCTCAATATTCTATCGTTATGAAATGGTTTTTTAGAAGAAAGAGAGAGAAGTCGGGCAAAAGCCTTGATACTTCAGGAGTAAAAGTAATCGGCGTGGGCGGTGGTGGTTGCAACATCGTCAATCACATCGCAGAAAATAATTTCAATTTCAATATGGGCTCATTAGCGGTCTGCGATATGGATGCCGATGTATTGGGACGAACAAATGTGGAAGAGAAATGGCAGCTGGGCAGCAATAGCTTGGGTGCAGGCAACAACCCTGAGACGGCAAGACAAGAGGCAATGAAACAGATAAAGGATATCCGTGCAATGATTATGAATACGAAAGTGCTATTTGTCGTGTCGTGTTTAGGTGGAGGTACGGGGTCTGGTGTAACTCCAATTATTACACGCGAGGCATATAATAAAGGGATAAGCACATTTGCTATGGTGACACTTCCTTTTGAGTTCGAGGGAGAACATAAGTTCCGGCAGGCCTTTTGGGGAATGCAACAGATGGAGCATTTTGCAGACGGTGTGTTCTTCTTGAACAATCAATTCCTATTGAGACAGAAGCATGACAAAAAAATGAATTATGCCTTTGAAGATGCAGACTCTTTAATCCAAGGAGTAATAGAAAGCCTTATAAATTCCGCTTGCAATGATTGATATACATGATTATGACATCCAGCGCATCGAGCATGAAATCTTGTGGAAATATAACAGGCTATAGGACAACGGGTATCCACTACGCCCGCCAAGTATCTTGCGTGTGTGGTCGACACTGATTTGTTGGATGAGATCCTGTTGTGTCCTGTACAGCTTATCCATATAGCGATAAACGTCATGGAGGGCCACGCCCTTGTAGAGACGGCGCTTCAGATAGCCTATTGTGGCCAGTTTGCTCATAGGCTTACACAGCCTGGCTATTGCAAGTTCACGAAGCAGCCCGTCCTCTATGCGGTCAAACCCGATAGAGTCATAAATGCGGCTGAGAATCTGGTGCGGTCCGTTAAGAAGAACCTTGTCAATAGCGTCAAGAACCTACTCGGTCGTGAACCGCAAGTCCTCATTGCACCCAGAATCTTTTCGTCTGACGATGCGCCAAAAGACATCTCCAGTTTGTACTTGCCGTCAAATTTGAAGGCTCGTGTTCAAAATCTGTCAAAGTCAGGAAATATGTTTAAATTTTATGTCGCTCTGTAAAAAGCTTTACCAGACAGCTATATTCTGTTATGGGAATAAAAAGCGGAGGCTGCGCGTATTCACTACGGGCAGCCTCCTTAATTGAAGTAAACGTCAATGTAATTATATTTAATCTTATGCGTAACTGTGCATACCTGTCAAGAAAAAGTTTACACCGAAATATGTGAACAGCACACTGAAAAAAGCCAACACCATATAGGCATGGAAAGCCATCGGCCTCCGCAGCCACGGGAATGACTCGCGGTGGAATGCGAAAGCATAGACAATCATCGTGATCAAAGCCCACACTTCTTTCGGATCCCATCCCCAATAGCGTCCCCACGACACGTTTGCCCAAACGGCACCAAGAAAGATGCCTATGGTGAGCAGCATCACCGCCGGATACAGCAACAGTTCGCTGTGCTCTTTCAGCGCCGTTATCTCATCGGTGGCAGCGCGGTTGCGCATACGCATCACGAAAGCGGCGATGCCGTTCATAGCCATAAACGCAAGCAGCGCATAGGCAACCATAATCACCGCCACATGCGCACTCAGCAACGGCGACTGCAGCACCGGCATCAGCTGCGACATCCTCGGGTTGGAGATGCCCATCATCGCCACCATCGTCGTCATTCCGCAGAGCAGCACGCCCATTGGCAGAGCCAACGGCATGCGGCGCTCGGCAAGCATCGCTATCGGCACTGCGCACCAAGCCAGAAACAGCATCGTCTCATAGCCGTTTGACATCGGGATATGACCGCTCACAAACCATAGCAGAACGATAATAACGGATATATACAGCCACGCCGCCACCGCGATTGCGCGCAGCGTCAACACCGCCCACCGCCGAGGGCGGCCGCCGCGTGCCGACAACAGGCAGAACGAGAAGAAAGCCACCAGACCCACGCACATCAATGTTATGGCAAGCGGACGGGCGTTGCTGACGGTGTTGTAAGTCTTCTCCGCCTTGAAACGAGTGTCGGAAGGCAATGTCGCGCCTCCGTTTTTTATCTGATATTTGCGCACTTTCGTGTAGAAGTCAGACAAGTCAGCCCATCGTCCGGTCTGCACCAGCTCGTTGGCGTAACTAAGACTCATCTTCACAAACATCCATTCCTGTGTGTCGGTTTCGACAGGGATATTGTCATCGCCCTGCGAGAACCATCCAATTTTGCCTTCAGCATCCTTCAGCGGAAATATTTTCAACGACTTGCCGGTTGTAAGACGGTTAATAATGTCGAATTTCTCGGCAGCCTCGCGCAGCCCCTGAGGATCGGCGAAGCGGTCAATGCCACGGAGCGGTTTCTCGAGCTTATACTCGTTGACATCAGAAAAGAAATCGCGCACAGAAGCATATTTGCCATCAATGCCAAGCAAGCGTCGCACCTCGGCGCTCTTGATTTTGATCATCGGCACCTTGCTCCAATCAGTTGGATAGTACAGCCAGCCAGAAAGCACCTGCTCCGCCGACAATCCGTCGAACGTAGCGTTGCCGCAAAGTTTCTCTGTGAACTCTTTCGCCATAGTCTGCAACGGACAGATGCGGTCGCCGTAAAGCACGTACAGATTGCCCATCTCCTCCGCCTGCTGTTGAGGCAAAGCCGGCAAATCAGAAGCCTGCGCCGACATTGCCACCATCAGTGCTCCCACAACCGCCAACGGCTTTGCCGACATCTTTCTCAACAAACTGCGGAAACGCGATTTTCCCGACATCATGAACCAGCAGATGCTTACAAGCAGCAGAGCATATCCTGCATAGGTCACACCGATGCCCATCGGGTCGTGAGCCACGGTAAACACCGATCCGCCCTCGTTGTCATAGCCCGACTGATAGAAACGGTAGCCGCGATGAGAAAACACATTGTTCATCGATGCGGTGCCATTCACCCCATCAGCCGACAGATGGCTGACAAAGTCCATCGGCGCCTCCGTTCCGGCATAATATTCAATCTCAAACCGTTGCAGCTTAAGGCTGAACGGCATTTTCGCAACAGAGCCGTCGTCGAGCGTAAAGGCGTTAGCCTCCGCACCATCCTTCAGGCGCAGCGTGCCGTGTTCGCTTGTGAGCCACGACGTCAGCGCCCCGGCAAGAATGACGGCAAACGATGCATGAACTGCAAAAGCCGGCAGCCGGCGATACAGCCTGCTGCGCAGCATATATGCGACAGCCGACACCGCCATCACCGTCCACAAAGCCACGAACCACGGGCTTGTGTAGGCGGCAACGGCAGAGCTGTCGATTTTCTGTAAAATCGTGCCGACGGCAAGCACCACAAGGATGATTGCCATCAGCCCGAATGACGTTTTCTTCAGTACCCTCATCAAAATTATTAGATAGCGTTGATGAATTCAACAACAGCGTCGCGGTCAGCCTTGCTCAGCTTGCGGAATTTCTCCACCGCCCAACGGGCATCGCTACCCGGGCATCCATGCCACATAATCGCCTCCAGCACGTTGCGGGCGCGGCAATCATGCATACGGTCCTGATGTCCAGAGCAAACAAGAGCCAGACCACGTCCCCACAGCGGAGTTGTACGGCACCAACCAGTGCGGATGTCGTTAGGCATCATCAAGCGATGCTGCACCATGTCGGTGTACGGCCAAATCTTCTGGTGCGGATATCGAGGCAGACGAGCGTCGGCATTCTTGAAGAACCCGTTTGGATCGGTGAAATTGTCGTCGCCCGTAGTCCATGACGGACGGTGGCACGAAGTGCATCCAAGTTCGGTAAACAATTCCTTTCCGCGTTTCACCGTTGGGTTGTCGAGATTGCGCGCCGCAGGCACAGCCAGACCACGATGCCAGATGTAGAAGTTAACATAGTCATCGTCGGTCATCTCAACAGGGAGTTCCTTGTTCATAAGATAGTTGTAAATGTCGTTGGCAACGTTTCCCGTCTTGTTCCAGTCAGGGAAATACTCATAGAACTTAGCCTGCACGTCCTTGTCGTTCATCGCCTTCTTGGCATAAGCCTCCGTCATATAGTGAGAACGGCGGTCGCTGCGCGTCACGTTGGTGATGTTCCAGATAGCGTTGGCGCCAGGGCCGTCCTGCAACGGACCGCGGGTAAGAGCGTAGGTGTAGCGCAGCACGTGTCCGTCCTTATATTTCTTCACGAAGTCGCCGTTTGCAAAGATAGCAGGATTCAGCTTCGCACCCTTCGCCTCCTCAGCCTTGTATTGCGCAAGGATGTCGGCATCGTCGATAGCATCGAGCAGACCAGTTCCGTAAATACCGATTGTCGACTCAAGGCGCACCTCAACATCGGCATAAGGCAACGGCTTGTTGTTGCATTCGATAGGCACATAGAACGCACTCTCAGGAATCTTGACTTCCGGATATATCAACTCGTAAGTCTCACCGTCGTCAAACTTGTTTCCCCACTCGTCGGTGTAGGTAGGCCATGTGATTTGTATTTTCTCCTCGTCGAGCGGAGCCTTGAACGGTTCCACCGCCTTTGTCTGCGGCATACCGGTGAGCGACGACAAGTAGGCATTCGTGTTGCGGTCGTAGACCACAAGCAGGTAGCCGTTTCCCCAGTCGTTTGCACGATAGCGGTCCATGCGGCGACCGTGGCCGTAGCCAGGGTGGCATGAGATACAAGAGTTGCGAACGTAAAGCGGTCCGAGGCCATTGAACGGCTTGTTGCTCTGGTTGAACGCACGCTCAAAGAAATATTCGCCATACTTGAACCGGTCGCTCATACCGCCTTCCTCAACAGGGACAGTCGGGTCCTCATAGGCAGTCGCCGACTGGTTGAATGTTGTACCGAGTTTTCCACCAGAATAATACTCTTCACTTAGTTCCTTTTCATCGCCGGTTCCCGGCTTTGGATTGTCGTCGCTACAAGCGGCAAATGAGCATACCAAGATGCTCATTGCCATATAACGACTTACGATTGTAAGTTGTCTTTTCATTTTGTTGTATATGGGATTGATTTTTTATTTTGCAAGTTCTTCTTTCACAGTAGCCAAAACCTTGTTCAAAGCGTCGCATGCATCCATAGCCTCCTGGCAGGAAGCGTCGGTGTAGTTCTTCACGAACGGAGCCTTCATACCCTTGATTTTGGCAAGAGCATTGTCGATGGCAGCCACCACTTTGGAGTCAAGATCAGCGTTCACGCTCTTGACATAAGCATGAAGCGACTTAGCCTCGTCGCGTTTGCCCTCAATGCCGCCCATGTAAGAATTCTGGATGCTGAGGATGTTGTCGTAGAAGTCGGTGATTGAGTTCTCGCTGTAAGGCGACTCAATGTAGTTTTTGTCTTCACCAGTGTGAGGCTTGCCGATTTTTGAAGTTCCGACCTCATCGCTGATGTCCATACAACCATCGATTATCTGCTGCATGGCTGCGGTCCAAGTCACATACGTGCTTCCAGCCTTTCCAGAGTTCAGCATATTCTCATTGTAAGAGAACCCGCCGGTTGTAGTCGTGTTCCACTCAAGCTCCTCCAATTTTGCGACACGGTTTTTAGGACAAGCGTCTGCGCCAGCCCAAGAAACTTGAAGCTGATAGCATTTGTTGCGCAAGTCGCCTGCAACAGCGATAGCGTAGACCAAATCCTTGTCGGTGATTTCAGAGGCAGGCTTTGCAGCGCCGTCCTTGAAAATTATATATTCGATTCCATGGAAACCGAGCAGTTCGGCACCGAGTTTGTTGCCAGCATAAGCATCACCGTCTTCAGAATCCATCGCAGCAATCTGAGCGTCGTTTTTCAACGCCACGAGAAGACCGTCAAGGTCCAAAGGCCAAGAGTCGATGTGCGGGTCGATGCCGAAATCACCGGCAGCGCCAAAAAGGAAAGCCTCGCTCTTCTCCCACCAAGCGCGAGCCTCGAGGAATGTTTTGCATGCAATCCGCACGTTTGCATCAGTCTTGTCGGTGCGGAGAGCCTTGAGCTGGTCAACAAGAAGTTCAGTCTTGTCGGCAAGGTTCTGATAAGTGATGTTGACAGTGTTTGTCAGATATTGCTTGGCAATAGCCTCGAATTGGGCGTCTTTAGCCGAAGAGTCACCGGGTGTTGGGTCGTTGTTGTCGCTACAAGAAGCGAAACCAAGAGTCATTGCTGCCGCAGTAAGGGCAAGCATCGGGAATTTAATGATTTTGTTCATTGTAATTATTATTTGTAGTAGTTGTTGTTGATTTTCGAGTTAAAGGAAGTCGCCGGTGTAGGTTACACCCAAAGAGATTGACGGCTCATCGTTGTACTGACTTTTCAAGAACCGTTTTGAATACTCCGCCTTGATGACGATTTGCTTCATCGGCATATAATTGAGGCCTACAGCCATACGCTTGATTTCCGTCCACGGATAGTCGCGGTAGTTTCCGTTGGCAGGCTTGTAGGCATCGTAAGCCTCATATCTGCCGAACACATACAGCTTGTCGTACTTTATGCTTGAGAACGGGCGCAGGATATTGTAACCAGCCTCTATGCCATAAGAATAAGCCTCCTTTCCCACGAGCGTGCGCTTGTAGGGCGACGTTTTCATCTGAAGTCGGTTATAGTCTGAAATTTTATCGGCGTCGCCGAGATGACCGTAAGTAGCGTTTCCTCTGACAATCAAACCATAGCCTTTATACTCCATATCGAACGAACCGATAGTGACAGCCCCCTTCACGTCCTTGTACTTGCCGTTGAAGTCAGCCTGCAACGTGTTGTTGAACGAGTTGCCGAAATATCCGCTTGCCGACAGTCTCAGCCCCTGCACCGGGAAGAAATCAAGTCTGGCAGCCACGGCGATATTGTTTGCCGGAGTGAATTCGAAAGGAGAAGTTGCGCCATAATGCACCCATGCGTCTTTCGAGAAGAAGCAAGAGTTTAGCGCCGGCAAAGCCATCACCTCATAGCGCATCCACTTGTAATTTCCCCATACGCTGATGCCCGTCTGATGCCAAGTGCTCGGCAGAATCGTAGCCTCGCCCTCCGGACGGTAGACCGTGAAAAACTCATTTGGGAGGTGGTTGCTGTTTAGCGAGCCCACAGGCACCACCATGTGTCCGGCGCGCACCTGAATCCAAGGGCGGAACTCCTTGTTTATCCACAGTTGCTCAAGAGCGACTTCACCGCCGCGCTCAATCTCCTTCTCCCATTCGCCTGTTTCTTCCGCCTCCATCTCGACAGCACTCTCAGTGCCGCCATGTTCAAACTCAATTTCCGAGCCGAAAGTCCAGCCACGGCCGAAGTCGAATCCAAGCATAATAACAGCGTGCGGCAGATCGAAACGGTTGTGACCTTTCGCATCCTTATAGTCCTCCGCCTTAGAGTATCGGTTCACATTGTCGCTATAGAAATTTCGAGTCATCACAGCCTCGCCATATCCTCCAAGAGAAAGGCGCGACTTAAACGAGCGTTTGCCAGGCAGGCTTTCCTGCTCAGCCGGCGTCGATGTTACAGTTGTAGTAGTGATTGTTGTGTCGCCGCGCACCACCGTTGTGGTCGTAGTAACCGTTTTTTCAACTTCTTTGTTATTGCGTCGCGCATTGGCTGGAATAATCGAAGCAACCAAGCAAGCCGACAGTAATAATACAGTTTTGTTCATTGCAGATTGTTGTGATATTTTTTCAACCGCAAAGTTATTTTCACTTTTTTCCTGCTACAATCGCAAAAAAATGGTAAAGAGAATGGGGCGTATCACAACAAATAGGTATGCGCAACCCGAAAACGACGCATAATGGCATAAAAAAAACCTCCGGGCCTATCAACAGGTTAGGAGGTAAAATATAAGATTATGAAAAAGATTTGTGGTCTTGTTATAGACGGAAGGCAATCGGAATTATGCATCTTACAGGCACATCCTCACCTCCCAACCGGCCAGGTTTCCACGCCGGCATATTCTTGACTATTCTCATCGCTTCCCTGTCGAGCGAAGGGTGGACACCCTTTATCACCGACACGTTGCAGACTGAGCCGTCTGTGTTTACGATAAAACTGCAAACCACACGCCCTTGTATATGACTGCGGTATGCGTCACAAGGATATTTGCGCTCATGGTTGATGTAGTTCATCAAGCCTCTGTCGTCGCCCGGGAATTGCGGTTGAACGTCGACGAAATCATATTCGTAGACATTCACATAGTTCTCATGCTGGCAGTGTCTTGTTTCCAAGGCAATGCGCGACACCTGAGCCGACGCCGACGGCGCTGCAACAAAGGCAAGCATGGCAAATATCGAACAACTTAAAATTTTCATTTCATCTATTTTCAGATGCTTTTTGCATCTTGATGGTGCAAAATTATCGTTGAAACTTGAAAGGAGCAAATATTCAGAGCCGGAATTGTGGTTATTTGAATATGTTTTACGAATATTAGCAATTATCGGACTGTTTTGGGTCAACAAAAGGAGCCTTGATGCATTTGTTTGTCTCCTTAATGCGAAAAGTTTCGCAGAAAAAATGTAACTTTGGGGCATAAAAACATAACTGTAATGAGAAAACTGCTTTATATACTCGTGATGCTCGCCGGGGTGCTGTATGCCTGCGGCGATAAGAATAGTTTTGAGATTAAAGGAACAATCGACGGTGCCGCAAACAAGAAAATGGTTGTGCAGCGCACCGACAACGGCGTGTGGGTGAACATCGACTCAATCGAGACCGATGGCGACGGCAAGTTTGCCTACCATGGCGCCGCCCCGGCATTCCCTGAAATCTACCGATTGGAATACAATGGCAGATATGCCTACTTCCCCATCGACAGTCTCGACCATATCGAGCTGAAAGCCGACACGGCTAATTTCGACACCGGCTACACCCTGACCGGCTCAGACAACGCCATCTGGCTCACCGAGGTGAACCGCAAAGTCCAGGCATTGTCGGGCAAGGCTGCCGACAGCCAGGATTATGTCAGGACAAAGCGTGAACTCACGGAGCGACTTCTGAAAGACCCGTCGAGCATCGTGGCTTATTATACAGTGGAGAAAATCGTTGACGGACATCGCCTGTTTGACCCATCCAACGCCGCCGACCTTAAGATTATCGGAGCTGTTGCCACGGGCTACGGCACATTCCGCGAGGGCAATCCTTTGACAAAATATATGGAGGCCGAATACATGGCAGGCATGCGCATGCAGCCACGCAATGCCTCACCTTCCGACACAATCCACGCCAACCAGATCGGCTATTTCGACATTGCCCTTAAAGACGCCGGCGGCAAGGTGCGCAAACTTAGTGACGTTGCAGTGAGCGGCAAGGTGGTGCTTCTCAATTTCACCACTTACGCAGCCAAAGAGTCGCCGGAGTTCAACCGCATCCTCGCCGACATCAACAAGAAATATTCCTCACGCGGATTCTGCATCTATCAGGTGGGTTATGACGCTTCTGAATTTTCATGGAAAGACGCAGCCAAGAACTTGCCGTGGACCGCAGTGTTCGACCCCGCCGGAGCGCAGTCGAAGAATCTCGTGAACTACAACGTAGGCTCTCTTCCAGCAATATTCATCATTGACCGCAACGGCACCATAGCCGAACGCGTCATGGACCTCAACGAGCTTGAAATCTCAGTGGCCCGCCATATTTAAAAGACAACGGTAATGGCAGAAGATTTGGATTTTGAGCAGGCGTCAACGGCTGCAGACTATACGAGCGACGACATCAAGACGCTCGACTGGAAAGAGCACATCCGCAAACGCCCTGGCATGTATATCGGAAAGCTGGGCGACGGCTCGCATTCCGACGACGGAATCTATGTGATTCTGAAAGAAGTGATCGACAACTCCATCGATGAGTTTGCCATGGGTTTCGGCAAACAGATTGTTGTGAACATCACCGACGACGGCACCGTGGAAGTGCGCGACTATGGCCGCGGCATCCCGTTGGAGTCGGTTGTCGACGTATCATCGAAGATGAACACCGGCGCAAAGTATGATTCCGACGCCTTCAAGAAGTCGGTCGGTCTGAACGGCGTGGGCATGAAAGCCACCAATGCGTTGTCGACATATTTCGAGATTTCCTCATGCCGCAACGGCGAGAAAAAGAAAGTGTGCTACAGCCGTGGAGAAATCACCGACGACTGCCCAATCTGCCCAACCGACGAGGAAAACGGCACGTATGTCAAGTTTGTTCCCGACAAGGACATATTCCTGAACTACAAATACAACGATGAGTTTGTGGAGACGATGATGAAAAACTACTCGTTTCTCAACACCGGTCTCACAATCGTATACAACGGTCGGCGCATACATTCGCGCAACGGTCTGGTCGACCTGCTGCGCGAGAATATGACCAACGACCCCCTTTACCCGATAATGCATTTCACAGGCACCGACATCGAGGTGGTTATAACCCACGCCAACCAGTATGGCGAGGAATACTATTCGTTTGTCAACGGTCAGCACACCACCCAGGGCGGCACTCACCTGTCGGCATTCAGGGAGGCTGTTTCGCGCACAATCAAGGAGTTTTACGGAAAGAATTTCGAATATTCCGACATCCGCAACGGTATGGTTGCTGCAATCAGCATCAAGGTGCAGGAACCGGTGTTTGAGTCGCAGACCAAGACAAAACTCGGCTCACGCGACATGAGTCCCGACGGCTCGCTGACAGTTGCGAAATTTATCGGCGACTTCATCAAACGCGAGCTCGACAACTATCTGCACATCGAGTCGCAGACGGCAGAGATAATGCTCCACAAGATTCAGGAAAGCGAAAAGGAGCGCAAAGCCATCGCCGGCGTGACCAAGCAGACGCGAGAACGCGCCAAGAAAGCGAGCCTCAACAACAAGAAACTGCGCGACTGCCGCGTGCATTATTGCGATGCCAAAGGCGACAGGCGCGACGACACGTCGCTTTTCATAACCGAGGGACTTTCGGCAACGGGAACAATCACCAAAGTGCGCAATGTTGAGACCCAGGCAGTGTTCTCACTCCGCGGAAAGCCGCTCAACACGTTTGGCAAGTCGCAGAAAGACATCAAGGCCAACGAAGAGTTCTATCTGCTCGACGCCGCCCTCGACATTGCCGACGGCATCGAGAACCTGCGTTATAACAAGGTGATTATCGCGACCGATGCCGATGTCGACGGAATGCATATCCGTCTGCTGATGATTACGTACTTCCTTCAGTTCTACCCCGACTTGGTAAAGAAAGGCCACGTCTATATCCTCCAGACGCCACTGTTCCGCGTGCGCAACAAAAACACGTCGCGAGGGAAAAAGAAGGTGAAAGACGAGACATACTACTGCTATACCGACGACGAACGCGTAACAGCCATCAACCGGCTTGGCAAGAATGCTGAAATCACACGATTCAAAGGTCTTGGAGAAATTTCAGCCGATGAGTTCAAGGATTTCATCGGTCCCGACATGCGCCTTGACCAAGTGAAGCTGCGCAAGGAAGACTCCGTGAAAGAAATGCTGGAGTTCTATATGGGCAAGAACACAATGGAGCGCCAGCTGTTTATAGTAGACAACCTTGTCGTGGAAGACAACGACAATATGGACATGACTCATTAAACAATACGACTATGAACCAACATATAGCGATTTTTCCCGGTTCGTTCGACCCTTTTACAATCGGACACCATTCAATCGTGGAACGCGCATTGCCGCTTTTCGACAAAATAGTGGTGGCTGTGGGCATGAACAGCGGCAAGCATTCTTTTCTTCCTGAAATCGACCGTCTTGACGCCATCAGACGCCTTTATGCCGATGAACCCCGAGTGGAGGTCATTGCCTACAGCGGTCTAACCGTCGAGGCAGCCGAGCAATGCGGCGCACGCTACATTCTACGTGGTGTGCGAACGGTTAAGGACTTTGAATACGAAAAGACGCTTGCCGACATCAACCGCAAGATTGCGGGTCTGGAGACCGTGCTACTCTACACGCTTCCTGAGTATGGCAGCATCAGCTCGTCCATCGTGCGCGAGTTGATAAGCCTCGGACGCGACGTGACCGACCTGCTTCCGCCGGGCTACACTTTTGAGATTTAGGCAACAATATAACAGACTGCAAAAATGAAAAAAATGAAATATTTAGCCGCCGCTGTGATATGCGCCGCGGCGACTTTTGGCATATCCGCGCAATACTCGCGCAGCAACTCCGCTTCACGGCAACAACAGAAACTGCTTATGGTGGAAAACATCGTAAACAATCTCTATGTTGACAATGTCGACGAGGAAAAGATCGTTGAAAACGCCGTGCGGGGAATTCTTGAGAATCTCGACCCACATTCGTCATACAGCACCAAAGAGGAGACCACATCGTCGCAGGAAACGATGCAGGGCAGCTTCAGCGGCATCGGAATCCAGTTCAACATGCAGAAAGACACGCTCTACGTTGTGCAGACCATTGCCGGCGGTCCGTCGGAAAAGGTTGGCATACTGCCTGGCGACCGTTTCATCGCCGTCGACGACTCCATCATCGCCGGACGCAAGCTGAAGAACACCGACATTATGAAGCGCCTTCGTGGTCCAAAAGGCACGAAGGTAAACATAAAGGTGAAACGCGGAAGCAATGCCGAACTGCTTGAATTCAGAATCACGCGCGACGACATCCCGCTGAACAGCATCGACGCCGTGTATATGGCAGACGGGAAGACCGGCTATATCCGCCTGTCGCGATTTGCCGCCACATCATACAAAGAGTTTAAAGACGCCATAACAAAACTCAAGAAACAAGGCATGCAGCAATTGATTCTTGACCTCACCGACAATGGCGGCGGATATATGCAGATTGCCGCACAAATAGCCAACGAAATGCTCAACCGCGGCAACCTTATAGTCTACACCCAGGGACGCAAAAGTCCGCGACAGAACCTTAACGCCGACGGCTCGGGTACATTCCGGACACAGAAGGTTGTTGTGATGATCAATCAGTTTTCAGCGTCGGCAAGCGAAATTCTCTCAGGAGCCGTTCAGGACTGGGACCGCGGTGTGGTCGTAGGCCGCCGTTCTTTCGGCAAAGGCCTTGTGCAACGCGAGTTTCTGCTGCCCGACTCTTCATCGTTCCGCCTCACAATCGCACGCTATTACACCCCTTCGGGACGCAACATCCAGAAGCCGTATGTCAAAGGCGACCGTGAGGACTACGACAAAGACATCATCGACCGCTACAACCACGGCGAGCTGCAAAGCGCTGACAGCATCCATTTCGCCGACTCGCTGAAACATACCACCCTGCGTCTGCACCGCACCGTCTATGGCGGAGGCGGCATCATGCCCGATGTGTTTGTGCCGCTCGACACCACACAATACACCGACTATCACCGTCGTCTTGTAGCCAAAGGCATAATTCCACAGTTCGCACTACGATATGTGGACAAGAACCGCGCCGATTTGAAAGCCCAGTATCCCGACGCACAGAAATTCATCAAGGAGTTCACGGTGACCGACGAGATGCTCAACAATCTTGTTGACGCCGGCAAAGCAGAGAAGGTTGACTTCGACAAGTCGCAGTTTGCCAAATCAAAGGAGATGCTCCGCACGTTTGTCAAAGCGGCGATAGCCAACGATTTGTTCTCGACGGGCGCGTATTTCCAGATTGTCAACGAGCAGAACGACATATATAAGGAAGCGCTGAGCATTATCAACGACGATGCCCGCTACCGCAAAATCATAAGTCCGCGCACAGAGCAGACACCCGAAAAGAAAAAGAAGAAATAGTCACCACACCTACCTGTTGGCAAGATATTTGCTATAGGAGAGATGAAATTATAGGTTTACAAAATTATGGAAAGAAAATTCAAGACTACTGCCAAATGCGCCGGATGCGTGAAGGCTATCGGAGAAAAATTGAGCAAGGAACTTGCCGCCGACCAATGGTCGATTGACCTGACGTCGCCCGACAGAGTGCTGACCGTTGCCGCCAACACCCCTTCGGATGCCCGCATCGAGGAACTGGTGCGAGAGGCTGGATTCAAGATTGAAAAACTGTAACGATATGAACAAGTATTTGACTATAGCGTGTGCCGCCGCACTGTCAACGCTCATGGCTTGTAGCGGAGGCAAAGGAAACGCCGACAAAAGCACCGATTCAACCGCCGCGGCAGAGACTGCCAAAGAGACTGTCCAGGCAGAGGATTCAACGGGAAATCCAAACGCAAGCGTGATGGACCTGACAATCGACGGATTCAACAGCAAAGTGATGGATTTCAGCGGCGATATGCCAAAGTTTTTGGGCGCACGTCCGTGTGTCATCGACTTTTATGCCACATGGTGCGGTCCGTGCCAGCGAATGGCTCCGATGATTGAAATTCTTGCCCAAAAATATGGCGGAAAAGTAGACTCCTATCGCGTCGACGTCGACAAAGAGAAAGAGCTTGCCAGCGATGTGTTCGGCATCGAGGCTATGCCCACGTTTGTATATATCGACAAGTCGGGAGCCATCAACTCGACAACAGGCGCCATAAACGCCAAAGAAATGATTTCAAACATCGAGAAATACTGTCTTGACTGATCGGAATGACCGACGAGCAACTGCTACTTGACAAACTTTCCGCCCGCGGCATCAAGCCAACGGCGATGCGCCTCCTGATTTTGCGCACAATGCTGCACACAAGTCAGGCAGTGTCGCTGCTCGACCTTGTGGATATGCTGGAAACGGCCGACAAGTCCACGGTGTCGCGCACGTTGTCGCTGTTTCTCTCCCACCATCTTGTGCACAGCATCGACGATGGCAGCGGCGCGCTGAAATATGCCGTTTGCAGCAACACCTGCACGTGTGAGGTAGAGGATCTGCATGTGCATTTCTATTGCACACAGTGCCATCGCACGCTTTGTCTGCGCGGACTGCCAGTACCGCTCGTGCATCTGCCCGACGGTTTCACGCTCGAAAGCGTCAACTACGTGATGAAAGGCGTCTGCTCCGACTGCCGGAGAAAGCATAATTAGTATTTTCCGCTGCGGATGCGGTAGATTGTCTCCTTTGTCAGATTGAGGAAGGAAGCGAGCTGTGTGACCGTCACAAGGTCGAGGATGTTGGGATAGCGCTCCAATGCCCACTGATAGCGCTCACGCGCTGGTTTGTGGAGCATCACCATCTGTTCCTCAAGAAAGTCGGCATAGCTCGACAGTCCGAGGCTGATGTATTTAAACACCTCACCCTGGCGGCTTTTGTCGAGAAGATTGAGGTCGGGCAGCGGCACATAGCACACATCAGACGGCTCCATAAATTTGATGATGATATGATGGTGCCCGGAACGGATAATCGTTTCCGGACGGATAAGGAAATGCGATGCAAACGTGAAGGCGAAATTGTGCTCGCATCCGCGCTCGATATAATAAGTCCGCGCCGAGCCTCTGATGAGGAAAATCATATTTTTCAACAGTTCGTTTTGCCCGTCGACAGACTCGCCTTTCTTAAAATGCGCGAATTTCAAGCTTTTGATGAGTTTCGACTCTTCTTCTGCCGAAAGGTTCATTTTGTGGCGCAAGTCGTTGAGAAACGACAGCTGGTCGCCGTAGACAATGTCATTTTCTGCCATTGAGCATTTCCTCCACTTTTTGCCGCACATCGGTCATAAGCCACAACGGTGTCGATGTGGCTCCGCAGATGCCTATTGTCTCGACATTGTCAAGCCATGCCGGGTCGATATCGTCGGGAGTATAAATCATGTGGGTGTTGGCGTTCACGTTGCGGCATTCGTTATAAAGAATCATTCCGTTGCTGCTCTTGCGTCCGCTCACGAAAAGCACAAGGCTGTGCTCGTGTGCGAACTGGCGCATGCGCGGCATCCGGTTTGCCACCTGACGGCATATCGTGTCGTGACATTCGAACCGCCCTGAAGGCTTGCGCCGGGCTATCTCCTGCTCAATCTGGCGCAGCCCGTCGAGCGACTTGGTGGTCTGTGAATAAAGTACCACATCGCGGCTGAAATCTATTTTATCGATGTTGTCGACACCCTCCACAACAATCGCCTCCCCGTCGGTCTGCCCGACGAGTCCGTTTACCTCTGCATGCCCCACTTTGCCGTAAATCACGATTTGCGGACGCTCTTTTTCCTCGAAAGAACGGCGGATGCGTTTCTGAAGCATCAGCACCACCGGACAGGTGGCGTCGATTATCTCAATGCCGTTCTCACGGGCGATGCGATATGTTTCAGGCGGCTCGCCATGGGCGCGCAGCAACACCTTCACTCCGTGCAGACGGCGCAGGTCGTCGTGCGTGATGGTCACCAGCCCCTTGCTCTGCAACCGTTCCACCTCGTTAGAGTTATGCACAATGTCGCCCAGGCAGTAAAGGCTTCCGCTTTTCGCCAGCTCCTCCTCCGCCTTTCGGATTGCCGTCACCACTCCCGGACAGAACCCCGAATTCTTATCGATTTCAACCTTTGCCATCAATTATTCGGCACTTGACAGTTTGTTGTAAAGATCGAGCAGCCACTTGTCCTGCTCAGCGATTGTCATGTTGCTGTTGTCGAGCACCACAGCGTCGTCGGCCTTGCGCAGCGGACTCTCGGCACGCGTGGTGTCGATACGGTCGCGCTCGCACACGTTGGCAAGCACGTCCTCATAGGTCACGCTGTCACCTTTGGCGCGCAACTCCTCGTAACGGCGGCGGGCACGCGTCTCGGGCGACGCGTCGACATACACCTTCATCTCGGCGTCGGGAAACACCACCGTGCCTATGTCGCGGCCGTCCATAACGATGCCTTTCTGCTTGCCCATGGCTTGCTGCTGCTTGACAAGAGCGCGGCGCACACTGCCTACTGCGGCAACGATGCTCACCTTTGACGACACCTCCATACGGCGTATCTCCTGCTCCACCACTTCTCCATTGAGCATTGTCTGCGTTTTTCCGTCGGCATCAACTCCAAACGTGATATTGATGTCGGGCAACGCTGCTTCCAGACGTTCGGTGTCGAGGCGATCGCCGTCAAACAAGCCGTTGCGCAGGCAGTAAAGCGTCACGGCGCGATACATTGCGCCAGTGTCGATATAGGCATAGCCTATGGTTTTTGCAAGTTTCTTTGCCATTGTACTTTTACCCGACGAGGAAAAGCCGTCGATGGCTATTGTAATGAGTCGTTTATTGTCCATATTGTATGTGTGGTTAAAATTCGTAGATGTTTGTCGACAGGTTGACCATAAAAGTAAAACCTCCCGTGTGGGGCTGCGCCATCGCCACGCCAACACGGAATTTCGACGATTTCAATCCGGCACCCATTGAGAATCCCGAAATGAAATTGCGCGCGAAGGTAGCCATGTCTGTCTTCGTCTTATGATTATAGCCAAGAGCCACATAAAACTTGTCGCTCGGGGCATAGTCAAGTCCGAAAATCAAATGCCGGAACAGATTGCTCATAAATTTATCCTCTTTCACAAGCTCCGAATGCGTGTCGTTGCTGTCCTTGAGCTTATAGTACGGCAAATGCCATTTTGTCAATCCATGAGCTGTTATCGACACACGGAACGGACCGCCTTTGAGCGACTGCGAGTAGCCCAGCTGCACATCCCACGGCAAACGGTCGTAATGCTCCTCGAAACGCTTCACCTGACCGCCAAGATTCTTCACAACCGCCGACAGAGAAAGATCCTTGTCGGGATTGTAATAATTTATACCCAAGTCGGCAGCAATGGCAAACGCATTATACTGCTCATAGTTTGAATACAGAAACTTCATGTTTATACCGCCCCGCAAGCGGTCGTTGAAATCGTGGGAATACATCCCGCTGAACGCAATGTCGCTCACATTGAACGACCCCGTTTCAGCACCCGTCTGATCCATCCCCCGCATCGAGCCATAGCCGAAATACGTTATTCCCGCCGACCAAGCGGCATGCTCTCCAGCCTCCTTTGCAAAACGCGCCGACATAAAGTTGCTGCTCCCGAGATAGCGCATATAGCCGACACCGGCCTGCATATCCACCTCCGGGCCAAGCAAAGCCGGATTCTGCTCATAGAGATTAATATCGTCATCGACAACGCTGATATTGACACCGCCAAGCGCATATGCGTGCGACGACGTTGGGATGTTGAGATAATTGTAGGCAGTGCCGTCCTGCGCCCTGGCTGTCCAGAACGTGGCCATAACCGCCGTCACAATATATATGATTTTCCTTATGCTCATAAACATTCAGGCAGGAATGCTTCTCCCGCTTAAAGAATAACGGCAAGAAGGCAACAATAGTATATCCTCCCACCAAAAATAAAGCGTAAACCACAAATTACATCCCTGCCAAAAACTTATGCGACAGATGTCCCCGCAATCCATAACGTCTTGTTGGAATTAAAACATTTGCCTATATTTGCACTATCGTTGCCGTTGCCAAAAAGTTGTTGCGCAATACGGCAAGGAAAGTTAATCGCACCAAGAACTAAAACACTGTAGGATAAATCATGATTGGAGCAATAATAGGTGATATTGTTGGATCACGCTTCGAGTTTAACAACACCGATGACCTGAATTTCGAGCTATTTACTGACGAATGCAGCTTTACAGACGACAGCATCTGCACTTTGGCTATTGCCTATGCTCTCGTCAGCGGCATCAGTTATGAGGAAAGCCTTAGATTCTGGTGATCTTCTTATCCGAACCCCATGGGAGCGTATGGCGGCAGCTTCGCACGCTGGCTTGCCTCAAGCAATCCAAAGCCCTACAACAGCTTCGGAAACGGTTCTGCAATGCGCGTGTCTCCAGTAGCTTGGTGGTTTGACAATTTGGACGATGTGCAGCGTGAAGCTGAAAAAACGGCTCTCCCTACACACAACCACCCAGAGGGCATCAAAGGGGCTGTCGCCACCGCATCGGCCATATTCATTGCCCGCAAACACGGCAAAGACGCTATGCTTGAATCAATGAAGGAATTTTACCCTCAATGGGTGAATCCCGCTCCCGGAAGCAACAAATTTGATGAGACTTGTCAAGGCACAATGCCTGTTGTGTTCGGAATTATCAATAAGGCAAACTGCTTTGAAGAAGCCATCCGCTATGCCATCGCCGTCGGTGGCGACAGTGATACCATCGGTGCTATAGTAGGTTCTATTGCGGAAGCTATATGGGGAATACCGAAAGCTATCTCGGATGCAGCACTTGGATTTCTGCCAAACATCATGGCAAGCAATATCGCAAAGTTTTACGAATCATTGGCACAAAAACAAGAATAACAAGACTTGTTCTCAGTCGCTTCGATGAGCAAATGGCGCATGAGGCACAAACGTGCCAACCTCCACTCCTCGGCACATCCACAGAGGGGAATCGCCGAAGAGCGGTTGTAGAAAGATGTTGCGCAGAGGGGAAATCGCCGAAGAGCGGTTTTATATGTTAGCACGGGGTTGGCTCGCCTACCCCGTGACACCGATGCATGCGCAACTACCGCCGAAGAGCGGTTGTAGAGAGATGTTGCGCAGAGGGAAAACCGCCGAAGTGCGGTTTAATATGTTAGCACGGGGTTGGCCGCCTACCCCGTGACACCGTGGCACACGCAACTACCGCCGAAGTGCGGTTGTAGAAATGCCATCGCCACATACATCGTCGCGGAGCGACGGCACTTTTCCGTAACCCGGTACGCGGAGCGAAGCGGATGCGTGCCGGGATTCTGCGCTCCTTCCCATCTCGCGTGCCGGAGGTACGCCACTACCTATGGCGGGACGGCTGACCCAACTTGCTAAAATATACCCCGTGATTTATACAACCGCTCTTCGGCGGTAGACTAATTCTTTCGCAACTGACCCCAGGTAGGCAAGCCAACCTGGGGCTATGATTATACAACCGTCCTTCGG